>ENA-UOWO01002545-UOWO01002545.1-activated-sludge-metagenome-genome-assembly--contig:-NODE-2545-length-22379-cov-4.927522_pt1 | contig 22379 bp, 19 predicted proteins | sample MGYA00238148_ERZ761564 | MGnify/ENA primary metagenome ERZ761564 (study PRJEB28885, sample SAMN05720194) | activated sludge metagenome | isolation source: Anaerobic digester | place: USA... | reverse complement strand
ATAATATATTTTATAAAATATCAAATAGAAGGGCACTGAAATATAGTAAAAAATATAATAATTATAATAAAGAGACTTTAGAAGAAGAGTTTATAAAATTAATTAAGGGGCAAATATGAAACAAGAAAATATAAGAGTATTTAGTATAATAGCACATATAGATCATGGGAAAAGCACACTAGCAGATAGAATACTTGAAAAAACAGGGGCATTAACAGATAGAAATATTAAAGCACAAGTACTTGATTCTATGGATTTAGAAAGAGAAAGAGGCATTACTATTAAACTAAATAATGCATCTTTAAAGTATAAATATAATAATGAAGAATATTTTCTTAATCTAATTGATACCCCAGGGCATGTAGATTTTTCATATGAAGTATCTAGATCACTTGCAGCATGCGATGGTGCAATTCTTTTAATTGATGCAGTACAGGGAATAGAGGCTCAAACATTATCTAATTATTATCTTGCTCTTGAAAACAATTTAACAATAATACCTGTTATTAATAAGATTGACTTACCAAATGCAGATATTGATAGTATTAAGAAAGAGATTATTGATACATTAGGGTTTAAAGAAGAAGATATTATATTAACAAGTGCTAAAACAGGTGAGGGTATTGATAGATTATTAGAAGAAATAATACTTAAAGTACCATATCCTAAAGGTAATATTAATAACAAATTACAAGCATTAATATTTGATAGTTACTTTGACCCATATAAGGGAGTAATACTTCTTATTAGAGTAGTAAATGGTGTTATAAATCAAGGTGATAAGATTAGACTAATGTCTACTAATGCAGTATATGATATTATTGAACTTGGATTGCACACACCTAACATAGAATCCAAACAAAAATTACAAACTGGAGAAATTGGATATATATGTGCAAGTATAAAAAGTATTTCAGATGTAAAAGTAGGGGATACAATTATACATAGTAATGATTCTATCACTAAACCATTAATTAAATTAAAAGAAATTAAACCAATGGTATTTTCAGGTATTTATCCGCTGGAATCTAATAAATATAATGATTTAAAAGATGCTTTAGATAAATTAAAATTAAATGATGCCTCATTAACATTTGAACCAGAAGTATCTACAGCACTTGGTTTTGGATATAGATGTGGATTTCTAGGAATGTTACATATGGATGTAATTGAAGAAAGAATAGAAAGAGAATATAAAATAGATATTATTGCTACATCACCTAATGTTATATACAAACTATTTCTAACAGATAATACAGAGCAGATGATAGAAAATCCTAGTAAAATGCCAGACAGGCAGAAGATTCAAAAAATAGAAGAACCTTATGTTAAAACAAGTATTTTTGTACCAAATATATATATTGGTGATGTTATGAAATTATGTCAGAAAAAAAGAGGCATTTATATAAATATGGATTATATAGATGAAAAAAGAGTAAATATTCATTATGAGATGCCACTTGCAGAAATAGTATATGATTTCTTTGATAAATTAAAATCATTTACAAAAGGTTATGCATCATTTGATTATGAAATTAGTGATTATAAAGTAAGTAATTTAGTAAAATTAGATATTTTATTAAATGGAGAAATAATTGATGCTTTAAGTATGATTATGCATGCTGATTTAGCATATAATAGGGGAAGACAAGTAGTAGAGAATCTTAAAAAATTAATACCAAGACAATTATTTGAAGTACCAGTGCAAGCAGTAATTGGTCAAAGAGTAATAGCAAGAGAAAACATAAAAGCAGTTAGAAAAGATGTACTTGCAAAATGTTATGGTGGAGATATAACTAGAAAAAGAAAATTACTTGAAAAACAAAAAGAAGGAAAAAAGAGAATGAAAAGAGTAGGTAATGTAGATGTACCACAAGAAGCATTCTTGTCTATACTAAATGTTGATGAAAACTAATATAGATGCAGTATATATTCATATACCATTTTGTAATAAAATATGTAATTACTGTGATTTTTCTAAGTTATATTATAATAGTACATATGTTAATAAATATTTAATAGCTTTATCAAAAGAAATAGATAAATATTATAAATATGAGAAAATAAATACTATATATATTGGAGGAGGAACCCCTTCTTGTTTATCAATTATAGAACTAAAGAAACTATTTAAAATAGTTAATAAAATTCATTTATATAAAGATTATGAATACACTTTTGAATGCAACCTAGAAGATATTACTGAAGATAAATTAAAATTATTATATAAAAATAAAGTAAATCGATTAAGTATCGGAGTACAATCATTAAATAAAAATATTCTGAAGAAATTAGGAAGAAGTTTATATTCAAAAAGATATTTAAAACAAAAAATTAAACTTGCAAAATCCATTGGTTTTAAAAATATAAATATTGATTTAATGTTTGGAATTAATAATTGTAATAGTATTTTAAAAGATATTAAATATATTACAAAATTAAATATTAATCATATATCTGTATACTCACTAATAATAGAACCACACACAAAATTTTATAATAATAATGAAAGTAATATTGATCAAGATATTGAGAGTAAATTATATGCTAAAATAGTAGAATTACTGAATAATAATAACTATATACAATATGAAATAAGCAATTTTTGTAAAAAAGGATATGAGTGTAAACATAATATTAAGTATTGGAACAATGATAAGTATTATGGTTTTGGTCTATCATCACATGGATATATATATAATTATAGATATGAAAACACAAAAAGTATAACAAGCTATATTGATGGTAAATATAGATTAAGTAAAACTATAATAAATAAGAAAATAGATATTGAAAATTATATTATGCTTAATTTAAGAAAAATAGAAGGTATTAATATAAATGAGTTTAATAAAAAATATAATATTGATTTTGAAAAGAAATATAATATTGAGTATTTATTAAAAAATAAATATTTAATTAAAGAAAAAGATAACGTAAAAATAAATAAAAAATATCTATATATTTCTAACAAAATACTAGCAGATATTCTTTATAATGAACTTGACAATTAATATATAAAAAAGTAATATAATTAACGCAAGGAGAATTATCATGTATAGAATGGAAGAAGACGAAAATGGAAAAAGAGTACTAACTGTAGAAGAAGGTACTAAATATATTGCAAAAGAACAATTTAAAAATTGTAAAATTTATAAAGTATTTATTAGTGAGGGACTTGAAGGTATTAGAAATTTTGGTCTATATGGCAATCCAATAAAAAAAATTGTATTACCAGAATCTTTAAAATATATTGGATATAGGGCTTTATCAAATACACTTTTAGAAGAAATAGTTATACCTGCAGGAATAGATAACATTAATCCTTCTGCATTTGAAAACTCTCCAATAAATAAAATGGTTTTCTTTGTTACAGATAAGAAGAAATCAAACGATGATTCTGATAGTAGCATTATTAGAAAAGTTAAACTATCTAATCTTGAAAAAGTAAAAAGATTTTATACCTTAAGTAATAATTTAATAATAGTATTATGTTCAAAAAAAATTATATATGTTATGCCTAATGGTGATATAAAAGAAAAAAAGATAAATGAAACAGAAGAAATACCAAGAGCAATTGATTCAATATTATATAATATTACTGAAGTATTTAATATACCAACTACTATGATAAATGATACAGCATATAAAATAGGTGGTAAAAATTAATAGATTATATTAACAATTGTTGCAAATTGTATAAATATATTGTATTATATTCATATACTAGGAGATGTAGATATGAATAATGAAAAAGATATGATTGATGATATATTAGATGAAAGTCTAAGTACCACTTCTAAACCTCAAACTAGTTCTAATTTCCAGATGCCAACTGATATAACTGAGGCATATAATAAGAGCGTAAGTGAGATAACTGAATCAAAAAAACCTTTAGAAAATAATGCTGTACCTCAAAATATAATAGTTGATAATGCAACTAAACAAATAGAACCTACAGCACAAGTTATACAAGCAGAAACAGTTACAGTAACACCACCAGTAGATAATACTAGTGTACAACCTCAAACAACTGTAATAGAGCCAAATCAATCAATCCCAACTGTTGAGATACAACCAGCAGCACTACAACAAACTACTAGCATAGAACAAAATCAAATAACACCACAACCAGTACAACAAGTAGCAGAGCAAACAAGTGTACTACCAGTTGTAGAAAACAGTGTAATCCCAGAAAAACCAATAAAGAAAAAAGGTAAAGTTATGAAAATAATAGTATTATCCATATTACTATTAATTACATTGTCAGCACTAGCAACATATATAATTGGAGTAGATACGATAATTAACTTTATAAAAAGTTTTATATAATAAATTAATAATTTACATAAAAATAGAGAAATATTAAAAATATTTCTTTTTTTAGCACTCAACTATTGACAATGCTAATAACATATATTATAATGTCTTTAGTTCATAAAAAAAGAGGTGATTTAATATTACAGAAAGACAAAAGGAAATACTTCAAATAATTGTTGAAGATTACATAAAAACTGCTAAACCAGTTGGATCTAAATCAATATGTGAAGGTTTAAAATTATCAAGTGCATCTGTAAGATCAGAAATGGCAAGATTAGAAGATTATGGTTTTTTAGAAAAAACGCATACTTCTTCTGGTAGAGTACCAAGTGAATCTGGATATAGATATTATGTTGATAATTTAATGAAACCAAAAGATATGACTGGAGAGGATATGCTTAAACTTCAAACTATATTTAAGAATAATTCTTTAGTACTTAGTGATGTGATACAAAAGAGTATTGAAATTATTTCAGAGATAACCGATTACACAGCATTGTCTCTAGGGAAAAAAGTATTAGATAATTGTTTAAAACAAGTAGAAGTTGTACCAATTAGTGATGATACATTAGTAGCAATAATAATTACTGATACTGGTTATGTAGAAAATAAGAATATTGTTATTAAAGAAAAAATATTGCTTAGTGAAGTTAAAAAAGTAGTCGATGTAATTAATAAATTATTAGTAGGTATTCCTATTAGTGAAATTATAGAAAACTTAGAGTTTAAAGTAAAACCAGTAATTAGTGAATATGTAGAAAAGCATGAAACAATATATCAAGCATTTTATAAAGTATTTAATGAGTTTACTGGTAAGAATAATATGCATCAAGCTGGTAGAATAAATATGTTAAATCAACCAGAGTATAATACGGTTGATAAAGTAAAAGAATTATTTGGAAAGTTTGATGATGAATCAGTTATTGATTCAATAGAAGAAGATTCTAGCGGTATTAAAATATATATTGGAAAAGAAAGTAAGTTTAATGAGGACACAGCAGTTATAAAGACTCATTACAAATTAGGAGAAGAAGAAGGTACTATTGCAATAGTAGGACCAAAAAGAATGGATTATGAAAGAGTAGTTAGTATATTAGAATATATTAAACAACATATAGAGAGGGAATAATATGAAGGAAAAAAAAGAAAAAAGTAATAAAGAATTAGAAGAGTTAAAAGAAAAGCTTTCTATAGCAGAAGAAAAAGTATTAAGATTTCAAGCAGAAATGATTAATTATCGTAAAAGAAAAGATGAAGAAATAATAAAAATCTGTAAGTATGCTAATGAACCTCTTATTTTAGAACTATTACCAATAATTGATAATTTTGAAAGAGCAATTAATATGGATGGTAAAGAATTAGATAATGAATTATCAAAATTCTTAAATGGAATGAAGATGGTACATATATCACTAATTGAACTTTTAAAACAATATGGATTAAAAGAAATAGAGGCATTAAATACTAAATTTGATCCTACATATCATGCAGCAGTCACAACAGATAAAAATGATAAATATGAAAATGATATTATTACTGAAGTATTCCAAAAAGGATATATTTTAGTTGATAAAGTAATTAGACCAGCAATGGTTAAAGTAAATAAATTAGAAGAAGGAGAGATGAAAAATGAGTAAAACAATAGGTATAGATTTAGGAACAACAAATAGTTGTGTAAGTATATTTGAAGGTGGAGAAGCAAGAGTAATTGCTAATAAAGAAGGAGAAAGAACAACTCCATCAGTAGTAGCATTTAAAAATGGAGAAATAATTGTAGGAGCAGCAGCTAAAAGACAAATGATTACTAATCCAGAAACAATTAGTTCTATTAAAAGAAAGATGGGTACTGCTGAAAAGACAAAAGCTGGTGGTAAAGAATATTCACCAGAAGAAGTATCTGCAATGATATTAGGAGATCTTAAGAAGACAGCAGAAGAATATTTAGGGGAAAAAGTTACTAAAGCTGTTATTACCGTTCCAGCATATTTTAATGATGCACAAAGACAAGCAACAAAAAATGCTGGTAAGATAGCTGGTTTAGAAGTAGAAAGAATTATTAATGAACCAACAGCAGCAGCACTTGCTTATGGACTTGATAAACAAAATAAGACTGAACAAATTTTAGTTTATGACTTAGGTGGTGGTACATTTGATGTATCTATTCTTGAAATAGGTGAAGGTGTATTTGAAGTTAAATCAACTAGTGGTAATAATAAACTAGGTGGAGACGACTTTGATCAAAAAGTTATGGATTATTTAGTAGCAGAATTTAAAAAAGAAACTGGTGTTGATGTTTCTAAAGATAAAATGGTTATGCAAAGAATTAAGGATGCAGCAGAAAAAGCTAAGAAGGATTTAAGTGGAGTTACAACAACACAAATATCATTACCATTCTTAACACAAGGTAGTGATGGACCTCTTCATTTAGAACTTTCAATGACTAGAGCTAAGTTTGAAGATTTAATTCGTGATTTGGCTGATTCAACTATAGAACCAGTTAGAAAAGCATTAAAAGATGCAAAATTAAAAGCATCAGATATTGAAAAAGTATTATTAGTTGGTGGATCAACTAGAATACCTTATATACAAGAGTTAGTTAAAAAAGAATTGGGACAAGAACCAAGTAAGAGTGTTAACCCTGATGAAGTAGTAGCAATGGGAGCTGCAATACAAGGAGCAGTATTAACTGGTGATGTTAATGATATAGTACTTCTTGATGTTACACCATTATCACTTGGTATTGAAACACTTGGTAATGTTATGACTGTATTAATAGAAAGAAATACTACTATTCCTACATCAAAATCACAAGTATTTTCAACAGCTGCAGATAATCAACCAGCAGTTGATATACATGTACTTCAAGGTGAAAGACCAATGGCAACCGATAATAAAACACTTGGTAGATTCCAATTAACAAATATACCACCAGCGCCAAGAGGAGTACCTCAAATAGAAGTTACATTTGATATAGATGCTAATGGTATAGTTAATGTTAAAGCTAAAGATTTAGGTACAAATAAAGAACAATCAATTACAATAACTGCATCTACAAATTTAACTGAAGCAGAAATTGATAAGATGGTTAAAGAAGCTGAAGCTAATAAAGAAGCAGATCAAAAGAGAAAAGAAGAAGCAGAAGTTCTAAATGAATCTGAACAAATTATTTTCTCAACAGAAAAAGCAATTAAAGATTTAGGTGATAAGGTTGATGAAAATGATAAAAAAGAAGCAGAAGAATTAATTGTAGAACTTCGTAAAGAATTAGAAACAAAAAATATAGAAAAAATTAAAGAAGTTAAAGATAAATTACAAGAAAAGGCAATGGCTTTAGGTGCTAAGGTATATGAAGAAATAAATAAGAAGGCACAAGAAGAAAATAGTGATACTACAGAAGAAAAAAAAGAAGAGCCAAATGTAGTTGATGCTGAATACGAAGAAAAAGAATAATAATTATAAAGTTCTAGACATCTAGAACTTTATATCATGAAAGGAATACAAGTATGGCAAAAAAAGATTATTATGAAACATTAAACGTATCTAAAAATGCCAGTGAAGCAGAAATAAAAAGTGCTTTCAGAAGACTTGCCAAGAAATATCATCCAGATGTATCAAAAGAAGAAAATGCAGAACAGAAATTTAAAGAAGTTCAAGAAGCATATGATGTATTATCTGATACAAATAAAAGACAACAATATGATCAATTTGGTCATGCTGCATTTGATAATCAAGGTGGAGGATTTTCACAAGGTTTTAGTGGCTTTTCACAAGGATTTGGAGATTTTGAATATTCTGATATATTTAGTAATATCTTTGAATCATTTGGTTTTGGTGGAGGAAGTAAAAGAGGGCATTATGCTCAAAAAGGAGAAGATATTGAAGTAATACTTGAATTATCTTTTGAAGAAGCAGCATTTGGTACTGAAGCTAAAATAAAAGTAGATACTATTGACAATTGTCATGAATGTCATGGTAAAGGTGGATCTGGTGTTAAAACCTGTGAATACTGCCATGGTTCAGGTGTAGTAAATAGAGAACAAAGAAGTATATTAGGTACTTATGTTACAAGAACTACATGCCCTAAATGTAATGGTACTGGTGAAACATATAGTAGAGTATGTAATAGCTGTAATGGTAAAGGTAAAATAAAAACAAAGAAAGATATTGTAATAAACATTCCTAAAGGTGCTGATAATGGTAGCCATTTAAGAGTAGCTGGTAAAGGTATGGCAGGAGAAAATGGTGGGCCTAATGGAGATATATATATTGAACTTAGAGTTAAACCACATCAGATATTCAGTAGAAAAGATAGTGATATTTATTTAACATTACCAATAACAGTTACAGAAGCAGTATTAGGTGTTAAAAAAGAAATACCAACACTATATGGTAATGTAATAATAAATATACCAGCAGGATCACAATCAGGAGATAAACATAGAATAAAAGGTAAGGGATTATCTAATCCTAAAACAAGTTATATTGGTGATATGTATGTAATATTAAAAGTAGTTATACCAAATAGACTTGATAGAAGACAAAAATCATTGTTTGATGAACTTGCAACTACAAATTTAAAAACAAGTGATTTTGATAAAATAGATAAATATATTAAAAGGTCCTAAAAGACCTTTTTTATTATAATAATATGATATAATTATAGAGTAGGAGTATACAGTATGAGTGATATTATAAGATTTGAAACTAATATTGAAACTGGATTAACTAATAAAGATGTAACCCAAAGAGTAGAAAAAGGATTAGTAAATTATGATACCAGTATTAAAACAAAAAGTAAAAAAAATATAATATTTTCAAATATTTTTACATTATTTAATTTACTTAACTTAGGTTTAGGAATATTAATTATAATATCTGGTTCATATAAAAATTTATTATTTTTAGGGACTATTTTTTTAAATACACTTATTAGTATTATTCAAGAAATAAGAACTAAGAATGCTCTTGATAAGATATCTCTAATATTAAGTAATAAAACAAGGGTTTTAAGAAGTTCTACAGAAAGATTAATTGATATAAGTGAAATAGTACTAGATGATATTATAATTGGTAAATTAGGCGATCAAATTGTAGTTGATTCATACTTAGTAGAGGGTACATGTGAGGTAAATGAAGCTTTAGTTACAGGAGAGGCAAATACTATTATTAAGAAAAAAGGAGATTTCTTATTATCTGGTAGTTTTATAGTATCTGGTAATTGCAAAATGAGAGTACACAATATTGGATATGATAATTATACTGCAGTAATATCTAAAGAAGCTAGTGAAATTAAGACTAAGAAGTCAGAGATTATTAAATCATTAAATAGAATTATTAAATGGATATCAATAGCAATATTACCTATAGGAATATTATTATTTATGAATCAATTAAGAATAAATAATAATGATTTTAATATATCAATTGTTAATACAGTAGGAGCATTAATTGGTATGATACCAGAAGGATTAATATTATTAACAAGTACAGTTCTTGCTATTGGTATTGTAAAATTATTTAAATATAATATTCTTGTTAGAAAATTATATAGTATTGAAAATTTAGCTAGAGTAGATACAATATGTATTGATAAAACAGGTACTATTACAACAGCAGATATGACATTAAAAGATGTAATATTAATTGATGGTAAAGGTGATGAAGTAAATGAGATTATGTCAGCATTAAGTACGGTATTAAATGATAATAATGCTACATATAAAGCAATAAATAAAGTATATGGAGATAATTCAAATTGGAAAGCAGATAAATTATTTTCTTTTTCATCAGATAAGAAGTTTTCAGGTGCTATATTTGGTGATACTAGTTATTTCATTGGAGCTCCAGAATATGTATTAAAAGAACATTATGAAACATATATAAAAATAGTTAGTAAATACTCTAATGATAATAGGGTATTAGCACTAGTAAAAGTTGATAAATCGGAAAATATTACTTTACTAGCATTATTATTAGTAAATGATAATATTAGAGATAATGCAGAAGAAGTAATGGATTATTTTAGAAGACAAAATGTTAATGTGGTAATAATATCAGGTGATAGTTTAAATACAATACTAAGAATTACTTCGGATATAAATATGGATATTAAAGATGCTATTGATTTAAGTAGTGAAGATTTAGATTATGATAAAGTTGATAGATATAATATATTTGCTAGAGTAACTCCAGATGTAAAAAGAAAAATAATAATAGCATTAAAAAAACAAGGACATACTGTTGCTATGATAGGTGATGGTGTTAATGATGTACTTGCACTTAAAGAAGCAGATTGTAGTATAGCAATAAATGAGGGTAGTGATGCAGCTAGAAATGTATCTGATTTGGTACTTATGAATTCAGATTTTATATCATTACCAAAAGTAGTAAAAGAAGGAAGAAGAATTATTAATAATATTGAACGTTCTGCATCGTTATTTCTATCAAAAACACTATATTCTATAATACTTGCGATATTATTTATATTTATAAAATATAATTATCCATTTGAACCAATACAGTTTTCAATAATAAACTTAATAGTAATAGGTTTACCTGCATTTATTTTAGCCTTAGAACCTAACAATGATATGATTAAGGGAAAGTTTTTAATGAATATACTAAAAAGAGCAATACCAACAGGTTTAACAATAATATCTTGTGTATTAATTATTAGTATTATAGCTATGATATTTAAAATACCAAGAGAAATATCATCTACAATTGCAGTATTTGCAACTATATATGTAGGTCTTAATTTAATATATAAGATAAGTCAACCATTTAATAAAAGTAGAACAATACTATTTTATTCACTAATATTATTATTTGTACTACTTTACAGTTTCTTTAATGACTTTTTTTCTCTAGAAGTATTAAGTATTGGTTATTCACTATTGTGTGCAGCAATAATAGTTATTGCAACTTATACGTTTAGATATTTAACTAAAATAGTTGATAAAATCAACTTTAATAAGTTATTATATAAGAAGGGAAGAAAAGAAAGAAAAAAAGAAAAAGTTGCTTAGCAACTTTTAATAATCATTTAAATCTACATTTTCCTTTTCTATATATTCTTTAAAGGTAGTAATAAATACTTCCTTTTCTTTTTTGATTACATCAGGATATACGCTTTGACAATTCATAAGAGCTTTATAAAAATGTTTAAATGTAACATATTCACTATTATCAAATTTAGCATAAGAGAATGCTTTAGATAATAATGATAATGAATTATCTGGGTATCTAGAACCCAACTCATATATTCTTTTATATTCTGAAGTCATATTTACAATAAACTTCATAATATTCTCAATTATAAATTTTGAATAGGCAAGTTTAACACCAGTTTGTGCTTCAATCTTTGGATATGATCCCAATAATATTTTTACTGTAGTTTCTTGATTAGGTTCTGAAACTTCAACTTTCTCAAATCTTCTTAAAAAAGCTTTATCTGTTATTAGATATCTACTATATTCATCAGTAGTTGTTGCTCCAACTATTTTTATTGTACCTCTATCAAGACCTGGTTTTAACATATTAATGAAGTCAACACCACCTTCTTTTTTAGAAGCAGTAACTAGTGTATGAATCTCATCAATAAATAAGATAATATTTTCCTTATCTTTTAATTCATTTAATAATAATTGTAATTTTAATTCCTCATTACCATCATTAGTACTAGTACCAAGAAGTGAAGAAGTATTTATCTTAATTATTTCAAAGTTTTTAATAGCTTCAGGAACATCTTTATTTTGTATCTTATAACTAATACCTTCAATAATAGCAGTTTTACCAATACCAGCCTTACCAATTAATATAGCAGATTTTTCTGGCATTAGTAATATAAGTAATGTCTTTTCTATTTCAGTTTCTCTTGCAATCGCAGGATTAGTAATATATTTTTTCTTAGTTAAATTTTCCCCATATAATTCTAACATACTTACTTTTTCTTCATTCATTTTCTCACCCTCAATATAGTATACATTTATTATAACATGTAATAATATTTTTATAAATAATTTTTATTTTATGTTAAAATAACTTTAGGTGATTGTTATGCAAAGATATTTCGCAATAAATAAAAAATTAGAACTTACTAATCAAGATATATTTCATATTACTCGTGTTATGAGAATGAAAAAGGAAGATAGTATTGAAGTTATATTTGATGAAATATTATATAATTGTAAGATTAAAAATATTAAACCTTTTGAATTAGATATTATAAGTAGTGAGAAAATAGAAAATAAAGATATTTCTATAATTCTTGGAATACCGATCTTAAAAGAACAAAAAATGGATTATATATTTCAAAAAGCAACAGAAATAGGAGTAAGTGAATTTCAACTAGTATATACAGATAGAGCATTAATTAAAAATGAAAATAATAATAAAATAAATAGATGGAATATGATATGTAAAGAAGCAAGTGAGCAATCAAAAAGAATAAATATACCAAAAATTAGTAAACCAATTTCTATAAAAGAATTTATAAATATTGAAGCAGATTTAAAATTAATCTGTAGTTTATCAGAAAAAACAGAAAATATTAAAAAAGTACTTCAAAAAAGTAAAACATGTGATAGAATATTAGTTATAACAGGTCCTGAAGGTGGATTTACAGACCAAGAGGAAAAAATATTACTTAATAATGGATTTATACCAATTACTTTTGGTAATATGGTATTAAGAGCAGAAACAGCTCCAATATATATAATGTCAATATTAAAATATGAATTTATGAGGTGATATGATGAATAAACTTTTCGCAGATAGTGCACAAATATTTAATGATTTTTATACTAGTTTAAATTCTAGAGGTCAACTTGTCTTTGTTATTATGTTACTTTTATTAATAATATTACTTGGCCTTTTAGCATTTACATCTATAATTACATATGTTGAGAGAAAAAGAGGAACAATAAAAGCAATTAAAAATATCAAGAAAAAAACTGAAGAAAAGAAAGAAATTATTGTTGAAAAAGAATTAAAACCAGATATACTTACAAATAATATATATGAAGAAATAAGTAAAGCAGTTGAAAGTAAAAAAAATATTAATTTAACTGATTTTGAATTAGAGCAAGAAAGTTCTGCGATAATATCATATAATGAGTTAAAAGATAATATTAATAATATTGAGTTTATTGATGATGAGGCAGTAGAAAATTTATCAGAACAAAAGAAAAAGTTTACTGTTTCACAAGTAATTTCTCCAATATTTGGTACAGTAAAATTTGATCAAAATAAAGCAAAAGATAGTAGTGATTTAGAAAAATCAAATATATAAGCTTATGCTTTTTTATTTTAGGAGATATAATGAATAATTATATAAGAGGAACTTTAAAAAAAATAATATTTAGATCTGTTAATGGATTTTCAGTAATAAATATTAATATAAATGAAATTACATATGATGATTATAAAGACTATAAGGAAATAATTATTGTAGGTAATTTTCATGATGTACTTGAAAATGAAGAATATACTTTTTTTGGAAATTTTGTAGAAAGTACAAAGTATGGAATACAATATAAGGTAGAAAAGTATGAGAAAATATTACCAAGTAGTGAAGAAGGACTAATATTATTTTTATCTAGTGGTATATTTAATAAAGTTGGTGAAAAAACAGCTAAATCAATAGTAAATATTTTAGGTACTAATTGTTTAGATATAATTATTAATGATTATGAAAAGCTTCTTTTAGTACCTAAAATGACTATTAGTAAAGCAATGAATATTAAAGAAAGTTTATTAAAATATAATGAGAGTTATAATACAGTTATATATTTAGTTAATAAAGGTTTTAGTATGAATGATGCTTTAAAAATATATGAGGTTTATAAAGAAGAAACTACTAAGGTAATAAATGAAAATGTATATCAAATTATAGATGATGTAATGAATATTAGTTTTAAAAAAGTAGATTGTTTAAAAGAAAGTTTTAATATTGATATTTATGATGAGAAAAGATTACTTGCATTATTAATTTATATTCAAAAGGAACTTACATTTAGAAGTGGAGATACTTATTTATATAAAGAAGAAGTATACAAATATTTTATTATAGAATTGAATAGTGAAATTAGTTATGAATATTTTGAAGAACTATTATTAAAATTAAATAATAAAATAATACTAGATAATGATAGATGTATATTATTTGATTACTATTATGCAGAAAATAATGTTGCTGATTATATTTATAGTTTAATAAATAAAAAAGATAATAAAGTAAGTAATATTAATCAAAAGATATTAAAATTAGAATATGATAATAATATTATTTATAATGATAGGCAAAAAGAAGCTATTAAAAATAGTGTAATTAAAAATTTTTCAATAATAACAGGTGGACCTGGTACTGGAAAAACTAAAATAATTGATGCAATAATTAGTCTAAATAAAGATAAATATAATATTAGTGAATTAGTTCTATTAGCACCAACAGGAAGGGCATCTAAGAAAATGACTGAAGCATGTGCATATCCTGCATCAACCATACATAGATATTTAAAATGGGATAAGGATACAAATATATTTGGATTCGATAAACATAATAAGGTAGATGCTAAATTTATTATTATTGATGAAGTTAGTATGATTGATGCAGTATTATTTAGTAAATTAATTGATGCATTAAAAAAGGATGTAAAAATAGTATTAATTGGAGATATTGATCAATTAGAGAGTGTATCTCCTGGTTCTGTATTAAAAGATTTAATAGAAAGTGAGCTATTTCAAGTAACTTATTTAAAAGAAATATATAGACAAAAGGAAGATTCATTTATTTTGGATTTGGCTTATTATATTAGAAATAGTGATGTAGATATTGATTTAAAAAGTAAAAAAGAAGACTATATGTTTATTGAATCTAATAGTATTATTTTAAAAGAATATTTAAAGAAAGTAATAATTAAAAATAAAGATATTAATATAAAAGATATGCAAGTTATTATACCTCAATATAGAGGTAATAATGGTATAGATGAGGTAAATAAGTTAATGCAATCATTACTTAATAATAGTAATAATAATAGAAATGAAATAAAAAATGGAAGTATTATTTTTAGAGAAAAAGATAAAATATTACAATTAGAAAACATGCCAGATAGTAATGTGTTTAATGGGGATATCGGTATAATTAGTAAGATTAATGGTAGTGAAATTACTGTTGACTTTGATAGTAATATTGTAAAATATAAACCAAGTGATTATAAAGCAATTACACATGGTTATGCAATTAGTGCTCATAAAGCACAGGGCAGTGAATTTAAAGTAGTAATATTACCAATTTTATATGACTATAGGGGTATGTTATATAAGAAAATTATATATACATCAGTTACTAGAGCTAAAGATATGTTGTATATAATTGGAGATATTAATGCATTTAATTATGGTATTCATAATAACAATTATTATGTTAGAAAAACTAGACTAAAAGAAGTATTACTAAATATTTTTATGTAAATAATTTTTAAATAAATTGATAATTAATGCCAATATTGATATAATAAAATAGAGGTGCAACATGAATAAACTAGATTATAAAAAGATTAATGAATTATTAAAATTAGGAAATAAAATATTAAAAATATTATATTTATTAATATTAATTTTAGGTATTTGGTTAATCTCAAAAACATGGGAATTATGGGGAGTATCTAAATTTTTATTAACTATCACAAAATTATTATCTCCATTTTGTATTGGTTTTGTTATTGCATATATTTTTAATCCTATTGTTAGTAAATTTGAAAGAAAAGGAATTAATAGATTAGCAACATCTACAATTATATATATAATATTAATAGGAATAATATTTATAATTATTAAATATTTCTTTCCTTTATTTGTATCTGAATTAAGTAATTTGATAAAAATATTTCCAAACATAGGGAATAATCTTAAAGAAATAATTAACAGTTGTTTAAATATATTTAAAGATACTGGTATTGATACTGTTAGTATGAAAAAAGATATATTTAATACTATTGGTAATTATTTTATTAATTCAAATAATAATTTATATATTAATTTTATTACATTTACTACAAAAATATTTTCTGGAATAGGAATATTAGTTGTTGGTATATTTATTGGATTTTATTTATTAGTAGACTTTAAAAACTCTGTTAAATTAATTAAGAATTTTGTACCAAGAAGGTATAGAAAAGATGTATTTGAAGTACTAGGTAGAATAAATAAATTTATGTTTTCTTATATTAATACTACATTATTAATATTTATTATGGTACTTATAATTAGTATAATTGCATTTATATGTATTAAATTAGATGGGGCAGTTGTACTTGGATTATTTTATTCATTATTAAGTACAATACCATATATTGGTTCATATATAGCAGGAATACCAATATTATTAATAGGTTTCTCATATGGCTTTCAAACTGGTATTTTAACATTAGTATGTATTATTGCAATACAAGTTCTAATTACATATGCGATATGTCCTGTAATAATGTGTAAATCAAAGAAGGTTCATCCAGTTGCTATAATATTTGGTGTAATTATACTTGGTTATTTTTTTGGAATACTAGGAGTTTTGTTTGCAACAATAGTTATGAATATAATTAAAATATTAATTGAATATTTTGATGAAAATTATGAAATAAAGAATTATAATATAGAGAGTAAAGAAAAATAAGGAGATATTATGGATAAACTATCAAGTAGTGAAATTAGAAGAATATTTATTGATTATTTTGTTAATAAAGATCATATGTATATTGAAAGTGCATCACTTGTACCATCTGATGATAAATCTTTATTATGGAATAATGCTGGAATAACTCCTTTAAAGAAATATTTTGATGGAACATTAAAACCACCATATAAAAGATTAGTAAATTGTCAAAAATGCATTAGAACAAATGATATAGAAAATGTGGGCAAGACATCTAGACATCAAACATTTTTTGAAATGCTTGGTAATTTTTCTATTGGAGACTATTTTAAGAAAGATGCTATTGCAATGGCATATGAACTATTAACTAGTAATAAATATTACAATTTAGATAAAGAGAAGTTATATATAACTATACATACTAAAGATTTAGAAAGTAAAAAAGAGTGGATAAATCAAGGAATAAATGAAGATAAAATAATAATGTTAGATAGTAATTTTTGGCAAATAGGTAAGGGTCCAAGCGGTTTTGATTCAGAAATTTTTTATGATAAAGGATCTAAATATGACAAAGATAATTTAGGTATAGAACTATTAAAAAAAGAAATAGACAATGATAGATATATTGAAATATGGAATATAGTATTTAGTGAATATAATTATGAAGAAGGGGTAGACATTTCAAAATTAGAGGTATTACCAAATAAAAATATTGATACTGGTTTAGGTTTAGAAAGACTTGTTTCAATAATTCAAGATACAGAAACTAATTATGAAACAGACTTATTTATGCCCATAATTGAAGAAATAGAGAAGATTACTAATAAAAAATATATTGATAATAAATTTAATTTTAGAGTAATAGCAGATCATATTAGAACTATAGTTTTTGCATTATCAGACAATGCTAATTTTTCTAATGAAGGTAGAGGTTATGTACTTAGAAGACTACTTAGAAGAGCAAGTAGAAGTTCTATGAAATTGGGTTGTACAAAACCAATGTTATTTAATTTAGTAGAAGTAGTAATAAATACTATGAAAAATGTATATCCAAATATAATTAATAATATTGACAAAAGTAAGGGATTAATAAAAAAAGAAGAAGAAATGTTTTTAAAAACATTATCAAGTGGTGAAAAGAAATTAAAACAGTTTATAGATAATAGGAACATAACTGGAGAAGATGTATTTAAATTATATGATACATATGGATTCCCATATGAACTTACTGAAGAAATATTAATGGAGAATAATATTTCTATTAATAGAGAAGATTTTGATAAATGTATGAGAAAACAAAAAGAGTTGTCAAAGAAAAATATAAATAATTTAAGTAGTATGACTTCTCAAGGTGAGATAATTAATTTCAAGGACTCTAGTAAATTTATATATGACAAATATAAATTAAAAACTAAAGTTATTGGTTTAATAAAAGATAATAAAATGGTTGAATATTTAGATACTGATGGATATGTAATATTAGAAGAAACCCCATTTTATGCGAGTTTAGGAGGACAAACATGTGATACCGGTATTATCAATAAACTTGGATTAAATGCTAATGTAGTTGATGTACAAAAATCATTAAATGACCAAAATATTCATAAAGTATTAATAACTAAAGGAAAAATAAAACTTGGTGATATAATAACAGCAAAAATTGATATAGAAAGAAGAAATAGTATCAGTAAAAATCATACAGCAACACACATATTACAAAAATGTCTTCAGATAGTACTTGGTAATGAAGTAAAGCAATCAGGTAGTAGTGTAGATGATAATAAGCTTAGATTTGATTTTTATTATTCAAAATCAATTGATGATAATAAACTAATTGAAGTAGAAGATTTGGTAAATAAATATATTAAAGAAGGATATAAAACCAATATTAAAACAATGTCACTTGATAAAGCTAAATCACTAGGAGCTCAAGCATTATTTACTGAAAAATATAAAGATGAAGTAAGAGTAGTAACAATAAATGATTCAATAGAATTATGTGGTGGTACTCATGTTAGTAATACGAATAGTATTAATAAATTTGTTATTTTAAATTGTGAATCAAAAGGATTAAATATTTATAGAATAGAAGCAGCAACTGATAAAAATGTATATAAAGAAGCATTTTTAGCTATTAAACCTTATAATGATGATATGAAGTTGTTATTATTAAAGGTTAAAAAAATAATTACTCAGGCGTCTAAAAAAGGCATTAAATTAGATGTTAATATAAACATATCTAATGAAAGACCAGATAGTTACAAAGATATAGTAGAAAATAAAATGGAATTAATAAAGATAAAAGCAGAAGTACAGGATTTAGATAAAAGATATATAGATAAACTTACTAATTATGAAATTAATAATGCTAAAAAATTATTAGATAAAGTAGTAGAAAATAAAAATGGTAAAGTTTTAGTAACTAAAACCAGTGATGTTGAAACAGATATATTAAAATCAGTTGTACAAAGTCTATTAAATAATATGGGTACTGGCGTAGTATTTATTATTAATATATTAGATAATAATATAAATATTATTGGTAAGAAAAGTGAAGATTATAATAAAGATATAAATATTGGTGAAGTTATAAAAGAAGCATCTAACATGATTAGTGGTAACGGTGGTGGTAATGCTTTATTTGGTCAAGGTGGAGGAACTAATATAAATAAAGTAGATGAAGTAATTAAATATATTAATGAGAGTATAGAGTAAAGGGGTAAATATGATAGTAAAAGAGAAAAGAAAATTAAAAAAAAGTATAAAGATAGTATTAATAATATTTTCAATATTATTATTAGGTGTAATTGGTATTATAACAACATATCAAATATTATTAATGCCTATAAGTAGTAATAGTAAGATTATTAATTTTGAAGTTGAAAAGGGTAGTACTGTATATGGTATTGCAAATAAACTAAAAAAAGAAAACTTAATAAGAAGTATTTTAGCTTATAAAATATATGTTAAATTACATAGTATTAATGATTTAAAGTATGGTAGTTTTTCTTTAAGTAAAAATATGAGTACTAAAAATATTATTAAAGTATTAAGTAAATATGGTAAGTCTAAGGATATAGTAATTACATTCTATGAAGGTAAAAACATGAGACAAATTGCTAAAATTATAGAAGGTAAAACTAATAATAGCAGTGAAGATGTAATTAAATTAGTTACTGATAAACAATATATTACTAGTTTAATGAAAAAATATTGGTTTTTAGATGATGTTGTTTTAAATAAAAATATATATTATCCACTTGAAGGATATTTATTTCCAAATACATATAATTTTGCTAATAAAGATGTTAGTATAAATACAATATTAGAAACTATGTTATCACAGACTGAAGTAATATTAGATAAATATAAGACAGATATCAAGTCAAATAAGTATAGTGTTCATGAAATATTAACTTTAGCATCAGTTGTAGAAATGGAAGGAGTAACACTAGAAGATAGAAAATCAATAGCAAGTGTATTTCTTAACAGATTAAATATTGGTATGCCTTTAGGAAGTTGTGCTACTACATATTATGCTGCAAAAGTAGATATGTCAGAAAGAGATTTATATTTAAGAGAAATAAATATGAATAATCCATATAATACAAGAAGTAATAATATGAGTTACAAACTACCAATAGGTCCAATATGTAATCCTAGTGAAAATTCAATAAAAGCAGTATTGTATCCAAATACTACTAATTATTATTACTTTGTATCAGATAAAAATAGAAAAACATATTTTGCAAAAACATATAATGAACACACAAGAATTATTAATGATTTACAGAAAAGTGGTAATTGGTATGAGTGGTAGTTATATTGATTTTTAATTATTATAGTGTTAAAATGAAAATAGTAAGAGAGGTGATAATATGCCATCAGCAACTTATTTATTTAACATAGATAATATTAGTGATGCTTATGCATTAGAGATATTTAAAGATGTATATAAAATACTGGAAGAAAGAGGATATAATCCAGTTAATCAATTAGTTGGTTATTTAATGAGTGGTGATCCTGGATATATATCAAATTATAAAGAAGCTAGAAATAAAATAGTTAAAATAGATAGAAGTAAGATTTTAGAAATTCTTATTAAAGAGTATATGAAAATATGAGAATATTAGGATTGGATTATGGTACAAAAACACTAGGTATAGCAGTTAGTGATTTAACTAATACTATAGCAACAAGCTTATACACATTTAGATATGAAAGTATTGAAGAAATATTTGATAAAACTAGTTCTTTAATTAATGAATATAATATAGATAAAATAGTACTGGGTTATCCTAAAAACATGAATAATTCATTAGGAGAAAGCGCTAATAAAGCAATTGAATTAAAAAAATTATTAGAAGAAAAGTTAAATATTGAAGTTTGTTTACAGGATGAAAGATTAACATCTGTAACAGCAAATAGAGTATTAATTGATGCTAATATTTCAAGAAAAAAAAGAAAAGGTGTTGTTGATAAATTAGCAGCAACAATAATATTACAAAATTATTTAGATATAAATAAGAGAAAGGAATAAATAATGGAAAAAGAAGATACAAAATTTAAGGTAGTAGATGATTCAGGAATTGAGAAAGAATATGAAAAATTATTTTCTTTTGAATCTGATAAAACAAATAAGAATTATATTGTATATACAGATAATGAATTAGATGAAGAAGGTAATACAAAAGTATATGCATCTATTTATGACCCAAGTAAAGAAACACAAACACTTCAAGCAATTGAAACTGATGAAGAATGGAAAATAATAGAAGGTATATTAAAGTCATTAACAGATGATAAATAATTGTATTTGATTTTCATATATAAATGTATATAATACTAATAGAAAAAGGTGTATTATGTTTAGAAGTATTGTTTTAAGTGATATTGAAAATTATGCTGATAAAAAAGGTATTCCAATTATGGAAAAAGAAGGCATACTTTTTTTAAAAGAATTTATTAAGTTAAATAATATAAAGAATATATTAGAAATAGGAAGTGCTATTGGTTATTCTGCAATAAACATGGCACTTGTTAATAGTGATATTAACATTGTTACTATAGAAAAAGATAATATTAGATATTTAGAGGCACTTAAGAATATTAAAAAAATGAATTTAGATAAACAAATTTCATTAGTACTTTCAGATGCATTAAATTTTAATACTAGTGATAAATATGACTTAATATTTATAGATGCATCAAAAACTAAATATATAGAATTTTTTAATAAGTTTTCAAAGAATTTAGAACCAAAAGGTTTTATTGTCACAGATAATATTAAATTTCATAATTTAGTACATACTGACAAAAGCCAGATGAGTAAGAATGTAAAAGGATTAGTAAATGGTATTGAAAGATATATAGAATTTTTAAAGGAAAATAAAGAGTTTAAGACAAG
>ENA-UOWO01002539-UOWO01002539.1-activated-sludge-metagenome-genome-assembly--contig:-NODE-2539-length-22414-cov-5.222416_pt1 | contig 22414 bp, 16 predicted proteins | sample MGYA00238148_ERZ761564 | MGnify/ENA primary metagenome ERZ761564 (study PRJEB28885, sample SAMN05720194) | activated sludge metagenome | isolation source: Anaerobic digester | place: USA... | reverse complement strand
GACCGAAAAACGCTATGGTGACTACATTGATAAATACACCATGCGCCAAGCCATTGCGGACGGGGTGACTTTGGAAATCGTTTATGAAGGAAGAACCCATAATGCAGCCATTACCGATAAAGAGCAACTGAACGCCAAGTTCATTGATGTATTCAAGGATTACGACCCCAAACAGCAACAGGAAATTTTGGGGTACGCTACAAAAAGAGCCTATCTGGAAGCACGGGAAACCATCAAAGCCAAAGCAGAAGATATGGTTGACCATTACGTGGAACACATTTTTACCAATGGTTTCAAAGCGCAAGTCGTAGCCACTTCAAGAGAAGCATGTGTCAGGTACAAAAAAGCCATTGATGAAGCTCTTGAAAAGAAGATTGAAAAGCTCAAACATGCCAATCCGTACAGGATAAATATTGAGCTATTGGAACAGGTGGAAACCGATGTGGTTATGTCCGGCGGGAATAACGATGACCCGCATTTGAAACCTTTCACAGACAGCACCAAGCACAAAGCCATCATTGACCGCTTCAAATTGGGTTACAATGCAGATGGAGATAGCGGAAACGGAAGGATAGGTATCGTTATCGTCAACAACATGCTCCTGACTGGTTTTGATGCTCCTATCGAGCAGGTCATGTACCTCGACCGTGTGATAGTTGCCCACAATCTATTGCAGGCCATTGCCAGGGTTAACCGTGTTGGAAATGCGGACAAGACCAAAGGGTTTATCATTGATTACGTCGGGGTAGGTCATCACCTGAAGGAGGCAATTTTACATTACAGCGACAAGGAAACAGCAGGGGTAGATGCCGATGAGGTGGACGAAATCATTGGCAGTCTCAGTAACGACACCGAAGAACTGAACGAACTCACCCACGTTCACCAGGAAGTCATGGATTTTATCAAACAATACGGGATTGAAGACCTGAACGACTTCGATGCTTTCTATGACCTGTTTTATGATGAGAACGTTCGTTTTGAATTTATCCAGAAGTTCAAAAAGTTGGCAAAAGCCTTTGATGTAGTGCTACCCAATCCCAAGGCATTGGATTTTCTGAAGGACTTTAACATGCTTTCGGAAATCAATGTCATGGCTGGAAGGCATTTCAGAGACAGCCGTATGAGTATGAAAGGAGTCCCGGCAAAACTTAGGGCAATTACCGATGAGTATTTGGTTTCCAAAGGGATAGACCAAAAAGTGCCACCACTTTCGATTCTGGATGATGAGTTTTTGGATGAGGTCTCCAAAAAGAAAAGGGCGAAGACCAAAGCCGCAGAAATCGAACATGCTATCCGTAGCTACATCGAAGAACATATCTCTGAAGACCCCGAACTATACAGGTCATTGGCTGAGTTTCTGGAAAAGATTCTGGAAGACAACGAACTCAATTGGAACGCCATTTATGAGGAGTTGAAGAAATTTATGAAGAGGATTAAGGAGGAGGAGAACAAACCAACATTTGGCTTGCATCGTAAAAAGCAGATGCCCTTTTTCCGTATCTTCCAAAATGAATTGTACGATACAAAAGACCTGACTGAAGAGCAAATCAGTATTTTGGTCAACCTGACTCAACACCTGACCAACCTCTTGGAAAGGGAACTTCAATTGAACGGCTTTTGGGATGCGGCTAAACTGACTGCACAAAACAGATTGAAAGGAGAAATTCAAAAGTTGTTGCTATCTCCTGAAAACTTCACGCTCCCAAATATGGTGGCAAAAACCCAAGCGTTGATTTCAAGAGTCATGGAACTCGCAAGAAGTAACAACGACATAATCCTTTACGCTGAATAATACGATTGAGATGACTTTGACATACACCACCAAGTTTTCAGAAAAGAGAAAGACCCTCGGCCTCGTCGTCGAAAGGGATAAGTCAGTAGTCGTACTTGCCCCGAAAGGCACGACCGATTCCACCATTGAGCTTTTTGTGGAAAAGAAAAAGTTTTGGCTTTTTGAAAAAATAAACCATTCTCCAAAATTTGGAGAGCCGAAACCGGAGACCCCATTCATTTCCGGTAAAGCCATTCCATACCTGGGTAAGAACTACAAACTGGATGTGGTAAAAACGCCAATGGATGGAATAACCTTCCAGGGTAAGTTTTTGCTCTCACAGCAAAATTTGCAACATGGGAAAGCCATTTTGGAGCAGTGGTACAAGCAGAAAGCAAAGGAGAAAATTACGCCATTGGTGGAGCGGTATGCACTGCAATTGGGAGTAGAATACAACGACATCCTTATTTCCGACTTGAAGTATCGTTGGGGTTCATGTACCCTGAAAGGAAACCTAAATTTCAATTGGAGACTCATCAAAGCTCCTCAATTTGTCATCAATTACGTGGTGATTCACGAACTGGCACACCTCATCGAACTTAACCACTCTGAACGTTTCTGGAATATCGTGAAGGTTCAAATGCCGAATTATTTGGAGGCTAAGGAGTGGCTGAAGGGGAATGGGGAGAGGGTGTTTTAAAATAATTATAAATATGAAAAACAGCGATTTTGAAAATATCATCAAGGCATCTGTACTTATTTCTGCTTCAGTCATTTTGGCATACCTCTATTTTATTGGAGCAGATAACATCTGGGGATTAGTAAGGGCAATTAGTGCGGGAGTCACAAGTGCTTCGATTTTTGTATTTATGTACATAAAATTCCTATGGAAGATGCCTTTATTCAACAAGATTGCAAAAAGACCATTTTTGAGTGGCACTTGGCAGGGAACATTAAAGTCTGATTATAAGTTTGAAAATGGTGATGGGGTGCCACTTAAGGATATATTTTTAGTAATTAGACAAGACTTTCTTAGAATTCATATCCAATCATTCACTGACAAATTTAATGCGGAATCCTATGTTGAAGCAATTTTGTTCGAGGAGTCTAAAGGTTTGAAAAAATTGGTTTATGTATATCGTCAAGGAACTTCTGATTTAGGAAATCAAAGAGGTGATGAAGGCACATCTGAGTTAAATATTTTAACTAACATGAACCCTGAGTTAGAAGGCAGATACTGGACAAATATTAAAACAGCAGGTGAACTTTATTTTAAAAAAATTTCAGAAAAGCATATAGAAAAGTTTTCACAAGGGATTGATTTATCTAATAAACTTTGAAACACATGAAATTTATTAGGTTAGACGCTGACAGTATCGGTGACAAAATAGAGTTAGCCCTCCTCAATGGTGATATTTCTTTGGCAAATAAGATACACAATTCTGTTCAGAAGGGTATTCGTTTGCTTAGTAAATCTATCAAGGAGAACCCTCATTTTACAATACTTATGGTTGGGTGTGATGATATTCTTTTTTGTTCCGAATCAGATTCCCCAATTTTGTGGGAGTTGGAAAAATTGAAGGATTTGTTTTACGAAAAAACGAAGGCATCATTAAGTATTGGAGTATCTGATAATCTGCAAGGAGCGATAATGAACTTGAGGAAAGCCAAACTTTTGGGAAAGAACCAAATCCTTGTTGATTAATGTATAAAGTCTGACTATTTCAATTTATACTTTTTTGAGTAATTCAAGCCTATTAATTTCATCGTCAATAAAATTGCCAGGTATCAGTTTGAATGTTTTAAAAACCTCTGGGTGACATTTTCTGAATTTTGCCTTTCTTCCACAAAAACAAGTAGTTTTTTTACCAAATTCAGTTGATTTTAAGGCTTTCAAGTATCCTATTATTTTCTCTACATTTTTTTCGTTGAATAATTCCTGGTAATATTCAAGGACACCATACGCACCATGAGCAAATTCCTGATGTGCATAGTACCCTTTTTCAATTCTATGTGCCTGATTAAATAAATGTGGTTTTACATGGTTTTGAATAAACTGCAAAACTGTAATCCCATTCCTACAATTTACCAATTCCAACAAAGGAATAGTGATGCAACATGCCCCATTAGGGTATATGTGCCAGTCGGCAATCTTCGGTATTTTTCCTCCAATCTCAACAAGTTGAGGGAAACGATAGGGAAATGCCTCACTGAATCTTATTTGAATTTCAAAATTATTCCACTCTTTTCCTTCATCATCAATTACCCGAAAAATACCGCTTAAAAGTTCGATACCATCCCGAACTGAAACTTTCAGTTCGGGATATACTTTCGCAGCTTCGGCAATTTGTTGCCTAAAAATGGTATAATTATCCATTGTATCTTGTTACATTGACCAGGGGCGCGATGCGCTGGCAGTTGAAATAAATGAAGCGGAAAGTTTTTCTTCCTCATCTTCATCCTTAGCCAAGCCACACGGGAATCTACCACCAAAATGCTTTTGCCAATGTTCACAAGATTTCTTTTGATTTGGTTCTTTTAAGGCAGCAGTTGCCGAATCAATTAACTTCTGCAAACAGTCCATAAAGTAGTCTTTATGTCCATAGTTTGCTAAAAGGTCTTCATTAGTTGGTACAGTTGGGCGATAACATGAGAAGGAAGAATCAAGTTTGTTTTTAATCAAGACAAGGGTTTCCTTTAAAGATATATCATCCCTCTCATTTGAGAGGTAGTGGTTTGCCGCAAGGATGGTAAGGATAAAGCCACTTACCATAGGCTTTTCTGTTCTTTGGGTTTCTCTATAATTGCTCCAAGCTTTTAGGTATCTCACAATTCTTCTAAGTTGCGGATATTCTTTTGCTTTTTTCTCAAACCAGTCCTGGAATGCTTTAGGGTCGCTCTCAATCCAACCTTTATACCTATGTGCCAATTCAGGAGTTTTTCCTTCTTCTTTGAAATAAATCGGCATATCAATATGATGCCCATCTGCATACTCAGTTCTGACACAAGTGTTTTTATCAATTAATCCAGTTTGAGTATGGCCTTTAATTGCATCTACAATCCAATTATGATAGGTTTGGACATTCTTCCTGTCTTTAATATCTCCGATGAAATAAACACCATCATCCATATCGTAATAGAGTAGTGTCTTTTTCACACCATCCTCTTCAACTTCAACTGGAATTGGTTCGACAATGGTATCTAAGGCAAACGAGCCTTGACTATTGAATTTGGGTTTTATTTCATCCTTCTTCTCATCATCGAAATATTTTCGGATTTTATCACGCAGGCTTTTACGTGATTTTTTCAGACTCTTCCTTTTTGAGTCTTTAAGCCTAATTGTAGAGTTAAACTCTGTAAAAAGGTCGTGACAATTTGCCATGTGATTATAATATTTAAAGGTTGTAAGATTTTGGAGTTTTGAAAAACAATTTGACTTTTTCATTCTGCCTAAATTCAAGACCAATATCATTGCCTTTGCCGCTCAAAAGGTCTAAAGCGTTAGGACAGGCATTATCTAAGTCAACTAAGGGGAGTTGTTCTTTTGAGACCACTGCACTCGGTACTCTCACATACTCAATTGGCACATGATTCAATTCTGATATTGTTTTCATAAAGTATTCAGTAAACTCGCTTTGCCCGTTCATAGGTAGGTCAAACAGGTCTGACCTCCAACCGATAAATGAACGATTGCGTTTCCATCCGGTGGGCTTACCTTTCGATGCACTTAAACTGCTAATTGAGAGAATTTGAATCGAATCATATTCCTTTCCTTCTCCTACAAAATATTTCAAAGCCTCAATTAGTCCAACCAGGGTCGGATTATTTGCCCAAACCCCACCGTCAACAAACTGTTTATTATCGTGATTAGCTATTTGATGGACGGGGAAGTATGTAGGTGCAGCACTGGTAGCTAAGGCCACATCTACATAGGAAGTTTTATTATCACGCCTGAGTACAGTATGGTCATATTTAAAAATATATGGTCTTGCCTCTGTAATGCAGTAGCTTGGAACGCAAAGCAGATTGTTAGATTCTCCAATCGTTTTCTCCTGAAAAAGGTCTGTCAGCACCTTTTTTAAATACTCATTCTTATACTTTCCATGCCAAAGTGTCTGGCCAAAAAAGAATTTGCCTTTGAAAAGTTTTGTTTCTAAATATTCAAGCCAACTGAACCATTTGGAGCGGTTAGGAAAAATCTTCCCACCATGTTCTTTATAAAAATCGCAAATTGCCTTTGCAGGCATCTTTTGAGAAAGTGCTAATGCAATCAAACCTCCGGTTGAAGTACCGCAGATAAGGTCAAAGTGGTCAGAAGCCAAACAATTGAACTCTTCTTCAAAGTTTGCCAAGACAGTTGCTGAGTAGAGTCCTTTTATCCCACCTCCGTCAACTGAAAGAATCTTGAATGGTTTTTCTTTTCTCATAGTTAAATGGTAAAAACAAATTGTATCAAAAATTGTCCCACACGAGTTTGTATGTCAAATTGACAGATTTTCAAGCGCAATGTGGCAGGTTCAGCAAATTAGAAGGATAGGGCTGTCAATAATTGACAGTATTAGGAAGAATTCGCACTTTTGCACTACGGTTAGTAGCGTACCCTTCGGTACGTTTTTTCGTTTTATTTTTTGTCCCTAACACCATGTTTGATTTACCGCAAAGACTGGACTGGCTTGAAATCAGGGCATTGAACGAGTTCAAAAAGATTTTTGACGAAGGTGAATGATTGGAGTCGGATGATGATGAAACTTCAGACCTGATAGCGGAGATTGCGCACTATCGAACTCCGTATCTCTTTTATCAAGTTCTCGAAGTAGCAAGATTTCATCCTCGACTTGCCAAAGACGTTCACCATCTGAGTGAATTTTTTCCTGAAGTTTGAGCAATTGAACTGATTCAAACCAACATCTACTTGCATCTAAAAGAGCAGTTGCGTGATTGGTACTACAAAAACAAAATCTTTTAAACAAAAGCCTGGCGGGTACTGCTACTATCCCTTTTTGTTTTAAATTGGAAAGAAGAAATGACACTTTGTTTGGCATGGAAGCATGGAAATGCAGTTTACTTTGCATCTGACTCAAGGCTCACCGCTACTTCAAAAAGTATCTTGACAGAGGAGGCAACCAAGATTTTCAAGGTGGGAGTTGAAATATATGGCCCAAACGATTCGGAATTCCCTAATGCTCCTGAAGAACTGATTTATCACTCAACCTTTGGCCTTTGCTTTGCCGGGAGTTATTTGAATGGCAGTTTATTGGCTGATACGCTTGACGAGGTACTTTCAAATATACAAGTTGCGCCTGGATATTCTGATTTTACAATTGAAAATCTCTCAAATATATCATTTTCTATTTATAAGCAAGTATCTAAGCAGATTATGGCAATAAACAGAGAGCAAGGATTTGCTAAGGTGCTTTTGGGTGGTTTTTGCCCTGTTTATAACACGTTTAGGCTTTATGAATTTTCCACACAGTTTAATACTGCAATGGGGATGTATGATTTCATCAAAAATGAAATTGAACTTAATACCATGCCTGTATTCATTGGAGACCAAGTGGCAATTGAATACGCTAAAACATTGTTATATAAAATTGGCGAACAGTACTCTGCATTTCACTTGTTAAGGGAGATTATTGATAATAGTGAAATCACTACTGTTGGAGGTGATATTCAATGTGGTGTGTTTGCTCAGGGTAAATTTAGAACTTACGGGATAGTCGAGTATGACACAATAGAAAACGATTATGGTTTCTTGGAAGTACAGCATAAATATAAGTTTAGAGGGCTTGACCTAAATCTGAATGCAGAAGAGTTGCGTTCTGGTCAAATAAATATTAGTAAGACTTTTCTTAACCCATTTGAACGAGAACGCAATGAGCTTTTTAAAAAGGTCGTAGATAGAATTGAAAAAAACATTTGATACAATAATAATTAAATTAATTGTGAATGTCACCGAAGTTGGATTCATTTTTTCTTTGCGAGTTCTCTGGCAGGCTTGGTGAAGTTGCAGGTTGCACAAATCACACCTACCCCCTGGTGTTCGGTAGCCACCAGCACACCCAATAGCTCTCTAACGATTTTTACTCCAATAGAGGACTGGGTTTTGTAGCATTTACATTGAATCAAATGAGGGATTCCATTCCAGGAAGCTTTTATGTCCCGACCATTATCTGAAGAGCCTTTCCCGACTTTTACGTTTTGTCGTCCCTTCTCTTTCAGCCTGTTTGCAACGTACCATTCAAAATCACGCCGATGAAGTTTGGATAGGTCGGTGACTTTCCTTTTTTGTACTTCTTTCCAGGCGATATAAACCTGCTTGCCGATGAGAGCAAGGACTCAAAGCATAGGGATGAAAAGGAAGTGCCGGATAGTCATGCAAACAAAAACTGAAGTGGATTATGACGGTAGTGTAAGGAAGTTGCAATGCCCGTCAACCTCTTTGTTTCGTACCATTCAAAAATGACTGCACGGGTTTTCCGGCAGTCATTGTACTCAGTACTCTTCAGGTAGAAGCATGGTGCAGTGATTGTCTTCAGGTACAAACTCCCCTGAAGCAATCATGGCCTCATCCAGTTGGTCAATCAACCAAACTTTTCTTCCATCGGTACATTCATACACTTGCAGGTAGTCAATGCCGTTCTCCTGGGTTACAAATTCTTTCACATCGAGGTAGATGGAGTAGATTTCTTCCGGTGAGAGAGCGGTTTGAACACCTTGCGTAGCGTAGAATTTTCCTGAAAAGAAGTACTTACCTGAAGATTCCTGGGGCTTGCGTGTCCAAGGCATAGAAACCTCCTTTTGTTTAAGTACCTAATACTGGGTATTTGGGTGGCGGTTACAAGCCCAAAAGAACATTTTAGTAGCCTTGCCGTATCTTTGTAACAAACAGCCGCTCGTCATCCTGAAACACGAAGCTTTGATTTATGACAAATAATAATACAACATTTACTAACGACCTTCTAATCTGGTCACATTTTATCAAAGCTCAAAGGAAACTTATTGAAAGGCTTTGCTCTCCTATTAATATTATAAAACCAGAAAACAAAATTGATGCTAAAGGGTTGCTCAAGGTAGAGATAGACCAAGCAGTTAATACAAGATCGGTTCTTTTATTGATAAAAAAACATTTTCCCAACGTACACGACGAAGATATTTTTCTTGAAAAAGGATACTTCCTGTTAGATAATGATGCCATTCCTAACAACAAAAAATTAGAAGAATTTGCATTTGAAGCTGAAAAATATTACATCGAGTTTAATCCTTACCCTACTGTTGAGGGCGTTCTTATAGATATAAATTCTCCATTTAGGGAACTAAACCGTTTGCTTAATTCCAAACAGATTGAGGCCGAATTTAATAAGGATGGAGAAATATTATTAACAAAACAGGGAATTGACCTTTTTGACCAACAAAGTAGGTTGAAAAGGGAAAATAAAATTGGAGCAATATATCCAATCAAGGTTGCTTACGATAAATTATTGGCAAACGCCGTCATAGATTTATTAGCGCAATTGAATATTTCCAAGGAAAATTTTAGCATAAACCCGTATGAGTATAAGGTATATTCTGAAGAAGCAATCCTTACTAAGGATGCCTTTTGTAAGTTAAATATGATGATTGGGCTTGTTATGAAGAACTGCATTCTAAGAATTGAAGTTAATCAAAATAGCTTTCGAGGTAACTGGCAGTTTTGTCATTTAAAGGATGATTTAAAAACTGATCTTAATGGCAATAACTACTATGATTATTACACGTCAAATAATAATGCCGTTTTTGAGGGCGAACCTATAAGCATCTCTGACTTTTTTATGCTTACTTATTCATCTATAATATCTTATTATGGAAAACCTGGAATTAAAAAAATTAGTAAACGATATATATTTGAGTACAACCCTAATTCTAACTACTTTGATGGGATAAATAATATTGAACTTAATGACGAAGGTTGGGGTAAAATAAAGGAAAAATTAGACTTGAATACATTTTGGTGTAACACATTGGGTAATACAATTTCGTTTGACTTTGAGAATCAAACTGAGTTTATCCATTGTTACGAGCAACTAAAGGCAATTGATTGGCTTGAAATAACGGACTATAAAGATGGCCATAAATTTAAAATTAAACCAATTGTTCCAAAGAGGTTTGAAGAAATAAAAGGAGAATTACAAAGTAAGTTTATATTCATTAAATTTAAAGAAGATCATAGTGGGCAGAAAATGCTAATAAGATATAGTTATAAGTTGTCGGAAGATGAGCAAGATGCAAAACTTAGATTTCTTAACGCACTTAATGAATATAAAAATAGAGGTTTTGAATTTACGTTAGACCGACAATTTAAGATCAAGTTCATTGTCGAAGTAAATAAATCATTAAAGGATTTTGAGGAAAATATTAAATTCAATAAAATTCGAGGTGCTGAAATTAAATTTAACGACAATATAATTGGAACGCTACGAAGAGCTAAGTTTCCGATATTGGAATTGCAAATAAGTTCAGAATATGTTGAGAACCTAACAAGGATGTTGTTAGAAGAACCCCAACTATTTAAAAAGATAGAACCTGTATTGACTGGTGAAGTAGAAAAGATTGTACGTTTAGAAAACACAATTAGGAAGTTAGAATCGGGAGGGACGAATCTCTCTAATCCCAATATTGTGAATTTTATTTTTGATAGTAGCAAAGCTAAGGCAACTGAAAACTTAAATATTTTTGAAGAAACAAGTAATGAATGGCAGGAATTGGAACGAACCAAACTTTCTTCAAACATAAATAAGTCTCAACTTCATGCAGTACTAACCACCTTACATTCAGAGGAATTAGCTATAATTCAAGGCCCTCCGGGGACGGGTAAATCAACAGCAATTTCCGAAATAATTTGGCAACATATTAGAACAAGTCCGAGTCGAAAAATACTATTAACTTCAGAGACACATTTGGCTGTTGATAATGCAATGGACAAATTAGCGTCACCTTTAACTAATCTTGTTAAACCTATTCGGTTTGGAAAGGAAGAGAGTCTTGAGGAAGAAGGTGCAAGATTTTCACTTTCACGAATCCAAGCCTGGGTAGATGGAACCGACATTAACCCATTAGTCAATGAGAATGGAGTATTTAGCTGGATGAATTGTATTTCAGAGAAAAGTTTAAAAAATGAAAGCGAAACAGAAGGAATTACTGAATACCTAAATGTTTGGAGAACGGCATTAAATAAGCCAAATGGTAGGATGAAAACAATATTTAAAAATGCTTATCTCGATCACGTGAATGTGATAGGAGCAACTTGCAGTTCAATAAGTGAACGTACTTCAGAGGGTAAACTTTCTTCATTTTTAAGAAATTATTGCAATGTTTTTCATCGTGACCTATATGAAACTTTGCAATCAGGTATTGCGGACAAGTACATTTATCAGCAAATAAATGAGGTCAAAGTTGATTTTGATGTTGTTATCATGGATGAGGCAAGTAAAGCAACGCCGCCAGAATTTGCTCTTCCGTTACTATATGGAAAGAAATCAATTGTTGTTGGAGATCATAGGCAATTGCCACCAATGTTAGATGAAAATGATTTTGCTACAACTTTAGAAATGCTTGGAGAGAAAAGCCTTGCTCAAGAATTCCGTAAGCAAGATCATAATATCTCTCATTTTGAGAAGCTCTTTTTGAACCCTAAAATTAGCGAAACTATTAGGGCTTCATTTAATGAACAGTATCGAATGCACCCGCATATTAACGAGGTTATAAAACAGTTCTATATTCAGGACAAGGGTTTAGATTGCGGATTAGACCCCTCTCAAGTTGATGACCCTAACCTAAACAATCCTGTAAGTCGTTATCATGGGTTTTACAATGAAGGATTTATTACCCCTCAAACCCATGTTATTTGGGTAGATGTAAGTGACCCAGAAGTATTGGAAGGCACATCACGGGTGAACTTTGGTGAAGTTGAAGCGTGTAAATCCATTTTATACAAATTAATTAATGCCGACGGCTTCAACGAATTTCAAAATCACTGGGAAAAGCCAGAAGACAAGGAAATCGGTTTGATTAGCTTTTATGGAAGACAGTTGCATTATTTACAGGAAGAGACAAAGCAGTTTGAAAAAATTGTTCCACTTAGGATTAGAACAGTTGATAGGTTTCAAGGAATGGAGCGTAATATAGTAATTGTTTCAATGGTACGAAGTAATACAATAGCAGGAATGAGAGGGCAAGAACCAGACTTTAGTAATTACCCCGAATTGGGGTATTCCAAACAAGATAGTCTGGGATTTGCAGAGTTCCCAAACCGCCTCAACGTGGCTCTGTCAAGGGCAAAAAGACTTTTGATAATTGTTGGTAATGCTTCACATTTTTGCAAACATCCGATATATAAAAACGTTTTCGATACGATAGCAAATTCAGAATTTGGTCGGATTATCGAATATAAAAACATCCAAAAACCTAATTTGTCGTTATGAACAATGTGATGACATATAATGGACTCACTTTCCCCAATGAAGATTATTCATTGGTTAGTGTAATTGATGCTAATTGGCAAATAGAGGAATATGAGAGTAATATTTTCTTTAGAGAGGTGCATTCAACAGATGATATTGATTTCGCTTTTTGCGGGATTTTAAATCACTTTGGAGGAATACTGCCAAAGAGTGAATTTGCTCATCTTTTAGGTCTTTCATTAATTGATGACCCTGTAAGGCAATTATACCGCGATAAAGCAGAGGAAAATATTTTGCTTGAATTGCTAAGAGATCGCGTTACTTTCGGATTAATAAAACCTACTGGGAAGAATAGCCTTGGGGATGACTTAGTTGAGCTTACTGAAGAAGGAAAGCAATCAATAAGTAGTAAAACAAAATATAGGTATTGGGAGACTAAATTTAAATATTTTAGGAACTTATTATCTTCAGATAATACTGATTTTGATTTTTTATCACACTTTAGCCTACGATCTAACTTACCACTTAAGGTTGCGAACGCCAAGAGGAACCTCGATTTTGAAATTAAAACAAATTTAGATTTTCAATTGGCAAGTTTTCAACTTACTCAATTGTCGGAGGGGAAATTTGAGTTAATCAATATAAAAAGTGCAAGTAAGGTTGGAAACAAATTACCAATCGTTAGCTATGCCTTACTCAGGAGCATTGAAAATATAGATTTAATATTAGTATTGCAGGAAAACAAGATTCAAGATGAACTAACTGCAATAATAAATGATGAGCAAAATAAAAATTACAAAAACGAATTGGTGTTGAAGTGCGAGTTTAAAGCACTTTTAGACAACGCTGCATCAATTATTGATGGTAAAACTGTAAAAAAGTACTTAAACCTTTGGAACAAAAAGGAGCTTTTTGTTGATTCCCGGTTATTGTGGTCAGAGGAATACCTTTGGGAAATTTTTGATACAAACTTTAATGCAAATGATTGGCATATAATTTCAAAGGAAGCTCCAACAAGTATTTTAGAAGAAAAGATTTATAAATTTCATAATCGTTTAAATTGGGCTATATTATCTGAGAGATTATCAGAGGCTTTTATTTTTGAACATCTTCATACTGAAGGGTACTTCTGGGATTTTGAAATATTATCAGGCAGGGATAGTGAATTCGTTTGGTTGTTAATCAATGAGATTGAAAAGTACAATTCAACAGTTATAGTTGAAGAGCGTATAGTACCAAATTGGGATTTTTTATTAATTACTCAGCAATTTTCTGATGAGAAAATTAAGTACTTGATAAGCAAAAGGTTTAACCTTGATTTTATTTTGCTTTCCAAGAAAGAGCCTGAATTTGTCCTATCGTATTTAAAAGATATTAACCAGATTAATAGTGCTAATCCTGAAGTTGAACAGGAATATAAAACTAATTGGGATTGGAAATATATTTCTGATACCTGGAATGTTTTAACAATTTGGATTAATATTGAACTTTTAGAATCCCAAATAGATTGGTATGTATTTTTGAATCGTGCATTTTCTAATGCACAATATACCGATACGTTCCTTAGAAGTATAGAATTTAAGGAAAAGATATTCAAGCATAAAGACAAAATCAGGCCAACATTTAGGCAGGAAAATCTTTGCTGGAATGAACAATTAATTGGTCTTTTTAATGATGTTGGAATACTCTTATGGCAATCTAATTCAAGGCAGCCAGGTTTTGAGTGTAACCCATCAATTGAATGGACACCAAATCTTTTAAAAAGGTACACTCCCTTTATTACTACTGAAACAGGCAAAAAGTATATTAGCAAATCTATCAAATCATGGGATTTTGTTTTTGTTGTCCCTGAATTTGATTGGCATTGGGACGAACTTTCTCGAAATCAACACCTATTACTCAATGATTATATTTTTTCGACCTTTCGCAAGTCATTAAACTGGGCAATAATTTCAGATCGTACTGAAGAAGAGTACATTTTGGAGCATCTTTTTAGTTTTGATTGGGACTTTGGAGTTCTAAGTATTGTTAAGAGTGATAAATTTCTTGTGAATGCTTTAAATCAAAACGATTCAATACTTCAAAAAAATTGGGATTGGAAGCATTTAAGCAAGAGATTAGAAAAAGATTTTATTATTAGCAGTTTTTCAAAAATTGATAAAGAATGGGATTGGCTATATCTAACAAGAGATAAATTTAGCAAAAATGAAATAATAGAGCTTTGGAAAATTACAGTTGAGTTTTGGGATTGGAACTATCTTTTAACCAAAGCATTCACAGTCAGTGAACTTAGCGACGGTGATTTCTTCATTTTGGTTGCTTCATGTTTGAACCAAATTAAAGATGATGAAATAAGGAAGAGTTGTTGGTCAACCTTGACCAAAAGAGTAACACCGGACTTATTAGCAGAAAATGATTTTGAATACTTAAGACTTTCTATCTTACAATGGGATTGGTCTTACTTATCTGAGCACCCACGGTTTGAGTTTACTACTGATTTTATCCAAAAATTTATACACCAATGGGATTGGAATATTTTATCCAAAAATAAAAAAATAAATTACGACTGGACATATTTGACAAAATTTAATAAGTTTTGGAACTGGAGTTATATTTCCGAATTCAGCACATTTATTTTTAGTAACAGAAAGTTAAATAAAACTACTGTAAATAGATTTCGGCGATTTATTGATTTTAAAGCTTTTTCCCATAGAAAGGACTTTGATATTGACCAGCAGCTTATCGAGGACTTTAGGAATGAGGATTGGGATTTTGAATATTTGTCAGGTGTAACATCAATAAAGCCAACGCATGAATTTTTGAGGCGGTATCTTGATCGAAGCTGGAATTGGAAAATTCTAAGTAAACGTACTGATTTAAAGGTAGAAGAAGAGCGGGATGAAGAAGGGAATTTAATATCTCAAAAGTTCATTAATAAATTAATATTAGAATTTCAAGAAAAGGACTGGGATTGGCAATATCTTTCGTTACGGAATGATATTCAATTCAGCTTTGAATTTCTTGATAGTCTATCGGGTAAAAACTGGGATTTTAAGGCGATTTCAAGAAATGGGCAAACCGTTTGGACTACCGAATTAATCAAATTCATCCAAAGGAATAACATTGAGGTAGATTGGGACTATATATCTGAAACTAACGAAGTGATTTATAAAAACCCTGATAGACTTGAATCCTTGAAGAGTTTTTTAAATTGGGATAAGCTTTCGGCAAACTCTAAAATTGAAGTTGACGAAGGCTTGTTAATCCGGTTCATTGAATATTGGAATTTCAAATTGTTAACTAAGAGGCCAGAAATTAACTCAAAAGTTGAATCTTTTATCAAATTTAAGCATAGGCAATGGGATTGGCATTATTTTACGGAAAAATTTGCTTCTCAAATTGACCGACCAATTTTATCCACTCTTTCCGATAAAATTGTATGGAAGGCTTTGTCAGGAAATCACTCTCTGCATCTAACAAGTGATTTGATAACTGAATTCAATGAATTCTGGGATTTTGTTGAACTCTTTAAACAACGAAATAGATTTACGACTGATGTACTTCAAGTATTACAACCTTACTTTGACCAACCTAAAACAAGATTCTTAATCAACATTGACAAGCAGCATAGTTCCTGGAAGGGCTACGTTTACCATTTTGCGCATTTATCAAATGCTTCTGAAATAATAAAACAAGAATCTATTAAAAGCAGGAATTCAGCCAATCAGATAAGTGATAGTGCAGGAAGCGTTGTAAATCGAAGGCATACAGCACATGATTTTGCTCGATTTTATTTCCGACCTCAAACTGCTACCCAGTTCTATAATGAAAACTTAGGGCATGACCAAAGTAGCGAGTACTACGGAAGGGCTGCAAATTTAGGTTATCCAAAATGTCCAATTCCAATTTTTTTTAGAATTCAATTAGAGGAAATATTTCAAAAGCATTTTAATTATTGTTTTGTTAGTAATGGCAACATGCAAACCAACTATGCAGAAGTATTTCCCATCTCTAATCAAGCAATTGCAAGATTTGATTTTGATAATGTATATTTACAAATGGAAGATGTCCTAAATGAGACCAAATCTCATTTTGGTTTTGAATTTGTAGATAGGCACATATTCATGACTGAACTTAATAAAAGAATGAGTGCATATAAAAACGCGTCTCAACAAGAATTTTTAGTTAAAGATGAACTTAGCTTATCAAACCTCCAAACACTTGAAATTATTTGCCAGTCGGAAACAGATAAACAGTCTCTCTTAAATCTAATTGGATTAAACAATCCATTTTCTGATAAAATAGTTGTCGAGCGTTGGGGTGTTTATCATAATAAAAATAGTCGTTTTGAAATTAAGGCGAATGAGCTAAGTTTATCAATCTCCACCTCCTTCAATGGCATTGGAAGTATAATTATTAAAACTGACAGCGATAGTCATTTTAGCAGCGTTGAAGGGGATGTTTTTCTGAATAATTTAAATGTCATTGAAGGCGGCAAGTATCTAAGTATCACATTTTCGGAGCCTACTGTTTACCAAGTTTATTTTAGAGATGAGAGCAGAAGGGAGTGGCTCTTATATTCTTCGCCCCAAAAAGTAGATAATAATAAAGAATATTCTTTACAAATTTGGTGGGGTACACTATCTGATGCATGGAAGAAACAGCTTTATTTAAATCTGTTTCTTAATCAATTAGATTATGAAACTCAAATTAAGTTAGTTTATGATGATAGTGCTGGTAATTTATATTTCTATGAAAATTATTATCTTGGGGTTAATGATATTAATTTTAGTGAAAAATTTGAAAAAAGCACCTTTGGGGATGTATTCACTAATCCTACATTGCTCGAAATAGATAAAATAATTAATTTAAAATCTTTGTTCATCAATGGATATGATTTATATAGCCTGGAGCCTCTTCAACAATTCACTAATTTGGAATTGATTACAATTTGGAATACAAATGTGTGTGATATTACACCTATTAAAAAAGCAAACCTAAAGTACCTTTACCAGGATTACAATTTCAATATTCCAGTATCTCAAATAGAGCAGTTTAAGCAAGAAATGCCAGATTGCTTAGTAAACCAGCCTGAAGAAAATTTTATTTATGAATTCTTTTACGGCAAATTTGGAGGTGCCTACATTAAATATTCTCCAATTAATTTATTAACACTTCTGAAATCATTTCCTACTTTAAGCCAAGCTTATCAAAAGAAGGTGCGACATTATACATTAGAGATGCATACACTTCTTGTTATGAGTGAATTTGAAAAATATTTTGGCAATGTAAATTTGCCTATTTCGAGGAATTTATTTCGACTTATGTTAGCATTACATGATGTTGGAAAGCCACAGGCAGTTGAACATGGTGAGAAAAATAAGCAGTATGAATATACTATCACAATAATAAATGAGTTGAAAGAGTCACTGCCGTTTAGAAATTTTGAAATAGATATATTAATCTCATTAGTCAGCGACGACCCGATTGGTTTGTATTTGCAAAATGCTATTAATCTTCATGCAGCTAAATCAAAAATTATTGAACTATCGAATAAAGGGAACATTTCCTTATCCAAATTTTTTCACTTGTTATCTGTCTATTACCAATGTGATACAGGTAGTTATACATCTGATGCAGGGGGATTGCCATTCTTAGAACATCTTTTTGTTTATGATAATGGTCGGAAAGTATTCGATAATGCAACAAATTTAGTCAAATTTTCACCTTCTGTCGAGAAGATGTTTAATGAACTTAAAAATTCGTTACTTAATGAAATCTGATATAAAATTTATAAGAGGGAATATTTTTTCGTCAAAAGCTCAAACAATCGTCAATACAGTTAATTGTGTTGGTGTTATGGGCAAGGGAATTGCTCTGGTTTTCAAAATGCGATACCCTAAATTATTCACGGAATATCAGAGATTATGCAAGAATAAAGAGATGAAAATTGGCAAGGTTTGGCTTTATAAGGATGAAGGAGAGAGATGGGTGTTAAATTTTCCTACTAAGTTTCACTGGAAGTATGATAGCAAGCCTATTTATTTAGAAAAAGGATTGCAGAATTTTGTTGATACTTATCAAAATACTGGAATAACATCAATTGCATTTCCTCTATTAGGAACGCATAATGGTGGTTTGGAAATTGAATTTGTAAAAGACCTTATGCTAAGGTATCTTTCTAAATGTCACATTCCAGTAGAGATATATGAGTATGATCCGACAGCAGAAGATGACTTGTTCCTTGATTTCAAAAGTAAATTTCTTTCCTTAAACTATGAGCAAGTAAAGACCGATTTAAAGATTAGAAAGGACAAGTTCCATCTATTGATTGAATGTTTGAATGATCCTGAAATAAAATCAATGATCTCATTATTAGGTAAAGATGGACTTGGAGAAGGTACGATACAAAAGTGTTTTGATTTTGTGAATCGTTATAATTCATCTCAATTATCATTTTTCTAATTTTTGAATCGTACCGTTCAAAACGGTTAAATAAACGCATCCACCTTGTCCACCTCTTCGTTAGCGTATTTTTTAATATAGTGTTGGGTAGTTGCAATGCTTGCGTGTCCAAGTGCCTGTTGAATGAGTGGCACGGATACGTTATTTTGAACCAGGATATTCGTGTAAGAGTACCTGGCCGTGTAGGAAGTCATTTTCTTTTTGAAGCCTAAGATTTCAGAGATTTCCTTCAATTGGTCGTTGAAGACCTTGAGCGCATTTCTTACATGGTGATACCTCGCCATTGCCCTAACCGGGGCATTATCCATAATCGGAAACAGATACACTTCGCCGATGTACTTTTCGATGATTTCAGAAATTTCCGGTGTGATTTTGATGGAATACAGCTTGCCCGTTTTTTGCCTGATGTAGTTCAAACGTCCGGCAACCATGTTGTCCACCGTTAAGTTGCAGAGGTCAACAAAGTTCAATCCTCTCGCTCTTAGCAGGAAAATGAAAACATCGTAACTGTGCTGCAAGTGTGGGTATTTTTCAACCGGAAAAGTTTTCAGTCTTTCCAGTTCATCCATTGGTAACGGCTTTGGGTCGTAGTCGTTCTTGAGGTGGGAGAAGGAATATTTGTTCTTGTTGAATTGCGTGGCGAAAGGGTACATTTCCGGGTCAAGCAACTCCCTACGGATTGCTTCATTGACCAATGCCCTGAACGTTCTCATGTAAAAGTGGACATTTGATTTTTTGCTACCCCTGGCAAGTAGGAAGGACTCAAAACCTTTCAGGAAGGTGTAGTCAATATCTGAAAACAGATACTCCCCTGGTTTGTACTTGAGGAGCATTGCCTTGAGTTGTTTGTAGGCGTTGCTGTTGCCAATGCTCTTTTCGTTTATCAGTTCCTTTACCCTTTGGTCAGCGAAGCCCAAGACCGTCACTTTTTTGTCGTTGCCAAGAAACTTAGCCTTGAATTCATGGATTGAAAACGGCTTGCCGGACTCCACCGTTTCGGAAAGCAGTGTTTCGGCATGGGCAAGATGGTTTCGCAGGATGGCGTTTCTTGCCTCAAAGTTTGGTGATTTTGCGTTGAACCTTCCATATTTGTCGTTCCAATCGGAAGGTTTGGCACTCATTCCTAAAGAAATGTAGCGTTCTGTTCCCAGATAAACCCTCAAACGTATTGGGTTTTCGCCGTTAGCAAGCTGTTTGTTCTTGTAAAGAACGATTTTTAGTGCAGACATGGTGCAGAAAATTTAAAGAAATTAAAAATTAAAAAATTCTTAATTCTTTGATTATCATACACTTATGTTTTACATTTTCAAGCTTTTTACGCCTGGGGGGCATGTGGTCGCAGGTTCAAATCCTGTCGTCCCGACTACATTATCAAGGAGTTGTGAACTTAGTTGTTCATGACTCCTTTTTTGTTTTGCGGGTATTTTGCACAGACTTCCGGGAGTACGTGGCATGCAGGAATAAGTGTATATCTTTAAACTTGAAAATATTTTTAAAGGGATATCATTAAAACGGATCGTTGCTTGCGAAATGGATTGCTATCGAAAAATACCCACCAGCCAAGTCGTTCATCATTCACAGGGTTCCTGCTGCATGTTTACGCGCGGTGTTGAAAAACATCACGTGCGACGCCTGGGTTTTCCATTGGGCAAGTGTAGGAACACCTGGCAAGGCAGGAAGTTGCTGCTGAGTTCGATGATTTCGTTGGAAAGGTGGCGGGTCTCGGCTGGCGATGAAATCAATTTCTGATTAGCTATTTGAATTTCTTCTCTACTCTAAACCCATATTTTTTTAGTTTATCATAATTTAATCTCAAAAACTTCATCGTCCGGTCATCCCAAGGCAAAGGCTTTTCGAGTGTTTCCTTCATAAACCGGAACTTATAATCCTCCAGTCGTTTACGCTCACGGTCAAATGCGATCATTTGTTTTACAAGTTCAGGGGTGATTTCAGGAATGTCTTCTGGCGCGGCTGATTGGGTATCTTCTTCTGTATCCCATAATAATTCAGGTTGGTTGCCGAAAAGACAGATTTTGGAGGGAAATGGGGTCTACAATTGTAATCAGTAACTAAAAATAGCCTTTGTATAAAACAGGCGTTGAATGGCAGATAGCATCTAATCTGCCAGTTTTGGTAAACATTTTAGCTTTACTATCAAAATTGAACAGGCGGAAAAGATGGTAATCCGCAACGTGCTTTTGGGAAAACAATAACTCATTCCTTGAAAAGAAGAAAGGTGTTTCCTTGCCAAGTTTAGTAGTTTTAACTTCAATGTACTTATCCGTTCCATTTTTATTCTTTGATAAAATATCAAAACCAGCACCATCCCCTTCTTCTTTTGAAATCCATCTAACCTGTTCAGCAAGGCTTTCTTTTCCATCCTTTGTTAGAACCCATTTCTCAAAGTTCAAAACAAGCTCCTCTCCAGACTCACCTAATTTATGGTTGCTCTGTTCTCTTTCCAAGTAGTTGATTTTTATAGGGCTACGTTGATATGAAGGTGAGGCCGGTTCCATTGCCACCTCCAAAACAGGAGGCTCTGTTACCAGTAATTCGAAATTGACCAATGACTTATTACGAACTTCTTCATCGGCAAAAGATTTGAATTTTTCTTCAATCCACAGATTATTAAAAAGATAATTAAGAACCACGTCTTCAAGGATGCTCTGGTAATTATACCGAGGTAAATATCCTTTTATATAAGGTTGCCCCAAACGAATAAGTACAGCGCTTATGTTTTGATGTTTAAATTCAACAGCGCCATCAGAACGATTATTTAGAAGAGGCAATAAGGCTTTCCTGTGCTCAGATTTTTTGTATGAATTGCCAGACAATTCATCTGACAGCATTTTAAAATAATCAGCAACAATTAGTTCAACCTCGTGATTTGACCAGTCGCTCATAATGAATGGTTTTTTGTTCCTTTTATAATACTTCTGAACTGCTTGTTCTCAATAATTCTATCGTTTCTGTTAACTCGTTCTGTTTTTCCTGATACCATTCAACCCTTGTATAAATTTTAGGTTTCACTATATCGCCATTGCTATTTCTAAATGTCATTTCCATTATTTCATTAACCGCTTTTTGAGAAAACTGGGTAGGGTAATTTGCATTTTGAGTGACTACTTTTCCCGTCTCGTCAGTGGCAATTGTCAACCCACCGACTTGAATTATAAAAGGACATTTTTCTAAAACTCGCAACTCTATTTGATTTTTATACTCTTGAGCCAATTCAATCAGCTTTTCAAGGTCTATATTCAAGTTTGCATTCTTCATTGTTAAATATATTTGTATTCAACTTTAATATACATGGATTTGGCACGGAAAGGCGTTTGCAATCTGCCTAAAAGCAGCCATGGACGAAAATTACGGTTTTGTACTTTGGCAGCACAACGTCTGGCTTTCCAGGCAACTTTTTTTCATGAAGTCTATAACGAAATCCTTGTGAAAACAGAAAATTTCTGACTGGCATTTCCGGTTTTGTATCCTTGGACCGGATACGACTCATGTTGAATCTACGCTGCTCAGGTGAATGGACATCAGTCATATGCAAAATTAGGAAATTGTTTCAATATAGAAAGACATATTACAAAACTTGATATTTAGGTTATTTTTTGCGGATTCAGTTCAGCGTCAAATACGTCAAATACGTCTTCCGGCCCGTCCAATACGTAATTTATCCCCCCTAATACGTCCCTTCCCCCCTCCAACACGTCTTCCACCCACTCAAACACGTCTCCAA
>ENA-UOWO01002536-UOWO01002536.1-activated-sludge-metagenome-genome-assembly--contig:-NODE-2536-length-22424-cov-11.046895_pt1 | contig 22424 bp, 17 predicted proteins | sample MGYA00238148_ERZ761564 | MGnify/ENA primary metagenome ERZ761564 (study PRJEB28885, sample SAMN05720194) | activated sludge metagenome | isolation source: Anaerobic digester | place: USA... | reverse complement strand
CGCTCCTTAGCTCAGGTACCGCGGCACGAGGCCGAGTATCTTGTTCATGTGGTCGATGCTAGGCGTATAGCCGCCGAGCGACAGCTTGCCGGTGCCTATCGCGAGGTACGAGCTCAGCTCTCCGCGCAGTAGCTGGCCCGCTTCCTCGACGCCGCTGAAGGCCATGCGCGCGCGGTTCTCCGGCGCTTCGCCCTTCCTGGTCTCGAGCCTGCCGCCCTTGGCGACGACGCTGAGGGACGGTCCTCCGTCTACCGCTACGAGGATGCCGCCGTCCGCCATGCGCCCGGCGTTGAGCCTGCCGTCAGGATCCGAGTTGCCGATCTCCGACAGGGCGTAGAAGGCCGTATGGAGGGATAGCTCGGCGTTGGCCCCGCGGTACGCCTCGTCGGCGAGTAGCTCGGGGCTCGGGCGCAGGTAGTGCCTCAGGCGGTCGGTCAGCTTCGTGAACGGACCTTTGAGGTACCCTAGCTTGGTAAGGCCTTTGAGCGGGATGGGATTGCCAGTGCCCGCGAACATGGCGTTCAGGGTTTCCGGCTTCGGGAACCAGAGCGAGATGGTCGACGCGCCGCCTCCCGGAGAAAAGGTTATAGCCCCTCCACCAATCGTCAGCCTGGCCCGGCCGACGCCGCCGACGATGAATTGGATCGTCTCGCTCCTGCCCGCGGCTATGGCGCGAGCCTCCGCGTCGAGCGCCGGAAGGCCCTCGAGCGTCCTGAGCACGGCGAACAGGTTCACCCGCGCCGATGTCGTTGGATCGACCATACGTTTTGCCCCCCTCGAGTTCGATGAAACGTATCGAGCGAATGCTCGCTCGATTAGTTAGACCACGATTTTTCGATTTGCGCAACAAGAATCTTCGCGTTGAGCGCGGTTGCTCGAGGAGCCTGAACCGGTATACCATCGCCTTACCATGATGACCAACGACATACTCAGGCGCCTACGATATTCCCTCCGGTTGAGCGACGACGCGATGCTCGAGATGCTCTCCCTGGCCGGCTCCCCGATAGGCAAGGACCGGCTACTATCGTATTTCAAGCGCGACGACGAGCCGGGCTACGCCGAGTGCCCGAAAGCCGCGTTGTCGTCGCTACTCGACGGGATGATCCTCAAATTCAGGGGGCCGGGGCCGAAGGGCGCCGCGCCGGCTACCGTCGAGCCGCTCGACAATAACATGGTACTCAAGAAGCTCAGGATAGCCCTGGCGCTCAAGGAAGACGATATGCTGTCGGTCATGAGGCTCGGCGAGGCGGAGCTGAGCGCCGGCGAGCTGCGCGCATTGTTCCGGGGCAGGGGGCAGCGGAACTACGTCGAGTGCCTCGACCAGTACCTGCGCGGCTTTCTGACCGGCCTCGCGAGGCGCTCGGACGGGGACGATGCGACGCGGAAGTCCGTCTAGCCCATGCGGAAGCTGGATGGTAGGAAGACCATCTCGCCGCTCGGCCCTGCCGGGCCGGCTCAGGTTCATAGTAAAGAGGGCCATACGGACGCTCGGGGCCTTCGCGGCCTCGATGCTCTGCCTCTCGGCCGTGGTCAACGCCTCGTTCGAAGCCACGGTGCGCTCTCAGATTGACGAAGCCGCCATGGGAGCGGTGATGGCCAGCGGTTCGTCGTCGCCCGAGGCGATACTGGCGCTCAGGGCCGAGATCCGCGCCGGCCTCGAACGTTCGTACGGCCTCGATGCCCCCTCGTGGCTACGGGTGGTCAGGCAGACGGGCCGTATTCTGAGACTGGATCTCGGCGAGGCCCGATTCGACCGGACGGCGTATCCGGAGAATTCCCGGGAGGTCTGTCGCATCATCTTGGAGCGGCTGCCGCATACGCTGGCCCTGTTCACGCTGAGTACGACGATCAGCATCGTCGTTGGCATCGCCCTGGGCACGGCGATGGCCAGGAAGCCGGGCGGGCGGCTCGACCGGGCCTCGAGCCTGACCGCGATGATACTCTACGGGGCGCCGTCCTGGTGGATAGGCTTGTTCATGATCCTGCTCCTCGGCTATACGTTCCCGGTCTTCAAGGTCGGTGCGCTCCATTCTCCGGAGGTCGCGCCCGGCCGGCTGGCTTGGGCGCTCGACTATCTCGCATACCTGGCCTTGCCGCTTATCACGCTCGTGCTGATCAAGCTGTTCAGCTTCGCCTACCTGACGCGGGCCATGGTCATCCTGCCGTTGCACGAGGATTACGTCTTCGCCGCTCGCGGTAGGGGCCTGCCCGAGGGCCGGGTCGTGAGCCGGCACGGGCTACGCGTGGCCGCTCCGGGCTTGACGACGATGGCCGCGCAGACCTTCGCGCAGTCCATCGTCGGCGACATCCTCGTCGAAAAGATCATGATGCGCCCGGGGCTCGGCCTGACCCTATTCTCGGCCATATCGTCGAACGATACGGCCTTGTTCACCGGCGTCCTGGCGATGGTCACCGCCGTCTACTGCCTCAGTTTCCTGTTTCTCGATATAGCGTACGCCTGGCTGGACCCGCGCATCGCGTACGGCAGGGAATAGCTCAGGATCCCGCGCCGCCTATTGACAGCCCGGCCTCCTTGCAGCAAGGTCGACGAGGGACTGGGGCGACGGGCCGGGGCGACACATCGAGGCGACAAGTCGGGGCGACAGGTCGAGGCGACGGGCCGAGTACACCGTCTGCGGTTTCCGAGGAGGGAGCATGGCGAGCTTCGAACGAACGAATCCGCGCTTCGCGCTCTGCGGCCTCAACTGCTGTCTCTGCCCGCGCTACACTACCGAAGGCGCGTCGCGCTGCCCGGGTTGCGGTGGTCCAGGCTTTTCCGATATCCACCCGACCTGCGCCGTCCTCACCTGCAACAAGAAGCGCGACGACGTGGAATTCTGCTTCCGATGCGGCTCGTACCCCTGCCGTAAGTACCTGGAACAGGGGGCGTACGACTCGTTCATATCGTATAGGCGGGTACAGCATAACCTCGACGAAGCCGCGGCCGACCTGGCCGCGTACGAGGCCGAGCTCGCCCGTCGCGAAGAGGCCCTCGGGGAGCTCCTCCGCGATTACAATGACGGGCGCTCCAAGAACCTGTACTGCATCGTCGCGAACGACGCCCCGCTCGACGAGCTCGAGACTCTGATCGATAGCGCCAGAAGCCTATCCGGCGACCTGGACCTCAAGGAGAAGGCGAGGCGGGTACGTTCCGAGATACAGGCTCTTGAACGTCGCCTCGGTTTCGAGTTCAAGCTGAGGCGGCCGTGAATCGACGTACGGTCATCGCTCTCGGCTATCTGGGGCTTCTTCTGTCGGCCACGGCCGTCTCGGCTGCCCAGGGACCGTCGCCCGAGTCCGATGCCGTCACCGCGTCGGCCTTAAGCCCGCCCGCTCGCCTCGAGTACTACGGCGAGCTCGGTTGCTCGCACTGCGATACCTTCATGGATAGGGACCTGCCGGCGGCCGAGGCTGCGAGCGGGGTGCGGGTAGAGCTGGAAGCGTTCGACATCCTGTCGGAAGCGGGCTACTCCCGTTGCGAGGCCAGGCTCGCCGAGTTGGGCTACGGATTCCGCATCTTTCCGGTACTGATCGTCGGTCGGTCCGCCTATCAGGGTAACGCCGCCATCGAGGCCAACCTGCTACCGGAGCTGACCAGCTACGCGGAGACGGGCTCGTTCAGGCCCAGGTTCGACGACGGAATGGCGCATGACGCAGGTCGCGGCGCGCCGGTCTGGACCGTTCCGGCCATACTCGCCGCCGGCCTGATCGACGGCGTCAATCCATGCGCCTTCACGACGCTACTGTTCTTCATGTCGTACCTGGGGCTGCGCTCCGGCTCCCGCTGGCGAGCGGCCGCCGCTGGGCTGGCCTTCGCCGCGGGCGTGTTCCTGGCGTACTTCGCTATCGGCTACGGCGTACTCAACGTGTTCAGGCTCGGCGGCAGGCTTCAAGGATTCCGCCTGGCCCTCAAGCTTACCGTCAGCGTGCTGACCGCGGCCTTCTTCGCCGTGACCGTCAGGGATATCGCAGCGCTACTGCGGGACCGCTCGGCTTCGCCGGTCATGATGCTGCCCGCCCGGTTCCGCACGGCCATCAATGCGATGATCCGCGCCGGAACGGGGAGCCCCGCGCTGATCCTCGGCGCGTTCGTCTCGGGAGTCGTCGTCTCGGTGCTCGAGCTCGCCTGTACCGGTCAGATATATTTCCCGGCCATATCGGCCATGGTCCAGGCGGGAGTCTCGGGCTCCGGCCTCCTGTACCTGACCCTGTACAACCTGGCGTTCGTCTTGCCCCTCCTGGCGGTCCTCGCCGCCTCGCTCCTGGGCCTGCGCCAGGAAGCGCTGAGATCTTTCTTCAAGAGGCATCTCGTCGCGTCCAAGGCCGCCCAGGCTGTGTTGTTCGCGGGGCTTTCTATCGCGATATGGCTGGCCTGACCAAGGTCGCCATCTAGTAAACGAGCCTCCGAGCGAGTAGAATGGCCTCTTTCGGAGGATCGATGGAATCTATTGAAGAGCGCCAAAGACGGACCAAGCGGCACCTCGGCGACCGATACGACGGCAGGAGGGTTCGTTCCCTCAATCCGTTCTACCAGATCACGCCCTATATCATGCCCACCAGGGTCGACGCCCATGATTATTTCGAAGATAGGATTGAGATATCGCACACCGAGGCCTGGCTGAGGCGCCAGCGCGACGCCGGATATCCAGAGATGGGCTATCTGCATGTCTTTATCGCGGCCTACGTGCGCATGATCTCCCAGAAGCCGAGGCTCAACCGCTTCATAGCCGGCAAGAAGATTTTCGCGCGCAACGAGATCACCTTCTCGCTGGCTCTCAAGAAGCGGCTCCACGAGGACAGCCCGGAAACCACGGTAAAGATGCGCTTCAACCCAGAAGACACCATCTATGACGTGATGCGGACCGTCAATGAGGCGATAGGTCAGAACAAGGAAACCGCCGCGACTAACGCCACCGACAAGGTCGCCAGGTTGATCATGCTCTGCCCTGGCTTCCTCGTTAGCATGCTGATAGGACTTTTACGCGTCCTGGATTTCTACGGGATCATGCCCAGGGTAATCCACCGGGCCAGCCCATTCCATACCAGCGTATTCATAACCGACCTGGGCTCGCTCGGTATCAAGCCAATCTACCATCACCTGTACAATTTCGGCACCACGTCTATCTTCGTCGCCTTCGGAGCTAAGGAGAGGCAACGAGAGATCCTGAAAGATGGTACGATCGTAGAGCGCCGCTACATCGGCATGAAGGTCGTCAACGACGAGCGCATCTGCGACGGCCATTACTACGCCAGCGCGTTCAAGCTGCTCCTAAGCTACTTCAAGGACCCGAGCCAGCTTGAGCGACCGCCCGAGGCGGTCGTCAGGGACCAGGATTAGCCCAGGTCGGTTCCGGTTGTAAGCTTCCCTTTCTTTGGAGCCGTGGGCTCGGTCGGCGCCTCGTCAGCCTTCGCGGTAGCCTTCGCGTCAGCCGCGCCCGCCATGTCGCCGAGCGCGGTCTTCTCCTTCTCCAGCCGCTTGAGCCGGCGCCTGAGCCCCGATGACTGGAACGCGCGCCTGAAGACCGATGGCGCCATGATCAGCACCCCTATGAGGATGCCTATCGATAACGTCAGTATGAGCACGAGGGACAGGGATCCGGAGGTGGACCACGAGAAAAAGCTGATCGCGACCACCGCGCTATTCTGGGCCGCGAATAGGACCGCGAGTATAGCTACCACGAGTACGACCAGCAGGTACGCTATCTTCATACTATCTCCTTAGCTCCTCGTCATGCGCCCCGCGGGCGTATGAATTCTATGTACTGTTCGGCGTGCATCTAAACCTTGAAGCGACCTATCTCGTCCTCCATCGCGCGGATGCTGTCCCTCGTACGCTCGGCTATCTCCGAGACGTCCTGGGCTGACGTTCCTATCTCCTGGGCGCCGGCCGCCATCTCGTCCATGCTGCCGGCTATGGTCTGGGATATCTCGGCGAGTTCGCGCATGGCCCCGATCACCTGCTCGTTGCCCGCGGTCATCTCGCGGGCCCCGGCCTGAACCTCGCTGGTGATGCTGTTCATCTCGCCTAGCGACTCGAGGATCTGGTTCGAGCCTGCTTTCTGCTCGAGCATCGCCCCCTCGATCTCTTTGACCAGGCTGCCCAGCGACTCGATGCCCTGGGCGACCGTGCCGAAGCTGGCCGCCGAGGCCCCGGACGCGTCCACGACCGCCTCGATCGACGCCTTGACCTTGGCCAATTCCGAGCCGATGCCCCTGGACTGTTCCGCGGCCGTCTCCGCGAGCGATCGTATCTCGTCAGCTACGACCGAGAATCCCTTGCCGGCGTCGCCGGCGTGGGCGGCCTCGATCGCGGCGTTCATCGCGAGCAGGTTCGTCTGAGAGGCTATCGAGGCGATGGCCTCGTTCGCATCGAGGAGCAGCTCGGATTGCCCGGAAATCTCGCGGACTATGGCCTCGACGGCCGACTGCTTCTCCTTGCCTTCCTCCGACGAGAGGCGCAGGCCCTCGAAGCGCTCGGCCATCCTGCCGATGGTCGCGGTCACAGCACCGATGTTCCCGAGCATCTGTTCGATGGCGGCCGAGGCCTCCGTGACGCCGGCGGCCTGGGTGGCCACCATCCGGTCCAGCGACTCGATGTTCTTGGCGACCTCCTCGATGGCGCTGGAGGCGTTCTCGACGCTGCCGCTCTGGTGGACGGTCTGCTTGCGAACGCCTTCGATATTGGCGAGGATCTGTGAGGTGGCGCTCGATGACTCGATGGACGAGGCGGCCATGCTATCGCCGATCGAGACGAGCTGGCTCTGCGCCTGCTTGAGGTTGACGACGATGGCGCGCAGCTTCGCTATGAAGCGGTTAAAATCGTTGACCAGCTCGCCTACCTCGTCGTCGCGCTTAAGCTCGATCGATCGGGTAAGGTCGGCGTCGCCCTCGGCTATGTCCCTGATCGCCCTGCCCGCGGCCTTGAGCGGTTTCAGGATGGGGCCGAGCGATAGCCATAGCGATACGGCCAGGATGGCCAGGGCGGTTATGCTGATGGTAAGGACAGACAGCATCAGGTTCTTCGCGGCCACGAGGAGGACGGACATCGGTATGGCTGTGCCGAGGCTCCAGGCCTGTCCGGACGAGCCGAGCCGTACCGGCGTCATCAGCACGTATACGGGCAGACCCTTCTCGTCGGAGGCGAGTGTCGAGAAGGATTGGGCGCGCCCGGTAGCGGCTGCGGCCTCGGCCATCATATCGTCGCCGTAGATGGAAGCTATGGTCGAACCGGTCAGGGCGGCGTCGTAATGGGCCAGTATCCGGCCGGACGCGTCGGCGAGGAAGGCCTTGCCCGAGTCGAACGGCCGCAGGGTCTGCACCAATCTGGATAGCGACGCGAGGTTCAGGTCAACGCCGGCGACGCCGACGACCGAGCCGCGGCTGACTATGGGTACGGAGGCCGAGATGAGCGTGACCTGTCGCTGGCCCTGCATACGGATATGAGGCGCGCTGAAGCGAGTCGCGCCGAAGCGCCCGGGCTCGGCGTAGAATGACGGAGCGCTCGCGCCGCCGGACGGTCCGAGCGCGGACGATAGCGACGGCTCCCCGTCCTCGAGGCTCCAGTACGGTGATAGCCTGCCGTCGGCATCGTGGCCGGGAGACGACGCGTAGGTAGCGTCCGCGTCACCATAGGCGCCGGGCTCGAAGACCGCCCAGGCCGCGAATAGGGAGTCGCTCACCGAGACGAAACGGGATAGCACGTCTATCGAGTCCGCCCTCGATAGGCCGGCGTCCTGTAGGCCCGATATCGCCGCCGAGGCGCTCGAAGCGACGGTCTGGGCGGTCTCGAGCCGGCGCTCGATCTCGGCGGCGTAACTCTTGGAGAGGTACTCGGTCGAATAGTACGAGAGGGACGCGATCGCGTCTCTCGACCGGATCGTCACGACGGCCACGAGCCCGCCGAGAATGACGAGCTGGATGGCCCCGAGGACGAGCAGCGTCCTGAGCCGTATGCCTAGTCCCTTTTGCATCGATCCCCTTTCAGTCGTCACGGGAAAGCGCCCGCTCGTCGTTCGCCCGGTTTGGACGTGCCTGACCTGAGAGGGGGCCCATCGCCCGCGATAGCTTATACGAGTTTCTTGAACGCCTTGACCGGCGTCTCGTCCTCATGGGCGAGCATCTCGTCTACGATCACACGGGCCGCGTCCGGCCTGGCCAGGGCCAGCGCGGCTTGGCTCATGCGCTTCTGGCGTTCCGGGTCGGACAGGATACGGTCGACCTTGTATCCTATCGTAATGGCGTTGTTCGGCATGACGCCGGCCCCGTGTTCCAGGACATGGTAGGTATTATAGACCTCCTGGCCGGGGATGGGGTCCCAAATGATCATGGGTACGCCGGCGGCGAGGCATTCGCTCGTCGAAAGCCCCCCGGGTTTGCCGATGAATACGTCGGCCATCCTCAGGTAGTCGTGCATCGCGTCGGTATAGCCGAGTATGGTGTAGTCGGAGGCGTTCGCGCCTTTGTTCTTGACTATGTACGCGTCAAGCGAGTCCTTCAGTCGCTTGTTGCTACCGCAGACGACTATCATGTGGCAGGGCGTCTTGATCTGGTCCAGGATCTGCATGATGTCGTCTCCGGTCATCACGCCGAAGGCTCCGGCCGATAGGAGTACGAGCGGCTTGCTCACGTCGTAGCCGTAGCGGGCGCGCAGCTCGCCTTTGTCGGCCTTCTCCGCGAAGGCTCGGAGTACCGGGATGCCTGATACGACGACGCGGTCGGAGGGCAGGCCTAGCCTGGTCAACTGCGCCTTGCTCTCGTCCTTGGCGACGAAGAAGCGCGTGAACACGTCTGTCAACCAGAACGCGTGCACGTAGTAGTCGGTGACGACGATGCCGAGGTTGGTCTGGAGCTTGTTCTCCATGATCAGGTGGGAGATGACCTCCGCGGGCATGCCGTGGGTGCAGATGCAGATGTCGGGGTTGTATTGCTTGATCTTCCTGACCAGGGGTTTGGAGTTGAGGCGATGGATGGCGCTGACCGCCTCGGGCGTCTGCCACGGCTTGTCGGTCGCCTCGAAGGCCATCGCCCACAGGTCCGGCGCCGATTTGACCGCGTTCAAATAGCCCCTGGAGTAGAAGCGCCGGAACAGGTAGTTCGTATACTCGAGCGTGTCGATATGGAGCACGTCGGAGACGCGCTCGTCGCCCCTGCAGGCTTCCTCTATCGCTTGAGCCGCTCGGATATGCCCGCTACCGGCGCTGGCGGACAATACGAGTATTCTCTTCTTTTGCATTGGTAGCTCCTCGGCGACTCTAAGATACGGAGGCGGAGGGGCGATCGTCCACCCGCCGCGCCCCTTCACGTCGCGCGCTCAGCCGATCCTAGCTACGGCGTCGGCTTCGACGCTCTCCGCTACTCCCGTCGTGCGCGGCCGCACGGCATGTAGTATAGTTGATTATCGCATACCCACCCAAGGAGCGGTCTGCATGAAAAGTACTGCGCTATCTTCAGGTACATCATCCTGGCGGGCTCCGTCACCTACTCGCTGATCGCCTCGTCGATGCTCGCTTTCTTCCGAGAGAGCGGTCCGCTCGATCGCGGGACGCTCGGGACCATGGCTATCAACGGACTCGTCATCGTCTTACTGGCTCAGTTGCTGGCGCTCAAGTCCGCTAAGCTACTGATCGTCGACGTCGAGGCGATGCTCGGCGAGCCCGAGCTACTCAGGCGACGCCTGCTAGGCATCGGGAATATCCCGCTCAGCACGATGCTACGGTTTCTGGCTTTGACGCTCGTTCCCATCCTGTTCATGGCCTTCGCGAAGGACGGCATAGGCATCGGCGAGGACATCCGGAACGAGGTGATGCTGCTCATGCTCGCGGTCGGCATGCTCCACGCCGCCATGGTGTTCGTCTTCTCCGATAAGCTCGTGTCGGTCACGCTGTTCTCGGCCAGGCTCGTGGCCTATCCGCATGACCTGCGCGAGTGGCGGCAGCAGCGCAAGATGCTGATCATACCGTCCTTCATGGCCATCATGTCCATGCTGTTCGCCTACGCCGCGTCTTCGATCTTCGATGGCGCCATCCTAGCGATTATCACCGCCGGGTTCTTCGCCGCGGTCCTGGCGCTCGTCTTCGTCTGGAACTCCGGAACCATGCTGCTGTACCGATCGATCGTATCCCAGGTGGAGATTCTATCCTCTTCTGAAAAGGATCTGACGAAGCGGGTGACGATAGGCTCGGTCGACGAGCTCGGTACCATATCGGGCATGGTCAACGAATTCTGCGACTCGCTCCAGGTGAGCGTCGACGGGCTGAAGGCCGCCCAGGCGACGCTGAACCGACTGGGGGTGGGGCTGCTCGACGACGCCGCGGACACTCAGGCCGCCGTGGCGGGCATCGCTTCCGGTGTCGAGACTGTGCGCGATAGGACGGCGGCTCAGTCCTCGAGCGTCGAGGAATCCTCGGGCGCGGTCCAGCAGATAGCCAGGAGCATCGAGTCGCTCGACGAGCTGATCTCCCGACAGGCGTCGAGCATGGCGGAGGCCTCCGGCGCCATCGAGGAGATGCTCGGCAATATCGGGTCGATCTCCTCGTCGATCGATACCATGGCAGACCGATTTAAGGATCTGCTACGGTCCGCCGACGACGGCAAGAGGACCCAGGAAACCGCGCGCGAGCGTATCCAGCTGATCGTCGATCGCTCCAAGTCGCTGCTCGAGGCCAATACCGTTATCGCGACCATCGCGTCGCAGACCAATCTGCTGGCGATGAACGCCGCGATCGAGGCCGCCCATGCCGGAGACATGGGCAAGGGTTTCGCCGTCGTGGCCGATGAGATCCGCAGGCTCGCGGAGACCTCGGCGATTCAGTCGAAGGCCATCACGTCGGATCTCGGCGCGGTGCAGGCCGTGATCGAGTCGGTGGTCGTCTCGTCGAACGAGTCGACCGAGTCGTTCTCGACGGTGGCGTCGCGTATCGTCGGCCTCGATTCCCTGGTTCACCAGGTTGACCTAGCCATGGCCGAGCAGAAGGCCGGCACGTCCAAGGTGCTCGAGGCCCTGCAGTCCATGAACGAGATAACGCATCAGGTCAAGTCGGGCTCGGCCGAGATGAGCGCCGGGAACGGCATCGTCTTGTCGGAGATATCGAGGCTGCAAGACTCGACGAGGCAGATCATAGCCAGCGTCGAGGATATGTCCGGTGGGGTCAGGCGTCTCTAGGAGCGCGCCGCGATGATATCGACGATAGCCCATGATACCGAGGCGACTATCGGCGGCATGGACGAAGCCCTGCGGGGTTTCAGGACGGAGGGCTCCGAGCTTGGAGCGACCCGGCATTCCTGAGCGTCAAGATCGGCCCCAAGTCAGTGTCCGTAGCCGCTATCCCCGGCGCATCTCGGTAAGGAGCTTCCAGTACTTCTTCGGGATATGGGCGGCCTGAAGGCCAGGGTTGAGCCGCCCTTCGATGGCCGTGGCCGCGAAGTATCGCCGCCAGAGGTCGCGGATGCGCAATTCATCCGAAGCCAGCATGGCCGAATCGATCGCGCCAGGCCCGGCGTCTTCGTCGGGCTCTACCCGTTTCAGGGAGAAGCCGTCCGTCAGCAACCAGGGGCGGCCCGGCTCGTGTAGCACGGCTCGGCCCCTGCGCAGGTCGTGCAGAGCGAATCGCATCGGCCTGAAGCGGGCCGCGAAATGATCCGCGACGAGGGGTAGGACGTCGCATCCAGGCTCGAGCGGCGCGTACCAGGAGCCGTCGGCCAGCTCCGAGAAGCGCGCGATGCCCGTCGTTCGTTCGGCCTCCCTGCGCGCCCTGGTAGCGGCCTTGTCGACCGACAGGACGATGGGGTCGGCCAGGTCGCGCAGGGCAGCGGCGCCCTCGCGGCGAAGGCGCCGCAGGACGGAGGCCGTGTCGGCCCGGGCGTCGGGCCGCTCCGACAGAAAGGCCTCGAGCACGATACGCATCGCCGGGGCGCCCGCCTTGATCGTCAGCCTGTCCCACAGGGCCGCGGCTCGCCCATCGTCCCTCGCCACGGCGATACGCGATTCGAACAGCCCCACCGGCGCGTCCGCATCGACGACGCGCGGAACCGGCTCGGACGCGTTGAGCGCCTCGGCGCACGCGCAGAGGAAGCCCGGCCAGCTACCGTCGTGGGCCAGCGTCGCCGGCTCGGCCCGATAGTCCACCGTCTCGGTCAAGGCTCGCCCCAGTCGAATTCCATCTGGAGCGGTGCCAGCGCTCGCCTCGCGCCGTCGGTCAGCGCGGCCCTGGCGTACGACGCGTCGGGGACCGGCCGCCTGGAGGAACCGGGTAGGCTTGGGACCGCACCCGAGCAGGTGATAAAGAACGCGGCCCGTTTCATCACGACGCCCAGGGCCTTGAGCGACTCTGGCATGAGCCTCGCGCCGGCCCGCGCCTTGACTATCCTGGAGGCCGAGCGCGGGCCGATGCCCGGTACGCGCAGTAGCTCGAGGTAGTCGGCGTGGTTGACGTCGATAGGGAAACGGTCGAGGTGGCGGAGGGCCCAGGCGCACTTCGGGTCGAGATCCGCGTCGAGGTTAGGCCGATCGGGACCGAGTATCTCGTCGGCACGGAAGCCGTAGAACCTGAAGAGCCAGTCCGCCTGATACAGCCGGTGCTCCCGTAAGAGCGGTGGGCCGGGTAGGGCGGGCACGCGCGGGTCGAGGCCCGCGGGCACGAACGCCGAGTAGTAGACGCGCCTCACGTCGTAGGCCAGGTAGAGGTTCTCGGCCAGGGTCAGGATCGTGGCGTCCGACTCGGGGCTGGCGCCGACGACGAGCTGAGTCGTCTGGCCGGCTGGCAGGATCGCGGAGCCGGGTTCTCGCGGTCGGCCCTTCCTGGCGGCCATGACGGAACGCCCGACCGGCGGTTCGAGACGGGCGGCGTAGAGCGGTGCCGGCTCGGCCGCCGATACCGTCGGCGCGGGCAGGGCGAGCCGGCCCGGGGCTCCGGCAGCGGGCAATACCTTGCGCGGCTCGAAGCCGCTCGCGCGAGCCAGGGCGCGCATGACGCCGAAGATGGCCGCGGGCGTCTTATCGGGCGCCACCCGCGCGAGGCTCGCCTGGCTCGGGAGCTCGACGTTGACCGAGACCCTGTCGGCCCACCTGGCCGCCTCCTCGACCAGCTCCGCGGACGAACCGGGGATGGCCTTGAGATGGAGGTAGCCGTTCCAGCGTTCCCGGACGCGCAGGGTCTTGGCGACGCGGATCATGCGCTCCATCGTATGATCGGGACAGCCGAGGACGCCGGACGAGAGGAAGACGCCTTCGATGTAGTTGCGTTTATAGAAGTCGATGACGAGGCGTACGAGCTCCTCGGGCTCGAACCCGGCCCGGGGAACGTCGTTGGATCGGCGATTGACGCAGTAGGCGCAGTCGTAGACGCAGGCGTTCGACAGGAGCACCTTGAGCAGGGAGACGCAGCGGCCGTCCGCGGCCCAGCTATGGCAAATACCCCCGACCGCCCCGTTACCCAGCCCTCCGGGTGTGTTGTCCCTGGCGCTACCGGACGATGAACACGAGGCGTCGTATTTGGCTGCGTCCGCTAGTATCGATAGCTTCCCCGTTGCATCCATGCCCGGACCTTTCCCGAGCATGATACTATACGAATGTATAGTAGTCAACGAGATCGGCTATGGAACGGCCAGCTCAGCATCAGCGCCTGCGCGCCTGTTCATGCATGACGAGCTGGTAGCGTCTGGCGTCGGCGGGAGGCATGCCGAGCGCCGGAAGGGCTTTCATGAGTCGTCCTTCGACGATGCGGGCCATCCTGGAGCCTATCGCGCTGAACGCGAAAAACGCGAGGTCCGACCAGGAGTACGGTATCCTGATTTTGAAGCGGTCCGCGTCCTGGTAGATAGTCTCGTAGCGTAGGCCTTCGGGCAGGCTCGCAAGGTCCTGCGCCCTGCCTTCCATGACTCTGTCGCCAGATTTGGCAAGGACGCGCCCGCGTAGGACGCGATAGCGTTCGGCCTCGCTCGGCATGAGCAGCCCCCCGTCCAGGACCATAGCATCGAAGTCGCGTCGGAACCCGTCTCCGTCTATGTCGACGAGCCGCTTAAACCTGGTGGCGGACATCCACGAGTAGTCGACCTCGACGCCGTAGGCGCCTACGCGCGTGCGGATGAGCTCCTGTAGGTGGAGCATCAGCTTATGGGCGTTGCGTAGGAAGCGGTAGTCCGGGTCAACGCCGTCAACCGCGCGCGGCGCGTCGAAGCCGATCGCGGCGAGCGAATGGCCGTGGACCCGCATGGCGCAGACGTAGTCGTAGACGCGGTTGACGAAGTACTTCATCGAGAAATACCACTCCGGCGGCGATACGAACAGCCCGAGCGGGAAGCGCCTACGGCAGTAGAGGCCGAAGGCCCGGCTACCGATGACCGACGTTACCTCCACCTTGTCGCAGCTACCGTCGAGCCCGATGGGCAGTGGAGCCGCGTCCGAGCGTATCTTGGTGAAGGTCGGCTTGCCGGAGCCGAGCCCCAGGAAATGCTCGAACATCGCTGCGTCGGGCAGGCGCCGCAAGGGGCCGAACACCCGCTCTCGTATGGCCGGATGGTCGCTCATGATCCTGATGCTGCGCTCATTCGTCCGGTAGAACAGGGCGGTCTGGAAGCGCCTCGTCTCGTCGTCCGCCGACAGCGCCCCGAGCACCTCCGACTCCCTGAGCAGGGTATAGTCAGGGTGCAGGTCGAGCAGGATGCCAAAGCGCTGGTGCAACTCGACGCGCAGGTCACCGAGCCTACCGCCCAGCTCCGCGTACAACCGAGCCGGCAGCGCGTCGTCGACAATAATGTTCAAGTCGACGTCGGTGGCGTGCTGGGCCCCGAGGTCGTTGTAGGTCGAAAACAGCCTGCCGAGTCCGAAGACGAGGCTCGAGCCGACGATGCGCGGTTTGAGTCCGCCGAGGAAGACGCGGCGGATCCAGTTCTCGACGGCGAAGCGGTTGAGGTCCTTACGAGGGTACAGGTAGTCGTCGGCCACGGACGACGGGTCGAGCCGGTGGATGCCCGGGTCCTTGATGGCGCGGTTGCGGCGCGAGTATTCCTTGGCGATCAAGGCGCCGAGTTCCGATGGGTTCGCCCCGGCCGCCGCTCGACGGTCGAGGGCGGCCTCGAGGCCCTGGTAGTCGGGATCGCGATATTGGATCGCCTCAGGTGGGGCGTCGATCGTGGTGGCGGAACTCTGTGCCGTTATCGTTCGTGGCATAGACGGAATACCTCGGTACTGCTTTTCTTGAGGACTCTACAGAATCGATGCGTGTCTGCGGTATTATACCGTGCGATGCTATATTCTGCCATATTCGGCTAGCTTTCGTATCGCTTGCCGTCATGAATTGAGAGTACTTGACGCGCAATCGTTTTTGCCGTTATTGTTCGGAGTAACAAACGAGTGGAGGATGTACCATGAACAAGGTACCAGTAGTTTGGTCGCCGCAAGGCCCGTGTAGTAGCCAATCGTCGTTATCATCGCCCGTCGTAGCCGCTTTTTCGCCTTTCGTCTCTCCCCGCCTCCGTCTCCGCCTTCGTCGTCGTTAATCCAACCGTTTCCCGTACAGCGTAATCGAATGTGAATGGTCGGGGCCGCTATGGCTCCGAAGCAGGATAGCCGTATCGTCGTAGCCCCGTCATGGACGCGGCGACGAGCGGCCGCGTATCCGCTCGTTCCGGCGGAGCCTCGGTGACCTCGGCCACCGGAGCCCCGGTCGGGCGAACCGTAAGGAGTAACCAATGAAGAAGATAGCGCTCGCCTACTCGGGCGGACTCGATACCACCGTCATCGTCCCCTGGCTTAAGGAACACTACGACTGCGACGTCGTCGCCGTCTGCGGCGATGTAGGGCAGGCCTGCGACTGGGACGGGCTCGAACAGAAAGCCCGGTCGTCCGGCGCTTCGAAGCTCGTCGTGAACGACCTCAAGAAAGCCTTCGTCGAGGAGACGCTCTGGCCGCTCGTGAAGGCTGGTGCTTTGTACGAGGGGCGGTACCTGCTCGGCACGGCCGCGGCCAGGCCCCTGATCGCCAAGGCCCTGGCCGAGACGGCTATAGTGGAGGGCTGCTCGGCGGTAGCGCACGGCTGCACCGGCAAGGGCAACGACCAGATACGCTTCGAGATGGGCCTCAAGGCCTTCGCTCCCGACATGGAGATCATCGCGCCGTGGCGGATCTGGGACCTGGGTAGCCGCGAGGAGGAGATTGCCTATCTGGAGGCGCACGGCATCCCGACGCCGTTCAAGAAAGGCGACTCCTATAGCCGCGACGACAATCTATGGCACGTGAGCCACGAGGGCCTCGACCTCGAGGATCCGATGAACGAGCCGGTCCTCGAGGGCATGCTCAAGCTGTGCGTGCCGCCCGACAAGGCGCCGGACGAGGCCGAGTACGTGGAACTCACCTTCGAGAAGGGCATACCCGTCGCGTTGAACGGCGAACGGACGGACGGCGTGTCGCTCGTAGCCAGGCTGAACGAGCTCGGCGGCCGGCACGGGATAGGCATACTCGACATGGTCGAGAACCGGGTCGTCGGTATGAAGAGCCGCGGCGTGTACGAGACGCCGGCCGGGGCGATCCTCATGGAGGCGCACCAGAAGCTGGAGCAGCTCTGCCTCGACCGCAAGACCATGTCGTTCAAGGCTACGGTCGCGCAGCGCTTCGCGGAGCTCATGTACGAGGGCGAGTGGTACTCGCCGCTGATGGATGCGGTCAATGCGTTCGTCGACTCCACCCAGGAGGCAGTCGGCGGCGTCGTCAAGTTGAGGCTCTGGAAAGGAAGCCTGTCCTGTGCCGGTATGAGTTCACCGTACTCGCTGTACGACCACTCGTTGGCCAGCTTCGCGACCGGGCCATTGTTCGACCAGCGCGACGCTACCGGCTTCATCAACTTATACTCCCTACCGGTCAAGGCCAGGAGCCTGATGAAGGCGAGGTTGGAGGCCGAGTCAGGCAAAGGCGCCGTCCCCGCGGGCGCCGTCCCCGCGGGCGCCGTCCCCGCGGGCGCCAACGGCTCCGGCGGCTCCGGGCTCAAGGCCGCCAAAGTCGCGGCGGCATATTAGGATGCCCGGTGTGCTGAAGCTCTGGGAGATGTCGCCGACTGGACTCGATCCGCGCGTGGAACGCTTCCTGTCATCGTTATCGGTCGACACTCGCCTGTTCGAGGACGACCTTCAGGGCTTGGCGGTCCATACGGCGATGCTGGGGCGAGTGGGCGTCGTCTCCGAGGTGACCGCGTCCGCGCTGGTGCGTGAGCTCGGCGCGATGCTCGACGAGGCTCGAGCGGGAGCCTTGACGCCGGCTGAGCCGGCCGAGGACGTACATAGCTTCATCGAGCAGGAACTGACGCGTAGGCTGGGGAGCGCTGGCAAGACCGTGCACGCCGGCCGTAGCCGCAACGACCAGGTAGCGCTCGATGTGAGGCTGTACCTGCGTCGCGCCTTCGCCGAGGCCGGTAACGGCGTACTCGACGCGATCGGCGCCGTCTGCGACCTCGCGTCGGCCAACGTCGAGACGTACATGCCGTCCTACACGCACCTTAGGCGCGCCCAGCCGTCCACGCTCGCGTTCCACCTGCTCGCGTGGTGCGCCGCGCTCGAACGCGATTACGGCCGCTTCGCCGACGCCGCTCGCCGCGCCGACGAGTGCCCACTCGGCTCCGCGGCCGTAGCCGGCTCGGGACTGCCGCTCGACCGCAGGGCGGCGGCCGCCGCTCTGGGCTTCGCGCGACCGAGCCGCAACGCGATGGACGCAACCGGAGACCGAGACGCCTGCGTGGAGTACGCGGCCGCGGCGTCGACTCTGCTCATGCACTTGTCGCGCTTCTGCGAGGAGATCATCCTGTGGTCGAGCGCCGAGTTCGGCTTCATGGACATAGCCGACGATTGCTCGACGGGGTCGAGCATCATGCCGCAGAAGCGCAACCCGGACGTCGCCGAGTTGATACGAGGCAAGGCCGGGAGGGCCTTCGGCTCCCTCGTCGCGCTGCTCACGATTCAGAAAGGCCTGCCTCTCGGCTACGACCGCGACCTCCAGGAGGACAAGGCCGCGCTATTCGACCTACGCGATACCCTGGCCGGCGTTCTGCCGGCGTTCGTCGCCCTCGTCGAGGCTCTGAGACCCAGGCCCGTGGCGATGGCCGCCGCCCTCGAGACCGGCTTCGCCGAGGCTACCGACCTCGCCGAGCTCCTCGTCGCGAAGGGCGTACCGTTCAGGGAAGGCTACGCGGCGACCAAGGCAGCGGTCGCCGCGGCGGCCGCCGAAGGAGTCGGTTTAGCGGGGCTCTCAGACGCCGACCTCGCGGCAGCGTCCGGCGCCTTCGCCGAAGCCGGGATCAGGGCCTCGGACCTGACCGCGTACCTGCGGCCCGAGGCCTGCGTCGGCCGTCGGGACGGCGTCGGCGGACCGGCGCCCGACCGTACGCGCGAGGAGATCGCCCGATTGCGCGCCTTCATAGCCCTGAATTCGGCTTGCGCGCCGGCCTAGATCGCCTATACTTCAGCTATCGCCTAGCCGAGGGGGACGCGATGCTGATGCAAGCCGAATTCCAGGATCGGTGTAGGGCGCGCGGATTGGATGAGGCGGCGATAGAACGGGCGCTCGAGACCATCAGGACCTTCGAACGCTCCGTTCCGCGCGGATCGAGCCTGCCTGGGCTAAGGCTGGCTGAGCTCGACGCGGCCATCGCGAGTATGATCGGCCAGCTCGACGAGGGCGCGCTCATGGCCCTGGCCCGGTACTTCGCGGTGATCGGGCACGACGACGCGTCGATACGGCTTCTGGCGTACCTCCTGCCGGTCGGCGTGCTCGAGGCGATGGGCGAACGGCTCGGCTCGCTCGAGGGCGACGACCGGGCCCGGCGAGTCATGTCCAGGCTGTCCATCCCACCGGTCGGCTCGCCGCCCGAGGCCTATCCGGCGGCGACCGCTCGCTTCGTATCGGCCCTGCTCGACGAGCTGGGGGCTGGACCCGCGACGAGGGTGCTGGCCTGGAATGTCCACGGCATACCCGTCTCGGCCTTCGCCGCGGAGCGCGATAGGCTGCGGAGCCTCGGCTCGATCGACGCGTGGCTCCGCGACTACCACGACCGGCAGGTAGCCGAGCTGGCGCGGCACGCCGCTGACGGCACGCTGTGGTTCGAGCAGAGGATTACACCCGAGGTGGTTGAATTCGTGCGGGCGAACCAGGAGATCCAGGGCGGCGTACGCGTCGGCGACAGTATTTTCGTGACGAAGATACCCTACGACCCGGACCGTTTCCTGAGGTCGGGCGACGCGCTGGAGCGACGCCGCCTGGCCTGTCATTGCCCGCTCGCCGCGTCGTCTATAACCGCGGCGGGAGCCGGAGTCGACGCGGCCTGGTGCGCCTGCTCCGCGGGCTTTACTAAATTCATGTTCGACGTGGCCTTCGGCGAGGAGACCGAGGCCGAGGTCCTGTCGTCAGTGCTGGCCGGCGATCCGCTATGCCGGTTCGCGATACGGGTGCCCGCCTCGTACGCCGTGGAATAGGCGCGCCTACGGAGCCGAGCTCGCCCGGTACTGGACCCGGGCTCGCCCGCTACTGGACCCGGGCGGGGCGACGGATAGCCGTTACCGGCCATCCGTCGCCTCCGTCCTCGCCCACTCCTTTTTTATTACATCGCGGCCGGGGTTGCCCGGCCCTCGCTTACATGACCTCGCGGATCTGCTTGCGCTCGAGCAGGGCCCTGAGCGTGGCGGCAGGGTCCTTGCGCTTGCCGAGCAGTATCATCGCGGCGATGATGTACGGCTTGTAGCTGGCCTCGCGATAGGTGTCGTCGCGGTAGCGGTCGAACACGGTCGCGGCGACCTCGCCGGCGGCGCAGGAGACGTCGGTGATGTCGGCCGGCAGGCAGTGCATGTACAGCGCCTTGCCGCCCTTGGTCAGCTTCATCTTCTCCTCGGTGCACTCCCAGTCCTTGAAGCGGGCGTTGTTTGCCAGGCACGACTTCTCGAGGTCCTTGAGCCCGCCCTGGTTGCCGGCGTGGAGCAGCGGTACGCGCTGCAGCATCACGTCGTAGGGCGCCCAGCTCTTCGGGTAGACGATATCGGCGTCCTTGAACGCCTCGTCCATCGAATTGGTGTGCTTGAAGGAACCGCCCGAAGCGGCGGCCTGCTTTTTGGACAGTTCGACGACCTCGGGGATCAGGTCGTAGCCCTCGGGGTGAGCGAGGGATATCTCCATGCCGAAGCGGCTGGCCAGCCCGATGATGCCCTGGGGCACCGACAGCGGCTTGCCATAGGACGGGGAATAGGCCCAGGTCATAGCGATCTTCTTGCCCTTGAGCTTGTCGACGCCGCCGAAGTGGTGGGCCAGGTGGAGGAAGTCGGCCATCGACTGGGTCGGGTGGTCGATGTCGCTCTGCAGGTTGACGACGGTCGGCCTGTCCGGTAGCACGCCGGCGGCGACGCCGTCGTCCAGGGCCTGGGCTACCTCGCGCTGGTACTTGTCGCCCTCGCCGAGGTACATGTCATCGCGTATGCCGATCGCCTCGGACAGGAAGCTGATCATGTTGGCGGTCTCGCGCACCGTCTCACCGTGGGCTATCTGGCTCTTGCCCTCGTCGAGGTCCTGGACATACAGGCCGAGGAGGTCGGCGGCGCTGGCGAAGGAGAAGCGGGTGCGGGTCGAGTTGTCCCTGAAATTCGAGACGGCGATGCCGGTGTCCCAGATCTTGGGGCTGATGTTGGCCTCGCGCATCGAGCGGAGGACGTCGGCGACGAGGAACGTCGCGTCGATCTCGTCGCGGCTCTTCTCCCAGGTTAGGAAGAAGTCCTTGTGGTACATGTCGATCTTCTTTTTCGACAGCTGGTCGATCAGTGCCTTGATCTCGTTAACGCCCATGCGTAACCTCCCTACGATTCATACCGGCCCTTATTGAGCCGGCTTTTCATTGCTTGCGAACTACTAACCACGGAGGCACGGAGCCACGGAGTCGAGAAGGAAAAGGAGTATTTGAGAAACCCAATCTCGCATTAATCCATAACCCATGCATCTCCCCCTTTCTCCGTGTCTCCGTGGTTCAAAATCCCTATCCTCTACAGTCTACCCATCGCGCGAAGGACGCGCTCGGGGGTGAACGGCCAGGTCCGGCACCAGGCTCCGACGGCGTCATGGATCGCTATCGATATGGCCGGCGCGGCCGAATTGAGCGATATCTCCGATACGCTCTTGCCGCCGAAGGGGCCGACCTCGTCCTCGACCGGTACGAGCTCCACGTGGAAGTCCTCGGGCACTTCGTAGACGCTCGGGATCTTGTAGTCGGTGAACCCGAGGTTGAGCGGCCTGCCCAGCTCGTCGAACTGGAGCTCCTCGTACAGCGAGTGGCCCACGGCCTTCATGACGCCGCCGTAGATCTGGCCCTTGGCCAGGCCGGGATTGATCGGCGTGCCGCAGTCCTGGTAGGCATGGAACCGACGTATCCTGACCTCGCCGGTGCGCCGGTTGACGGCGACCTCGGCGAAGTGCGCCCCGTATGGGAACGCGGCATGGTCCGTCTTGAAGCCGCCGAAGCCGACGATGTCGCCGTGGCCCTCGCCCTGGGTGGCCATGTGGGCCAGCTTGGCGAGGGTGATCTCGCCCTTCTTGCCGCGTACGACGCCGCGGTGCACCAGCTCCAGGTCCTCGACCGGCTCTCCGAGCAGGCCGGCGGCTATCTTGAGGCACTTGTCGCGGAGGTCCTCCGCGGCCCTGACCGCGGCGTTGCCGGAGAAGAAGGTGCCGGAGCTGGCATAGGCTCCCGAATCGAAGGGCGTGGTATCGGTGTCGCCGGAGACGACGGTCACGTCGCCCATGTCGACGCACAAGATCTCGGCCGCGGCCTTGGCCGTCACCGTATCGAGACCAGTGCCGAGGTCGGCGCCCCCGGACAGCATCAGGAGGGAGCCGTCGGGCAGGAGCCGTATCTCCGCGTTGGCCGCGTCGATGCCAGGCAGGCCCGAGCCCTGCTGGATGATCACGGCGCCTCGGCCTATCGTCCAGTCGGGGTCGTCCGAGGTGGGTTTCGGCGCGTCCCAGTTAAAGGCCTTCCGGCCGAGCGCCGTCATCCGGTCCAGTCCACATTCGCCAAGCGTCACCACGGCGCCGGGGCGTCCCTCGCCGAGGCTCTTGAGTATCTCGAGCCTGGAGCCCGAGCGCACCATGTTCTTCTCGATCAGGGCCAGCTGGTCCATGCCCAGCTCGGCGGCGAGTTCCGCTAGGGTGCCTTGCAGCGCGAACGAGCCCTTGGGCGCTCCGTAGCCCTGGTAGGCTCCGGCCGGCGACAGGTTCGTGTAGTACGTGCGCACCGAGAAGCGGGCGTTGTCGCAGAGGAGTAGGGGCAGGCTCTTGGACACGGCGTTCATCGGCACGGTCAGGCAGTGCTGGCCGTAGGGGCCGGTGTCGGCCTCGACCCGCATGTCCATCGCCGTCAACGTGCCGTCGCGCTTGGCGCCGAGCTTGACGGTGACCTCCATGCCGTGCC
>ENA-UOWO01002534-UOWO01002534.1-activated-sludge-metagenome-genome-assembly--contig:-NODE-2534-length-22431-cov-4.586343_pt1 | contig 22431 bp, 19 predicted proteins | sample MGYA00238148_ERZ761564 | MGnify/ENA primary metagenome ERZ761564 (study PRJEB28885, sample SAMN05720194) | activated sludge metagenome | isolation source: Anaerobic digester | place: USA... | reverse complement strand
AGCGCCAAAAGTATTTTAAAGGCAAATGGATATACTGAGGTGTATAATGGAGGAAGTTGGCATAGTTTACAAAATAATATATGATTACTAGACAGACACTACTAGAGGGTTGGCATTTCATGCGTTGGCTTCGATTGGGTATTGGTATTGCCATTGCTTATCAAGCTATACGCATGAATGATGCCATTTCGGGTGTAATCGCATTTGTAGTTTTATTGCAAGCAGTATTAAATATTGGATGTTGCGGTGTAAATGGTTGTGCAACCCCTATTTCTAAAAGCCAAGATTCTTCAATGCAAGATGTCGAATTTGAAGAAGTTACTGTACCTAAGGCTTAAAAGCGAGTGTTCAAATCAAATGTTTAATTCATCTATTTTTCAAGATGATTTATATTACCTTTGCGCCCATTCAAAATCAGAAATAAATAAGATATGGCATTGCAAGTAGGTATTGTAGGACTCCCGAATGTAGGTAAATCAACTCTTTTTAACGCAGTTAGTAATAGTGCACAAGCACAAGCTTCAAACTATCGTTTTTGTACAATCGATCCAAATGTAGGGCAAGTAGATGTGCCAGATATTCGTATGGACAAATTAGCTGAAATAGTAAAGCCAGATAGGGTGGTGCCAACTACTATTGAATTTGTTGATATTGCTGGTCTTGTAAAAGGTGCAAGTAAAGGCGAAGGATTAGGCAATAAGTTCCTTGCAAATATTAGAGAAGTGGATGCGATTGTTCATGTGATTCGTTGTTTTGAAGATGAGAATATTTTACGTGAAGAAGGTCCAATCAATCCGGTTGCTGATAAAGATATTATTGACACAGAATTACAATTGAAAGATTTAGAGAGTATCGAGAAGAAAATTGGACGTCTCGAAAAAATGGCAAAGGCTGGTGATGCTAAATCAAAAGTGGAACTTGAAATTGTTCATCGTTGCAAAGAACAATTAGATAATGGAAAAAACGTTCGTGAACTAGGATTATCGGCTGAAGAAAAAGTGGCTATCAGTGATTTATGTTTACTAAGTGATAAACCTGTTTTATATGTAGCCAATGTAGATGAAGCCTCAATACATACAGGTAATAAGTTTTCTGTTGCTCTAACTGAAGCTGTTAAAAAAGATGGTAGTGATGTCATTGTTATGAATAATTCTATTGAAGCACAAATTTCAGAAATGGATAATGAGGATGATAAACAATTATTTTTAGATGAATATAAACTAACTGAGCCTGGCTTAAATCGATTGATTCGTTCAGCTTATTCATTACTTAATTTAATTACTTATTTCACAGCAGGTGTTCAAGAGGTAAGAGCATGGACTATACATACAGGCTGGAAAGCACCTCAAGCAGCAAGTGTCATTCATACTGATTTTGAAAAAGGATTTATTAAAGCAGAGGTTATCGCTTACGACGATTTTATTCAATACGGTGGCGAAACTGCATGTAAAGAAGTTGGTAAATTGCGTATTGAGGGTAAAGAATATATTGTAAAAGATGGAGATGTAATGCACTTCAGATTTAATGTCTAATTATTTTCATGATTGATTATCATCCACAATTATTTCCTTTTCTTTTTTCCATTCACCGTTTATTTTAGCTTGTAAATAGTATTTGCCTTTTGGTAACAAACCTCTATAACCATAGCTATATTTCAATTTGCCGTTGATTCTATTTTCAATTTCTTCTGGCATTAAAGTAATTAAAATGGTGTTGGTACTATCTGTAATATAAATGCCGATTTTAATTGGCTTTTCAACCCATTGCGTATAACTGCCTTCAGTTTCAATAGCATAACGAAGTATTCTTATCGGTGTTGTTTTTCGCTGTGGCGATGGTATCCCTTTTTCATTAGCTACAAATTTTATTAGTTCGTCTTCAACGAGTTGATCTTCATGCGTGTCAATCATATCGTTTATTGAAGCATTGTTTGTAAAGCACCACATAGCTTGTTGTGCTGTATTGCCAAAGTTTTTTTGTTTCGATAATAATTGACAAAGTCGCTCAATACTGCCCGATTCTTTCAATTTAAATTTAAAAGTATCAAGGGGTGAGGGAGATGAATTGTTTTTTTCATAGCAAAGCGCATTCATGTAAATGGTTTTATTTTGATTGCCGGATAAGTTAATTTCTTTTCGCTCACAAGAAATTAAATCTTGATTTTTTACTTCTTGATTCTCGAAAACAATTGCATTTTCAATGATGATTTGGATCGCATTTTGAGAAGCATTATTGAAATCTAATTTTAAACATTTGCCTGTATGAGATGAGGCAGATGGATTGTTATTGGCTGAATTAGCTGTTACACTAATTTTAATTTGCTTATTTGTCAATGCTTCTTGCAAGCTAATTGAGAAAGCACTATTTGTGATACCAACTAAAATAGAAGAACTAAAAAACAGAATATAATTCATGGCATTAGATTTAATCTAAAACGATGAATAGGAACAATTATTTTACAAACTTAAAAATTAAAACAAACCATTGACTTCTGCTTCAATAATACCAATCACTTTCGCTAGATCTTCTTTATTATCTGCATAATTAATCTTATCAATATCAATCACAATCATTCTGCCATCTTCATATTTATCAAGCCAATTATTATAATATTCATTCAATCTTTTTAAATAATCTAAACGAATATTTTCTTCATATTCTCGACCTCGTTTTTGAATTTGACCAACCAATGTGGGTACACTTGCCTTTAAATAGATAAGCAGATCTGGTGGATTAACCATACTCTTAAGTGTTTCAAAAAAGTTTTTATAATTTTCAAAATCACGTTTTGTCATCAATCCCATTTCATGCAAATTGGGCGCAAAAATATATGCATCTTCATAAATGGTTCTATCTTGAATCACAACTTGATCACCTTTTTGAATATCAACCAATTGACGTAATCGACTATTTAAAAAGAAGATCTGAAGATTAAAACTCCAACGATGCATATCATTATAAAAATCATTTAAATAGGGGTTATTTTCAACATCCTCAAAATGTGGTGACCAATTAAAATGCTTTGCTAAAATTTTTGTAAGTGTTGTTTTTCCAGCACCAATATTTCCTGCGATAGCAATGTGCTTAATAATTTTTTTCTTTGCCATAATTAATTTTGAGACGTCTTGATGAAGGGATATTTTAGAATTGGGTCTGCTAAAATAATTCCTATTCCTTGATTATTTAAGGTATTAACAATAAAAATTTATACCCATGTGTTTTCGCGCTTCTTCTAGCGTTTTACTTGCACTTTCTCTTGCTTTTTCTTTACCCATTTTCATAATTTGATATAAGTAATTTTTATCTTCTTGAATAGCAATTGTCTTTTCGCGAATAGGTGCAATAAAAGCAACCATATCTTCGGCCAACTGCTTTTTCATATCACCATATCTTATAGTACATGCATTATAATCTGATTCGAATTTTTCAATAATATCGTGACTACTTACTAATTTCATCAATGAAAATATATTTTCGATCACCTCTGGCTTAGCCGAATTCATTTCTTTTGGTGCATCACCTGAAACAGTTTTCATCACTTTTTTTCGAATCATTTCATCAGTGTCAGCTAAATATAAAGTAGCATTTTCATTTTCACTTTTACTCATTTTACCCTTGCCATCTAAACTTGGAATTTTTACTAGTTGCTCACCAAAATTAAAAGGATAAGGTTCTGGAAAAAGTTCTCCATATCGATGATTAAACCGTTGTGCGAAATTTCTTGCCATTTCTAAATGTTGTTCTTGGTCTTTACCAACCGGAACATATTGTCCCTTATGTATTAAAATGTCCGCACTCATTAAGGTTGGGTAAGTTAATAATCCTGCATTTACGTTATCAGGATTGGCACGAGCTTTATCTTTAAATGAAGCCGTTTTTTCTAATTCACCTTTATATGCCATCATGTTCAGCATTAAATAGAGCTCTGGTATTTCTGGAATATCGCTTTGTACGTATAAAGCCACTTTTTCAGGATCTAAACCACAGGCTATATTTTCGGCAAGTACCCTATATACATTAGGCTTTAATGAAGCTGGATCAGGATGGGTGGTTAATGAATGATAATCCGCTACAAAAAAATAGCATTGATAAGCATCTTGCATTTTGATATAATTTTTGATTGCACCAAAATAATTGCCAATGTGTAAAAAACCTGTCGAACGAATTCCGCTCACTACAATTTCCTTAGCCATGTTTTACTTTTTTAATTTTGACGCGAAATTATTGATTACTCATGGCTTATCATGATAAACAAGGATAATAATTTTAGAATATTAGTATTTTTATTTTAATATTAAGCGCCAAATGCTACTTCATCTTAAACTGATTTATTAATTGTATCAAATTCTTCACGATTCACCCTTGGGTTCGCTTGTTCTAAAAGCAGATGAGTTTTCACTATTATCAATTTCATTTGAGCAAGAACTTGTTGGCCAACCATCTACAAATGATATATTAAAGGAAACTGTGATTCAATTAGATGAATACTTTTCAAAGAAGAGAATTCAATTTAATCTTCCTTTAGCTCCAAATGGTACAGACTTTCAACAATCAGTTTGGAAGCAATTATCAACTATTTCTTATGGTAGTCAAGTTTCTTATTTACAACTTGCACGATCTATGAACCATGTTTTGGCAATTCGAGCCATAGCGAATGCAAATGGTAAAAACCCAATTCCAATTATCATTCCTTGTCACCGAGTGGTAGGTAGTAAAGGTGAATTAACTGGATTTAGTGGTGGACTGTGGCGTAAACAATTCCTTTTGGAGCATGAAGGTAATACGCTTTTTTAGTCTAGAATATCAACTATAATTTTTTTGAAAACTCAATTAATAATTTGGCAACGGCTTCATAATTGGTAAGAGCTATCGTATTGGCTTTATCATATACATCATGATAATAACCAACACCTCCATCCGAATAAATAAATATAGATGGAATTCCTTGCTCTGAAAAGTAGTAATGGTCACTATTTCTTGCTTTACCTCTTATTCTAACTTGTGGTAATAATTTAAGTGAATCATTCATCGATTGCAATAAATCAAATTGTTTTTTATAGACCTCTCCATTCACAACCACAATACCTTTTTCGGCATTTCCCATGATATCAATATTAATGAGCATCTTAATTTTTTTAATATCGAAGGTTGGAAAACTTGTAAAATATTGCGATCCAATTAAACCTGCCTCTTCGCCACTAAACAAAATAAACGCTGTATTATATTGTGGTTTGTTTTTCGAAAAATACTCAGCCAAATAAAGTATCATACTTACACCGCTTGCATTATCACTAGCACCAGGAAACATAGCATTTGTTCCTAACATGCCTAAATGATCGTAATGAGCTGAATAAACAATGAGCGAATCTGATTTTTTACCTTTAATATACCCAATCAAATTTTTACAAACAAATTCATTAATGAATTCATTTTTAAATTCAATTTCAATCTGTTCTTTATTCATCATCACACTATCTAAAAAAATAAGACTTGGATAAACATCAGTTTCGGTAGAGATTGTATGCGTTAATTTTTTATCTTCTGTTCTAATAAATAAGGAAGGGTAGTGTTGATATTGTTTGCAACTATCATAAATTGAATGGTCTTTTGAACCAAAATGATGCATTACGAGGGCATCTTCTTTTTCAAATCCTTTTTCAATTTTTTTATAAAGTAATACCCTTTCTAAACTGTCATTCATATTAAAATGCAACAGGTTAAATTTACCTGATATAGATTGACTGCCAGCGTCAACTAAAAATTGATAACCAACCTCTTGCTCAATATCATCAAGTTTGCATTGAATTGGATAGGGATGTGTATTTACTGGAAACGCGTAAGGTTGACTATACTCTTTTCCAAATTTTTTAAGTTTCAGATTTTTAAACTGAGCTTCTAAATAGTTCGCAGCTTTATTTACACCATTGTCAACATAACCTCTTCCTTTAAATTCCGACGAACATAAATCCTCAATTATCTTTTTTGAATTTTGTAAACTTTGTGAACCACCCAAATAGGCTGTAAGTAAACATGTAATAAAAATGAGGGCTGATTTCAAAAGCTTAGAATTTATATACTTTCATTCCTAAATGGTGCATTGTAAAACCTAATACATCACCCCATTCTTCAATTTGTTTTGAAGTTGGTTTGCCAGCACCATGTCCAGCCTCTGTATCAATCCGAATGAGCATTGGGTTCTCACCTTTATAATTTTCTTGCAAAGTAGCAGCAAATTTAAATGAGTGGGCAGGAACAGCTCGATCATCATGATCAGCTGTGGTAATCATTGTTGCTGGATAAGGCATATCTTTTTTTACATTATGAAGTGGCGAGTATTTAAACAAATATTCAAAATCTTTTTTGTTATCGCTACTGCCGTACTCTACAGCCCAGCCCCAACCTACGGTAAATTTATGATAACGAAGCATATCAAGTACACCTACACCAGGTAATGCCACTTTAAATAATTCAGGTCTTTGCGTCATGCAAGCGCCTACTAACAATCCTCCGTTACTTCTTCCATGGATTGCCAATTTTTGAGGAGTTGTAATTTTATTTGCAATCAAATATTCAGCTGCTGAAATAAAATCATCAAATACATTTTGCTTTTGACTTAACATACCACTTTTATGCCATTTTTCACCAAATTCACTTCCGCCTCTCAATGAAACAGAAACATACACGCCTCCATTTTGAACAAAATAACTCATTGGAATACTAAAGCTTGGTGTCAGCGAAATATTAAATCCACCATAGCCATATAAAAGTACTGGATGCGGCCCTTTCTTTAAATCAATATCTTTTCTATGATAAACAAACATGGGTACTTTTGTGCCATCCTTGCTTGTAAACCAAATTTGTTCAACAACTGTATTTGATGGAGCTAAGCTAGTAATATCCGATGTGCTTTGAGCTTTTGATTGATTATTGTTCGTACTTTTTATTTGGAATAATTCACTTTTTCCACTAACTAAATCATATTTATATATTGTTGGCGCTACATTGTACGATGTGTAGGTATAAAAAGCTACTTTGTCTCTACGTCCACCATTAAAACCTGTAACAGTGCCTAAGCCAGGTAATTTTATTGTAGATTCATATTTTCCATTCAAATCATAAACATCAATTTGCGAACAAGCATTCACTAAGTAACTACAAAATAATTTTTGCCCTACTCGATGAACAGCATCCAATTTATTTTCTTTTTCAGGAATTAATACTTCAATACCTTTTGTTTTTGGATCCATTAAAACAACTCTATAATTTGGAGCATCTAAATTTGTGTACACCACAAACAAACCATTGATATTGTCAACAAATTCTTGATTGGTTGAAAAACCTTTGCTCAATAAATTAAACGATTTTTGATTCTTGTCATTTAAATCCCAAAATTGCAATTCACTTCCATCAGTGCCTTGTGATAAACTCAACATCAACCATTGTTCATCTTCAGTTAATGCAGCACCTTTATACATCAATGGATTCGCTTTATCTTCATAAACCAGTTGATCTTGACTTTGAGCTGTTCCTATTTTATGAAAAAATATTTTTTGATATTCTGTTTTTGCCGAAAATTTATCTTTTTCTTTAGGTTGATCATATCCACTATAATAAAATCCTTCATCGCCTTTCCATGAAATATCACTAAATTTTGAATATTTAATCACTTCTTTCAACTTTTCTTTGGTGCCAACATTCATTATATAAATATCCTGCCAATCACTTCCTGCATCTGAAATACTATAGGCACAGTACATTTGACTTTTAGACAATGACATACTCCCGATTGAAGAGGTGCCTTGCGAATTCATTGTATTTGGATTTAATAATTCAACCGGCGTGCCATCAAGGCCTTGTTGCATATAAACAACACTTTGGTTTTGCAAGCCATCATTTTTACTGAATAAAATTAAATTACCTTCTTTTTTCGGGTTACTATATTTTTCATAGTTCCACATTTGTCCTAATTCTTTTTTCAAATCTTCAAGTCCACGAATTTGATCAAGATAATGTCTTGTTGCACCATTTTGAATTTGAACCCAAGCTTTTGTTTCTGTTGAATTGTCATCTTCAAGCCAACGATAAGGGTCTGTTACAGTTTTTCCAAAGTATACATCTTGAGTGGTTTCTTTTCTTGTTTCAGGCAATTGTAATTTTTGAATTGGTCGTTGAGCAGCTATTTGTGTTGTCATGAACAGAAATGAAATAAATAAGGCTTTTTGCATGTTTAAATAATTGTGAGGTGTAAATATAGCCAGATTTTTTAATTGTAATAGCCGATTTTATAAAACTAAATTGGCGTTCTTCTTACTTCATTTTCTTTTGTGGGTCAGCTTTTCATTCATTATTCAACAAATGGGCGATGGCACCGTTCAACTCTTATTCAATATTCAACAAACGACGAAATGGCTTTCCAACATAGTTTCAAATCTTACACCAAAATTTATTACCTTTATCAACAGGCATGAATCCATAATTTACAGCAAAACAAATTAAAGCTTGGGATCAATTCACAATGCAACGTGAGCCCATTTCATCCATCATGTTAATGGAACGCGCTGCCCAACAATGTGTTTCTTGGATTACTAAAAAATGGAATAATACCAATACTCATTTTATTATTTTTTGTGGATCAGGCAATAATGGCGGTGATGGCTTAGCGATTGGCCGATTGCTTTTAACAAATGCCTATCATGTAACCATTATATTAATTGAAAGTGATCAGAGAAGTGAAGATAATATCCATAACTTAAATAAAATTCGATCGCTTTATCCCTCATGTATTGTAAATGCACATGATGAATTTCAAATTGCAAAAGATGCAATTATTATCGATGCAATTTTCGGAACTGGTCTCAATAGAAAGGCAGATGGCATTGAATTACAAATGATCAATAAAATAAATGTTTGTCCAAATATCGTGTTGAGTATTGATATTCCATCGGGCCTTCCTGCTGATTGTTCAACTGAAATTGGTGATTGTATTCAAGCAAATTACACCTTAACTTTTCAACAATTTAAGCTATCGTTTTTATATCCTGAAACAGGTTTGTGCTGTGGGGAAATTGTTGTTTTAGATATTCAACTTCATCCTAAATTTCTTGAATCTCAATCCTCATCATTATTTATTTTATCAAAATCCGACATTCAATCACATTATAAAAAGCGAATGCCATTTTCGCATAAAGGTAGCTACGGACATGCGCTTATTGTAGCAGGTTCACATCATAAAATGGGTGCATGTATATTGGCAAGCAAGTCTTGTTTGAGAAGCGGTGCAGGTCTTGTAACTGTTTATATTCCTGAAATTGAAAACAGTATTCTTCAAATGGCGGTTCCCGAAGCCATGACTGAAACGTATTCAAACAATGAGATAGACTTCCACCTAAAAATAGATCAGTTTAATTCTATAGGCATTGGCTGTGGACTTGGCACTGGGGCGCAATCAACTAATTTATTAACTTATCTAATTAAAAATGTCAATCATCCAATTTTGTTAGATGCAGATGCATTAAATATCATAGCAGCGAATAAACATTTATTACATGATATTCCAAAGCACAGTATACTAACACCTCATCCTAAGGAATTTGATCGATTATTTGGATCATGTGAAACTTCTTATGAAAGAAATAAATTGCAAATTGAAATGTCAATCCAGTATAACTTATACATTGTACTCAAAGGTCGGTTTACATCAATTTCTACACCAAAAGGATTAACCTATTTTAATATCATTGGTAATCCAGGTATGGCAACTGGAGGAAGTGGAGATGTATTGTCTGGTATCATTACGGGTTTGTATGCTCAATATCAAGATATGGAATTAGCTGCATTAATGGGTGTTTACTTGCATGCTTTGTCTGGCGATATATCTTCATCCTTACAAACTGAAGAGAGTTTGATCGCATCCGACCTAATCCAAAATCTCGGTCAATCATTTAGACAAACTTTTTATGATATTGAAGAATAGCTTCACATCCAAATTTAATTTCATCAAAAACTTCATAATAGCCATCTAAATTTCCATACCATGGATCTTTAACAGAACGGTTTTCATTTGGATAAGCTTGATGGAGAAAGAGTTCGATTTTGTTCTCGTTAAATTGATTTCCACTTATCTTTTTTATTTCATCATATACATCGTTTGCCAAAGCATAAATTTTATCGAAGTGTTCAATATCTTCTAATTTAAATTTTCTAGCCCGCTGTTCACTAATATCAATACCTTTTTCATTGCAAACTAAAATTGAATATCGATGAGGCGATTCTCCTATATGATAAGACTGCGTGCCTGCGCTTTCAACTAAACATTCGATTTTTTCTTGTTCACAAAGTGATTTAAAAACGCCTTCGGCAATTGGGGATCGACAAATATTTCCTAGACAGACAAATAATATTTTCATTCGTGTTAATTGAATTCTCAAAGTAAAAAGAATAAATGAGATTCATGCAATTATTGTGATTGATAAGTTTGTCTGAATCACGGATTTTAGGGATTAAACTGATTACGCGGATTTGATCACGAAATTTAAGATAATGTATGATACTATCGAGCACTTTCCCTGCATTCAATCCGTGCCCATCTTTTAATCAGTTTAATCCGTGATTCAGATTATTTTGTCTGAATTACAGATTTTAGGGATTACACTGCTGGCGCGGGTTTGTAACCCGTGCCTTACTCAAAATACAAGGTCTTGAATCTTACAACCATACACTTCACTGCTGGAGCGGGTTTATAACCCGTGCCTTACTCAAAATACAAGGTCTCGAATCTATCAACCATACACTTCATAATAACACTCGATATCCTAACTAACAATTAGCACAGGAATATTTACTTTATGCCTAACACTTTCTATCGTTTGCCCATAAATAAAATCTGAAATGCCACTATGCCCATGAGCACCCATGATCAGCAAATCGGCTTTTTCTTCAGTACAAATTCGAGCTATTTCATCCACTCTATTTCTAAAACCAAGATGAATACTTGCCTTCTTGTTCATCTTTTCTAAAACTTGGGCGTATTGCATTAATTGCTCTCTATCACGCAAAGCCTCTCGATCTGCTGTATTGGGTCCAAGTATTTTCGCACTTGCACTTTCTACAACATGAATCAATAAATATTCAGCTTCTTGAGTCCCCTGTTTTAAACCATGTGAAAGTATTCGTTGATCAATATGACTAAAATCAAGTGCAAGAGCAATTCGTTGATAATCTTTAATTTCAATTGTTTCAAGACTCAAATCTGCGTCATGAATGCTGTTCTCCTCAACAAGTTTCTTTTTGAAAAAAAGTGGATAGAATATTGTAACAAGGAGTAAAATATAAAACAATATTAAACCAACAATTAAAATTATTTTGTAAAATAGATTATCAGTTTCGGTTAAAAAACTGATCGATTTTCCCATTACCATCTTCAGGTTGAGAAATAAAATAACACCAGCTATTATTACCGACAATATGATAAGCCAAGGTTTAATAACAAAGTTTTTCATCATTCTTTTATTACTGACAGAATAAATTAATGGTATGACTGCAAAGGCAAGTTGAATACTTAAGATTACCTGACTTAAAATAAGGAGGTCAGTCATTTTATCTTCTCCAGCAATTAATATCACTATAAATGCTGGTATTACTGCAACAGCTCGAGTAATTAGACGTCGCACCCAAGGATTGATTCTTATTTGTAAATAACCTTCCATTACAATTTGTCCAGCTAACGTGCCAGTAACTGTGCTACTTTGTCCGGCTGCAATAAGTGCAACAGCAAATAAAATAGGCGCTAATTTATTACCCACTAAAGGTGCTAATAATTTATGGGCATCTTCAATACTCGCAACTTCATTCATGCCATTTTTATGAAAAACTGCCGCTGCTAAAATGAGAATGGCTGCATTTACAAATAGGGCTAAGTTGAGGGCTACAGCACTATCAATGAAATTCCATTTTAAAGCTTTCTTTTTCGATTCGTCATCATCTCCAATTTTGCGAGTTTGCACCAGTGCTGAATGAAGATACAAATTATGAGGCATAACGGTTGCGCCTATAATTCCAATAGCAATATATAAAGCATAGTCATCAGGCAGACTAGGTTTAACACCTGCAAGGATTTCAGATAGAACAGGCTTCACAAAAAATAATTCAATCGCAAACGAGACAAAAATAATCGCAATCAGACTGATTATAAATGCTTCCATTTTTCGAATGCCTAATTTTTGAAGATATAATAGTAAAAAAGTATCAAGTATTGTAATTGATACCCCCCATATCATTGGTAAGCCAAATAGTAAATTTAAACCAATTGCCATACCAATCACTTCTGCTAAATCGGTTGCGGCGATAGCTAATTCTGCAAGAATATACAAGCAAAAATTAATGAGTTTGGGATAGGTTTCTCGATTAACCTGTGCTAGATCTTTTTTGTAAATAATGCCTAAGCGAGCACAAAGCGATTGCAGCACAATAGCCATGATATTACTCATAACCAATACCCAAATTAATGCATAACCATAACGACTACCTCCTTCGAGATCGGTTGCCCAATTGCCTGGATCCATATATCCAACTGAAACCAAGTAGGCAGGTCCCAGAAAGGCAAGCATTTTGCGCCATACCCCTTTTTTATTCGCGGTTTCAACAGTACCATGTACTTCTTCTAAACTTTTTGATTCGCCATTATTAAAGTTCATGTCTTAAAAATTAATAGTTAGATCAGTCTAACTTATTGCAAAGGTAAAATTTTAGTACAATCTTCCAAATTATTTTTAGATCATAGTCTAAAATTGATTTGATAAGGTTGGGAAATATTTAAAATTTTGGTTTCGAGTTTCTGAAAATTTATATTCGATCAAGAATAAATAGCCTTAATAAATTCAAAGCTGTATTGGTTATCATTATCCCATTTTTCTCCCTATCATAAAATACATTCACTTTTTTAGAAAGTGTTTTTCCCTGTTTTGATAAACCTATCCAAACGAAAGTTTCGTTTTCTTGTTTTTCTAAATGTCCACTAACGGAGAGGGCATAAGTCGATTTCAATTTTAGTCGGCATAGTTCTGCCATTTCCTCAACGGTTTCAGAACTAATTACCGTGTGCTGATCTATGGTCTCTTTTTTTACACCTAATACATTGATCTTACTTTCTATACTATATGGTATAAGTCCACCTTTAAATATGTTTGATGAACCTTTGATACTTGTAATTCGCGCACTGAGTCCACCACCTGTGCAACTTTCTGCAATTGATAAGGTTTCATTTTTCTCTAAAAGCAAATTATAAATTGCCTCTTCAATTTCGATATCCTTATCTGACACAATAATATTTGCGATTTGATTTTTTAATTCATCAAAATAGAAATCGATTTCACTATCTAAAATATCAAGCGCAGTTAGTCTTAATTTTACAATCCCTAGTTTAGGTAAATATGCAAGTTTGATATAATCTGGTAATTTACTTTCAAATTCAATCAATCTATTGGCAATAAAACTTTCGCCTTCACCTGAGGTAACGATGGTGCGATGTAATATTCTTGGAGTCGTAAAATATGATTTTAATTTGGGAAGTGCTTTAGTTGATATTATATGTTGCATTTCAAATGGAACGCCCGGTAATGAAATATACACCTTGCCATCTTTTTCAAACCACATGCCCGCAGCGGTACCAACTTCATTAAAAAGAACACTGCAATTGCTTGGTACCATAGCTTGCAAAAGATTGACTTCAAGCATAGGGCGATTTCGGACTTTAAATATTTCGGTTACATGATCTAAAATTTTTTGATTTTGAACAAGTGAACTTCCAAAATATTCACATAAAACGGGTTTCGTAATATCATCTGCTGTTGGTCCTAAACCACCAGTAATAATAATAAGATCAGCATAGTTTGATTCTTGTTGCAACGCAGCCAAGATATCTTCCCTAACATCACCAATAGCAAGACGCCGTTTTACCCAAATTCCAATTTCATTCAATTGTTGTGCTATCCATGCTGAGTTGGTATCAATAGTTTGTCCTATAAGAAGTTCATCTCCGATGGTGATGATAGAACAGTTAATCAGTTTTGACATACTTTATTATTTCTCTTTGATACCCTCAATTTATTTCAACCAGATACTCAACTTGTTGAATGTTCGCCTTCACTATTGAATGGCTTTCAATACTAAATCCTTGACACTATTCATATGAATTCGTTCTTGTTCCATGCTATCTCGATAACGTATGGTTACTGTGCCGTCTTCTTTAGTTTGATGATCGATGGTAACGCAAAAGGGTGTTCCAAGTGCGTCCATTCGGCGATATCGCTTTCCTATACTATCTTTTTCTTCGTAAAAACAGATAAAGCTTTCTTTGCAGGATTGCATCAAATCTTTAGCTAATTCGGCTAATCCATCTTTTTTTACCAATGGTAAAATCGCGAGTTTAATAGGAGCTAGTTTATTAGGGAATTTTAAAACAACGCGACTATCCTCCTTTTCTGGTGTGCTTAAATCTTCTTCAGTATACGCTTCACTTAAAACAAGTAATATGGTTCTATCTAAGCCAATTGAAGTTTCAATAACATAAGGAATATAGTTTCCATAAGCTTTGCCAGTTGTTTCATCAATATCATTATCAAAATAAACTTGCTTTTTTTTACTATACGTTTGATGTTGAGTTAAATCAAAATCACCACGTGAATGTATACCTTCAACTTCTTTGAAACCCATTGGAAAATCATATTCAATATCACAGGCCGCATCAGCATAGTGGGCCAATTTTACGTGATCATGAAAGCGATATTTATCTTTTGAAATACCTAAATCTAAATGCCATTGCATTCTTGTTTGCTTCCATGTTTCGTACCATTCTTTCTGGGTTCCAGGTCGAACAAAAAACTGCATCTCCATTTGTTCAAATTCTCTCATTCTGAAAATGAAACCTCTTGCTACAATTTCATTTCTAAATGCCTTCCCAATTTGAGCGATACCAAATGGGATTTTCATCCGTCCCGATTTTTGGACATTTAAAAAATTGACGAATATTCCTTGAGCTGTTTCTGGACGTAAATAAATCGTATCAGATTCTTCAGCCACTGAACCTAGTTGAGTGGCAAACATCAAATTAAATTGTCGAACATCCGTCCAATTACAAGTGCCGCTAATTGGGCATTTCATGTCGTTCTCTACAATTAAATTTTTTAAACCAGCAAAATCATCTTTTGATAATAAAAGATCCATTTCTTTTAATATCGATTCGCCCTTTGAAGGGTTGTCAGCAATTGATTCAATATATCCTTCTATTAAATGATCGACACGATATCTTTTTTTACTATCTAAATTATCGATCATCGGATCACTAAAATTGTCTACATGTCCACTGGCTTTCCATATGGTTGGATGCATAAAAATAGCAGAGTCTAAACCCACAATATTTTCATTCATGTACACCATGCTTTTCCACCAAGCATCTTTAATATTTTTTTTCAGTTCAACGCCCCATTGACCATAATCGTAAACCGCTGAAAGTCCGTCATAGATTTCACTACTCGGAAAAATAAATCCATACTCCTTGCAATGCGAAATAATAGATTGTAATTTGTTTTGTTCTATCGCCATAAGGCCGCAAAGATAATTTTTCAAATTGATAATTTGTCAATTGAATTGACTAATAATTTGAATCAATTATTTGCTCTGCTTAGATCGTTTTTATCTTACAAATTTAAAACTTGTATTCTCTTTACCTGATTGCAGATTAACAATATACATACCTTTTGAAAGCAATTGGGTTTCAATTATTTTTCTTCCTTTTTCAACCTTACCTCTTGCAATTACCTTCCCTTGAATATCTTGTATTGTATATTGAAAGCGTTCATCATTAAACACGTCAATTCGTAATTCATTTCGATCAGTAAAATAATTGATTTCATGAGAGATGGTTTTCTTTAATGTAGAATAACCAACAGTTCCTCCATTTTTAACTGGTTTAAATTGATAAACTGAGCCAGCAGCGGGATTTCCAATCATACCCGGTGGCAGTGGCAATGAATATGGACTTGCAGCTGAATCTAATTGAGGGGTGTTTACACTATCAGTAAGGAAATAGCAAATACGCGTATCAAAATTAATATCTGCCGAATCAAATAAACCAACCCAAGGGCCTGGTCCGCCATCATATAATAAAACATTATTAGAGGTATAATTGCCGTTACCAAATCTCATTTCAATGATATCACTACCTTCGTATAACCATAATTGTAGATTCAATGTATCGGTATAAGTGCTATCGTCTATCGCATTATAGAATCCAGCATTTTTCCATTCAAGTTTAAAAATGCGTGAAGGAGAAACACCACTCAATGAATAGGAGATAGGCGAAAAGCTGCTATTTTCGGAGGTGTCAAAATCCTGCAAATCACTGCCATGAGCAATAATGCCAGTTGCAGAATTTGATGAAGAGGTAAATGAATCTGTGGTTATGAATGCACCATAACCAAGTTCACTTGAAATATGAATCGTATCAGTAGTATCATTAAATAAATGAAATGAAAATCCAAGTGGAATGGCAAATTCAGGATCATCCCAAAATTGATTATTATTTACAGAGGTTGAACTTGTTAGAAAACTAAAGGTTTGATTGTAAGATGAATCTGTATAATATTTATATTGTGCAATACCCACAAAAGGCGTTAAAGCAAGTAGAATCAAGAGTAATCTTTTCATATTTAATTTTTCGCAAATGTAGGGTACAAACCTTAAATTAGACTTAGGTTAAGATAAAATATTTGCCCTTTGTTTTTAATTATTATACTTAATATTGCAGATAATTTAAAACGTAAAAACTTAAAAAATGCAAGAATTAATAAACAAGCTTACTTCAGAGGTAGGTCTTAGCGCTGAACAAGCTTCAAAAACAATGTCTGTTGTAATGGATTTTGTAAAATCTAAATTACCTTCATCTTTATCAGGAAACTTAGATGCCATGTTTTCAGGAGCTAAAGGTGAAGTGAAAGAAGAAACATTGACTGAAAAGGCGACTGATTTTGCAGAAGCCGCTAAAGATAAAGTGGAAGATTTTGCCGACCAAGCTAAAGATAAAATGGAAGATTTTGCTGAACAAGCAAAAGATAAACTAAGCGATGCAGCAGACAAAGCGGAAGAATTAGCGAAAGATGCTTTTGGAAAATTGAAAGGCATGTTTGGCGGCGGAGATAAAGACAAAGAATAATTTCAAAATAGTTCTTTACTATAAAGTGAGCATCCTTATATAAGGATGCTTTTTTTGTAATAAGTGATTAAACGTTTTCTGAATAAACGATCGACTCATTTTCGCAATTTTATACGCTCACAATATCAAACGAAGTTTATTTATATTTACCAATTCTAATATCCTTCACGTAAATAATTAAATCAGTCAAATAAATGGAAAAAATAGTATTAAATAATATTCAAACTCGAGCACCAAAGGGTTTAGACAAAGAGAAAACAAAGCAAAAAACAAATGCTATGTTACAAGAAATTGAAACCTTGCAAAATTTGATGTATGCCGAAAATAAACATTCTTTATTAGTCATCATTCAAGGAATGGATGCTTCTGGAAAAGATGGACTCATTCGCGATGTATTTACTTCAGTGAACCCACAAGGAATTCAAGTTAAGTCATGGAAGGCACCAACTAGCGATGAGTTAGCACGCGATTTTTTATGGCGAATACACCAACATACACCCGCCAAAGGAATGATTCATGTGCATAATCGATCGCATTATGAGGATGTTTTAATTACAAGGGTTCATGAATGGATTGATGATACAACCGCTAAAAAAAGATTTGTCGCTATCAATAATTTTGAATCTTTAATTGAAGTCAATAACAATACAACCATACTTAAGTTTTATTTACATATTTCACATGAAGAACAAAAGCTTCGACTTGAAGAAAGAATGCAAATTCCTGAAAAGATGTGGAAGTACAATGAAAATGATTTGAAGGAATCTGAATTATGGGAAACCTATATGAAAATGTATCAAGATGTATTTACGAATTGTAATAAAACAGCTTGGCATATTATACCATCAGATCAAAATTGGTATAAAAATTATTTAGTGGCTGAACAATTACTTACAACGCTTAAGTCGTTTAAAATGAAATTTCCGGGATTAAAAAAGCAATAAAATATAAAAATGTCATTTTTATTTTTACTTTTACCGCTTATCAAAAACACTAAAAAATGTCATTTATCAAAGAATTTAAAGAATTTGCCCTTAAAGGCAATTTAGTCGACCTTGCCGTAGCGGTAGTTATGGGAGGCGCATTTGGAAAAGTTGTCACTTCATTTATAGATGGAATGGTTATGCCAGCCATCGGAATGCTAACAGGCGGAACCGACTTTAACGATAAGAAAATTATGCTTAAAGCTGGAACCGATGCAATTAAGAATGCTGACGGAACAACGGTTGCTGCAGTGCCGGAAGTAGCAATTAAATGGGGGAGTTTTGTAACAGTTGCCATCGAGTTTGCAATAGTTGCTTTAGTCGTTTTTGTTATCATTAAAGCTCTAAACAAAATGAAAAAGAAAGAAGCTGAAGCGCCTGCAGCTCCATCTAGTACAGATGTATTGCTTATGGAAATCAGAGATTCATTAAAGAAATAAAAGAATGTTAATCTAATATGTAAAAATGCCACCAATTGAAAATGGTGGCATTTTTGCGCCTCAAAAAAAACACTAATAAAAATGAAAAAAATCTTTACAATTTTATGCTTAGCAATTGCTACGCAATCGATGGCACAAGCAGATAAAAAATCTGATGAACTTCAAAAGGATATGAAACGGAAAGTTGAAGCGAAGAATGAAGGTTGGACGAAAGGCGGGCTTTTAAACATTGGTTTAAATCAAGCCATGCTTGAAAATTGGGCTGCAGGAGGTGAAAGAATGTCTCTTGCTGCTAATGGACAGTTTAATGGATATCTAACCCGTATTAAAGGGAATAAAATTTTTGAAAATACCTTAGACTTATATTATGGTTTGAATTATGTAGCCTCTAATAATTTTGTTCCTCGAAAATTAGATGACCGTATAGACTTCTCTTCAAGATATGGATTACAACCTAAAAATTGGACAACTTCAAAAAGTAAATTAAAACGTAGTACATACTTAATGGGATTACTTCGTTTTCAATCTCAATTTACAAAAGGTTATAATTACGAAGATGCGAATTGGGAAACAAACCCAATCTCAGAATTTTTAGCACCTGCTTATATCACGCTAGCACTTGGTGCTGAGTACAGACCAAATGACCATTTCTCTGTTTTCTTTTCTCCATTAGCTGGTCGTTTTACCACTGTAAAATCAAAGTATACGGCGTTGCAGGCAGCTTATGGTGTTGAACAAGGTAAAACATCACGCTTAGAATTAGGTGCCTACTTAACTGCAAAGTATAAAACAAACTTGACGAAAAATATTATGTATAATACTCGTTTAGATTTATACTCAAATTACCTAGCAAAGAATAAAACGATGCCTGGAGGTTATGTACGTAAAGATAATCCAGGAAATATAGATATATTATGGGATAATTTCTTCGCGATGAAAATCAGCAAATTTATAGGTGCAGGTTTAGGCTTCACTATGATTTATGATAATGACCAACCTGGTTTAAAGAACAAAACAGAAACTGTAAATGGTATTGCAACACCAGCTTACGGTCCGTTAGGTTGGTGGCAACTTAAGCAAGTTTTGAATGTTGGATTTAGCTATAAATTGTAGTTCGCCAATTAAAATTATAAAATTGAAATCAAAGAGGTTACTTACACGAGTAACCTTTTTCTATTGGTATATTGTATCACTAATTTATCACTTTCATGTTGGATTCTAATATGAAATATAAGATTCCAATAGATATTACAGAATTCTCATAATTTGACGTTGCCTAATTAATTATTTGATCTTATCTTCGTTTTCTAAAATTTTAAATCTGTGGCTACAACATTCGGTAAAGAAACTTATTTGTATTGGTATGAGATTATGCTACTTCAACGGAAATTTGAAGAGAAAACTGGTCAACTTTATGGCATGCAAAAGATTAGAGGTTTCTGCCATTTATATATTGGTCAAGAGGCGGTTAGCGCTGGTTGTATGACAGCCATTAGAGATGACGATAATATGATTACCGCTTATCGTGATCATGGTTTGGCAATTGCAAAAGGAATGACATCTCGTGAATGTATGGCTGAATTATATGGTAAAGCTACGGGTTGCACAAAAGGAAAAGGAGGAAGTATGCACTTTTTTTCAAAAGAAAAGAAATTTTTTGGGGGACATGGTATAGTCGGTGGACAAATTGGATTAGGTGCTGGGATTGCTTTTGCTGAGCAGTACAAAGGTAGTGATGCCGTTACCATTTGCTTTTTTGGAGATGGTGCTGCTCGTCAAGGTATGTTACATGAAACATTTAATATGGCAATGACATGGAAATTGCCAGTGATTTTTATTTGTGAAAATAACTATTACGCAATGGGAACATCGGTTGAGCGAACAAGTAATGTTTTAGATATTTACAAATTTGCTGATGCCTATGATATGCCTGGTGATAGTGTTGATGGTATGAGTCCTGAAGCGGTTCATGATGGAATTGAACGTGCTGTTCGCAGAGCAAGAAATGGTGAGGGACCAACATTACTTGAAATTAAAACCTATCGATATAAGGGTCATAGTATGAGTGACCCAGCAAAATATAGAACCAAAGAAGAATTGGAAGAGTATAAAGAAAAAGATCCAATTGAACATGTATTAAGAGTTATTCGAGAAAAGCAATATGCTACAGATGTTGAAATTGAAGCAATCAACGACAAGGTAAAAGCTGAAGTGGATGATGCTGTCGATTTTGCCGAAAACTCTCCTTATCCAGATATAAGCGAAGTTTACAAAGATATTTATTCAGATGAGTATCCGTTTATCTTGGATTAATAATAATTAAACTTCAGATAGAAATAAAAAATGCTTCCGTTATGGAAGCATTTTTTATTAGGGGGATAGTGATGGGTCTCGAACCCACGACCCTCAGAACCACAATCTGATGCTCTAACCAACTGAGCTACACCATCCATTTTCAAATCGAAGTGCAAATATAAAATTAAATAGGGAATTGCAAAAAGTAATATTCTAAAAACTAAAAATATAATGACATACTAAAGTTCTGATCCCTTCATGTCATCTTTCTTTTAAGGTATTGAAAACAACCAAAATGAAAGGGCATCTTTATTTTAATTTTATCTGTTCCTAGTATTTTGAAAATAATTTCAATTAAAAAATCATTTTTTAAACTGAGTTTGTATACAAATGAAATATTAAATAAAGATGCCCTGATTTAATGTTTGTGTTTTTAATTCTTTTTTCTAATCATACTCTGTGTTTTTTAGTGGGTTAAAAAAAATATTGCAATCTTACTTCGTATTCACTCAAAGTCAAGACATGGTAGTAAATTTAGAAAGAAATTTTAATATCTCATAAGATATTCAAAGTAATTTTTTCGCGCTATTTTGAAGTCTGAACTATACATTCATTTAAATGAATAACCATTTTACAATTCGGAATTAAAATCAAATTCATTTTAAATCAATGATTTAATTAGATTAAGTGTTACGCTTTGAATATTCTATTAGTTGAAATCTTTTCAAATATCATTATTTAGTTTTCGGTAAAGCTTCACGACGAGTTTCTCATTTCGTTGTGAACCTATTCTTCTTTAAGGATACAGATGAAGTTTTAATTTTTAATTAAGATGAATTTTAAAATTAAACATGTGAAAATAAATAATATGACTATTTTTCTGATTTTGCCATGAAATTCTTTGATATTTTCGAATAAAGTATAACATTTGCAAAAAATATAATGTATGAGCAATTTAAGGTTTAATGCGATCAAGAACCTCACATCAAGAGATCAAGACATTCGCAGTTATGATAATAAAAAAGTAACTGCACTTTTTGCAAGCAACGTATTTACTGCGAAAGCGCAGCGCGAATACCTGAGTGATGAGGCTTATAAAAGTTTAAGCACAAGTATTAAAACAGGTAGTAAAATTGATCGTAAAATGGCCGAGCAAATTGCAAATGGCATGAAAGCATGGGCAATGGAACGTGGCGTAACCCATTTTTCACATTGGTTTCAACCTTTAACCGGAGGTACTGCTGAAAAACATGATTCATTTTTTACTTTAAAGGGAGATGGAACACCGCTAGAAATATTTGACGGCGATGCTCTAACGCAACAAGAACCCGATGCATCAAGTTTTCCGAATGGAGGTATTAGAGCCACTTTCGAAGCTCGAGGTTATACAGCATGGGATCCAACTTCACCTGCCTTTATTTTAGAAACGGCTAATGGCAAAACGATTTGCATACCTACTATTTTTATTTCTTATAGTGGAGAATCACTTGATACTAAAACACCTTTA
>ENA-UOWO01002533-UOWO01002533.1-activated-sludge-metagenome-genome-assembly--contig:-NODE-2533-length-22437-cov-6.667233_pt1 | contig 22437 bp, 20 predicted proteins | sample MGYA00238148_ERZ761564 | MGnify/ENA primary metagenome ERZ761564 (study PRJEB28885, sample SAMN05720194) | activated sludge metagenome | isolation source: Anaerobic digester | place: USA... | reverse complement strand
CGGATGACCAACTCGAGTTTTATCTGGATTCGATTGAATCGGGCTGGACCTTCAGCCGAATCAAGAACGATATCGCCACCTCGCTTGGCGGCAATCACGGCGGCAACGGGAATGGCAACTGGAACCCCGGCAACAACTGGTCGCCCCGTTACGTTATCTGCTCCAGCGTCAACAACCGCTACCGGGAATGTCGCACACCCTTCCGTGGCCGCGCCACGGTCACCCAGCAAATTTCGAAAACGCGCTGCCAGGAAGGTCGCAACTGGGGTCAACGTCAGGACATGATTTGGGTAAACCAGGGCTGCCGCGCCCGTTTCGGTGAAACCAGCGGCGGTTGGGACAATGGCAATGATTGGGGCAATAGTCGTATCACCTGCGAGAGCAATAACAGCCAATACCGCGAATGCCGCACCAATTTCCGCGGCCCCGCACAGCTCTACCGCCGGCTTTCCAACAATAGCTGCGATGCCGGCCGGGATTGGGGCTCGCGTTCGGGTTATGTCTGGGTTCGCAATGGTTGTCGCGCCGAGTTCTACGACAGTTACGGCAGCAATAATGGCGGCGGCTGGGGCAACAACAATTACTCGGTCACCTGCTCCAGCGAAGGCAGCAATTACAAGACCTGTGCCTGGGATGCCCGTTACGGCTCGCCGCGATTGATTCAACAACTTTCGAGACAATCGTGCATCTCCGGCAGGACCTGGGGCTACGATAGCCGCGGATTATGGGTCAGTGATGGTTGCCGTGCACGGTTCGGACCACGGTAATCGCACGGTTTCACGATGATAAAAAGGCCCCGCAATTCCGGGGCTTTTTTATGCTTTTGAATTCCCGCCACTACATGAACAGCCCTATTCCTGCGTGCGCTGGCGAACAGACCCTAATGGCAGATGGGCTCACCCTGCAGCGACTTAAGTGACACTCAGGAGAAGCACATGTCCAAGCTTATATTTACCGCTTTATTTGCGATCAGCAGCCTGCTGGCCATTACACCGGCCGCCGCTCAAAATTCGGGACGCGACAAAGTCGGGCAAATCGAACAGGAATATTCACGCCAAAATGGCGGCCGGATGATTCCGGATAACCAGCTCGAATACTACATAGACCAAAGCAATTCCGGCTGGTCGATGAGCCAGATCAGTCAGGATATGGCCAATTCACGCACCCAGTACACCAACAACAACTGGCGTCCACGTGATGGCTGGGTTCAACGCGAACTCGTCTGCAGCAGCGAAAATAGCCAATACCGCGAATGCTCGGCCCCTTTCCGCGGCACCGCCGTGATTACCCAGCAAATTTCCGCCTCATCATGCGTCAAGGGCCAGAGCTGGGGCGAAAAGCCCGGCGCCATCTGGGTAAATCATGGTTGTCGCGCGCGTTTCGGTATTGTCACCACCGGTTCGGGCAACACGCCAAACTATCCTGACAATCGCCAGTTCGTGACTTGCCAAAGCTCAAACAATCGGTACAAGCAATGCAATACCGGTTTTCGTGGCCGCGTCACCTTGGTAAACCGTCTTCGTAACAGCACCGCCTGTACTGCAGGTCGCAGCTGGGGCCAGCGCGAAGGCATGGTTTGGGTTAGCCGTGGTTGCCGCGCACGTTTTGCTTCGGTAGGCCGCCCGGGTCGTGGCGATGACAACAACTGGAATAATGGCAATAACGGTAACAACGGCAACTGGAATCGCGACAATAATTATTCGGTTACCTGTTCCAGCCAAGGCGATGCCATGACACGTTGCGATTGGGATTCGCGTTATGGAAGCCCTCGTTTAGTGCAACAGCTTTCTACCACCAATTGCATCAATGGCCGTAATTGGGGCTATGAAAATGGCCGCAGCATCTGGGTTAATAATGGTTGCCGCGCCCGTTTTGCCGCTCAATAAAAACGTTGCCTATAAAATAAAAAGCCCCGGATATTCGGGGCTTTTTTTATGCGCCGCCCGACCCCGAGGCCGGAGCGGCAGGTTTTGCCGCCGCTGTAGATTCTGTTTTCGCTTCCGTTTTTGATTCGGATTTTGATTCGGAACCAGCGGATGATTTTGTCTCGCCGCCATCGGCAAGATTGCGTTTCTTGTCGCCGTCTTTCTTGAAATCGGTTTCGTACCAACCGCCACCAGCCAAACGAAATTGCGGTGCGGTCAATTGCCGGCGCAATGTTTCTTTTCCGCATTCAGGGCAAACGGTCGGATCGGTATCCGACAATTTTTGCAGGCGGTCAAATTGATGACCGCAACTCTCACATTCAAAACCATAGATGGGCATGACAATATCCTCGGTGCAACAAACTTCCTTCACGCCCTCTCCCGTCGGGAGAGGAAAAACCTAAACCGCTTCCAACTGTTCGTATATTTCCAGCCATTCAACTTCAAGCGTTTCGATATTTTTTATCACGCTATCCTGCTTGGATGAAAGTGCTGCCAATTCCTTGATATGGACTTTGCAGAACTCTTCATCGGCAAACTGGTTTTCAATCTGCAATTTTTCGGCCTTGTATTTTTCCAGTTCGGTTTCGATTGCCTGAAAACGTTTGCGAAGACCGCGCATTTCATTATCGGTACGCAGCGGACTGGATTTTACGGCCTTGTCTGGTTTAGCTGTCTTGGTCTCGCTGGCTTTATTGCCGCGAGCCCGCAGCCAGGCAGCATATTCATCCAGATCGCCCTCGAAGGATTCCACCTTGCCATCCGCGACTCGCCAGAAGGTATCGCAGACCAGACCGATCAAATGGCGATCATGCGAAACCATCACGATCGCGCCTTCAAATTCCGACAATGCTTCAGCCAGAGCCTCGCGCATTTCCAGATCAAGATGGTTCGTCGGTTCGTCGAGCAGCATCACGTTCGGCTTGTTGTAGGCAATGATGGCCAAGGCCAAGCGGGCACGCTCACCGCCCGAGAATCCATCGACCGATTCGAACGCACGGTCACCGGCAAAATTCCAGGTACCCAGATAATTTCGCAACACCTGATCGCCGGCATCCGGTGCCACTTCTTTCAGATGCCAAAGCGGGCTTTGTCCTTCTTCCAGACTCTCGACCGTATGTTGCGCGAAGTAGCCGATCTTCAAATCCGGATGCGCAATGCGTTCACCGGCCAGCAGAGGCAGTTCGCCGACCAGCGTTTTCACCAGTGTCGATTTACCGGCACCGTTCGGACCGAGCAATGCCACGCGATCTCCGGCTTCCAGGCCAAAACCGACGTTTTCCAGAATACGGATACTGCCGTAACCGGCATCGACATGATTCAGGCGCAACAAGGAATGCGGCAATTTGACCGGTTCCGGGAAGTTGATCTTGAAATTGCGTTCGGCACGCACGGCTTCGGTACCCGACATTTTTTCCAGACGCTTGACGCGTGACTGCGCCTGCTTGGCTTTGCTGGCCTGCGCCTTGAAGCGATCAATGAAGCTCTGCAGATGCGCGCGTTCGGCCTGTTCTTTTTCAAACGTAATTTGTTGCAGGCGTAAATGTTCGGAACGCTGGCGTTCGAATGCGGTGTAGCCACCGACGTAAAGTTTCGCGCGACCATCGTGCAAATGCAGGGTATGCGTGCAGACTTCATCGAGGAATTCGCGGTCATGGGAAATGACCAGCATCGTGCCTTGGTATTTCAGCAACCATTGCTCCATCCACAACACGGCATCCAAATCCAGATGGTTGGTCGGCTCGTCGAGCAGCAACAAATCCGATGGACACATCAAAGCACGCGCCACGTTCAAACGAACACGCCAGCCACCGGAGAAATCCGATACCGCCTGTTCATGCGCTTCGGGCGGAAAACCAAGACCGTGCAATAAACGACCGGCACGCGCATTGGCGTCGTAACCATTGATTTCGGAAAGTTTCTGGTGGGCTGCGGCAACGGCATCCCAATCCTCGCGTTGCATCGCGTCGGCTTCAGCCTTGATCACCGAAGCGACTTCGGTATCGCCGCTCAATACAAATTCGATTGCGGCATCGGGCAAGGATGGTGTTTCCTGCGCCACGCTGGCGAGACGGATCTTGCCGGAGAAGTCCAGGTCGCCACTATCGGCTTCCACTTCACGGGTGAAGGCCGCGAACAGACTGGATTTGCCACAACCATTACGACCAACAACGCCAACGCGCCATCCGGCTTGCAGGGTAAGGTCCATTTGTGAGAGCAGCAGGCGTTCGCCCCGGCGCAGAGCGAAATTACGGAAAGAGATCATGTCGCCATTTTATTCGTTATGGCCGCAGTAAAACATCTATATTTTTCGACCGGCCGGAAGTATTCGCCGGGCATCTTAATCCGGAAACAATTTTATGTCTTGGCAAAAGGGGCTAAGTACTTGATTCGTCAAGGCTGAAAGATGTTTAGTGATTTGCCGGCAATTAGCCTAAAGTACGGGCTCGACACTGTGCCGGAATAGCCACCATGAGTGATGCAAAGCTCTTATTGAGCGCAATTGAAGCCCGTATTCTGGGCTGCCTGATCGAAAAGGAAGCCACTACGCCCGAGCAATATCCGCTCACGCTCAATGCGATCCACCTCGCCTGCAACCAAAAAACCAATCGCGAACCAATCACGGAATTCTCGCTTGGTGATGTCGGCCACAGCATGCGGCAACTGGACCCTCGCGGCCTGGTAAGAAGCCAACACGGCGCGCGCGCCGAACGCTACGAGCATCGCGTCAATACGGTTTTCAGTCTGACCAAACAACAACAGGCACTACTTTGCGTATTGATGTTGCGTGGCCCGCAGACATTGAGTGAACTGATGACGCGAACCGAACGCCTGGCCAGTTTCAGCGATATTGATGAAGTGAAACACACGCTGGATCGATTGAGTCAGCGCGAAATACCGCTGGTCGAACGCATTCCGCGTGCCAGCGGCCAGCGTGAAGATCGCTATGTGCATTTGCTTTGCGGTCCGGTCGATCACTCGCAATTGCCTGCTCCAAAAGCCGCACCGGCATTGGCATCGAATGCGCTTGAAGAGCGAATCGCACAACTGGAAGAACGCCTGGCAAATGTCGAGCAGCAATTGCAACAACTGAAACCGGCCTAGTCATTTCTCCGACGACAGATTTTCGATACAAACACAGTCACATAACATCTGGTTAAAGTTCTGTTCGTCATAATCAGGTCCACACGATTTGATTTGCACAGGAATGCCTATGCCGCATGCGACGCCGCTGATTACGCTGATTTCCGCCGGCATGGTGCTGGCATTCGTGCTGGGCTGGATATCGCAGAAATTCCGGCTATCGCCTCTGGTCGGCTATTTGCTCGCGGGCATCTTGATCGGCCCATTCACACCCGGTTTTATCGGCAACCAGGCACTAGCGAATGAACTGGCCGAAATCGGCGTGATTCTGTTGATGTTTGGCGTCGGCCTGCACTTCTCGCTCGACGATTTGATGAAAGTGAAAGCGATCGCGATTCCGGGCGCCATCGTGCAAATCCTGGTCGCGACACTTTTGGGCTGGGCATTGGCCTTGTGGCTGGGTTGGTCGCATATCGAAGGCATCGTGTTCGGACTCGCGCTCTCCGTGGCAAGTACCGTTGTTCTTTTGCGTGCGCTCGAAGACAACCGGCTGATAGAAACGCAACGCGGAAAAATCGCCATCGGCTGGCTGGTCGTCGAAGACCTGGTGATGATTCTAGCGTTGGTGATTTTGCCAGCGGTCGCTATGGCCTTGCATCCGGAACTCTCCACATCAAGCGCAAAACCGCTCTGGTTGTCATTGCTGATAACGCTCGGCAAGCTGGGATTGTTCGTGGCCCTGATGTTGATCGTCGGCAAACGCGCCATTCCCTGGACGCTGGAAAAAGTCGCCGGAAATGGTTCGCAGGAATTGTTTACGCTGGCAGTCCTCGCCATTGCGCTCGGCGTTGCCTTTGGCTCGGCAAAGTTATTCGGTGTTTCATTTGCACTCGGTGCTTTCTTTGCCGGCATGTTGCTCAATGAATCCGAACTCAGCCACAAGGCCGCCTCCGACACGCTGCCGATGCGCGATGCTTTCGCAGTCTTGTTCTTCGTTTCGGTCGGCATGCTGTTCGACCCGCGAATCCTGATCGAACAACCCTTACCGGTTATCGCGACCTTCATCATCATCACGCTGGGAAAATCCGCTGCTGCTTTTTTGATCGTGCGTCTGTTCGGCCACCCGAAATCCACCGCATTCACCATTGCGGCAAGCCTGGCGCAGATCGGCGAATTCTCATTCATTCTCGCCAGTCTCGGCGTCGGGCTGAAATTGCTGCCGGAACAAGGGCGCGACTTCATCCTGGCCGGCGCGCTACTCTCGATTGTCGTCAATCCGATGATTTTTACGGCGCTGGCACGCTGGCAAAAACGCAGGAAGATGCAGACACAGGAAGCTTCCGGCAATCCGGAGAGCGCATTGAAAAATCATGCCATCGTGATTGGCTATGGGCGCGTCGGCAAACATCTCGCAAAACTCTTGCAGGACCGCGGCGTTGAATTGATCGTGATCGATAGTAATGGCGAACTGGTGGAACAGGCGCGCGACAATGGCATGATGGCGATCCGTGGAAATGCGGCATCGGCAGAATTGCTGAACGAATTATCGGTGGCGACCGCGACGCATGCATTGATCGCGATTCCCAATGCTTATGCAGCCGGCGAAATCATTGCCCGCTTGCGCTCTGCGAACCCGGCCATCAGTATTTTGGCAAGAGCGCACAGCGATTCCGCTGCAAGGCATTTTTTCGAGCGCGGCGCCGATGGCGCGGTTTTGGCAGAACGCGAACTCGCTCACAGCATGGCGGAGATGGTGTTGAACGACCCGTCGCTGATCACCGCGGGCAAATAAAAAAAATCGTTTTTGGCCGTTTCGATTTCGGATTTTTTTAATAGCCCTAGACTATTGAATTCATCGCATCTATTTACTTCCCCGAAATACGCTTTGTGGTTAAGCTAGGAAGTTCCGGCAGCAGCCGGATTCAACACCAATCCAGCCAGGAGCCAGATTATGTCACTCAAGGGTTCAAAAACCGAAGGCCATCTAAAGGCCGCATTTGCCGGTGAATCGCAAGCGAATCGCCGCTACTTGTACTTTGCACAAAAAGCCGACGTCGAAGGTTACAACGATGTCGCCGCAGTCTTCCGCTCGACGGCGGAGGGCGAAACCGGCCACGCGCACGGCCATCTGGAATATCTGGAAGCCGTCGGTGATCCTGCAACTGGCCTGCCATTCGGCGACACCAGCAACAATCTGAAATCCGCCATCGCCGGCGAAACCCATGAATACTCGGACATGTATCCGGGCATGGCAAAAGACGCACGTGACGAAGGCTTTGATGAAATCGCCGATTGGTTTGAAACCCTGGCGAAAGCCGAGCGTTCGCATGCCAACCGTTTCACCAAGGCTTTGAACGAAATGGTGTAAGCCATCAGACCGCTCTTCCTGCACGGGAAGAGCGGTTTTCATCTGCAACAACCTTAGATATTCAGGAGCTAAAGCATGAGTCGTGAAGGTAGTCTGGAAGCCCCTACCCGGCATCCGCTGGATTGGAAAAGCGAAGATTTCTGGAATACGGATTCACTCAATCACGAACTCGAACGCGTATTCGATTTGTGCCATGGCTGCCGTCGTTGCGTGAGCCTTTGCCAATCCTTCCCGGTACTTTTCGATCTGGTGGACAACTCGCCCACGATGGAAGTGGATGGCGTCGACAAGGCCGACTATATGAAAGTCGTGGATCAGTGCTATCTCTGCGATCTTTGCTATCAGACAAAATGTCCCTACATCCCGCCGCATGAATGGAATATTGATTTCCCGCATTTGATGCTGCGCGCAAAAGCCATCAAGCATAAAAACGGCGAAACCAGTGCATCGGCAAAGCTGATTTCGAATACTCGCACCGTCGGCAAACTCGCTTCCATTCCCGTCGTCGTAGAAGCGGTGAACTGGGGCAACAAACAACCGATAGTACGCAGCGTAATCGAGAAAACGCTGGACGTTCACCGGGATGCACAACTGCCCGAATATCACAGCAAGACAGCCACGAAATTACTGCGGCACCTGCAAGCCGATGGCCCCGCCGTGGCTGCAGGGCCCACTACCGGCAAGGTCGCGATTTTTGTTACCTGCTATGGCGATTACAACCATCCGAAAATGGTGGAAGATCTTGTCGCCGTGCTTCAGCACAATGGCGTGCAAGTCAAAATCCTGAAAAAGGAAAGTTGCTGCGGCATGCCGAAACTGGAACTCGGCGACCTCGACACCGTCGAAAAATACAAGGATGCCAACCTGCCGATCCTGATCGAAGCAGTCAACGAGGGCTTTGATCTGATCGCGCCGATTCCCTCCTGCGTACTCATGTTCAAACAGGAATTACCGTTGATGTTCCCTGGTGATGAAAAACTTCAAGCCGTTAAACGTGCGTTTTTCGATCCTTTCGAATATTTGATGCATCGTCATGCCGCAGGCCTGTTCAAAACGGATTTCAAAAGCGAACTCGGCAAGATTGCCTGGCAGGTCGCCTGTCACCAACGCGTGCAGAATATCGGCCCGAAAACACGTGACGTACTGAATCTGGTGCCCAACACCGAAGTGATCACGATAGAACGCTGTTCGGGTCACGATGGTACTTACGGCGTCAAGAAAGATACCTACGCTTTCGCACGCAAAATCGCGAAGCCGGTCGAAACCAGGGTGAAACAGGCAGACCCGCAACATTTTACTTCCGATTGCGTCATGGCCGGAGCGCACATCGCGCACGGCCTCGGCGATGGCAAGGAAGCCGAACATCCCATCAGCCTGATACGCAAAGCCTACGGCATTTGAATATCAAGAGGACAAAACTTCACCATGAACGCGATGACAACTCCCATGAATAAATTGACCCGCCAGGATTTGATGCCGCTCGAACGCTATGCAAGCGAACGCCCCGCATTTCGTGCGCAGGCCATTGCGCACAAGAAAAACCGCCATGTTGCATTGTCGCCAAATATCAGCCTGATATTCGAAGATCGCCTGACCGTGCAATACCAGGTACAGGAAATGTTGCGCATCGAACGCATTTTTGAAGCCGACGCGATCCAGGAAGAACTCGACGCCTACAACCCGCTCATCCCGGACGGCGGAAATTTGAAAGCCACCTTGCTGTTCGAATATCCCGACCCTGTCATGCGTGCCGAACGCCTTGGACAACTCGCGGGCATCGAACACCGAGTTTATGCAGAAGTGGATGGCTTTGAAAAAAGCTTTGCTTTCGCCGATGAAGACCTGGACCGCAGTACCGAAGAAAAAACCTCGGCCGTGCATTTCATGCGTTTCGAATTCAGTGATGAAGCGATTGCAGCACTGCGCAACGGCTCGAGCCTGAAGTTCGGCATTGAAGATCCCCGTCTGCCGCTGCAAGTGGACGTTGTCGATGCGGGCAAACAGGCTCTACTATCGGATTTCACCCGCTAATCGGTTTAATCAATGCCCCGTTGGCTTTGGCTTACCCTCGCTGTTTTGGTGTCCCTGCTTTGCTGGCTTGGGCTGCGTTCGCCGACATCAACGGGATTCATCCCCGCCAATAGTGGTAACAGCCTTTGCCCGATGCCTGAAAAATTCAGGGATATCGATCAACCCCTGCAGTCGGACCTGGATAATCGAATTCAAGCGATGACCCGAGATGATGCAACCCTGGTGCCGCTGGCCGGTTTCAGCCTGCATGCCCGGGTCTTGTCCCGGGAGAATTACCGTATTGGTAACGAAGCGGAATTCTCGCCGATGGATCTGGCGCTTGGCTGGGGCCCCATGGCAAAACCGGGTATGGCGGAAAAACTGAATGTCTCGCAATCGGGCCGTTGGTATCGATATAGCTGGGGTAGCGAAGGCCCGCCGCTGGCGCTGGAGGAAATCATCCGTCATAGCTCGAACATGCATATGGTTCCGGCCAATGATGAAGTGGCAACATCGCTTGCTAGGATTCACAGCAATGACGTGGTAGAACTCGACGGCTGGTTGATTCGCATTGAAAAAAGCGATGGCTGGCGCTGGCAGAGCTCTCTTTCGCGAAGCGATAGCGGCAACGGCGCCTGCGAACTCGTGTATGTATGTTCGATTCAGGTTAAGCCCTGAGAGCCAGCCGGAATCGAGTGATCAGGGTTCGCCGACACCCGGCTTTGGCGGTTCGATCCTTGCTTCCGTCAGCCAGGCCTGCATGGCGGGTAGCTGATAAATGCTGTCCACATACCGGGCTGCGTTATCGTCCATCGCCACACCATAGGCCTTGAAACGAACGCAGACCGGCGCAAACATCGCATCGACAATTCCGAATTCCCCGCACAGGAATTGTCCGTCATTTCCGAAACGATGCCGCAGATCATTCCATAGTGATTGAATTCGTGCGATATCGCGATCGGCATCTTCCTTCCAGCGATAGGCATCGGGATTCCGATGGCAGTTCATCGGCAGCTGGGTCCGCAAGGCCGAAAAGCCCGAATGCATTTCCGCCACTGCACATCGAGCGGCGGCACGCGTTTTCAAATCCTGTGGCCAGGCTTTGCCATCGAGATAACGCTCGTTGACGACTTCGCAAATCGCGAGGGAATCCCAGATCGTTTCGTCGCCGTCGCGCAATACCGGCACTCTTGCGGTTGGCGAGTATTGACCTATGCGTTGATAAAACTCGGGAGTATCCAGCGGCAATTTCACTTCGTTGAATGGAAGATCGAAATAGCTCATCAGCAACCATGGCCGCAAAGACCAGGAGGAATAGTTTTTATTGCCGATCACCAACTCCAGCGTCATAGCGTGCCGCTGCTGATAGCCTGGATTTGATTGCCGCCGTATTGCCTTGCCTTGGACAAGGCGGAGGCGGTACGTTCCAGCATCATCTTGCTATTGCGTTCCCCTGGCTGCAAATGGCTCACGCCGACACTCAGCGTAAATTTCATGGTGGGCGCCGAAGCCGCTTTTACGCGATTGGCCACATTGCACAGACGTTGCGCCTGTTCGCGGGCCTGACCGATATTCCGGTCCGGCATCAGTACGACAATATCCTCGTCGTCAAAACGCGCCATCGTGACACCGTAGTCCACCTCGTCATTCATCGCCGCAACAAGCGATTGCAGAATCTCGGTTTTCAGGGCCTGCTTGCCCGCGGTATTCTCGGCAAAGTTGTCGATACTGACGCGCATTATCGACAAGAGCTTCTGCTGAAGCTGCGCGGCGTCGATTAATCGCTTGAGAATATCGTCAAATTTTTCCCGGTTATACAGGCCGGTTTCGATATCCATTTCCTTCGCATGGCGCGTCAACATGGCCTCTGCGGCATCATCACCGGCAGTGGTTGCCAACGCGGCGAATTCGGCACCAATATCCATTTCAAGCTCGGAATAATTCCGGTCCGAACTTCTTTCAACAATCAGTGCACCCCAGCCCGGCTTGGCGATAGGCAATGGAATCACCGCCAGACTGACTTCCTGCAACGGGCCTTCCGGACCATCGAAATCCAGCCTGATTTGCTGGGGCGCGGTCATACGGCTGAGGTTTTTAAGCATATTGCTGCGTTGACTGATCAGCGAAGCATAACGTTCGGTCGCCGACTTGGGCTCGACGATCAACAAGTCGGCATTGTGATAATTCTTAGCAATTACCGCAGACGCCAACTGTGGCAACACCGGCTTCAGCCCTTCCAGTAAACGGCGATAGGCAATCCATTCAACATCGCCTTCATTGGCATTTTGCAGCGCCGACTCCAGACCCGCCATCAATTGCGCTCTTGCCTTTGCCACTTTCTGGTCGGCCGTCAATTCGGCCGCAGGCACGGTACGACGTTTGCGGCCCCGATCCTGCAGAACGGCACGCAGCCATGGCAACAAAAGATAGACCGCCATCAGGATCAGGAAGATAAGCTGGAAGCCGTATAAATTCATGCGGGTCGCCGCAAGGCTTTGCTTGTAGACCAGACTCGGTGCCCATAACGCCGCCAGCAAGGCAGCGGCGGTCATCAACGCCGACCAGCGACTCGAACGAACATCGAATAGATATATGCACATCGCCACGCCGATGCAGACAGTCCAGATACTGGCAGTCATCAGCTGCAGATTTGCCACAGTGAACAGATTGGTCATGGCGATAACGATGGCAAATACCAGTGTGCCGAGCGCCAGTCTCGTTACCCACATTGCCCCCTCAGGCCAGCGTGCATGAAAACCGGAGAAATAATTGGTAGCCGACAGGAATGGTGCAGCAGCCATGATCAACAGCGCGTAGGGAAGCGAAGGCTTATTGATGAATTCCGTTTTCAGGAATAGTGGCAGGTGCGTGTTGTAGCCGAAAAATCCGAATATGCCGATCAACAAAGTCAGGCTGATAAGAATCGCCTGCGATTCCGCCACCCTGAGTTGCCGAAACATGGCCAGACAGATCAGCGCCAGCGCGCTTAGATACAGAAAACTGAAAAACGAATCGTCGCCCGAAGACAACTGGTCTTGTGCTACCGAAGTCATCAAGGTCGGCGAGAGATGCACATAGCCCAGAGATTCGATCTCGGCATATAGAACAGCACCGTTACCCAATGCCGGTGGCAGCATGAACACGATCCGGGTGGGCCATTGCCCGCGGGTATTTTCAAGATGCGGTGTCCGGCTCGACTGCAAGGGGATCACGGACGTTTTCTTGCCACTCTTGTCAACTTCATACAAGGTGACCGACCTGACACCTTGCCGATCAAAACTCAGCGCCATCGGCTCAGGCTTCGCAGGCAAAACCAGTTTCATCCTTAGCCATTGTTTTTCACGCGCACGCCCGAGAATGGAGAAGTCATCGGTAACGATCGGACTCAGGCTTACCTGCTCCATGCCCGACACGATGTCTTCGAGCCGTATATCGGCAGGGCTGACGCCGAGACTCAATTCCAAACCGATTTTCCCGGGGTCCTGATCCGGAGAGACATCCGGCTCTGCAGTCTGGGCAGATACCACCCCTCCCGCGGACAATCCAGCCAGCAGCAGCGCGCAAATGAAAGTTCGAGCTTTGTGCACGATTATGTCTCCCTCAATCCGGCAAGTGTGCCGCAAAACCCGCCAGAATCAAAAGACCCGCGGCCCGAGTCATGTCAATTGCCGACAAATCACCCGCCGGACCCCACGCAAAGGCTAAAATAGCCGGATATTGATACTCAATGAATACGAGCCCCATGAATCACGACGTTAGCCACATCGCCGATACCACTCCAGAAAAAACCGATTTCATCCGTCAAATCATCCGAGATGACCTGGCCTCTGGGAAGCATCGTCAGATTCGCACGCGTTTCCCGCCAGAGCCTAACGGCTATCTCCATATCGGGCACGCGAAAGCGATTTGCCTAAACTTCGGCGTGGGTGCCGAATTCGGTGGCAGGGTGAACCTGCGTTTCGACGATACCAACCCGAGCAAGGAAGATATCGAGTACGTCGAGTCGATTCAGTCCGACGTGAAATGGCTGGGTTTCGATTGGGCCGAATTGCGCCATGCCTCCGATTATTTCGAAACCTTTTATCTGTGTGCCGAAAAACTGATCCGGGACGGCAAGGCGTTTGTCTGCGATTTGAATGCCGAACAAGTCCGCGAGTACCGTGGCAATTTGAACGAACCTGGAAAAAATTCGCCCTACCGCGATCGCAGCGCTGAAGAAAATCTCGACCTGTTTCGCCGCATGCGCGCCGGCGAGTTTGAAGACGGCGCTCGCACGCTTCGTGCAAAAATCGACATGGGCAGCGGCAATATTAATTTGCGCGATCCGGCGATTTATCGCATCCGTCATGTCTCGCATCAAAATACCGGCGACGCCTGGTGCATCTATCCGATGTACGACTATGCGCATTGCATTTCCGATGCACTCGAAGGCATCACGCATTCCCTGTGCACCCTCGAATTCGAAGATCATCGCCCGCTGTACGACTGGTGCATCGACAACATCGATTTGGCCGGACATGCGCCACTTTGGCAAAACCTCGTGGACCGTGGTTTCAAAACCGATGTCAGCAAGCCGCGGCAAATCGAATTCTCGCGCCTGAACATCAATTTCACCGTGATGAGCAAACGCAAGTTGATGGCCTTGGTGACCGATGGCCTGGTCAAAGGCTGGGATGATCCGCGCATGCCGACCTTGTGCGGGCTGCGTCGTCGAGGCTACACGCCGGCCTCCATGCGTTTATTCGCAGACCGGATCGGCATCAGCAAACAAAATTCGCTGATCGATTTTTCGGTACTTGAAGGCTGCGTGCGCGAAGATCTCGACGCCAAGGGTCAGCGTCGCCTGGCCGTGATCGATCCGATCAAGCTCGTGATCAAGAACCTGCCGGAAGATTTTTCCGACACCCTGCATTTCTCGAATCACCCGAAAGACGAAAGCGCCGGCAAACGCGAAGTGCCTTTGTCGCGCGAAGTCTGGATTGAACGCGACGACTTCATGGAAGTGCCGCCGAAAGGTTTTCACCGCTTGGTACCGGGTGGCGAAGTGCGATTGCGCGGAGTCGGTATCGTGAAATGTATCGACGTGATCAAAAACGGTGATGATATTGTCCAATTGCACGGCGAGCTGGATCTCGATTCACGCCCTGGCCTGCCCGGTTCGGAACGCAAGGTGAAAGGAACCATTCACTGGGTCAGCGCCAAACACGGCGTTGAAGCAGAAGTGCGCCTTTACGACCGCTTGTTCACGGTGGCCAATCCAGATGACGATAGCGATGGCAAAACCTATCGCGATTATCTGAACCCGGATTCGGTGCGTATCGTGAAAGCCTATGTCGAACCTGCCGCCGCGTCGCTTCCGGCCGAGACCAATATACAGTTCGAACGTCTGGGTTATTTCGTCACTGACCGCCTTGATCATTCTGCAGGCAAACCGGTATTCAACCGTACCGTTACGCTGCGGGATGTCTGGGCAAAAGGAGTCTGATATGCGCGTATTCTGGCTGGCCACATTAATGCTTCTCGCCGCTTGCACTGCGCCGAAAAATGCCGTGGATATCAAGTCCGCCGAACCGCCACCGGCGATGAGCGCCGAGCAAAAGAACGCGGCGCAAACACCGGATATGGCCATCGAGGAAAAAGCGACGGCGGTAAAACCCGGCGAAGTGGATTTCAATTGCAAAAGCAATAGCGATTGCAAGATCAAGGATGTCGGCAGTTGCTGCGGTTATCGCCCTGCCTGCGTCAACAAGGACAGCGAGACTTTCCCGGAAGCGGTAAAAGCGGAATGCGGCAAAAGCGGCATGTCAGGCATTTGCGGCTTTCCCAGCATCAGCAGTTGCACCTGCACGAATAACAAATGCGAAGGCGTCCCGGGTCCTGGTACAGGCACGGGTGCCGAGGAAAAACTCCAGTAATGCTCTATGCCCAACTTCATTTGACCCTGCCGCCCTGGATTCATGATCAGGTCGATGCCGATGCCGTTTACGAAACCGCCGAAAGCCGTATTGCGCTTGCCGTGCGCTTGTCACAGCTCAATGTGAGCCGGCAAAGTGGCGGCCCGTTTGGCGCGGCAGTATTTAATCAGGCAGGTCGCTTGCTCGGCATCGGCGTAAACCGCGTAGTGCCGCACAACTGTTCGGCAGCGCATGCCGAAGTGATGGCGCTGGCGACGACGCAACAACGACTGCAGAAATTTCGTTTGAACGATGGCGGCGACCGCATCACGCTCGCCACCTCGGCGCAGCCTTGCTCCATGTGTTACGGCGCACTGATCTGGGCCGGCATCGATGAACTCCTGATTGCTGCGCGAGCCGACGATGTGCAAACACTTGCCGGCTTCGATGAAGGTCCGTTGCCAAACGACTGGAAAGGCGAGCTGGTGAAACGCGGCATCGAAGTGCATACCGACATTCTGCGCGATGAAGCATGCGCCGTACTGAAAGAGTATGGCGAGAGCGGACTCGTCTATTAGCAAACCGTTTCATCCCTGATGTATCCCTTTTTACAAGAATTAAAAAATGAATGGTTTGCTTTGCTACTGCCGCCAGGGCTTTGAGCCGGATCTTGCCGCCGAATTATCCGAGCGCGCGGCAAATGCCGGTTTTCACGGCTATGCCAAAACCGAACGCAATAGCGGTTATGTCACTTATGTTTGCGAAGACGCGGCGGCCTTGTCGAGAAGCGTGCGTTATCACGACATCGTGTTTGCCCGCCAAAAACTCGAACTTTTCGCCGAACTGAAAGACCTGAATCCGACCGACCGCGTAACGCCGATGCTTGAATTGATTGCCGGGCGCGGACGCTTCGGCGACATCCTGGTCGAGCACCCCGACTCCGACGAAGGCAAACCGCTTTCCGGCTTGGCACGCGCATTCACCAACGCACTACGCCCGGCGCTTCGCAAACGCGGCTTGTTGAGCGACAAGGAAGATGCGCGTTTGCCGCGCCTGCATGTTTTCTTTCTGGCCGGAACCCATGCCCTGCTTGCGAGTTCGGATCCGAAAGACAGTTCACCGTTTCCGCTCGGCGTGCCGCGTTTGCGTGCACAGGCGAATGCACCCAGCCGTTCGGCATTGAAACTCGATGAAGCGTTGATGATTTTCATGAGCGACGAAGAACGCGCAAAAATTCTCAAGCCCGGAATGCATGCCGCCGATCTCGGCGCCGCACCCGGTGGCTGGAGCTGGATACTCACCAAGCATGGCCTGCACGTGTCTTCGATCGATAACGGTCCGATGTCAGAGACGGCAATGGCGACGGGCCTGATCAACCACATTCGTGCCGACGGTTTTCAATGGCAACCGCCGAGAAAACTCGAATGGATGGTATGCGACATGGTGGAATCGCCGCGCAAGGTCGCGCATCGCATGGCGGAATGGTTTGCCAATGGCTGGTGCAAGCACGCCATTTTCAATCTGAAACTGCCAATGAAAAAACGTTGGGAAGAAACCCGGCTGTGCCTGGATGAATTTGAACAGCAATCCGGCAAGGCATTGCATATGCATGCGAAACAGCTTTATCACGATCGCGAGGAAATCACGGTTTTTGCGACTGTCATCTGACAGAAGATCAAACTCAACGGCCGGGCGGAAAATGAAAAAGCGATGCACTTTCGTGCATCGCTTTTTATTTTGGAGGTAATCCGTTCAATACTTGCTGCCCGATGCGGGTGCCTGCCTGGTAGATACTGATGCGGGGGTCCGGACTGGCTGAATATAGCGCGTTGCCGTGATGTAGATCGATTGATTGCCGCTATTGTTATCCAGCTTCGTGTCCGACGAATCCGATGAAATACCTACGCTGACATTCAAGGTAGCTGCGGACATCGAAACGGGAGCCGTAAAGCTTAATACGAATTCCGGACGATCGCCGACAGCAAGATTGCTATTGGCTGCACACAGGAAGTTTGCGGTTGCTGCGTTCTCGGTATCCAGCGCACACACCCAATTGGCTGCCGCCGTAATTTTGAATGCGCTGGCAGGCCCGTTTGTATTGATGGCCACGACGGCATTCGATGCGGCATCAGGACCGTAGTTATCAACGACCACATTCACGCGGGCAACATTCTTGACAGCGACGCTGCTGGGTCCGCGAGTACGGATTGCCAGATTGGATTCCGGTACCTGGACAACGAATTTACCGAAACTGATCGGAAAATCACCCACCGGGATCGTGGTCGATACGGTATTGGTCGCAGGGTTGATGACCGATACTGAATCGCTGTTGCTGTTGGCGGCATACACATAACCATTGTCGGGATTGACCGCGATACCCCATGGCTGGTCACCCACCGTCACATTGGTAATCAGCGTATTGGTGAGTGCATTGATCACGGCGACATTGTCGTTGCCGTAGCTGGTCACGTAAACGCGGCTGCCATCCGGGCTGACGGCGACACCGCTAGGTGCAACGCCCACCGGAACGGTAGCGATAATGGCATTGGTAGCGGTATCGATCACCCGGATCGAGGACTCGTTCGTAACATACAAACGCGTACCGCTGGGATTGATATCGAGACCAAACGGATAGTAGGAGCCGCCACCCATCGGGACATTGGCAATCACCGTATTGGTGGCCGTATCGACGACGGCAACAATGCGCCCGACGGAATTGTGCGCGACATACGCCCGGGTTCCGGTCGGGTTGACCACGACTCCCACCGGTTGCGAACTCATGGGCACCGTCGCGATCACCGTATTGGTCGCAACATCGACCACCGACATGCTATCGCTGTAACGATTCGTGGCATAAACCATGGTGCCGGCCGGATTGATGGCGATGTACTCGGGATTACTGCCCACTGGAATCGTGGCAATCAGACTATTGTCGGAAACCGCGATCACCGACACCGTATTTGAATTGAAGTTTGCGACATAAATCTGCGTTCCCGAGGGAATGCCGGCGACAGCCAACGGACCGGAAGCAACGGGAATCGTGGACACGACCGTATCACTGGTAGTGTCGATAACCGATATTGTATTCGAGCTGTAATTGGCGACATACGCATATGCGCGACGTGCGTCGGCCGGTTGCGCGAAAGCGGCAAGCACGACAACCGAAATCAGTAGTACGGGTTTGAAAATTGGCGACATCTCATACACTCCCTGTAAATAATGATGCGTATTCCAGTCCGGCGTGGACAGGAACGAAAAATTATCGTCTCGACGCAACACCATCGAACCCGCAGGCGAGTATGCATGCAATGCATGCGCAGAATCGTTTCGTGACAAGATGTTGCATCTTGCGTTTTGCATCATTGATCGGATGATGCATGCAATGCTGCGAATGCAAATTTATTTGCAGGAAAATGCCGGTCAGGCAGCTTACCGACCGGTGGCTTGCCTTAATAAAAAATTTCTTATGGGTGAAATTGCGTTGGCGATGCCGAAGGCATGACCACGCAAAAGCGTGGGCAATACGTCGTCATTCGAAAACGCGCGATTGATGGTTTCGAAGGAATAGGCAGCCACGGCATTTTCGCTGAGACGCTTGCGGGACCAACGTTCCAGCTTATGTCGAGAGACAGGCGATTCGTTTTTCTGCGCCGGATTTTCCGAGGTTTTTTTCATTTCGCCCAATAAATCCAGTAATGAAGAAACATCTCGCAAACCGAGATTCACTCCCTGGCCGGCAAGAGGATGTACTGCATGGGCAGCATCGCCAATCAGTGCAATATGCCCGATCAACATCTCGCTCGATAATTGTCTCTGCAATGGAAACGCCGCACGTTTCGAGACTTCGACCACTTTCCCCAGGCGTCCATCAAATGCACGCGCAAGTTCGCGACAGAAAGTTTCCTCGTCGCAATGCAGAAGCCGTTCGGCTTCTTCGTTGGGCAAAGTCCACACGATGGAGCAACGTCCATCGTTGAAAGGCAGAAAAGCCAGTGGCCCGGTGGGCAGAAATCTTTGCCATGCAGTATTTTCGTGCGCCAGTTCCGTTTTTACGTATGCCACCAATCCGCGCTGGCCGTAATCTTTCCTGTCGATTTTCAAACCAAGCAATTCACGCACTTTCGAACTTGCGCCATCGGCACCCAGTACAAGGCCGGATTTTATCGCCACACCACTTTCCAGAGTCAGAGTGACGCCATTTTCCTGGCTGATGCTTTCCAGTTTTTCCGGGCAAAAGCACGAGATGCGATTTTCATGCTTGATCGCCTGCCACAGGGCATCGGCAATATTATTGTTTTCAACGATGAAACCCAGAAACTGCTTTGCATGCTGTGCTGCCGACAAATGCAGCTCGTTGCCGGCAGCGGCATCCCAGACCCGCATATCGGAATAAGGCTGAATGCGGCGATTTGCAATCGTGTGCCAGACACCGCAAGCCTCCAGCAATTTCTGATTGTCCGGCGCCAGTGCAACAACTCTTAAATCAGGTGATGATTCGGACCATGGCTTGGGTTCATGGGCTTCGATCAAGGCAACGCGATAACCGGCGCGCGCCAATGAGAGGGCGGCGCAGCCGCCGACGATTCCCGCGCCAACGACGGCGATATCGAACGATTTCATTGATACCCCCGAACCAGCATCGGAATTTTTCCGCGAAAACCCATGGCGCCATTGATGATCGGCATTTGCAAATCCCTGTTGATTCCAAGCCCCATGAAACCCAGAGAGCGCATCGCGCTGGCCAGCGTACCTTGCTGCGAAGTAAAACGGGCAAGACCATCGCTCATGGCGATGGTTTGCTCTCGATCTTCGCGCCTGCTTTCCTTGTAGCCCGACAACAAACCGGTACTTTGCAGATCATGCTCTTGCAGACACTCGACGAAACTCAAGGCATCCCGCAGTCCCAGGTTAAAACCCTGCGCACCGATCGGATGAATCGTCTGTGCGGCATTACCCATCAGGATGCAGCCCGGTCCGACAATCTCTTTCGCGACGACTTTGTTCAAAGGGTAATGCGTTCGCGCACCCACTTTCTTGATGCGGCCCGCACGCCAGCCGAAACGCTGCTGGAAATAATCTCCGTATTGAACATCGTTCATCGCTTCGACCTGCGAGACTTCGTCGCTGGCAACGCCGCAAATGGCTCCATATTGGCCACCCGGCATCGGCAGCAACGCGACCGGGCCTTGCGATGAAAACCGCTCAAATGCAGTTCCTTCGGATACTTGATCGGTCTGCAGAGTGCAAACGAATAAATGCTGTCGATAATCAAAATCCAGCGTCTCAATATTCAGCGCAGCACGTACCATCGAACGGGTGCCGTCGGCGCCGACAATCATTTTCGCCGAAAGACGTTGCTGTTTACCCTCACACTCAATCAACACGCTCGGCGAAGCTGGATGCGGTTCTACCTGCAAGACTTTCGCAGGACGGTAAAGCGTCAGATTTTTCAATTCCGCCACTCGGGTTTCAAGCGCCACGCCCAAATCCCGCGCAAGAACCACGCCGCCGAAATATTCGCGATCATAATCTTTGGCCAGAATATCAACACAACCGAAATCGCCGACGCGGCTGATATGAATGCGACGAATGGCGCTGAAGCCATTGGCAAATTTCTGCGCGACAGACAGGTGTTGCAAGGCCATCAGGCTGGCCGCAGACAAGGCCAGTTTGCGCTCGTTGAAGCCCGGCGCCCCGATGGCAGGCATGCTGGCTTCGACCAAGCCCACCTTCAACCCGCTATTGTCAAGTGCACAGGCCAGGCTATTGCCGACCAGTCCGCCACCCAGAATCAAAATATCATGCATGTCATCACATCAATCTTTAGCCAGAGTTCGGCCGCTTGGGGTATCCTATTCTTCTTGATGCTAGCCCGCTACGGATTCCCCATGTCTACGAACCAAAACTCCTCCATCGCCCCTGGTCCCCTGGTAATCGCGTTGCTGATTATCGCGGCGGCCTTGTGTCGCCTATTGCCTCATCCGCCCGTTCCATTCAATTTTTCACCGATCGAGTCGATGGCATTGTTCGGAAGTGCGTATTTCGCAAACCGCTGGTTGAGCGTTGCGATGCCATTATTGGCGATGTTACTGGCGGATTATTTCCTGGGCTTTCATAGCGGCATGCCGGTGATCTACGGAACGATCGTGCTGATTTCACTGATCGGTTTCGGTTTACGCGGCAAGGTAAGCACCTTGCGCGTTGCCAGTTTCGGCCTTGTTAGCGCAACGCTGTTCTTCCTGATTACCAATTTTGCGGTCTGGACGGAAGGCAGCATGTATCCGATGACTGCGGACGGCTTGTTGGCCTGCTATATCGCCGGCATTCCGTTCTTCCATTGGCAACTCGCCGGCGTGGCAACCTACAGTCTGGTTCTGTTCGGCGGTTTCGCATATTTGCGCTCACGCCTGCCAGTGCTGAAAATACAAACGGTATAAGTCTTTATGGGCAACCGTCTTTCGAAAATCTATACCAAGACCGGTGACGATGGCTCGACCGGTCTCGGGGATGGCACCCGTGTTTCCAAAGACTCGGCCCGGGTGTCTGCCTACGGCACCGTTGACGAAGCCAATAGCGCCATCGGCCTGATTCTGGCCTGCGACATTCCGGATGACGTACGCGAAATCCTGGTATCGGTGCAGCATCACATGTTCGATCTGGGCGGCGAGCTTTGCATTCCCGGTCATTCGGCCATTTTCGATGAAGACATAACGCATCTGGAAAATACGCTCGATAAATTCAATGCCGATTTGCCGGCATTGAAAGATTTCATTCTTCCCGGCGGTGGCATGGCCGCCGCGCATTGCCATCTGGCCCGCACGATTACCCGTCGCGCCGAACGCGAAACCGTGACGCTTTCGCACCATGATGCCGTGCGACCCGAAGCCATTCGTTATCTCAATCGCCTGTCGGACTTGCTGTTTGTACTCGCACGCGTGCTTGCACGTGCCAGTGGACACGGCGAAGTACTCTGGAATCATCAGCGCCGAAAAGGTTGAATGATGCGTGTTTATACGCATCCCGACTGTCTGGCACACGACCCCGGTACCGGGCACCCCGAATGTGCGGCACGCCTTTATTCGGTCATCCAGGCACTACACAGCGCATTGCCCGAGATTGAATGGCGCGAGGTACCAGTCGCGGAACGATATCCATT
>ENA-UOWO01002531-UOWO01002531.1-activated-sludge-metagenome-genome-assembly--contig:-NODE-2531-length-22442-cov-64.316970_pt1 | contig 22442 bp, 17 predicted proteins | sample MGYA00238148_ERZ761564 | MGnify/ENA primary metagenome ERZ761564 (study PRJEB28885, sample SAMN05720194) | activated sludge metagenome | isolation source: Anaerobic digester | place: USA... | reverse complement strand
ACGCCACGAAAGACAAGGCGGAGCTTCAGCAAGCTCCGGCTACACCCGCCACCCCACCAACACCCCCAAAACCCATTCGTGCGAATTCGTGTAATTCGTGGACAAATACAAAGGAGGAACAAACATGAAAGTCTACTTCAAAAACATGCTGCAAGCCTATCACGGCGCCTGTGACGGACTGATCTACTACTACAATCCCCGGCTCAACCGCCTGCTGGTGAGGCCGCACGTGAAACCCCGGCTGAACGAGAACAACCGCCGCTTCGCCGCCATCGCCCGCAACCTGAAGCGGATCGCGCCCTCCCAGGCCTTCATCACGGACATGACCGTCTATGCCGACATCCACCTGCGCCGCGCGAAGGAAGGGGACCGGATCTACAGCACCTGGTACAGCGCCTTCCTGAAGATGATGTACGCGCTCCAGGCCTCGGATCCCGGCATCGACCTGGAATTCCTGGAGCGCATCCACATCGAAAACAACGACCTCCCCTGCCGCAGCGTGAAAAGGGCCGTGGAAGCCGGATTGCTCGAGCCGGTGCCGGGCTATGAGCTGCTCGATAAGATGATATGAGTAGGGGATGAACAGGTGAACAGATGAAAAGATGTACAGGGATGATCTGTTGGATGCAAATCAATCGTGCGAGAGGGCGGGACAATTATTCAGAGGAGCAGACGATTCGGAAAGCGCAGAACAAAGGGCGGACACTAGTCCGCCCCCCTTTTTTTCATTCGAAAAGGATAACTGGGATCAAAGAAATGTATCAAAAGGAAGCTGATAAATCCTACCTACAGAGCTGATCATCCAAAAATGATATTATTCGATTTATATTAGTTTTATCATTCTCTATTAAATAGTCAACTATAAGATCAATGATTTCAGCCTTATCCTTCCCTCTTGCTTTTAGTTCTACATCTATTCTCTTAAAAAGTTTTTTTCCGCTAGCATCACTTTGAAATTCTAGCGAGCTTTTGTACTCCTCAATAATACTAGTTAGACTTTTTTGGTGGAAAACGAAGTCATTCAATCTTCTAAACAATACGTGATCAACATCATCGAACAACCGATGCCTAATGAACTTTTCAAGGCTTTTAACCGGAAGGTAGTTTAATGGAATGTTATTCTTGATGTTGTGTTTCTTGATATATGTATTAGCTTGCTTTTCAATATCAGCATCCAGAACTATACAGATCTTCGATATTTTCCCTAATAGGTTTCCAGATACTACTTCGTCGGCTAAATCAATAACATTCCCATAGCCTCCACATGGTAATACATAAGTTAGTCTGCTACCCCATAACTTATTATATTTTAGTATTTTTATAATTATTTCTTTTGCCAATTCGTCTTCTACCAAAATAACATAGTCATATCCTGTATGATCATAGAGCATGCGAGTAGCATATGCGGGGTAGCAGGGGTTTATTAACTCAAGAGTGTGATCAGAATGCCTATCAAGATAAAAGATGTTATCAGGTTTTATTGCACTGATAAGTTCAAGAGAATGTGTAGAGAAGTAAATTGCATAGTTGTATTCGTTCGATATTATCCCTAAAAAATTAATAAGTCTCTTTAATGACGACGGGTGTAAAGCTAATTCGATCTCATCTAACAACAAGATACAAGGAACATCGAGTGTTTTTCTATCGGAATTTCTTCTATTTAGTGAATTCAAGATGCTGATTAAAAGATTTTCTCCAGTGGACATATGAAATTGACTGACTTTTTTTCCTTGTATTTCATAATAAAAAATGTCACCATAGAAATTTTCAAGACCCCCCACTCTTTTAGGATCAACCACATACAACTTCTCGTAAAATGAAGCATTATTATGCAATATTATTCCTAGATTATTCCTAATGAAATCTGGCCCAGGCATCATGTAACTTTCATTTATCCTGTCTAGTTTCCTTAAGTTGTTATATGTAGTGTTGCGAAACCTGTTTCCAAAGATTAAACTTCCTTCGTAGAATCCCTTAAGGAGAATACGAGCATCCTGATTGCAAAACCATCTACCAGAATCGTTTTTCTTATAAGATTTATGAGCATCTCCATATTGAAACACTATACTCGCATCACTTGCAGTTGAACCAAAATAGTCTTTCATAATCATGTTAAAGAATACACTGGATGCACATGTTACGACTGTACTTTTCCCAGATCCATTCTGTCCTGTGATGGCATACAACCCTTTATCAACTGGCAATTCTATTTTCAAATGACCTATCGATTTTATGTTATTAATAGTCATTTCAAGTGTCATAAGTCACTCCTTCGTTTTTGGTATTTGTAATTGTAGTATCAGCCCATAACTCCAAGAGTGGCTTATGAAAAGCCTATAAGTTTTAAAGATAGGCATTGTATCTCCTTTTCTGTGTTTTCATTATGTCTTTGACGAAATGCGCATAATCTCCTTTCATACACTGGATGAGCAGCGCACGGTATACATTCTTGATGCATTTCTCAAAATCATCGTCGATTTGCTTTTGATTCCACGAAACATATATACGGCTCCTGGCTTGTAAGATTTTGTCGTGTGTAACTACTTATAATGGCGCCTTTTTTTCAAAATCAGCGCTCAAACAGCTTAGGTAGAATCAGATATGAATTCCCAGCAATGTCTAGTGCAATTATTTCTTATCCTTTGGCGGACAAGGATCATTGCCATATGAGCGCTTATCAGAGATTTTACCATCTTTGTTATGAATATACAACTCAGCTTTTTGATTTTGCGCTATTTCCTTTCCATGATCAATAGCCTCTTGTTTTCTCTCATGGTGTTTAGTGGGTCTTTGAGCCCCACCGGCTTTTACATCCCAGCCACCGTTGGGATTAGGTACTACGTGTTGAGTCTTGGGTTTAGGCATATTATCCCCCTGCATTGTTGATCTTTGATATTATATTTGTACTATCCATCTTCATTTAACTGATCGCATTTTGGAAGTCAGCTTTCATACATACTAACAACATCCAACAGTTCTGGGGCGTATTTGTAGATATCGTCGAGAGTTTCCAGATCGTGTTTTTGTTCGGTTTTGCCTTCCCCGAAAGTGACCAGTTGTTTTTTCTTGTCCGAAAGGTAGAGGCGGCAGATGGGCTTGCGGTTGTTGTCGTCGAGCAGGATCCCGAAGTAGGATTTGGTGTCCCGGTGGTGGATCCGGGTGAGCGGAACCTTCTGGGAAAGGATGGCCTTGACGATGTAGAAGGACTCCATCTCGTCCAGGGTCGTATTGATGCCATCGTCATTCCCTTTAGGGGCATTCTCATTATCTCTGGTAGTTTTTGGCGTTTCACCCTCTTTTTCTTTGTCGAGGGCGGTTTTGAAGCGTTCCTGGATGATGTCGCTGATCACAGAGCTGAAAGACTTCCTGAGCAGTTCCGTGAATTGTTCAAGTACAGCAGAAGTGATCATTTTCCCGGAATAGACTTGTTTCGTGAAAAGCCTCACCAGATGTTCACTGGGGTTCGACATTTCAGCCTTGACCAGGGCTTTCAGTTGGTTGGTGTACTGAAGCTCACTGGCAGTACTGAGTACGTTGTCGATGTCAAAATAGGATTTATGGAATTTCTTGAGTTCGTCGATCTGATTTTCCCTGATATCACAGAGATCGATTTCGAAGAAGGGTTTTTCGTCCATTTTGTTTGGCTCTTTCAGATCGGTATAGAACCTGTATATGATGCCGTTTGTGAGGATACCAAACTTGGCCTTGGAAACGTGGAAATACCTAAGAAGCTGGCCATCATGGAGATTGAGGTCTTGCGCCCAGTGTTTACACTCGATCAGGATGGTCGGTTTGCCGTCTTTGAATATGGCGTAATCGATTTTCTCGCCCTTTTTGGTGCCGATGTCGCAAACGAACTCCGGAATGACTTCCAGTGGATTGAAAACATCGTAACCCAAGGCAACAATGAATGGCATGATAAAAGCGTTTTTTGTGGCTTCCTCAGTGTGGATCTGGCCTTTCAGTTTTTCGATCCTGTCAGCTAACTGCTTGATCTGGTCCTTGAAATCCATTTCTTTCCTCCATAGGGATTTTCAGTCTGAAATTACAAGAATATATTCTTTTGAATTTGTCAAATGAAAAAATTCCTTCTTCTTACTGGCGTTAATCTGAATCTGTTTCGTTTTTCTTATCTCTATATGCCTTTATCAGCAGGGTGGCAAACTCTCCACTAAGCAGGGCAAAGAATCCTGTTCCTGTGATGACCAGTATCGCGGATACAATTCTGCCATCGGAAGTGACAGGGTGAACATCCCCGTAGCCAATGGTGGTAAGGGTGGTGAAGGCCAGCCAGACAGCGTCGCCAAAGGAATGCAGGCCTGGATTTACCCCGACTTCATATCTGTTGTAGGCTAAGGAACAATAGCCAAAGATGATCAGCAGGCAGATCATGTAGAAAGCTAGAGCCGATTCCATGGGTTTCCTCTGGAAGGCTTTGAAAAGGCCGATTATCCCCCGGAAGCCGCGCATAAACCTGAATATCCTGAACACTCTCAGGAACCTGAGGCCAGGGATGAAAGGTATCGCAGAGACGAGATCAAATATATGGCGCCAGAAATATGCGCTCTTTTTCTCTGCCTTGATGAAAAAGTATAGCCAATCGCCCAAGAAGACCAGGCATATAATAAAGTCAATGACCGCAAAAACTTGGAGAAGCTCGGGTGAAAACTCCAGGATAAATTCCAAGGAAAGCTCGATCAGAACGTATATAGATAGAAAGAATATGAAGTATTCGTAGAGGGTTGTTTTGTCTTTCATGATTCAGGCCTGACGCTGACATTCATATGCGGAATGGCTTCACCCCTGTTGATGCTGTTTTGGATATTGAAAAAGATGTCCCATATCATGGGCTCCGAGGATAATCTGAACAGGGTTTTCTTTTCCTTGCCTTCGTAAGAAATTGAAAATCCGTCTGCGTATTGCTCGATCTGGATGATCTTATTCAAAGAAAATTGCTTGGTTTTGGTTGAGCCAATGAACACTATCCTCTGATTGGTAAAAGTCAGCTGGCCGCTGTCAATTTCCTTCATTTCCTCATGCCTTCTGGAAACAGACTGGGATCCGCCCAGATAAAGCCCCTTTGCAACCCTGACGGCGCCGCCGCCCCGGTTTGAAACAGAAACCGACCTTTCCTCCAGCATGACGGCAGATCCGTCCTGCAAATGAGCCATTTCACCTTTCTTGAGATTGAGCGAAGTATCTATTATGGGAAGCTTTTGGTTTGTGTGGATGTAATCAAACATATACTGCATTTCTGTCTGTTTCTGAGCTGCGAAATCAGCCTTTGATATCTGTGAGCCAGATGCTCCGCTACTTGATGACTTACCTTTGTTGAAGTACCAGATCAGAATTCCGGCGACTATGATTAAAACTACTATCATCGATAAGTTATCCACTTCACACTCCCATCACTGCCAATCAGAATTTGTATCTCCGGGATGGCGATCAGCAGGTCTAATATTCTTTGGATGATATTAAAAGTGGCATTGAGATATGGTCAAGTATTTTTTCTGGATCCCGGATCATATCACCTCGCGGGCACGGTGAAGTACGGGATTACGTTGTTTGTCTATTCCCGCAAGGCCTGGATTCGATTCACCCCATCGGCCAACAAGTTATCCGGCGAGGACCCCGACTGAGCCTTGTCGTTGGCGCGACTACCCCAGAATGACGGGCTGGTGTCCGGTGGCCTTGTTTGGTTTTCTTCTGTGTTGTGCTATCCACATTGAGTGACATATATAATTATGCCTAAAGATGCTGAGTACTCCATTTATCCATTTTTCGAGCGGGTTGTCCTGATCTGAAAAATGCCTTTTCGTGGTTATTTATACCAAACCCGCGAAAACCTGTGGTAATTTTTACCACGGTGCATAACATCTTTGTTGACAAATGATTAAACCTTATTTGAACGTTAGCCGGACAAACTTGTGTGGTGTTTTTAACCACACCATTAAATCGATATACTTACATAACTATCATATTATCAATATGTTATGATGCCCAAGGTTTTGGAATGGAATTTGCTGGATTTACCGCTGTTTGTACAATTGGCTTTCAAAGGAGAGAGCGCATGCAAAAACTCGCATTACAACAACTGGGTATCTTGTAAAATGTATTCAAGGGATATAGGCATGTATTTTTATTCAATTAAGATGCAGTCAATTGCAAGCATGGCATAGTTCAATATCCCATGATGGTCTCATGGTTGGGAATGGCTGAATCAGGCTATGTAAATGTTTGAAACAGGCTAAAACGCAATGCGATCTATGTTACTTGCCGAAGGGAAGTTGACGTGACAAAACCCCATGCGCAGTTTTTGAAACTATGGTTTGAATACGTCGCAATACCTTTGCTCTGCATTGTCACGGCATGCATGGTATATTTGATATACCCTCCCAGTAATGTTTTTGTACAGAAAACCATGAATCTGTTTGACCTCGGTATTACATGTGATCTCGACATTCTGCGAAACCCAATTTTAAGAGGGGCAAGGAATTACCTGCCGGATTCATTGTGGGCATTGGCCTTGCTTCATATTTTAACATCACTATGGAAACCTAAACAGATCGGAGGATGCATCTCTCTTGTTTCGCTTTATTTGGTGTTTACCATGTCCATTGAACTTGGGCAATTATACAGATTAATTCCCGGCACTTTCGATATCTATGATGAACTAGTGTATGCTACAATGGGATTATGCTATTTGTTGATAAGCATATCCAAGAAAACCAAGCTAACAAATAGAAGGAGAAAAACCAATGAAAACTGAAGGTAGAATTGTTCTGACCGCAATTATCTTGTTGGTGTTTGCTGTTTTGGCAATTGCCAGTGGAGACACAGGAAGTAGCAACGGATCGTCGAATTCCGGCAATGAACATGCAGGCCAATCTGGTAGCCAATCTGAGTCTGGAGAGAGTTCTAACTCATTTGGGGGGGGAGTGAGTTTCTCTGCGGATGAATCCGGTAAGGTAACAGGCACACCGGGCACACAGGTTTTCGAACGTGGCGAGATTTCGGTTGATTTTTCATCCGGATCTGTGAAAACCGAAGGGGTGGAAGACTATAGCTCCTCAGGATGCAGAATTGAAGACAGGTACGATTCCAGTTACCATTTGTATATGTTTCAAGGTTCAAGCTTTGCATTCGATGTGGATATGCCCGGTGGAGTTACATCCGCTTCACTACGAATCAGACACTTGACGAGCGCGTCGGGAAGCGAAGAAGGATATGCTCCTGTATCATTGTATGTTAACAATAGCAAGGTGGCAAATTGGTCATCATTGGGCGGGTCTTATCAGGATGATTATTACGATATCTCCAGTTATCTCAATTCGGGCAGCAATAGGATCAGTTTAAATTATTCGTCTGGATCCGGGGAAACTGGATATTGGGTCAAATCTATTAAACTAGTTATATGACAAGTCAGTCATATGGATGCCAGCTGACACGGACAGGCTTGGCCTCAGCTCAAACGACCAGTTTCACTGCCTCGCACTTTTAAACCCAACTGAGTTGGCCAGGTCGCTGGCGCCAGTGTCTTTTTTCGCCCGGCGCCAGCGGGGACCAACTCAGGCTTTGAGCTGATTGTTCAGCCAGGAGAAGAGTTTGGCGGTCACCTCGGCTTTTTTGTAATACCACTCGGTGCTCTGCAGGCGGTAGTATTTCCAGTTCACGCGTTCCAGCACCTGCTGCTGGTCCAGCGAGGCGCTGATGAATTCCTGTCCGGTGCGTCCCTCGAGTCCATCGCAGATGATGGCGATCTTGACGTCGCCCTGGCAGATGGCGAAATCGAGGGTGTAGTTCCCGATCTTGAACTGGGGGATGAGCTCCTCCCGGAATCCGTTCCCGCAGAGGGCCTGGCAGACCTGGCGGCCGAAATCGCCGAGGTTGGCGTCGGTCTGGCTGAGAAGGGCTTCCGGGCTGGTGTCGCGGGGCTTTTCCCTGGCGCTGAGGCCTCCGTAGTGGTCCATCAGGCGGCGGCGGAGGTTGTCCTCCTTCATTTTGGCCACGGCTTCCGGGGGGAGGCTGTGGACGATCACGCTGCGGTAGATGGCGCGGCTGGCAGCCACGTTGTAGATGCGTTTCATGGCCTCGCTTTCAGCCACCACGGGGGCGGAGAATTCCAGTTCGCCTTCTTTTTCCACCACCCGGGGCGAGGCGGCGATGGTGAGGAAGATGATCTGGCGCTCGTCGCCCTGGAATTCGCGTGAAGTTCCCACCAGCAGTTTGAGTTCGTCTTCGTGGCTCTTGACGGCATCACTGGAGGCGAGGGCGCGGATGATGGCGTTGCGGTGCTGGACCTTGGTGCTGTCCAGGGTGAGGATGCCCACAGTGGGCAGGAAGGGGATCTCTCTTGTTTCAAAGCGTTCGATCAGGCGTTCGATCTCGCTGGTCACCCGCTCGGCCACGCGGATCTTTCTGAGGTCCTTGGGATCGTCCTCAACATAAATGAGTTCCACCGGCGCGCCGAGGTTTCTGAGGTTGTTGGTGCGCAGGGGGATGATGCGACCGGCATAGAAATTCTGGTTCGAGAAGGCGATGATCTCCGGCAGGCAGCGGAAGTGCTCCACCAGGCTGATGTAGTTGGGGTAGGTAACGCGGCACATGGAGTAGATGCTGTTGTCGGATTCGGTTACGTTGAGGGTCTGGCGGAAGTCGTAGCCGGGGAAATGGCGCTCGAGGAGGTCACCGACGCGGGCTTTGGAGAACTGGTTGGAATCCACGACCACGGCGGTCTGGTTGGGATCGCCCACGATGATGGAGCGGCGGGAGCGGAAGATGAGGTTGTAGGAACTGATGTCGCACTGGCTGGCTTCGTCCATGATGAGGAGGTCGAATTGGGCGGGGGCGGCATCGGAGAAGAAGGTGATGGCGGCGCGGATGGTCATGATCCAGACGGGCACGGCCTGGCGGGCGCGGCGCATGTGTTTGGCCGCCTCGCGGAGGTTGAGGGCGTGGTTTTTGCCGTAACCGCGGCCGGCGTCGTTGAGGGCGATCAGCCAGGCGGTGAGGGCGGCCTTTTGCTCTTCGGTCACCTTTTGCTGGAGGCTTTTCCAGGCTTTGAAGGCGATCAGCTCCGTGGTCTTGTGAAAGAGGTCCGCCCGCAGATGGTGCATCCGCTCCAGGTCCTCGTCCAGGCCGGACACATAGGGGGTGACGGTATCCAGCACGGATTGCTCCTTGCGATACCACAGGGCCGCGTCGATGGCTTCCCGGCTGATCTCCAGGCGTTGTTCGCGCTGGGCGAGGTCGCGGCAATGCTGAACGGTGAGGGGGAGCTTTTGGAAAAGATCGTTGTAGAGGTCGTCGAAGTATTTCATGGTATAGACGCGCGACATCAGCTTCTGATATTCCGCGTAGGCATCACGGTATTCAGCGTAGCTTCTTTTGCGCACGGCCCCGGCCAGTTCGGCCAGTTGGGGATGATAGAGCCTGTCCAGGCTGAGTTCGGCGTGGTAATCCTGCAGGGCGTTTTCGGCGGCGAGGAGTTCCTGATACGCCTTGAGGCCTTTCAGCCAGGGCAGCTGATCTCCTTCGGGATCCACCCAAAGGTCCAGGGAGGGGGCACGCAGGGCCCGGAGGGTTTCGTTCAGGCAGGTCCAGGTGAGGTAGTATTCACGCAAGGATTGGAGAAAGAGATAATCCTTGTAGCTGGAGAAGCTGTGTTTCACCTTGAAGTTCTCGCGCAGCAACTGGTTGTATTTTTGCACCAGCAGGGCAGCCTTCCCCTTCATCTGCAGGTGGGTGCGCAGGTTTTTAAGCTCGTGCAGCTCATCCACCTTGCTGCCGTCTATCCGGCAATCGCCGACATGCTTCTTGATGCCCATGATCCGGTGCGAGAACCAGTCCTTAAGATCGTTTTTCCCGCCGGATTTCTGCTCGATCAGCTTGTCTATCACCTCCAGCAGGTCCTCTGGCTCCACAGCCTCGATGGGTCCGAGCTCAAACACGTGGCTCACCAGCTGGCTTTCGGCCTCCTCCACAAACCGGAAATCCTCCGCGCAACTGCCCAGCAAGGCTTCCAGCAGAATGGGGTTGAAGCCACCGGAGGAGAGGATGAGCTGGCCGGGGCCGCCGGCGAACTTTTTGAGGGCCAGCTCCGCCTGGTCCAGCTGCTGGAAAAATTCGGGCGGGGCCAGGAAGGGATCGTAGCCATCATACAGGGAACGGTCGATCGCCTTGGCCAGTTCCTCGGCTTCCAAAAACATGGAGGCCACGGTTTCAGGATCCAGAAGGCTGTCCACGGGCAGATATTTGTGGCCGGAGAGGGCGAAGTCCTCCGCCCTGACCGCGGAAGCCAGGCTGTAAAGCTGCAGCAGCTTCTCCGGCAGGCCGGTGGTGTCCTGCTGGTAATGGATCTTGTCCAGCACCGGCAGGCTGGCGGGATCGGACTCGATGAATTCCATCGCCCAAAGGTGGGCCGGCTTGCAGACATCCAGCCCCCGTTCGGGGTCCGTGAGGCGGAATTCCTGGTTGTTGGCGGCGATCTTGCGGTTGATCTGGTCCTTCATCTCGGAGTACTTTTGGAAAACCTGTTCCTGAGCGTTCACGAGCAGATTCAGGGTTTTGTCGCCATATTCCCTGCTCATGTTGGCGATGATGGAGCCCACGGAGTTCTTGAGCATTTCGTCGCTGCGGCCTTCGTTGAGCACGGCCACGGAGAGGTCGCGGATGGATTCCGGGATCTGGTTCCGGATCACGGTGAGGGCCTTGGCGTTTTGGGAGACCACCAGGATGTTCAGCCCGTTGGCCACGCTGTGGGCCACGATGTTGGCAATGGTGTGGCTTTTTCCCGTTCCGGGAGGGCCTTCCACCACCAGGGCGTCTTCGGTGGCGATGCGCTCAATGATGCGCAGTTGCTCCTTGTTGTATGGTTTGGGAAAATGCAACTCACCCTGGAGGCTCTGGGGCGGCTGTGCCTCCGGGAAGGAGCCGTCTCCCACCACGAACATTTTTTTGAAGAGGTTGGGAATGGCGGCGGTGTTTTTGGCGGCTTCCAGGCGGTCGATCTCCTTGATGATGTTGCTGGCGTCGCGGTAGATGAGGGTGTTCACCTCCATGATCCGGGTCTGGATCACGGGGGAAAAGCTGAAGACCAGGTTTTTTTCGGGGATCTCGTCGTGAAAAGCGTAATCCAGCCTTTCACCTTCCTTTAGCGGTTCCTTGCCCTCCGTGAGTTTGTCGCCCAAAAAGAACTTCACCGTTTTGGAGGGGAAGGAATCCAGGGTGAGCAGGGCAGGGTCGAAAAATTCGGTGTGCATGTCCTCCGGATAGAAGCTGAGGAGGTGGATGCCGCTGTTGAAGGCGCTTACGGCGGAGAGGATTTCCTCCTTGCGTTTTTCGATGCTGGCGGGGCTGTCCTTGGGATGGAGGTCCTTCAGATAGGGCAGGAAATGCGCGTCGCAGGTGACCCCGGCGGTGACGGCGTCGAGCGAGATCTGGATGTTGCCCTTTTTGAGTTCCATGATCAGGGGAACCTGGTAGAGATAGTTGCGGTAGCGCACAGCCCCCATCTTCATGGCCACCAAGCCAAAAGACAGGGCCAGTTCCAGCCGGGAGCTTCCTTTCACCTCGTAATAGAGGGTGTGGAGGCTGTCATAGAGGGCGGCCAGTTGGAGGGGCAGGCGGTTGGCCTGCCAGTGCGCTTCGTAGGCCTTCTTATAAGCTTCGAAGGGCTTTTTAAGCTCCGGATGATTGGAAAAGTAGTCCCATTCTGCATCGGGACTTGGTTCCGTGGTGGCGACGGGGGCCTCGTCGTCTTCCCAGGCGTCTTCCTGGGTGAGGATCACGCGCGGGCCTGGCGACGGCACCGGCGGAGCGGTCTTCTTTCCTATAGTCAGGGGGATCTTGTCCAGATAGTTCAGCAGGGGCATGTCGTTGTGCCTGGGAGTGAGAGTGAGCCAGGGGGAAAGGCGGGGATCGGGCAGGGGTTCCGGATTCAGCTCGGGTTTGCTGATGGAAAGCAGGACGTTGGTGTTGGATGTTTGTTCATGACTGGATTTGCCCTTTTTGGCCGGCTTTGAGGCGGGATCTTCCTCACCTTCGCCAAAGCGGACGGAAAAGTACTTGGCATACTTACCCTGGCTCTCGGCGTGAAGCTGGATCAACTCCTGCAGGGTCCAGGCGTTCATCCCGAACTGCTTGGGATTGCCCTGTTCCGCCAAAAAATCGCCATACAGGCCGGCGACGTCATAGAGGTCCCTGATATAGGTGAAAAGATTCCTCAAAGGTGTCTGAGATATAGCCATGTTCAAACTCCCTGAATATTTACCTTATGAACGCAAGCTCAGGGGGCCGCGTGAAAATGTCAATGATTTTCCTGCTTGGGTTCCTTTGGACCCGCCCGGAAAAAAAGCGCGGAGAAGCCCTCAAGATCCTCTCGAACTTGGTCCGGAATCAATGTGTCATCACCAGCCTCAGGGTTTGGGCCTGTCCTTGCGCCCGGATCTTCAGCAGGTAGATGCCGCCGGGGAGCTTGGGAAGCTCGAGGCGCAGCCTGGCGCACCCGGTCTGCTGTGGTTCCAGGTTGGCGATCTTGCGGCCTTTGAGGTCATAGAGGCTGATATCGGTGCCGCGGGGGATGGTGGCGTTGAAACTCAGTTCCGTCCAGCTTTTGGCGGGATTGGGAAAAAGGGTGGCGCTCCAGCCTGAAACCGGGGGGACGGCAGGGTCATCGGCCTCCACGGGCGAAAACCCGGTCAGGAAATAGATCCCGGCCAAATTGAGGACGTAGAAAGAGGGCGTGTTCACCAGGGGAAAGACCTCCAGAGCCCAGACGGGATAATGCAGCACGGGATGCGACATGGAGATGAGGCTGTCGTCGGGAGCCTTCAATTCCAAAAACAGTCCGTTTTCGTTCGGCTGGCCCCAGCCCAGGGGCAGGTAGCCAGCGAAGTCCGGACCGATCTGGTTGAGCCCGGTGGTGTAGAAGACCACGTTCCAGGTGGCGCCATAATCCAGGGAGCGCCAGAGGCCGTCGGAATCCGAGCCGTCATTGATCAACCCGTAGAGGATGCCCTGATCGGTGAAGCGGAATCCCTTAAGCAACGTCATCGGGCTCATTTGCCAGCTCTGGCCGGAATCCGCGGAGTACCAGACGCCGTTGCCAATGTTGGTGACCAGGTGTTCTCCGTGCCAGGCCAGGCTGTTGCATTCATACTTGCCGATGGTGTAGACCCAGTTCCAGTCGGCGCCGTCGGTGGAAAAGAGCAGGCCGGTGTCGTCACCCACATAGAAATTGCCGTTGCCGGGGTATCTGAGCAGGAAATTGGGGCGGTAGAACCATTCGTTCAGCTGCCAGCTGTGGTTGTTCAGATCGAAGTTGTAAACCCCGTCGCTCCAGAAGCCGGCGCCCATGGCCAGCATCAGGGTGCTGTCGTTCAGCAAACAGGATCCGGTGATGGGCACGCCCTTCAGGTAAGAGGGATACTGCACCCAACCGGTGCCACTGTTCAGTTGGAGGTAGGATTGGTCTCCCACGCAGTTGCCCAAAACCAGGGGATCTTGTTCCAGATTTACGTGCTCGATGCCCTCGACCTCCAGGGCGTAAGGAAAGATCTCGAAAGCGCCCAGGGCCACGGTGAGGCCTAAAAACAGAATCATGAAGCTCTTGTTCATGGCTCACTCCTTTTGCTTGTTTCTCAAGCAGTTACCGCAGAACAAGCAATTTTCGTTCCCCAATAATAAATAAAATACCGGATCCGGAAGGACCGGATCCGGTGGCTGTGGTTCTGTATCCGATTATTGAACGGGGATTTCGTCCATGGCTATGCCGCAGGCTTTGGCAACCCCTTCGCCGTAGGCGGAATCAACCTTCCAGCAGTTGATGATGTGGCGGACCTTGATCTCCCGGGGAGCGTCGCCCAGGTTGCGCATGGTGTTGTCGAACAGCACCTGTTTCTGCTCCGCGCTCATCAGATGGAAGAGGGCCCGGGGCTGGCTGTAATAATCGTTATCATCCTCATGGAAATTGTAGCGGTCGGCGTCGCCTTCCAGCGGGAAGGGCGGCTCGGAGAAGTTCGGCTGGTCCTGCCATTCGCCATAGGAATTGGGATCATAACCCCTGGTGGCGCCGTAGTTTCCGTCCAGGCGCATGGCGCCGTCGCGGTGGAAGGCGTTCACCTCGCAGCGGGCTTTGTTCACGGGGATCTGGTGGTGGTTGATGCCCAGACGGTAGCGTTGGGCGTCGCCGTAGGAAAAGAGCCTGGCCTGCAGCATGCGGTCGGGTGAATAGCCGATGCCGGGGATGATGTTGGCCGGGGTGAAGGCGGCCTGTTCCACATCCTGGAAATAGTTTTCGGGGTTTTTGTTCAGTTCCAGCACGCCCACCTCGATGAGGGGCCACTGCTTTTTGGACCAGACCTTGGTGACATCGAAAGGATTGTAAGGCAGAGCGTTGGCCTCTTCTTCGGTCATCACCTGGATGGACAGGGTCCAGCGGGGAAAATCGCCTTTTTGGATGGCTTCAAAGAGGTCGCGCTGATGGCTTTCGCGGTCTTTCCCGACAAGTTCTTCAGCCTCGGCGTCGGTGAGGTTTTTAATGCCTTGTTGGGTTTTGAAGTGGAATTTCACCCAGACGCGGTGGTTGTCCCTGTCATACATGGCGAAGGTGTGGCAGCCGTAACCGTTCATGTGCCTGTAAGAGAGAGGGATGCCGCGGTCGCTCATGGTGATGGTGACCTGATGGATGGCCTCCGGCAGCGAACTCCAGAAGTCCCAGTTGTTGGTGGCGCTGCGCAAGTTGGTCTTGGGATCGCGCTTCACGGCGTGGTTGAGCCCGGGAAAGCGCAGGGGATCGCGGAAAAAGAAGACCGGGGTGTTGTTGCCCACGATGTCCCAGTTTCCCTCTTCGGTGTAGAGCTTGAGGGCGAAGCCGCGGATGTCGCGCTCGGCGTCGGCGGCGCCGCGTTCTCCGGCCACGGTGGAGAAGCGCACAAAGCACTCGGTCTGCTTCCCGATCTCGGAGAAAATCTTCGCCTTGGTGTACTTGGTGATGTCGTGGGTTACGGTGAAAGTGCCGTAAGCGCCGGAGCCTTTGGCGTGCATGCGGCGTTCGGGGATCACCTCGCGGTCGAAATGGGCCAGTTTTTCCACCAGCCAGACGTCCTGCATCAGCAGCGGTCCGCGCTTTCCGGCGGTGAGGATGTCGTTGTTGTTTGGCACCGGTGCGCCGGAGACGTGGGTGAGTTTTATCTTCTTCTTGTCGTCCATGGATGTGCTCCTTATCTGGTTTTACGGTTCTTGCCTGGTTTTTTCAAGCAGTTGTTGCAAACGCCGCGCACCTCCACACTCAGGTCCCGGGGCAGGCCAAAGGCCAGGCTTTCGGAGGGAATGGAGAGGGCGCTGAGTCTGGCGTTCGTGAAGTCGCGGATCAGTTCGCAGCGGAGGCAGATGAAATGGTGGTGTGGCCTGGTGTTGGCGTCGAAACGCTGAGTATCGGGGTGAGGGTGTACCGCGCTTACCAGTTCCAGTTCCTCCAACAAACGGAGGGTGCGGTAAACCGTGTCCAGAGAGACGGTGGGAAAGCGGCGGCGAAGTTTTTTGTGCACCTCCTCCGCCCCGGGATGGTCTTCGCTGGAAGCCACGATCCGGTGGATGGCCAGGCGCTGGGGCGTAACCCGTACGCCGCGTTCCTTCGCCTTGGCCAGAAAGCTTTCCAAGCGTTCGGCAAATATCTGTTTGGCAATCATGACGCATCCTGAATAGTAATGATTCCTATGTGGGAACGCGTTGAAATCCTGTCAAGGGAAAAGTTCAACCCCCGCCCGATACTGCCCTCGATTCGGGCCCGGAGCGGATGCCGCGCACAAAGGGGTTGACAGGCCGGAGCGGATGGCCAGCCTGGTTTCATGCTTGAACGAGAAGAACCCCAATACCCCGAAGTGAAGTTCTGCCAAGGCTGCGGAGGCCGGCTGGTTCCCAGGGAGGACCACGAGGGCAAAGCCCGCCTGGTCTGCGAAGCTTGCGGCCGGGTGCAATACAAGAATCCCATCCCCGCTGTGGCCGTCCTGGTGCTCAACGCGGCCGGGGAACTGCTGTTGGTGAAGCGGAAACTCCCTCCCAGGGCGGGAATGTGGGCCCTGCCCAGCGGCTATATGGAGATATATCTTACGCCCGAAGAGAACGCCGTGGCTGAACTGAAGGAAGAAACCGGGCTGGAGGGTGAGGTGGAGCGCTTCATCGCTTGGTACTACGGCTACAGCCCCATCTACGAGCGCGTGCTGAGCCTGGGTTTCCGGATGCGGGTGACCGGGGGAAAACTGCAGGCCGGAGATGATGCTGAGGAGGCCGTGTTCCATCCCCTGAAAGAACTGCCGCCCATCGCCTTTGCCGCTCACCGCAGCTTCATCAGGCTGGAGACAGGGCTGGAGATCTAGCGGAGTTATCCCCACGGCGTATCTGGCCGGCCTGTTCTGGCCGGAGGGAAATCCTAAACCCGTGTCAACAAGAGTCTCAAGGCATGATCACCAGCTTGGCCACCCGGACCGCGCCAGCTGATTTTAAGCGGCAGAGGTAGATACCGGTCGGTAGACCGGCAGTGTTAAAGACTGCTTCACTGGTTCCAGCGCTAAAATCCCAAACTTTCAGCAGTTGGCCCCGCAGGTTATGTATGCTTACCGAAGCTGATTCGTCTTCCGGCAGATCCGCTTTCAGCACAGCAGTGTCTCCCATAAGCAAAGGATTGGGCCACACGCTCAGGCGCGGTCCAGCCGCTTCCGGCACCTGTTGATCGTCGCTGAAAGATCCGCCGGAAGAAGCCTTGGCTACAAATCCACCGTATGGTCCAATGATTTGGTAGAGGCTGTTGCCTCCGAATACAGCCGCGGTGCCGAACCTGCCAACGGGAAAGCTGTTGCCCTCAGTGTCACAGGAAATCCCCTGGGTCCAGTCCTCGCCTCCGCCTCCCGCGCCCAAAGCCCAGATGAAATTCCCTGCCGGATCCAACTTTGCGGCAAGGCAATCAAAACCTCCGGCAGAGCTTGGCAACACGTGGCTTCCGCAAATGGTCGGATCGCTATAGTAGCCGCCCACGCAGACATTTCCTTCACCCCCGAGGGCGATGCCGCGCAGGTCTTGTGAGCCAGCGCCTCCTGCCTGGGCCACCCACAGCCAGGAGCCGGACTGATCAAGTTTACCCACGAAACCGTCCCCTCCCGCGTCACTGCTGGTAAGGGTAATGGGGCCAAAACTGGCGGAAACAGTGAAACATCCAGCCACATAGCAGTTGCCAGCGTTATCCGCGGCCACAGCCCAAGCCTTGTCAGACATGCCCCCTCCGGCTTTCCTGGCCCAGGACCAGGACTGGCCGCTGAATTTTGCCACAAAGGCGTCCAGTCCATCGCTGGCCAGTTGGGTGCTTCCCACCGCCATCTGGCCCATGAACAGACCCGCGATCACCAGATCTCCAAAGCCATCCACGTCAATGCCGTGGCCCCAGGATCTGTCGCCGTAGGTGATTCCGAAGGTTGGATAGGACCAAACCCATTCGCCTGAAGAGTCCAGCTTGGCAACGAAAGCTGCCGGCTCATCGCCACTGAGAGTGTTCAGGATCGTATCACCAAAGATGGCATTGCCCTTAATGTAGCCTGTAATATAGGAGTTGCCCTGCGGATCGGCAGTTATGGCATGTCCGCGGTCGTCGCCGTAGGCTCCGGTGTCGCCGTTTTTGTTCGCCCAAAGCCAGGTTCCGTTGGGGTTTGCTTTGGCCACGAAAATGAAGCCGCTCCCTCCGGAAAGGGTGGTGGAACCAAAAACCGCGCCATCCCCGGCATAACCGGTGATCCACACGTTGCCGGCGTCATCTGCTGTGATCCCAAAAGACTCATCGCCGCCGGGCCCCCCGCCCCGCGTGGCCCAGAGCAGTTCACCGGAGGGAGAGTATTTGGCCAGGAAGATGTCATCGCCTCCGGCGCACTCCAGGGTGACTGAGCCAAAAACGGCGTTGCCGCTGAACCAGCCGGTCACAAAGCAGTTGCCGGAACCGTCGGTAGCCGTGGCGTAGGGCAGGATGTTGATGGGAGCTTCCATCTGGTAGGCCCAAAGCCATTGGGGGGTTTGGGCTGTGAGAATGCTGGCGGATGCAACAAGCGCCAGAAAGCAGGCAAAACTTAGTAAAGCTCGCATTTTGACTCCTTGGGTTCAGGATGCTGTAAAAATACGCGGGTTCCATAGCTGTCAACATATTTATTCTCCTCAATACCGGTGATGAACTCCCGCCATCGGTATAAATCCCAATTTATGCTTGACATATTCCCCTTGCGACGCAAACAGGGACAACTCACCCCAACAGGAGAAATAGTGGCACAGGTAGTTTACACCGAGTATGATCCCCGCTTTGCCAAAGCCGTGGCGGCGATGTGGAACCGCAGCGGCGATGGTTGGAACGGCCGGGTTTGGAACAGCAGCGAAACCAAAGTGTTGCAGGAAGAGCGGGATTCCCCCTATCTGAATCTCTGGCTGGCCCTGGCCGGCGGAGAAGTGATCGGCTACGCCAAGCTGACCAAGTACTCCATGGAGGATGGTGTGGCCTATGTGGAGCTGATCTCGGTGGATCCGGCCTGGCATGGTCAGGGGATCGGCAAAGTTCTGCTGCATAAATGCGTGGAGCGGTCTGTGGAACTGGGTTATCAGCGTCTCGACCTGTTCACTTGGCCGGGCAACACCAAGGCTGTGCCGCTCTACAAGAAATGCGGCTTTTTCTGGGAACGGATGGAAACCCAGGCCACCCATCTGATGAATTTTCTGCCGGGGATCATGAACAGCGGGTATTTCAAGCCTTGGTTCACGTTTTTCCATTGGTACGACGACCTGAAGCGCGACCTGACCATCGCTCCCGACGGCAGGGAGGCCAACGGATTTGAATTCTATGACTATCTCTGGGTAAAGGACGGACGCCAGCTGGCGATCAGCTTTGAGAAGACCGGACGCGGGATCACGGCCTTTACCACGGAGGAGATCGCGGTGGAATGCAGGGTAGATCAGGCCCGACCTGTCTTCGGGAGTGAGCACAGGGTATGCTTTGAAATCACCAACCGCTCCAGAAAACCGATCCCGGTGCAGATCGAAGGCCGGGATGACGGCAATGTGAATTTTATTGCAAGCCACAGCTTTGTACTGGTAAAAGAGGCCACCTGGGAAGCGGGATTCAGCCTTTCGGAGCCCCAGCCCGGAGACGATGAATGGCAGACACTGCCGGGAGTTAGGACGCTGCTGACCCTGGGGGGACAAGCCGTGGAAATGAAAACTGGGCTCAAGAGCCAGTATCCGCTCACCCTGTCCATGTTCACCGAAGCGAACCTGCTCATGCCCGGCCGGGAGTACGTTCTTAACCTCAATATTCAGAACCAGTTTGATACGGCCGCCGAATTCGAGCTAGAGTTCCTGCCTCAGGAACCGGCCACCCTGGCTGAAAACCGGCGGCTGATCAGCCTCACGGCCCAGGCCAGGGCAAGTGTGCCCCTGCGGATCAGCTGCTCCCGCGGCTGCCTCTGGACCCCCACGGTGCGAGTGATCGCCAGGCCAGAAAAAGGCCGGGAAGTGAGATACGTAAAACGCTGCGAGGCCATGTTGAGGTCATTCGCGGGGCGCGACCAGAAAACAATGGATGGCTTTCACGCCCTCATCAACGGCCCGCACATCCTCACGGTGGGCAGCAGGCAAGGCAAAAACCGCGCCAGCTTCTCCACGGTGTTCGGCGAATATTGCCACTTCCCAGTCCCGATGCTTGGCGAGCCTTTCTCCGAAGAGCTGGAACATCTCGACCCCGTGGAGGTGGTTCTGGAGGAACTTCAAGAGGCCAATCAGATCACGCTGCGCTATCGCAGCCAGGATTTTCCGGGGGCGGAATTCGCCCTCATCCACCGGCTACACCCTTCAGGTATGCTGGAATGTTGGGTCCGGATCATCAGCCTTCCTGAGAACGCCAAAACCACCCTGCGCTTTCGGGTGATGCCAAACAGCAGCTTCATCACCTATGAGCACGGGGATGAACTGCACAGCCTGGAACGCGATCAGATAGAAGCGGAACTGGAATGGCTCCCGGAAAACCGCGTGACCGGCAACTTCATCTTTTACGGCCGGGCCGGCATCACCACCGGCTTGGTTTGGGATCCGGCCCTGCATGTGAGGGTTCAGAACTGGTATCTGGCCTGGGACCTGGATCTCAGCGCCATGCTCCGGGCCGGTGAACTGGAAAGCCAGCCCATCCGCTTCTTCCTGAACCAGTTCCAAAACGCCCTGCAACTGCGGGATTACGCCCGGGGATGCTATGTGCCCTACGAAGCGGCCCATACTTCTTTGGAACTGCTGGCCAACTCGGGGAATCCCGTTTTGACCGGTCCTTTCAGCGTGGAACTGCTTTGGCGCCAGGACCGCGATCTGGGTGGGTCGTTCAGCTTGAGCCTTAATGGGCTGGACCTCAGGGAGGTAAAGGTTCTGGAGCAGGGGACAGGCCAGCGCGGCGTGAGCTGGGATGTATTGGAACAGCCGGACGCTCCGCTGCTTGAGCTTTGCTGTGACGCCGCCCTGCCGCTGTACCACCTGTACCGAAGGCAAATCCTCCTGCGTCCCCGCGGGGAGGTGAAGATCAGGAAAGAAGGAGATTGGCTGCGGGCGGATAATGGAGTTCTGAAGCTGGGCGCGGCGGTGGATTCTGATCTGCCGGTACTGCTGTCGCTGGAGAGTGAAGACGGGGAGTGGCTGGACCAGGCCTGGCCGGAATACCAGGCCAAATCGCATTACAACCCTTATCCCGGCGGCCTGCACGCGCGTCCGGCAGGGATCTCGCTGGCCGAACTGCGCAAGGAAAAACACAGCTTGGGCGCCGCCGCGGTGAACGATCAGCACGGCAATACCTGGATGGGGCTGGTCTATGAAACTCGGATCGAAAACTACAAGCCGCTCAAAAGCTTGTGTTTCCGCCACTATTATCTCACCCTGCCCGGGCTGCCTTTGCTCGTCATCACCGCGGAAGTGGTCTCCGGAACTGGTTTTGCAAACTTCGAGAGCATTCCGCTGATGGGCTTTTTTGCCCCAGGGGGTAAAGTGGAGAATTGCCGGGTGCACCTTCCCCTCGACGCGAACCGCTGGCAGAGCCTGGACGCGGGGAGGGAAGATGTGCGGCTCTGGGAATCCATGCGGCACCTAAGCGTGGAAAACAAGAATGCAGGGAGACTACTACAGATACTCAGCCCAGGCAAGGCCAACACCGGCTTCCACATCGACAAAGCGGTGGCCCGTTTCCGCATGGAACGTTTCAGTCCCCGGCTGCTGGATTATCCCAAGTGGCTGAAGCCGGTCTTCATCATCTTCAGTCCGCAACGCCTTGAGTGGGCTAGCTGCGGCCAACTGCTGGACCTGCGCTTCGGGCCAGCTAGTCCAGCATGATCCCAGGATCCGCAACCCTAAGGTGGCCTTTCTGCGGTTTGTGGCGGCCTGGCCAAATGACGCAACAGCTTTAACTGTCAAATGTTTTTGGCTGGCTGATCTCCGCAGCGATTGAGATCGACCACCCAAGTTGATCTGAACAAGACACCCTCGCCCAGCAGCAATTCCTTTTGCAGGCTGCCTCCGGCCTCCGGGGGAAGGGCGATCTCGCCGGATGAGCGCACGATCCTCCACCACGGCAGATCATGCCTGTCCGAACAGGAATGCAGCACCCGGGACACCTGTCTGGCCCCACGGGGGATCCCAGCTTCCGCGGCGATTTGCGCGTAACTGGCCACCCTGCCGGCGGGAACGGCAAGGATGGCCTCAATTATTGCCTGGGTGCTGTTCACATCGGTTCAGGCGGACTGGCCGCGGGAACTTCTGGCTGACTGTATGCTGCTTGCTGAACCTGGCCTTTGAGGCGTTGGTAAAAGATGGTGCTGGCCATGGTGGTATAAGAAGAGAGCAGCAAAAATCCCAGGCCCCAGGTCAGGCAGGCCAGCAGAAACCAACCGATGAACGAGAACAGCAGCGAGAAATATTCGGATTTGTGCCCTTCCATCATCTCTTTGCTTTTGCGCAGGGCTGCCTGGGCCTTGATCTTGGGATCTTCAGCCATGATGAAAAAGGTCATCGAGTAGCTGAGGGCGGCGATGATCCCCGGCACGATCAGCAGCAGGCTCCAGAGAATAACGTACAGCCCGATCAGCAGATAGGCCACCAGCGAGCGGGTAAAATCGTTGAAGCCATGAAACATTTCTTCGATCTGAAAGTCCTGCCGGTGCCAAAGCTTCAGGAATATCCGGGTGATCCCCAGGGCAAGCGGTCCGCCGATGATCAAAGCCCCAATGCCTCCTATCCCGGCTGCCAGCGACTGGATCGCCGCCAGAATCAGCCAAACCAGGCCCAGATTGACCCAATTGTCCTTAAGAAACTCTCTCGCCTCGCGGCGGATCTCTTCGTTAAGACCTTTGCACATAATCCTCAGGGTCTGGTGAAAAAGTAAGAGCATTTAG
>ENA-UOWO01002529-UOWO01002529.1-activated-sludge-metagenome-genome-assembly--contig:-NODE-2529-length-22450-cov-5.427372_pt1 | contig 22450 bp, 17 predicted proteins | sample MGYA00238148_ERZ761564 | MGnify/ENA primary metagenome ERZ761564 (study PRJEB28885, sample SAMN05720194) | activated sludge metagenome | isolation source: Anaerobic digester | place: USA... | reverse complement strand
CCCGTCAGAATTTATAATGACTATATCGGAGGTATTAATGCAACCTCGCCAAATGCGAATGCCGCGAATAATTTATTTGCTTCGGTTAAAACTGTAAACCGAGATGCACTGGGGATAAACGATGAAATGGAGAATTTATATGGTAGCGGTACACTCGTAAACGGAACCGATTTTGAAAAAATGGCACAAGCCCGTAAGCTTGCTCCTACTGAATTTACCTACCACAAACAGCTCGGTTATATAACGCTTACACGGAAATTGCAAAACGATGAAGCGCTTGCTGTAGCGTATGAATATACATACAGCAATGGCCCGGGAGGATCTTTTAAAGTCGGAGAGCTTTCTGAAGATTACGCTAACCTGAAAGATGATGAAGTAATTTTCCTTAAAATGCTTCGCCCCCGTAAAGTCAGCATTCGCGATCCTCTCACGAAAGAAATCATTCCAACCTGGGATTTAATGATGAAAAACATTTATAACCTGAATGTGAATCAACTTACGCGTGAAGGTTTCCAGCTTCGCATTATTTATCGTGATGACAGAACCGGTATCGATAATCCACAATTGCAAGATGGAAGCTCTCAACTTCGCGACCGGCAACTCATTGAAATTTTAGGATTGGACAAATTAAATCCAGTAAACGATCCACAGCGAGATGGAAATTTCGATTTCATCGATGGCATTACCATCAACACCACCACCGGTCTGATTATTTTTCCAGATACAGAACCCTTTAGTAACTCGTTACGAAAAGCCTTTGCCAACGAGCCTACAAAAAACGCACTCATTCAAAAATATTCATACGATACCTTATACCATACCACCAAAGCCGCTGCCGAATTATATGCCACCAAGAATAAATTCTACATTAAAGGATTATACAATGCAGGATCATCTCGGGAAATTTTAATTCCAGGGTTTGGCGTATCACAAGGATCGGTGAAGGTATATGCCGGAGGTATTCCATTGAATGACCTTACTGATTATGTTGTGGATTATACCTTCGGAAAAATCACAATCCTCAATGAATCGATCCTGAGTTCAGGAAAAAACATTGAAGTAAAATTTGAAACAGCCGACCCCTTTACCTATCAAACCAGAAGTTTGCTCGGCACGCGCATTGATTACAGACCGAGTGACGATGTCAGTTTTGGATCAACACTTTTGTATTACAACGAACGCCCGGCCATAAGCCGAAATCAAATCGGAACCGAGCCTGCACGCAACTTTCAGTATGGTGTTGATTTTAATATAAACAAGAAGAGTCGTCTGCTTACAAAAATTATTGATGCCCTACCTATCATTCAAACCAAAGAACAATCTACCATTGTTGCAAGCGGTGAGTTTGCTCAGCTATTACCAGGCACATCCAATAAAATTGATGGCGAAGGAACTGCTTATCTCGATGATTTCGAAAATTCTGCCACCCCATATTCCTTAATTAATGCCAACGCCTGGAAACTGGCCGCACCACCAACGAAAGATGATCGGTTTGACAAAACATTGGGACAGCAAAATAATATTGAAGCCGGATATCTACGCTCTAAACTGGCGTGGTATACCATCGACAATCAGTTCTACAGAAGTGCGAGCAGGTTCAAACCCGACAATATAACCGAGGCCGATCTTCAAAATCATTATGTGCGCGGAGTTAACCCTCAAGAAATTTTTCAAAATCGCCAAAACTATCAAGGTGTTTTCTTCGAACAGATCTTTGATGTTGCCTATTATCCACGTGAACGTGGACCCTATAATTATAATACCGAGTTAGATGAAGATGGATTATTCGATATAGAAAAAGCAGAAGAAAAATGGGGAGGTATAACCAGCGCCATTCGTACCGAGGTAGATTTTGATAAAGCCAATATTGAATATGTAGAATTTTGGTTGCTGGATCCTTTTATTACCACTGATAAAGGATTGATTGATGATGGTATCAATACTCCAAAACATGCAACAGCTGGAAAACTTATTTTTCAATTGGGTAGTATTTCAGAAGATGTGGCGCGTGATGGACAACATGCTTTTGAAAATGGACTGCCACCCAATGGCGACTCTACTGCTGCCAACCGGACCAATTGGGGATACGTAACTAATCAACAATATTTAACCAATTCGTTTGATGATAATTCAGGTGCACGAGCGAATCAGGATGTTGGACATGATGGTATGCCCGATGAGAAAGAAGTTGCTTTCTTTAATGAAAGCTATTTAGATGGACTTAATCCGGATGCAAAAGCCATTGTGATAAATGATCCATCTGGCGATGACTTCCGCTATTTCTTAGACAGCCAGTATGATGATGATGAAGCCCAGTTGCTGGAACGTTACAAAAACATTAACGGTCATGATGGAAATTCGCCCATCATCACTGGCAGCGATGTAGCAACACCCTCCGGTACCAGCATACCCGACAATGAAGATTTGAATGCCGATAATACCTTAAGTGAATTAGAAGAATATTACGAGTACGACATTGATCTGGATCCCACCAAGTTGGGCATCGGTAAGGAGTATATTACCGATCAGGTATTAACCACAGACGATAACGCTGCAAAGGAAAAAGTTACCTGGTATCAATTCCGGATCCCGGTTCGTCAGTTTGAAAAACAGGTAGGCGAAATTGATGGGTTCAAATCCATCAAGTATGTGCGTATGATCCTCACTGGTTATAAAGACCCAATTGTTCTTCGCTTTGCCAATTTCAGATTAGTAGGAAGTCGTTGGAGAAGGTATGAAGGTAATTTACTGGAAGATGGTTTTGGAACGACACCTGAAACAAGCCCTGATAATTTTGTGGTGTCGGTGGTGAACTTAGAAGAAAATGGTGGACAGCCAGCGGTTGGTTCCGGATCCGTAAAAGAAAAATCACCTTATAGAATTCCACCTGGTGTGGTGCGTGACCGTGATAATACGTCAACCGTTAATCGTCAGCTAAATGAGCAGTCGGTACAAGTATGCATTGATGATCTGGAAGATGGAGATGCCCGTGCTATTTACAAAAACGTATCAGCCGATTTGTTTAACTATGGTCGCGTTAAAATGTTCTTCCATGCCAACAGCGAATCACCAGACTCTGCTATGTCTGCGTTTTTAAGATTAGGTACCGACTTCGATCAAAACTATTATGAAATTGAAATTCCACTTTTAATAACCAGACCTGCTTACACCACAGAGCCCAGTGAAATCTGGCCTGCCGGAAATGAAATTGATTTAGATCTGAATGAATTGTATGCACTAAAAGTAGAGCGCGATCGTGGAGGATTTTCACTTTCTGAAAGCTATCCGCTTACGGGTCCAAAAAAAGTGGGCCGGCATCGCATTCGGATTTTTGGCAGACCCGATTTAAGCAGTGTGCAGTTGATGATGATCGGTGTGAAAAATCCACGATCCGGTGATAAACGAAAACATTCTGTTTGTTTGTGGGCTAATGAATTACGTCTTACTGAATTTAATAGAACACCAGGTTGGGCTGTTAACGCTACCTTAAGTGCTAAGCTTGCTGACTTTGCTACCGTTACCGGATCGTTCCGTCACACTACTTTTGGCTTTGGTGGAGTGAGTTCCAAAATTTTTGAACGTACCCGTGAAGAAACTACGGCCTACGATGTCTCCACTCAAGTAAACTTAGACAAACTCATTCCCGGAAACAGTGGTCTCAAAATACCGATGTTTTTAAGCTATCAGAACACAACAAGTAATCCCGGGTACGATCCTGCCAATCCGGATATAAAATTGAGTGCGTTGGAAAAATCATTCGGTGACTCCGAAGAACGATCCAATTATTTGAAATTGATACAGGATGTTGAGAAGAGGCGAAGTTTAAATTTTGTAAACGTGCGTAAAGTAAAAACCAAAGCCGATGCAAAAACGCACATCTATGACATTGAAAATTTTGCTTTAAGTTATTCCTTCAGCGATCGGCTGCGCACGAACTTCACTACAGCGGAGTCTAAGCAAGTTGACCAGAAGGGATCGATCTCTTATAATTTCTCTCCGAAAGCAACGGGCATCGAACCCTTTAAAAATTCGAAAGCATTAAGTTCTCCGTGGTTAAAATTGATAAAGGATTTCAACTTTAGTCTGATGCCCAGCAACCTATCTGTCCGCTTCGATTTAGATCGATCGTTCGGAAAAAATATTTACCGAAATGATGGAGGAAGTTTATCAACACCTGCCTATTTAAAATACTTCACGTTCAATCGCCAATACAACATGCGATGGAATTTAACCAAAGCCCTTTCGCTCGAGTATGGCGCGCGCGCCTTCGCTATTATTGATGAACCCAATGGAGACATTGACACGCAAGAGAAAAAAGACAGCGTGTTGAACAACCTCAAAAAATTCGGGCGAATGAAAAATTTTGAACAGAACATTACCTTAAACTACACGCTTCCATTCGATAAAATTCCGGTAACGGATTGGATTGGTGCCGACTATCGCTACCTGGTAAATTACAATTGGAAAGCCGGTCCCGTAAACATACCCGATGCGAACGTTAAACCGGGTGATCAGGATATACCGGATGAATTTGATTTTAAGAACACTATTCAAAACAGCAAGTCACAAAACATTACGGGTCGCATTGATTTGCTCAAACTTTATAATAAAGTAGCATTCCTAAAAAAAATAAACACACCGCCAAAACCACAGCCCGTACGAAAATCGAATAACCCAACGGTAAAGCCTCCTCCAGACACGGTGCGTCAAACACCTGCATTTATAAAAGGGTTGGCAAAATTAATTATGTCGGTGCAATCCATTAATGGTTCGTATGAAAAGACAGAGGGAACAATTCTTCCTGGGTATTCAGGCACACCAAAGTATTTTGGTATGGATGAAAACTGGAAAACACCAGGTTGGGGATTTTTATTGGGAGATCAGAATCCAAACATTCGATATGATCTTGCAAATGCGGGATACATTACGCGTAACTCAAGCATCACCACACCTTTTACACAAACACGAAATGAGAATTTTAATTTACGCGCAAATATTCAACCTACAACAGATTTAAAAATTCAGATCGATCTAAAGAAAGAAGTAACAAATTCTTATCAGGAAATATTTCGATACAACGATAATGATTCGCTCCAATCCCTTAATCCGAACCGAAGCGGAAGTTATCGCATTTCATACAACACGGTTAAAACAGCATTCGAGAAAACCAATGATGAAATTGAATCGAGGGTATTTAAGACTTTTGAAGAAAACTTAATCGTGATTAAACAGCGATTAGATTTTGTGAATCCACAAAGCATCGAGTACGATCTCACAGCGCAAGATGTTGTAATACCAGCATTCATTGCAGCCTATAGTGGTAAGGACGTGAAGAACGTGAGTCTTTCACCTTTTCAAAAAACACCGTTGCCTAATTGGCGGCTTGATTACACGGGCTTGAATAAGTTGAATGGCTTTAAAGATTTATTTCAGTCTGTTACGATCAGTCATGCTTACCAAGGCACCTATTCCGTATCCAATTATTCCAACTCATTGGAGTTTGACAGCGATGAAGATAAGGACAATCTCAGCATTGATCAATCCGTGCAGGATTACAACAGCTCCTACTTTGGTAAGGTTGTAGATGGAAAACTGATTCCGGTTTATATCATTAGCCAGGTACTGATATCCGAACAATTTTCACCGCTCGTGGGTATTAGTATTCGAACCAAAAGCAGGTTAACGGCCAACTTCCAATACAAAACAAAGCGCGATCTCGCTCTAAACATTTCAAATGCACAGATCACCGAACTGTCAAGCAAAGATGTCTCACTTGAAATGGGCTATACCAAAACAGGTATGAGGCTTCCGTTCAAATCGCAGGGTCGCCTCATTGTGCTGAAGAATGATTTTACATTTCGGTTGAATTTTACCATCTCCGATCAGAAAACAGTTCAACGAAAAGTAAATGAGCTTAACATTATTACAAATGGTAATGTGAACTACCAGCTTCGTCCCAACATAAATTATACGGTAAGTCAAAAGCTGAGCCTTCAAATGTATTACGAGCGCACCATCAATAACCCCGTAATCTCCAGTTCATATCGCAGAACCACCACACGCTTTGGCGTACAGGTACGGTTCAGTTTAGCACAATAAATTCACGCTTCGGGCTTCAGGTTCTTAAGTTCAAGGTTTGAGGCTTTGGGTTTTGAACTTGCGCGCAAAGCCTTAATTTTGGGGGCATTTAAAAACCGAACTTATGAATATTCCTGACGGACTGAAGTACACCAAAGATCACGAATGGGTTAAAATTGAAGGAAACACAGCATTAGTGGGTGTTACAGATTTTGCACAAGGCGAGTTGGGCGATATCGTTTATGTTGATATTAGTTCAGTAGGTCAACAAATAGCAGAACATGAAATTTTCGGCACCGTGGAAGCGGTGAAGACCGTTTCAGATCTCTTCATGCCTGTTTCAGGTAAGGTATTGGAAGTAAACTCTATTTTAGACGGAAATCCTGAAAAAGTAAATTCCGATCCTTACGGTGATGGATGGATGATTAAGATAGAAGTGACCGGATCGGCTGATGGTCTTCTCTCTGCCGCACAATACAAGGAACTTATCGGTAAGTGAAAAAGTTAATGGTTAATCGTTATCTGTTAATCGGAATTAACGATTAACTATTCACGGATAACGATTCACAGATAACGGATAACGAAACGATGATCGAGCTACCTGTCATATCACAAGAAGAAACAAAAAAACGCAAGCCGAATTGGCTTCGCGTAAAATTACCTGTTGGCCCTGACTATGCGCGCGTACGAAAGCTGGTGGATGAATATAAACTTCATACCATTTGTGAAAGTGGTAATTGCCCGAACATGGGTGAATGCTGGGGCGCAGGTACTGCTACCTTTATGATTCTTGGAAATGTCTGTACACGTTCATGTACATTCTGTGCAGTGGCCACCGGCCGTCCTACTGAATATGATCTTGACGAACCCAAACGCGTTGCTGAAGCGATTAAATTAATGGGTGTTAAACATGCTGTAATCACTTCTGTGAATCGGGATGAATTAAAAGACCGTGGCGCTGAAGTTTGGTATAACACCGTTGTGGAAACAAAAAAGATTAGTCCCGAAACAACCATCGAAACATTAATACCAGATACGAAAGGAAATTGGGATGCGCTCTATCGCATGATTGAAGGTAAGCAAGAGGTGGTGAGTCACAACATGGAAACGGTTGGAAGACTTTATCGAATGGTTCGCCCGCAAGCAAAGTATGAACGCAGTCTGGAACAAATAAAAAGAACTCGGGAAGCCGGTATGCGTACCAAGTCAGGTATCATGTTAGGGCTTGGTGAAACGAAAGAAGAACTGTATAAAGCCATGGATGATCTGGCTGAAAATGGTTTACACATTTTAACCCTCGGCCAATATTTACAACCTACAAAAATGCATTTGGAAGTGGCAGAATTTATTCACCCTGATACATTTGAACTGTATAAAGAAGAAGGGTTGAAACGTGGATTAAAGTATGTTGAGTCTGGGCCCTTGGTTCGCTCTTCGTATCATGCTGAACGGCACGTCAACGTGCCTTTGGATTAGGAGAGGGTGATCGGTAATCAGTTATCGGTAATCCGATAATCGCAATTCTTAAATTCAATCAGCAATCTCATCTGTTATTGTTAATTCGAATCCATTAAGGTTCGTAACATATCTACGCAATGGTGTAATGGCGGGGCCACTGGTTGGAATACCGGTACTAAAATCAAAAGTAGAATTACTGCAGATGTCGATCATGTACAAATTCGAATTATGCACATCTACGGTTGCGCATGCTTCATTAGGGTGAAAGGAGCTATTCCGTTCATAGGCGATATAGGTTGCTACATCTTTTCGGTATAAAATAATACCACGCACTCCTCCACCTACGTAAGCATACCCACCATTAAAGTTTAAAGAAGAATAGGTTGGAAGATTAATAATAACATCAACAAACTGAACATAGGGTATCTGATCATCTGAAAGATCAGGCGCACAACCGGAGAAGAAAAGCAGCGTGCTGCCCAACACAAGACTCAATCCTAAATACTTTATTTTTCCCATCAGGTCACTTCGTTAATTGTTGAATGTTAATGATTAATAATCTTAACGGCTAATCTTCTGATTTACTATGCACCATTAACAATTAACTTTTATTACCCGACTCAAAACTAATAATCATAAAAACCTTTCCTTGATTTTCTGCCATGATGACCTGCATTTACTTTCTTCTGCTGAATGTTACTGGGTCTGAATCGCGCCTCATGATGAAAGGCTTCGTACATTGTGGTGGTCACAGCAAAATTTGTATCCACACCAATCAAGTCCATCAATTCGAAAGGCCCCATTTTGAAGCCAGCATTTTTCATTAAGGTATCAATGGTAGAAATGCCTGCTGTCTGTTCCTCCAAAGCCGTCAGGGACTCCGTATAAAATAACCTTGCCACACGATTCACAATAAAACCAGGTGAATCGTTTGCTAATACCGATACCTTCTTGAGTTGTTCTGCAAAATTCTGAAGTGTCGTAATCGTTTCGTCAGATGTTTTTACACCTGAAATTATTTCAACCAGCTTCATCACGGGTGCAGGATTAAAAAAATGAAGTCCCGCAAAACGTTCCGCATGTTTAAGCACGGAAGCAATCTGGGTAATGGAGATGGCAGACGTATTGCTTGCGAAGATGCACTCCTTTGTATTTATTTTTTCCAGCTCCAGAAATATTCTTTGCTTGACGTCCAGTTTTTCTACAATGGCTTCAATTACTAAATCGACTTGCAACTGACGAAAATCTTCAACGCTTTTAATTTTAGAAAGGATACTCTTTTTATCGGCTTCCGTAAATTTACCTTTCCCTACCAGAGCGGAGATGGTTTTTTCAATAGATGCGATTGCTGTTTTACTTTGCTCAGGTTGTGCATCATACAGTAAAACATCATAACCCGACTGCGCACAGAGTTGTGCAATTCCCTGGCCCATTATTCCGGCACCAATAACACCGATGGTTTTAAGGGAGGTAATATCCATTTACACTGTGCTTTGAAACTGACGAAGAAAACGAACATCGTTCTCTGAAAACAAACGCAAATCATTTATCTGATAGCGCAACATGGTAATGCGCTCGATGCCCATGCCGAAAGCAAATCCTGTATATTCTTCCGGATCGATTCCGCAGTTGCGCAGTACATTGGGATGCACCATACCGGCCCCTGCAATTTCTACCCAACCCGAATACTTACACACATTGCATCCTTTGCTGTTGCAGATAAAACATGAGACATCAATCTCGGCACTCGGTTCTGTAAATGGAAAATAAGATGGACGTAATCTGATGGTGGCATCTTTGCCATACATCTCTTTTGCAAAGTGAAGAATGGTTTGCTTCAAATCAGCGAAGCTTACATTTTTATCAACATACAAACCTTCTACCTGATGAAAGAAACAATGCGCGCGCGCAGAGATGGCTTCGTTGCGATACACACGCCCTGGCATAATAGCACGCATAGGTGGTTTCTGCGTCTGCATCATTCTGATCTGCACATTTGACGTATGTGTGCGCAATAACATTTCGTCTTTGTTTGTTTCGCTTTTCTTTTCTACAAAAAAGGTATCCTGCATTTCGCGGGCCGGATGGTTCTCTGGAAAATTCAACGCTGAGAAATTATGCCAGTCATCTTCTACCTCCGGACCATCGGCAACATTAAATCCAAGACGCTCAAAGATTTCAATTATCCGAAGTTTGGTGAGCGATAGCGGATGAAGATTTCCAATTTTATTTGGAACCGGTGGCAATGAAAGATCAATATCTACGGTACTGACAGAAGAGGTTTCCACCTGCTGATTCATCTCGACCAATTTTGCTTCGGCAGTTTGTTTGAGCTGATTTAAAATCTTTCCCACATTCTTCTTTATCTCTACCGGCATGGTTTTCATTTCTTCAAACAACTCGGTAATGGCTCCCTTCTTGCTAATGTATTTTAGTCTGAAATTTTCTACAGCCTGCTTATCGCTCGCAGCGTATTCATTTACTTCTTTTAAAAGACTATTGATGCGCTCCTCCATTGAACTCTAAATAATAAGATTAAAGAGCAAAAGTACACTTTTAGAAATTATGACGAAAAGGGGTTTGGGGGAAGAGAAGCAAATATTAAAGCCAAAGTGAAGGCGGAAGGTATTGCCTGGCTTTTACCATAGTTTATTGTTAGCGGATGCCACTCTGGTTAAAATCTCTTACTAGCTCCCGAATGGTGGTCTTGTCTTTTTTATCCAGAATTTTCTCTCTTAAATCAGGTCTTTCAGAAAAATACGCAGCAATCTCATCACGTTGCTTATTAAAATTCCAAATCCCAAAGTATTTGTTGTCTCTTGAAATTACGTAGATGTCATTTTCGTAACTATACTTCCCATCACTACTGGCGCTCTTGTGTAAGAATAATTTGATAGCACCTGTCTCAATTACTTGTGCAAAATCCTTGGTGTACTCACCTGCAATTGAATTGATTTTTATGTTGTGAACGGCCGCAAAGCTGTCTTTGTCTATTACAAATGACGAAATGTCCTCTGCTGTTAGCTTTATTGCTTTAGACTCAGAATTGGTCTTAAATTTAATATTACTTGGTTTGCTTCCAAATACTGAAAAAGTAGCTCTATTAAATTTGATTAGTCCCTCAATTTTTTTTCCATCATTGCTATAATAGTATCCTTTTATGAACGGAGCTGCTACTAAAATTTGAAGTTGGAAAGTCAAAATTGTTAAAAGAAGAAGAAAGTGTTTCATTGTTTACAAATTTGATTGGTGGTGGACAGGTACTTGCCGAAAACCTCTAGATTCTAATTACAAAAGTCAAAATCGATAATAGAATAATAAAAACCTTGAACTTTATTTTTTCGCTTTTCAGTCTAATTCCTAAAAGTACAATTAGCAAACCAACAATTGTCTTCATGGCAAATGTTGTGTTTGTGAGATTTTTTACGTTCGATTCAATTATTATCAATGTACTCAGTACTAAAACAAAAAGTCCAATGAGAATTGTCAGGATTCCGTAATCCCTTATTGTCTTCGACTCTTGCTCCCTTGAAAATCTTATTGATAAGACATACAGAATAATTCCAATAATTAATTTTATGTAAAGAACCGGATTTTGCAATAGATCAGTTCTGTTTGCTCCATAAAACAATAGATCAGTCAAGAATTGAACTAGTATTAAAGTCGGTGGAACGATCAAGTTAATTATTATGAAAAATCTTGAATATCGTTCACTATTTAATTTAGTTGTAGTAAGTGAAATCAACGACAACACCGAAACAAATGCCCAAGTTATTCGGAGCAAATAGATACTAAAATATTCAAGCTTGTCAAACAAGCTAACAACAATGTCAATGAAAAATAATAGAGAACAAGCAATTAAAACGAAATCAAAATACCTTTTCGTGTAAGTCTGTTTCATGAAATTTTATTCGATTTTTTATCATTAGAAGAGTTGAATGGAGATACTAATAGTCTGTAAGCAATAATCGTTCTCATATATTGACCGCTCGCATTTCTACTCACTCTTTTTGCTCCGTTGTTCCATGTACTCAATAAAATTCCACCCTGTCATCATTCTCTTATCCTTGCTTGTCATGGTAGGATTCTTATCGGTGAACTCTTTGTAATAGAATCCCTCGCACTCAACGGTCTTTTGATAATACAAGATTATGTCCATGAACTTATTTCTTGAAAAAAGACCGTAACCCTTTACTTCATCTGGAATTTTGACGGCAAGGATGCTGTAACACAGAATGTAATCCGTCAGATTGAAATTTTTCTCTCCAATGTCATTTGAATCAAAAATGAATTCTTGTTTCTGTCCTTCATTATTTATCAATGTCACACCAAGTCTTTCGCCACCTGTTGAAATACTTTTAGTCATTTTATAAGTCTGGCAAAACTGAAATGAGTCTACGTTAACCATCAGGTCTGGTGGAATTTCAAAGTTAAGTTGGTAGTGATTCGTCTGGTTTTTTAAAGCCGTAATATCAAGTCCCAAATCAGATTGGCTAAAAGTTCTTTTGTTCAGTTTTTTCCATTCCATTATTTTTTCAAATCGTTCTTTTTCAACCGTTACTTTATCCTTTAATTTCATTTTCTTTTTATTCTTGTAAAAATCAGACGCTACAAAATCTCCGTTTGCTTTCGCGTTGAATTCAATTGTGAATTTGGGGCAACCTTGTTTTATTGGTGGCTCTTCAGCTTGTTGTGATTCAAAAATAATTTTTTCAATCTCTTGTCCAAAGGAAGGAATTACCAAAACGGTCAATATAATTAGTAGTCTATACATCAATAAAAGGTTTGCGCACAACAACTCAATACAAGCAATACACCTATACATCTTTATTGCTAATCTGAAAGGTACTCGTACTCCACAAGTTATGCAACAGCGTGTTTTGAAATTGAAATGGTTGTGAATGCTGGTAGAACAGAAACGCACCTTGGATTGTGTCACTTCATTACCCGTTCAAACATCTGTTCTTTTGTACTTAAATTGTATACCTTATTCAATACTATTTAAGATAGGCATTATCTTCACTACTCTGTTTGAGAACATCCCGAAGTAATTAACACTGAGTCAGTATGATTATGAAAACGAATCGGATCATTTGTACACTATGCCTGATCTTCATTTTATTCAATCAATGCTCCGATCACAACCCTAAACTCACTTGTCTCTCGTATACCTTTCCTTCTCAAGGTTCGCTCGTTCCTGAAAATAGCACCATTACCTTTACCTGGACAGCAACAACCGGTGCTAAGGTGTATGATGTTTATTTAGAATCGGGATCAAATGAGCCTGAGCGTATTGCCTCCGATATTGTAGCTACAAGTTATGATTATACAATTCCTCCGGGAGAAGACCTTTCATACCGATGGTTTGTGAAACCGAAAAATGCAGCGGGCAACGCGGTCGGATGCAACGGGAAGTCGATTTCTTTTACATCAAATAGTCTTCCTGCCATAGACGAGGAGCAAAAAGTAGTAAACGTTCTGGTTGTCAACTATGATCCGGATATTTCACTGGGTAGTGTTACAAAAAAACTACACGAATATTATGGATGGAGCAACCCACGCACATTAGCGGACGAATTCATACAAGAGGTTTTAAACAGCTCAGGTAATTTAATTCAGTATAATATTGTAGAGTGGAGAGACATCAATGAATTTCCGGTGAAGAGCGATGGATTTGTTTACACTTCATCAAGCTATATGTTGTGTCATCAGAGCAATTCAAATTGTCATGCGGCCGATGGTTTAAATTATACCAAAATGATAACCGATCAAAATATTGTGGAAGGTATTGACCAGGATGTGTTTGAAGAGGTATGGATATTTGGTGCTCCATATTTCGGTTTTTGGGAAGCCGCTATGGCCGGGCCAAATGCATTTAATATTAACGGAGATATTTATCCGCAGATCCCAAGCAAAAAAGCATTTGCCATCATGGGGTTTAACTATGAAAGGGGAGTTACAGAAATGATGCATGATCTTTGCCACCGAACAGAAGGAACAATGTCGCGGGTTTATGGTGGCTGGCAGGCGGAAGTACTGAACACTTCGTGGGCAAAATTTGCTGCGAACGAAATTCAATCGAAAGTAGCAGGGGTTGGATCATGCCACTATCCACCCAATGCCAAAGAAGATTATGATTATGCAAATGATCGACTGGTATCAAGCTCTGCCGAAGATTGGATGTACTATCCACTTTCTACCGGCAAAAGAATCATGGTGAATAATGCAACATGGGGAGCACCAGATCACGAAGGCAAGTATCTTAACTGGTGGTTCAAACACCTTCCTAAAAGAGTAGGTATTGCTTCTGATGGAAAGTTAAACTGCTGGTGGCGATATATTTTTGAGTTCAATGAAACCATTCTTCAATAATAGTTTCATAACGATGCGCTCTTTCTTCAGCCTACCTATTCAACATAGTTCTTAACGCTATGTTAAAAATTACATCTACACCCATCTTACCCCATAGTTTTTCTTTGATCAAAACAATCCTTTTTAAAGATGACAAAATTTAGGATGTTTGATTTTAATTCTGCCCATGAACAAAAGTCCCTTCTCTGTTTTGTATGAAGACAATCATTTGCTGATTGTAAATAAATCGGCTGGCGTTTTGGTTCAGGGCGATGCAACAGGCGATGTGCCATTAGCCGAACTCTGCAAAGTTTACATTAAAGAAAAATACAACAAGCCGGGTGCTGTCTTCCTGGGTGTGGTGCATCGTTTAGACCGACCTGTAAGTGGTGTGGTTGTTCTTGCACGAACATCAAAATCGCTTGAGCGGATGAATGCGTTGTTCCGCGAACGCGAAACTAAAAAAACATATTGGACCATCGTGAAAAATAAACCCACTCACACTGAAGGTACCTTGTTTCATTGGCTGCTTAAAGATGAAAGCAAAAACAAAACATCTGCTTTTAAAAATGAAACGGTTGGTGCGCTTCGTTCTGAACTTCATTATAAAACGATCGGATCGCAAAACGGATATTGGTTAATAGAAGTGAAACCCGTAACCGGACGGCCGCATCAGATTCGGGTGCAGCTGGCCAGCATGGGTTGCGTAATAAAAGGTGATATGAAATATGGAGACGATACAGGTAATGATGATGGAAGTATTTACCTCCACGGCCGGCAATTAGAATTTATTCATCCGGTGAAAAAAGAAACCATGATCATCCAGGCGCCTCCCCCAGATTACGGACTCTGGAAATTATTTACGAATTCATAATACCTTATGTAATGGCAACACCTCAATGGCTTGAACGATTGAAGCAACACTGGCATTTACAGAGCATCGTGCAGGTAATTGTGGTGTTGATTGTTTTTGCTTGTACAGGCTTTACAGTTTTATTTATCAAGAAACCGGTGTTAGCATTTCTGGCGGGTGAAGAAGGTAAATCAACTTTGGCTTCTGTGTTGTACTACATTTTTATTCTGCCACTTTACAATCTCATTTTGCTGGGGTATGGATTTCTCTTTGGTCAGTTTGCTTTCTTTTGGGAATTTGAGAAACGTTTCTTTCATAAGTTGATTTCGTGGTCTAGGAAAAGGAAAGTTTGAGGTTTGAGGTTCTTAAACATTGAAGAGCGCTAACCAGCAATGATCTACCATTAATGAACAACTATTCCTCCTATAGATTCCATAAAAAAGCCCCCAATAAGGAGGCTTTCATTTTTTTAAAGTTCAATTAATTCTTTTCTAGACGGCTACGAAGCAGCGTTGTAAAATGGCTTCGTGTTGATTCCCAAACTTGGTGTAGCACCATTGTCTGAGGTCGCTTAATTCTTCAGCAATCAATAATTTGATTGCTTTTCGAAGCTCTTTTTCAAAGAGCGCTGAGCTGAAACTCACTTTTGTGAGCACTAGTTTTACATAATTTAACATGGCAAAAACTGATAGAGTTTAAAAAATTTAGTCTCCTAACAAGTGTTAAGTTAAATAATTCTTCTAAAAACCAAAAGAACAATTTTCAACTTTCGTTCATCCTTCAAAAAGATAGGTGAACCTCTTTTTAAGACGTTTTTTGTCGTCTTTTATTCAAACGGTTGAAGTGATCTTTTAGGCTACTTTAGGATTAGGTACCTTTGAAACGAATTTTCTATGCGAGGGATTATAAATATGACTTTCTTTTTCCAGAAACGCTGTTTCTTACTTTTTATCCTGTTTTACGCCAACTTTTCGGTGGCAATGGCTCAAAATATCCAAATCGTTTTAGGGCCAGATGAAATTGGCGAGAATCAAGCCTGGACCATTACGGTGACAGCTCAAAACGAACAGCTGAAGAGCTACGACAATTTTCCTGACATTACTGGTTTTAAAAAACGCGGAACCTCGAGTCAATCCACCACCAATATTGTCAATGGTAATATTTCATCCTCCCAAAGTATTATCATGACGTATTTGCCAACCAAGCAAGGCACGTACACCATTCCGGCATTTACCATGAAAGTAAATGATAAGTCCTTTAAAGTGGCGGGTAAAAAAGTAAAGGTAGGTGCACCCGTTCAGCAACAGCGTGATCCCTTTAGCAGTTTTTTTGATCGCGATCCATATGGCACTGCTAATCGTGGTGAAACCGAATTTATTGATTTAAAAGAAGATGCCTTTCTTGCACTAACAACTAACAAAGATGAAGTCTATGTAGGCGAAGGTTTTCAGGCAACCCTTTCCTTTTTTCTTTCAGAACAAAATCAGGCACCGTTTCAATTTTCAGATCTGAATAAACAGCTCACCGATATTCTTAAAAAACTAAAACCTGCCAACTGCTGGGAAGAGAACTTCAACATTGAAAACATCAATGCGGAACGCGTAACGATAAAAGGCAAGGTATACGATCAATACAAAATTTATCAGGCTGTATTTTTTCCGTTTAACGCAGAGCCGATTAAATTTCCCAGTCTTGGTCTAGAGATGATAAAATATAAAGTCGCGAAAAATCCAACCTATTTTGGACAAAACAGAAAAGAAGATTTTAAAACATTCTATACAAAAGCAAAAACCATTAAGGTAAAACAATTGCCTCCCCATCCTTTGCGGGATCTTGTAGCCGTAGGTAATTACCGATTGGACGAACGCATGCGCAGCACCGATTTAGAAACCGGGCAAAGTGCAGCGTACGAATTTCATGTGGTTGGCGAAGGAAATATTTCTGCTATTGAAAAACCAGCAATAAAAAAAGATGGTGGGTTCGAATGGTATGAGCCAAACGTTCGCCAGGATATTAATCGAGATAACAATCGGGTAACCGGGAGAAAATCGTTTGGTTATTTTATGATTCCAAAAGAACCCGGACAGTTTAACTTAGGCGATTATGTTAACTGGGTATTTTTTAATCCTGTTGAAAAAAAGTATGATACACTGAAATCGCAATTGACTGTATACGTTACGGGCGAGAGCAAAAAGAATGAAGCCATTCAATCAAATGATTTAGGAAGTTTCTATGATAAAATTCAGGATGCTGACAATACCTTGTTCGCCATGAATAATAACCGTTGGTTGATGTGGGCATTTAATGGCTTTATAGGCGTGATGCTAATCGGTGCTGGATATTTGGTTTTTAAGAAGTAGGAACACCTTGCATCCTCAATAATTTTATCGTTTGTAAACCGTGCATTTTGCTCCTGAGGAGCAAGGCTCAAAAAAACATCGTGCGTTCACAGAGTCTCTTTCAGGAAGAAGGGTTGCAGAGTTTTCAAAAATCATTGAAATTAATTCCTGTGCTTCTTCTATCTTCGTGCTCGCATGAGCAATATATACGGAACACTTTTTAAAATCTCCACCTTCGGTGAATCGCATGGTCCCGCAATCGGTGTTATTATTGATGGATGCCCCGCGGGTCTAACCATTGATGAAACGTTCATTCAGTCCGAACTCGACAGAAGAAAACCTGGTCAGTCTAAAATTACTACGCAACGTAAGGAAGATGATACCTTTAAAATTCTAAGTGGAGTTTTTGAAGGTAAATCTACCGGAACACCCATAGCACTAGTAATCGAAAATCAGGATCAGCGAAGCAAAGATTATAGTCACATTGCAGAAACGTTTCGTCCATCGCATGCTGACTATACATACGATGCAAAATATGGCAATCGTGATTATCGCGGAGGTGGAAGAAGTTCAGCACGCGAAACTGCAGCACGCGTTGCTGCTGGTGCTATCGCCAAACTTTTGTTAAAGCATGAGGGTATTAACATTAATGCTTATGTATCTCAAGTAGGAGAAATTACGACACCACACTACACGCAACTTGATCTAAGCAAAACAGAAGACAACATTGTTCGCTGTCCGGATCAAGGTATTGCAGAGAAGATGATTGAACACATTGACGCGGTTCGCATTGCACGCGATACCATTGGAGGTATTGTTACCTGTGTGATCAAAAATACACCTGTCGGTTTAGGCGAACCTGTATTTGATAAACTTCACGCTGAATTAGGTAAAGCTATGTTAAGCATCAATGCCGTAAAAGGTTTTGAATACGGCAGTGGCTTTGAAGGTGTTAAGCAACTCGGTTCTCAACACAACGATGAATTCTATAATGAAGGAGGACGGATCCGCACCAAAACAAATCACTCTGGAGGAATTCAAGGCGGCATTTCAAATGGAGAAGATATTTATTTTAATGTAGCCTTCAAACCCGTTGCCACCATCATGCAAGATCAACCCAGTGTTGATAAGTATGGCAACGAAGCAACGGTAAGTGGCAAAGGCAGACACGACCCATGCGTTGTTCCGCGCGCAGTACCTATTGTAGAAGCAATGGCTGCATTGGTGCTAGCTGATTTTTTGTTGAGGGGGAAGGTTTCGAAGATGTAGAATGGTTACCGTTTGAGTGGTCAATATAAACAATTGGTAAAATATCAATCATGAAAAATTACCGAAGAACCGACTTAGTCAACATTTTCAAGATTGAAGTTGATCGCTTTGAAAAAAACAAGAAACATTCAGTGGAAATTTAATATTACAGCTTGGACACTACTAGTTTTGGCCATTAATTATAAAGTAACTAATCCAAAAGTTCTCTATCTAAGCAGTAAGACGATATGGAACAAGATTATCAAGAAACTTAATCTTTATTCAAACGATGACAAACCAATTCATCTTAGAATTAAGAAAATCAAAAGTGGAGAGAAAGGACGTTGAGATGGATTAAAGATTTTGGACTTAAGGATTTACTTTGGATTTGTTTTCAAATTGCAATTACTGGATCATTATTAATTGTCTTTTTTTCTACAAAATAGCAAGTTGAAAAAAAATAATCAGTTCACTTTTAAAAAGTTAAAAGCATGGGCTAACGTTTGGTTTTTGTCAATACGCCTCCGCAATATCAAGATAAAATCCCTTCTGTTCTTTCTTGCCAAAACCCTGATCTACTCTAATATTTAAGCGATCACTTTTGTTTAACATCAGGCGCAAGCCAATACCGGCATTTGGTTTTACAGAATTATCGCCAATGGAATACCACTTCACAGGAGTAAGTGCTGCGCCCGCCCATACTGTAAAACCCAATCGCCACCAAACATGGGTGCGATACTCCGCTTGAAATGCATAGAGATTTTTGTATCGATAAAATCCAGTATAATATCCACGCATGGTATTCGCTCCACCGATGTCAGCCATGTCTTTAAAAGGAACATCACCTCCATTTAAGTTAGCTACAAACTGAAGTGCGATTGCATCAAATTCGCTGAGCCACGTTACCGGGAAATATTTCCGAATATCCAGTTTAAAAGATTGATAGGTATAACTGGTTTTGTTGAACGATGGCTGAATAAAAAATAATGCTTCGAGGTAAAATCCCTTTCGGGGATAAACAAAACTATCGCGTGTTTCAATAGTAAGTGCTGGCGCAAAACCAACTCCCCAATAATCGTCATAACCTAAAGGCTTATCTATTTGCAAATGTCCAACACCCGAAGTGACGTTGCTGATTCTATTAAAGCGCACAGCAGAACCAACAAACACATTCCTCCTCAGTTTTTTATAAAATCGAAAGTCTCCCGCTACTTGATTATAATCGATGGTATCCTTGTACGAAATTGGATCTTCATTTTCAATACCAAAATAATATTCAGGAAAATAGGTGTAGTTAAACTTTACTTGCAAAATGGTTTTATTTTGCGGCAGGTATAATCGCGTTTTAAAACCAAGATCATATTGCTTTTGCTGTGTATACAGAAAATAGGTCTGCGCAAACGATGTGGTTGTTAGTGAATCCGGAACTTTAACCGTCTCGAAATTGGCAGCCAATAGTCCGCCAAAACCAAGTTTGGTTTCCGGTGAATAATAAATAACCGGTAAAGGCGTAAGCCGAAAACGCTTTGATGACTTTACACTGTCTTGTTGGCCAAGCGCATTACAAGTGATGAAAGACAATCCTACTGAAACAAGCCAAACCATAATTCGAATCATATACCCATTCACTTTACAACATGGATGGAGTCAATTCCATCTGTTGACATAATACATTACAATAGGATCATTTTTTTTGTAATTTATCACAATCATTCGACACTAATTCTTCAAAAACCTAAATCTTCAGTGGAAGCATTAATCGCAAACAACGTTACGAAGCGTTACACGAATCATGTGGCGCTCGATCAGGTAAGCCTCGTCATTCCGCAGCAGACCATTTTTGGTTTGCTGGGGCCCAATGGTGCTGGCAAAACCACCCTCATTCGCATAATCAATCAGATCATCAATGCCGACAGTGGTGAGATTTCAATCTTCGGAGAGAAGCTCCACGAAAAGCATGTTGGAACGATTGGCTATTTACCAGAAGAACGGGGACTCTACAAAAAATTAAAGGTAGGCGAACAGCTCATCTACTTTGCGCAACTAAAAGGCCTGAGCAAAGCTCGGGCAGTAGAGTTGAGCAAAGCGTGGATGAAAAAATTTGAGATCACCGACTGGTGGAATAAAAAGGTAGAAGATCTCAGTAAAGGTATGGCGCAGAAAGTGCAGTTCATCAGCACGGTAATGCACGAGCCCAAGCTTATTATTTTGGATGAACCTTTCTCTGGTTTCGATCCGGTAAACGCGCAACTCATTACCAAAGAAATTTTGGAACTGAAAGAAAAAGGTTGCACGGTTATTTTTTCAACCCATAGAATGGAAACCGTTGAAGACTTGTGTGATCATATTGCCTTAATCAACAAATCGCAAAAGATTTTAGAAGGATCAAAGAAGCAGGTAAAAGAAATGTATCGAACTCATACCTTCTCGGTAGAGCATCAGGGTGCTTTTTCAATTTCACCTGATAAGTATGATTTACTCGATCAAAAAAATATTGGAGACAATCATTTTAAGTCTATTGTACAGATTAAAGGATCGTTAACACCCAATCAATTGATCCGTGATTTAACAGACGTAACAGAGGTGCAAAGTTTCATAGAAAAAATTCCAACGATGAGCGAAATATTTATCACACTGGTGAAAGGAGGTTCAGATGAATAAGATATGGTTAATCATTCAGCGCGAGGTTATGAACCGCGTGCAGAAAAAATCGTTTTTAATTGCCACTATTCTGTTGCCGTTAATTTTTCCGGCTATTATGGCTGTGCTGGTATATGTGGCAATGGAGCAAAAGAAGAATGCTGCTAAAAACATAGTCTATTACGTAGACGAGAGTGGATACTTTGCACCGGATACATCTAAATTTATTTTCAAAAAGTTTGATGGAAAAATTGAAGACGCAAAAAATGTGTTTAAGCTAGATGATAGTTACGGACTTCTATATGTTCCGGTGTTCGATTTGTCAGACCCAAAAGGCTTGATTCTTTATACAAAGACCAATGCAAGTGCAAGTGAAGAGAATGATTTTGAGAACATGCTTGAGAACCGTATCAAGGAATTAAAAATGCAAAAGATTAATATCGATCAAAAGATATTGGAGGATTTAAAAACGAATGTGTCTATCCAAAATGTAAACATTGACAAAGAGACCGGTGATGAGAAGAAATCAGATTCAGGTGTAATGACGGGTGTGGGCATGGCCGGAGGAATATTGATGTACATGTTCATCTTTATTTATGGCGCGCAAATCATGCAAGGTATCATTGAAGAGAAAACCAGTAAAGTAGTAGAGGTAATTGTATCATCCGTTAAGCCCTTCCAGTTAATGATGGGAAAAATTATCGGACTTGCCTCTGTGGGACTTTTGCAGTTTCTGATTTGGATTGTATTAATAACAACGGTGTCATCAGTCGTTCTAGGCATGTTTGGTTTAAAAATGCCACAACAGCAAATGATGGAACAAGTAGCTCAACAAAATCCTGAGATTCAACAGCCACCTGCTCTTGAAATCATGAATGCAATAAATGAGATTCCATTCAGTTACATTATTCCTGTTTTTCTATTTTATTTCTTAGGAGGCTATCTCTTATACGGAGCACTTTTCGCTGCTGTGGGTTCAGCTGTTGATAGCCCCGCAGAAGCTCAGCAATTTATGTTCCCTATCACTATTCCATTGTTGATCTCGTACTTAGGGTTATTCATGTTTACTGTTCAGGAGCCACAAGGAACGATCAGCGTCTGGCTTTCAATTATACCATTTACTTCTCCCATTGCAATGATGGGGCGCATTGGTTTTGGTGTTCCAATTGAACAGTTAATACTATCAATGGTGTTGTTAGTTGGTGGATTCGTAGGAACAACCTGGGCTGCCGGAAGAATTTACCGAGTAGGTATTTTAATGCACGGCACAAAAATCAATTACAAGGTTATGGCCAAGTGGTTTATGATGAAAAACTAAGAGGAAGTACGATTTTCGATTTACGAGGTACGATTTTCATGAGACCCTTTACGATTGGTAAGAAATCGTAAATTGTACCTCGTAAATCGTACCTTTCTTTTTGTTGATGACCTCCAAGAACCCAGCACCGTCACTCGATTTCTATCAGAACAACACCAAATTAAA
>ENA-UOWO01002525-UOWO01002525.1-activated-sludge-metagenome-genome-assembly--contig:-NODE-2525-length-22472-cov-5.616184_pt1 | contig 22472 bp, 23 predicted proteins | sample MGYA00238148_ERZ761564 | MGnify/ENA primary metagenome ERZ761564 (study PRJEB28885, sample SAMN05720194) | activated sludge metagenome | isolation source: Anaerobic digester | place: USA... | reverse complement strand
CATTTTATTAGCTTGGGATTTGATAAAGACTTGGCCTGGCAAAGGGCAGCAAGACACAAGTTCGGATTTAAAGATACGAAAGGCCCTGGAGATATAATAAAACCTGCCATGTATTATTTTAATGCCAGAAGAATATTGAAATTGGATCCGAACCAGATCGTTAAGCTGTTCATAGGAAAGATAGGTATTGATCAGGCTTTGGAGCAAAAAGAGTATAAAGGTAGGTTTAAAAAAGATAAAATATGCGATTTTTTCGACCTGAAGAATTTGTAACTTATTTAGAACCTCTTGTGGATAGTTTGTGTTTTTAGTGTGTTTCGAATGTGAATAAGAAGATTACAAAATTTGAACAAGAGGTGTATGAAGCATGTTCCAGGATACCTTTAGGTAGGGTGTCTACTTACAAGGATATCGCTGTGTATATTAAAAGACCTAGTAGTGCCCGGGCGGTGGGTAATGCTTTAAATAGAAATCCCTACGCTCCAAAGGTACCCTGCCATAGGGTTGTTAGATCTGATGGCAGTTTGGGAGGGTTTGCTTTGGGGTCCCTAAAAAAGGAATTCCTACTTTCCCATGAAGGGCTTAAAATATTGAAAGGTAAGATAAGGGATTTTAAACAAAGCAGGTATAGTTTTGAATGATTTAATGTATGAAATTAAATAAGCTGCCGGACAATTTTAGACTAATAATATTTACAGTTTTACTTAATATACTATTGACCGGTTTAGGCATGGGAGTACCAATCTTCAATATTTTACTAAGTTTGCCCATTGGCTATTACTTGAACAAAGGAAGACAGGAAGATCAAAAGCAGAGGTTACAAACAGTCTTGAAAACAGCTTTGCTTTTAAGCGGTTTGACATTGATTTTAATGCTAATTATCTGGCTACCTGCTCTTAAATGGTTGACCGATCCATCATTAGATGTGGCCCAATTTGGGCATCCTTTCTGGCTATATGATCCTAAAACATCTTTTATCGGGTGGATAATATTAATGGTTTTTGTATCACCTATACTTCAGATGCTAGGACATGTATTTGGTGGGGTTCTGGCAATTTTGTATAAATGAAAATCTGCTTAGCGCTTCTGATACAATACTACTATGAAAAGATTGATTTTAATCAGGCATGGTCAACTCAAATAAGTAAGTCTGATCCGGAAAGGACATTAACTATTGAGGGAGAAGATAGTATTGCAGATGCTGCTGAGAAGATCATGCCTTACTTAGTCGGAGGGGTTGTAATTCTTCATTCGCCTACACTACGTACTAGGCAGAGTGCAATCGTTATTGGAGAAGTTATTGGATGTGATAATATCGGCACTGCAGACTTAAGAATGATTGGTCCGGAATTCCTTGCAGCAAGAGCTAATGCCGGGGAGTTGCTTGGTATCCCAGCTGCTGTGGTGTATATGCGTAAGATGCATATTCAGCCCGATCAAATTGAGACTCCCGCGCAACTGGTTAATAGATTCGATGAGATTTTTAAATCCTATGAGGAGGAGACGGTTATTGCTGTCAGTCATGAACCGTCAATCAGGGCATTTATGGAGGCAATGAGCGGTTACGATGTCTTATTTAAGTCATTTGAATCAGATCTATTGTATGCTGACTTTATAGTTCTAGAAAGGAAGTAATAGAATTAAGGGGTAGGCTTCATAATTAAAGGAGATTTTGTTTCAAGGTTGTGGAGCTTGTCTAAGATCAGTTTATATCCCCCCATACCTCTTTTAAGCCATTGATTCACCCTTGTTACCGTTGCTATGCTTACTCCTGTCTCTGCGGCCACTTTCCTTTGTGATTTACCTTTATTTAATTCTTTGGCTACTTTAAATCTGCTACCAAACTCAATGATCTCGGGTTCTGTTAAGAGATCTCTTAAGAATTGCATTGCTTCCTTTTCAGTGCTGAGCAGCAAGAGGGCAGTGCATAATTCTTTTGTGTTTTTATTTTCCCAATTACTCATAGTATTAGCGTATTATTACAATAATACAATGTTGATGTCAATGATTTGAGCCTTGATTGGGCAAGTGGTACAATCAGTGTGATTATTCAATACAATATGAATTATTCTTTCGCCGACAGATCTTTAAATGTTCCTTCTTCCGGTATAGGTATGATGATGAGATATGCTGCTTCATACAGTGATGTTTTATCATTGGGGCAGGGTACACCTTTGTTCCCTACTCCTCAATATATTTATGACTATGTTTCTGAGCAGGCTAGAAAAGACCCTGCAGTTGGGCAATATTCAACAGCTAATCTTGAGAATCAATTATTAGAATTGATCGCAAAGGATTTTGAAGAAATATATGGATTTAAGCCGCAATTATCTGAATTAGCTTTGAGTGTGGGAGGAGTTGGAGGATTGATGGCTACTTTCTTAGCTTTATTGAATCCAGGAGATGAGATAATATATTTCGATCCTAGTTACCCAATTCATTTATCACAGCTGGAAATAGCTCAAGCTAAAGTAGTCTTTGTTTCCTTGAAGGAGGATGAGGGCTGGAAATTGGATTTTGAGTTATTAGAGAAAAGTATTGCCCCAAAGACAAAAGCCATCTTGCTGACCAATCCTAATAACCCTACAGGTACTGTGCTAAGTAAGCAGGAAGTTGAGAGACTGGCTGATATTGTTTTGAAGAATGATCTCTATTTGATCCTTGATGAAGCCTATCAATTTTTAAGTTATGAAGAATTCTATAGTCCGTTAATGATTGAGGATTTGCGAAAGAATACAATCTGTATTAAAAGTTTTTCAAAAGAATTTGCTATGACCGGCTGGAGAATAGGTTATGTGTATGCTCCCAGTGAAGTTTTAACAAAGATCGCTTTCAGTATTAATACCTATTTATGTATATCTCCGGCAACAATCGCTATTCATGGAGCAATTGCTGCTTTAAGTGATCCTAGAGGCAAGGAGGCCATGAATGGATTCTATAATGAATTCTTAAAAAGCAGGGAAGTGATCTGCAACAGGATGGATAAATTAAATAAATTATTTAGTTATTCCAAGCCCCAAGGCGCCTATTATCTGTTTCCTAAAATTAAAGGTTTTGAGGATCTGGGAGCAATAGATTTTTGTAAGAAATTGGTGGATGAAGCAAAAGTTATTACTATCCCCGGAGACAGCTCAGGTCCAGCAGGCAAAAGACACATCAGAATGTCTTTTGCTGCTAAAAGTGATCTGATCGAAAAGGCTTTTGATAGGATAGATGAGTTTGCTTCTAAATATGATCTATTATGATATTCACAAAGTATTCACAATTTAGTGCGATACTATAGACTTTATACTACAAGCCCATGGCTAGAATACTGATAGTTGAAGATGACCCACAGATCAGAAAGATAGAATCCGATTATTTAAAAAACGCAGGTTATGATGTAGTAGTAGCGGCTGATGGTGTTCAGGGAGAATTAATGGCCAGCACACAACAGCCAGATTTGATCATTCTTGATCTTAATTTGCCTGGTAAGGATGGAGTAGAAGTATGTAAGAAAGTTAGAAAAGGATCCGGGATTCCGATCTTGATGGTAACTGCCAGGACTAAAGAAATTGATGAATTAATAGGGCTGGAAGTAGGTGCAGATGATTATATCAAAAAGCCTTTCTCACCCAAGATCATGGTTGCTCGAGTCAGATCATTATTGAAAAGAGCAGGATCTGAGAGTGAGCCGGTTATAATTAATGTATTGGATCTTATGTTCGATCTGCAGAATTATGTGTTAAAAAGGGATGATGATCTAATAAATTTAACTAAGGTACAATTTGATATTTTAAGTACTTTGGTTATGAATAAAGGAAAGGTGATGAAAAGAGATGAGTTAATGGATAATGGGTATAAATCCGATATACCCCCGGAGATATTTGATCGGACGATCGATGCTCATATTAAAAATATCAGGAAGGCTTTGGGGGATGATCCTAAAGATCCTAAATATATATCAACAATTAGAGGCGTAGGGTATAAGTTCAATGGGGAATAAGATATTTGGAACAATCAGTTTAAGGATATTTTTAGCGGTATTTCTAACTACCTTCATTATTAGTGTCGGCAGCAGCTATTATCAAATAATTAGGGTTAATTTTGCTTTCGATAGATTTTTAGAACAACAGGAGGTTGAGCTTGCTAATATGGGCTGGATGAGGAATAAGATGGAAGTGGATAGATTAAGAAGGCTGGAGATATTAAATGATCAATTTAGAAATGCCATAATCCAAAACACCCTGCTTTCAATGGTAGCCGGCGCTGTTGCTGCTTTGGGCACGGCCGTTGTACTGGCTAAGAATATTACTGGTCCTTTAGCTAAGATGGAGAAAAGCATTGGAGGATTAATGGATGATAAATTTAAAGGCAGATTGGAAGAAGAGGGCCCTTATGAGATCCAAATGCTGATCCAGAGGTTCAATAAGCTGCTTGACGAATTATCAAGGATAGAAAAGTTAAGAGCGGATTTGGTTTCTGATATTACCCATGAATTAAGGACCCCATTAACAAAGATCAGGGGGCAGCTCGAAGGGGTTAATGATGGTGTTTACAAACCTGATAAAGAACTCGTAGATAATCTATTAGCCAATACCTCACAGCTAGAAGCTATAATAAACAGGCTGCAGGAATTGATTGAGATCAGGTCCGGGCAAATAAAATTAAAGAAGGTAAATATTGAGCTATCTAGTATGGTCAGATCTGTTCTAGCAGGATATGCCAAAGAAGGAGTGGAAGTGGTAGTAAATATTGATAAAGGGGCTAAAGTAAAAGCAGACCGAATTAGATTCAGGGAATTATTAGATAATCTAATTAGCAATGCTTTTAAATACACTAAGAAAGGTCAGATCAGTATTGAGGCGAGTGATAGGGAGCTTAAAGTGTCTGATAGCGGTATAGGAATCCCTGAAGCCGAACTTCCATATATTTTCGAGAGATTCTATAGGGTGGATAAATCTAGAAATGATCAAACAGGCGGATTAGGCCTTGGTTTAGCAATAGCTAAAGAAATAGCAGAAGCCCATGGATTTCTGATGTCAGTTGATAGCGAGCTTAAAAAAGGCTCTACATTCACGATCTCCTTCAATTCATAATACCTTCAAAATTATCCTTTAAGATAGTCATAGTTTAACAAGCAATAGGTTGCACCTTAAACTAGACTGCGGTTGGCAGTAACAAATTGAACACAGGAAGACAACTGAAGCGAAAAGAACTTAAATAATTTACTTTTTATTTTTTAGACATGAAAAACAAATATTTATCAATTGGACTAGTAACTCTGGCTTTTGCAGCTGCGGGACTTTCCTATTTTACCCAGCCTGTTGAGGCTTACACTGAAGTTGGACAAGTTACAACTACTGCCGGAGAAGTTAAGACCAAAGTTGATATGAAGGCAACGATATTGGAGATCGATGGAAGCATGGTAAAACTTAAAGACAATGACACAGGAACAGAGTATGTTACACGTTTTGGCCCAGCCTGGTTTGTCGACAAAGAATACAATGTGGGTGACATACTTGAATTAACAGGAGTACTAGTTGATGCTGAGGATAATGAGAACGGGAACACTCTGCTCACCATGGTTGTGGATGGGCAGACCTTACGCAGTAATTTCCCCGGTAAACCTGACTGGGCCGGCAAAGGTGGAAATGGTAAGGGCACAGGTAATGGAAACGGTGGAGATTGTATTAACCAATAATAGTTAAGGATTGGACTAAAGAGACCCTCTAGGGAGGGTCTCTTTTTTATGGGTTTTTGATTTGATTGCTATCAGTATGGAGAATAAATATAATTGAAGGAGAGCTATGCTTTTAATGCATATTTTGTTTCGTATTGTTCTAATTACTGTTTTTAGCCTTTTAGCCGCCACAAAGGTCTTTGCCCTTGTGCCCCAGCTTGGCACTCTATATATCCATACCGAAAGCAATTATTCATATTTGAGCAGTGAGATCTTAAATCCCGGAGAGGGACCTGTTATCCTGTGCCAGTATTCTATAGATGGTGGGAGCAGTTGGAGAACGGCAATGATAGAGACCAATTATGGAATAAGCTATTGTAAGGCCAGCGCCAGTAATATCGGGACCACAAATCCTCAACTAATAATCATGAAAGCCGTTAATAGTGTTGATCAAACCGGAGCCAGTACACCACCGGCAGTATTTAGCAGCAACACTATCAAATTAATATCTTTCATGGCCGACCCTTCATATTTAGATGGAACCACTAATGTCAGGTATGTTCCCAGTTCTTTTAATATCAGGTCTCAGATCAACGACATCTGGTCAGGTTTAAAGACCTGTACAATCAAAAATAATGATGTAGCTCTTCGAGATCCTGTTATTACTAAATTGAATAACGGAAGTTACGCTTGTAATGCTGCTTTGCAGATAACAAATCCTACTCAGCTTAATTTGATCACCTTGAACGTATTAGACAGTATCAATTACCAACTGGATTCAAGTCCTTTATCAGTGATGCTGGATGTTGGAGTCCCTACGTCTAGCATTAGTTCTATAGGTTTGAACGGTTCTGTGATCAGTATCAATGCCAACGCTATAGATCAGGCAAGTGGGATCAGGAAGATCGCCTTGTGGTATAGGTTGCAGGGTGTTAATGATTGGAGACAAATAGCTGAGCAAAGTGCATCTGTTCAATCAGGCATGATCGGGCCCAGGAATTGGCAGACTACTTTCTCCATAGATAAGAATAGTATTGGAGGTAGTGGGGTTTTCGATTTTTTTGTTATTGCTAATGATCTAATAGGAAATAGTGAGCAGCCTAAAAATATTGTTGAGAAGAGCATTAGTATTACTAATCCTCCTGCTGTACCTACCTTAACATCTACAACAATACCAAGCATAACTGTGACTGGATTGGTTGAGGAAATTGATCTTTCGATCACGCCAAGCATAGAGGATGTGCCAACAAGCGAGCCTGTGAATGACAAAGAAGATTTTTTGTCTGATTGGATAAATTATGAAGTTGATGAAGGACTTAGCTTCTTTCTTGACGCGACAAGCGACAATGTCATGTTTAATGAAGATGGAGCCAGTGGATTTAAATTCTATGGCAAAGCTCCAGCTGGAGTCGAAGTCAGGATCTCGGTATTTAGTGATAGATATGATCTTTCAACCACAGCAGATGCCGATGGAAATTGGGAAGTAGCGATGGATCAGCCATTAAGTGAGGGTGATCATACTGCCTATCTTTACTATCTAAATTCGGAGCAGGATTATTACAGGCTGGAAAAAGAGATGATACTTAATGTAGACCTCAATAATAGAATGGTATTTTCCGATCTGAACATATTACCCCAAAGTGGGGTTCAAGATACAACCAAAGGCATTGTTGCCTTTATCTTAATGATATTTGGGGTTGTAATGATAGTGATAGCTATTGCTGGATTCAACTATAGAAGAATGTTTAGAACCGATGAGGTGATCGAAGTATTACCAAGACAACAGCTCGATCAGGATTCCTCAGTAGTGGTTGTAGGACAACGTAATCCGTATCTTTAATTTATTAACTTTTGACTAATGGGAAATACAATATACAGTGCGATATTGATCGTTTTAGGATTGATCGGTGTATTCAGGGGGTATAAAGTTTTTAAGATATATTTAGCTCTTAGTGCTTTTATCTTAGGTTTCTTTTTTGGATTTAGGATCCTAGCAGGGCAGGATCCTGCCTGGCAATTAGGGGGAAGCGTGATATTAGGGTTGTTACTGGGAGTTATCAGCTTCACTATATACAAGGTAGGTATGTTCATCATTTTTGCGGCCTTATCAGCAGAACTAGTGCGCTGGGGAATAGTATATTTCGGCTGGAATTTGGGAGTATATCAGGACTGGACTGTATTGATATTATCGATCCTGTTTGGAGCCACAATGCTAGTTCTTGGTATTGAGAAATTTATTGTTATTCTAGCAACTTCAATTGGGGGAGCTGCCTATGTTGTATTAGGGTTTGTGGCCATCAGGACCAATAGTTTTCCCGTTAACAACTACAATGTGTTTATGGACCTTACTAAATTATTCGCAGATGAACAGATGTTTTTAGTAGGGTATGCGGCTCTAGTTTTCTTTGGGATCCTCTTTCAGTTTAAAACTGCAAAATAGTGTAATAGTATGGGGCCCCTTGCGTTTATCTATCTCGACTTGAATATTATGGTATGAAGACCAATATCTTAGTAGGAATATTTGTAATAGGGTTACTTACTTTTGGCACTTATGTTGCCCATAGTTGTCCCGATCTATCCTCTCAAGGAAATCAAAGTGGGTTGATGCAGCCTGCTACTGATAACGTCATAGTTTTGATCAGAGATAAGATCACTATGCCGGATGTGATCACTGTTAAATCCGGAACTACAATTACTTGGATCAATAGCGATAAGTTCGAACATAGTATCATTTCCAATTCGGACCTTCCAGAATTACTCTCAGGAACTCTTAAGCCAGGAGACTCATATTCTTTTAAATTCACCAAATCGGGTCAATGGGGCTATTATTCAGCTCTTAATCCCGAGACTAAAGGGAGAATAGTAGTAGTGGAATAAACAGATCCAATTTATGATAATATTTAATATATTATCATTCTCCAATGGATCTATCTTCTCTCAGCACAATGGATATCTTAGGTAAGCCACCAATATTTTGGGGAGGATTAATGGTATTCACAGCCTTTTCTCTAACTGGACTTTTATCTACTTTGAATTTAAAGGGAAAGATTAAGCAGACTGTTAGATCTCATCAGATATTTGCTCTTATCTCCATACTGTTTGCCCTGTTTCATGCTACTCTGGGGATCCTTACATCAGGCAAGATCATTTCAATTATTGGAGGTATATTCACACTCCTATCTTTTTCAGTTACTGCTCTTTTGGCATTGTCAACTGTAAAGAATGGTCCCTTTAAGGTCAGTGTTAAAACACATCAGTTAATGGTGTATGTCTCTTTAGCATTTGCTTTAATGCATGCGATTTATGGCATTTTCTTATCATGAGTGCTTGTGAGCAAGAAGGTTGTGTTTCGTTTATAAATATATATTCCCAGTTATCCTATTGTCCAAATTTTTAGCTATATAAAGCTAGGAATATTTGGATATATTTTACTTTTTATTTTCCCATTATGAAGAAATTATTTACCTTCCTGGCTGTATTTATGGCTGGGATGGGGTTGGTCTTAACGACTGTCTATGCTAAAAAGGCTGATAACGATGCAGGTGCGATGTTTATCGATTGGAATCTCTCAGGTGATGTTATGCCTGTCCCTCCCTATGGATCTAGCGATATTATTGGTTCAGATACTGCATCAAAATTAATATTGAATCATCCACAAGGCAGGGTAGTAGCCAATCTAACAGGTGTTATGAAGGGGCTAAATCCAAATACGGTTTATACAGTATATCTTTCAAAAACTTACACTCCGTATGTACCACAAACAATTTCCCCTGATTGGACTTGGACTGTGCTAAACACATATTTTCACGATATACATCTCACAACAATTAATCCTGATGGGACATTTTCTGGAACTGGAGGATATCCTTCTGGAGCAAATCCTTACCAAACAACCGAGATTATTGAAGGACAGCTTATAGGTAATACTATGACATTGAAGACAACCTATAACGGTCCATACAATCCAGGGTATTCTGTAACCGCAACTGGAATTGTTCAGGCAGACGGATCAGTTATAGGAACGGTCCCCTGGTCTTGGTTCACTAGTGGAGGAGTGGTCGTGCCCGCAACAGGTTCAACTGGCTGGCCTGGCTTATTGACAGGTGTAAAGGCTTTTACATTTACAACTGATGAATTCGGAAATGGCAGCTGGCATTACAATTTTAAAGATACTATTCCTGCTGATTTTGCATCAGTTTGGATTAATGGTGGAGGCAAAACAATACTTATCAGCGATCCATTTGAGTTGTAATAATTATTAAGTTATTTAGCAGGGGAGAAATCCCCTGCTTTTTTATCTTCTTTGTTACCGAAGGTTTAGTTTAGCGTAATATCTTTGTATTGTTTGTAATGATTGAAGGAGGTGATCTTGAGATTATGAAACAATTAAATATTGCGCTTATTTCTTTAGCTATTTTTACCCTAAGTATTACTAATGTATATGCTGGAGGTGATAAGGTAAGAGGGGCAGAAGGAGATGGCAGCGTAGTTCAAAACTGTCTAAATTTCAATGGAGATTGCCCATATGGTGACTATGATCCTACTGATTTTGAAGTTACTGTATGGGATTCTAATAGTGATTTGGTTGACGGGTTGATCACCTGGGGTGCTGAAAATCCTTTATTCATTGATATGGTAATCAGATCTAATGAATGGACAAATATACTGAATCCTTTAACATTGACTGGAGAAATATCCAAAAGCATTGTTAAGGGTATGGATTTTGATAATGAATATGATAGAAGCATATTCACTCAGATAGATGAGGATGGACATTTAAGTTTAGTGATCTATCAAAAGATCTAATTTAAGTATTTAATATGCAGGGGAGAAATCCCCTGCATTGCATTTAAGCCCTTATTGGCTTATCATCCTTGATAGTATGTGAAATATTATGAAATTCTTAATAACACTTGACGATCTTAATGCCATAAATGGCTATGTAATAGCTCCTAGACAGCTTGCTATTGCTTTAAGAGGATCTGGGCATATTGCTAAGATCTTCTGCAGAGTACCTCCCAAAGTCATGTTTAAGGGGGAAAGCAAGGAGGATTTTTTAAGGATCGGGATTGGAAGCATATTGAATAATAGGCTGATCAAGGAATATGATCCTGATGTAGTCATATGCAACAGCCATTATCCTACAGATATGATCGCTATGGATTATGCTCATAAACATAAAGTGTTAAGTCTTTACTATGTTCATAGTCGTATTGAGAAATTAATAAAGAGTAGGGTGTTCATGGGGGAATATTGGCCTGAATTTTTAATTAATAGTGTTGTTAAGATTTTTAAAGATGAGTTGAAGCATGTTGATGTGATAATCGCTTTGAGTGAGCAGATGAGAGAATACCTGGAGAGCTTATTCCCAAGAGCTAGACTAGAGATCATTAGTAATGGAATAGATCTGGATGTTTTCAAATTCAAAGATAGAAAGATCAGTGATGGCATGATAGATCTTCTCTATGTTGCTAACTTTGAGCCTCGCAAGAATCAATTATTCCTATTAAAAGTAATGAATGAATTACCAGATAATTATCGTTTACATCTAGTTGGAGGTAAGGAAGACCCCGCCTATTATGATAGGTTTAAAACAGCTTTGAGAAAGTATAAAGGGGAGAATGTGATATTGCATGGAAAGTTAGATCTGAATGAAGTATTGCCTTTATACGATAAGGCTCATCTCTTTGTTGATTCTTCTCTTATGGAAGCTCAAAGTCTAGTCCTGCTTGAGGCTATGGCCGTTGGATTGCCTATTGTTAGGATTTACAATCAGGACACAGCTGGTGTTACAGAGCATAAGGTAACTGCCTGGCATGTGGCCGAAAAGACTGATGCTAAAGGTTTTGCAAGAGCGATAAGAAAATTATCTAAAGATAGTGAGCTTTATGCTTCTATGAGGTTAAATCAAAAGCAGGAAAGAACGAAATATGGCAGAGACGCAGCAGTTAAACAGTTACTTGATGTAGTGAAAAAGTATAAGTCTTAAGGCTGATAGATCAGTCTGCCTTCTACCTCTCTATAGATATTCTGATTATTCCTTAAGTATTCTTCCAGAACTTCCTGAGCTGATGTGGAAATGACCTTGGTTTTACCACTGGCCTCTAATTCTTGTGCAGATATATTCAGGTAATCCTTTGAGTTCTTGTAATGATAACCTTGCAGACAGACAGTATAGAATTTATCTAATTCGATTGGTGATCCTTTAATTTCAAGACTGACAAGCTTTTTATCTTTCTCATTGTAGATGGCTTTAACTCCTGAATTTACCTGATAATTTTCTCCTTCACCATTTCTGTTCTCAATTCTCATGAAATGTTCGAACATATTAAATACCTGAGCTCCTGAGATTGAAAATCTTGTTAAAGAATCGTCATAAGGGAAACAGGTAAGAAGATCCATCAGGCTTACTAGCGGGCCGATCTTTTTTACTCTGATCGAACCACTTCCTACCAACATGATGTCGCATTCACTAGCTTCAGCCATGGCATCAGCTACCAAATTACCCAAAGCTGTTTCAATCTCTCTTTTGGGGTGGGTTAGTTCTCTGGAGAGCTTGCATACTATTGTTTGATATTTTTGATCAACAGTTGATTTGTATGAGTTAATAAATCGCTTGAGTTTCATATCAGGTTCAGCGATTCGATTATCTATTTTGATCAGCTTCCATTTGTAGCTGATTATGGAATTGGACTCGTCATCAACCTCAATATCGAATCTGCCTATTTGATCAGTACCCACACCGGCCTGGGCAATAAGTATGTCATTGACCTTTTTAGGTTGTTCCAGAATGGTATGAGAGTGTCCGCCAATGATCATATCTACCCCCCAATTCTTTTTTAAAAGCTTGGCAAGCTCCACATCAGATTCAAAACCAATATGGGTCAAGAGGATTGTGAGATCGATATCATCCTTTTTGTAAGCGTTGCAGATCTTACCTACTTCTTTACTGGCCTCCTGTAGTGTAACAAAAGATCCGATCAGAGGATCTTGTTTGATGGAATCAATGACCTTTTCCGTTAAAATGCCACTGAAAAGGATGTCAAAGCCATCCACTTTTTTAACAAGGTAGGGGAGCATCAATCTTTTGTAGTAGGGCTTGATATATAGATTGGCGTTTACAATTGGGAAATTCGCTACTTTCTCTAAGAATAATAGATGGGGCAGACCATAATCGAATTCATGATTGCCAAGAGCAACTACATCGGGAGCCAGATAATTCATGATCTCCATAGTGGAGATGCCTTTGTATTCACTGTCAATGATGGAGCCCTGCAGCATATCTCCTGCAATCACATACAAGACATTCTTTTCTTCTTTTCTGACCTTATTAATATATCCTGATAACAAGGCTAAACCACCTATTAGCTCACCTCTTTCAGCTTTATCATCAGCTAGGAAATCTCCATGCATATCATTACTATGTAGGATCGTGAATTTTTTAGTCATGTGAAGAGTTTAAGGAGTATGCTTGAATAATATGCCTATCCTTGATTTTTGTAAAGGGAGATATTGAGGTCTTGAATAAGTTAGGGCATAATAAAAAGAAACTTGCCAGAAAAAGGTACAGTTCACAACTCAGAAAACCCCATACAGCCCCTTTTAAAAACAGCTTTGATTGCTGCAGGCAGTCTAGCGCTCACCTATGTTATTGGTAATTGTGCATTTACTAAATCAGCTTTTCGAAATATTGATAATAGAGACGGCTGCTGCCGAATGTCCGGGATGCGAGGCAGTAATATCCCCTTGCAGGCTGCTCATCTTTATCATGATGACGGGGTCCTGGGAGGGTATAATAGTGCGGAGAATGGATTATTAATGACTCCCTGGGCACATGGTCTTCAGCATTGGTTGATATACAAATGGGGGGTAGGACCGGAATTTGGATTAAGTGATAGTGAGAGTTTGGGGGCCGCTACAGCCTGCTTAAATACCAACGAAAAAGCATTTAAAAAGAAAGAAGGCTATGCCTTTCCTTTTGATATGACTCCCTTAAAACCAGATGATGTATTAAGAATTGCCCTATTTAATGCCAGCTGGTTAAGTGGGCTTCAAGGGATATGCCTAGGCCAAGCTGGTGAAGTGATAAGTCATTTTGTGCACGGACCTGGTCCTAAAAAAAGTGCTGCAAATTGGGCCATACCGGAAAGGACTCCCCAAAATCATAAGAAAGTTCCACCAGTATCTGCAATAACTAGCTACAGGGAAATGAGCATCGAGGAAAGGATCGAAGAAATTGAAGCAGTTAAGGCTAGACTTAATGGTGATGGGAAATGGATCATGCATAATTTCATTCAGGATCCTAAAAACGGTGTTAATAGAAGTAATCGTCCCCATATAGAATCATTAATAGCCAGATACAATCAGTATGTAGAATAGATTCATATTGCTAGAAGCAGCTAAAAAGTGCAATATTAAGATATATATTAATTTCAATAAAATGGACCAATTCGAATATGGAAATTTTCTTTTAGAATCATTAGGAAGAGCTGCTGATATTGCTTTACAGTATTATCAAAAGGTTTCTGGGATAGCTAAGGCTGAAGATAATAATCAAGTGTTGACTAAGGCTGATCTGGAAATAGGGCAGTTCTTAATTGATCAGATCCAAAGTAAGTATCCTGGACATAATATCATTGATGAAGAGATTGGGGCTTTGGACAATGGCTCTGATATGACCTGGGTCATTGATCCAATTGACGGTACCAGTAATTTTGCTGCTGGAGTTCCTACTTATGGAATAATGCTGGGATTACTTGTCGGAGATACTGCAATTGCAGGTGGTATTGTCCTACCTAGCTTTAATAAGCAGATATATATCGCTGAAAAGAATAAAGGGGCGTTTCTTAATGGTCAACGACTTCGAGTTACAGAGGAGAATTCTTTAAGATCAAGTCTTCTAGCATATGGTATTGATTCGCATCAGGAAATGCCTGATCTCACATATATGGAGTGCACAACATTAGCAAGATTGATCCAGAGGATCAGGAATTTAAGATCAACTAATAGCGCCTTTGATCTGGCTATGGTATTAGAAGGAAGGTTCGCAGGGTGTTTAAATAGGACAAGTAAGATCTGGGACAATGTTGCGCAAGATATTTTGGTAAAAGAGTCCGGTGGGGTATATGTTAATTTCAAAGGTGAGGAGATCAAATACGCTAATGCTCTGCAAAGAACTAAAGAAAATTTTGAATTTATAGCTATTGCTCCCCAATTCCTGGATGAGATTCTGGAAGTGGTCAGGACATTTAATGATGAGCGGGGTATAAACTAGAGAGCGGAAATAGTGTATTCTTTTAATAGAGATAAATACCTATGGGAAGAGAGAGGTTAATATATTATGGATTAATTCTGGCTTTAATATTGTCAGTAGTATATTTATTGAACTGGTGGAACACTATTCAGAATGAATTAAACGAGCTTCCTTTAACAGGTGCCTCCCCTTGTGGGGTAGTATCGGTTAAAGTCGGTACCAGTAGAGTAGCCTTCTCATCAGAATTAGAACTTGCGAGCAACTATGAAAGGTTCTATCTGCAATTTACTGATAATGCTGATCCCAATCTATTGTGCAGTGAAATGCCCTTAGCTTTGATGCTGGGTAAATGTCAGGATAATGAATGTACTTATTCAGTGCCGATCGAGGCTTGGGAGCCTTTTATGAGTGATCTTAAGGGGCTAGCAAGGATAGATTCTGCTTTATTTCCTCTTGGTAAAGGGCAATATGCTTTGAAGTTCAAAGAAGCTAATTCCCTGTATGCCTGGAGCTCTCCTGTTTTTATTAACATCGAAGCTGAGAGTACTGTTAAAACCGTTGCTGTCGATCTTAGTGACTATCTTACTTATGAGCAGGGGGATGTCTTTGTATATGATTCTAAAAGCTATCTTAGTAAAGGAGAAAGACTGGGAAGCCCTGTGGTAGGAACAACCAGAATTGAGATCGAGCATGATACTGCTTGGGGTGACTATGTGATCAGGCCTTGGAGGATCTTGAAAGATAATGCTGCTCTTTATTGGCACCCAATACCATTAGGGCAGGAGTATAGTGGGAAGGATATCACTGACGATGAGAATATGCGCCTTATGATGATAGCACCCCAAAATCAGGTTAAAGATAAAAGATTAGTTAGTATCAACGAATATATCTATGCAGTTGGCCACAAAGCATATCATAGATCTTCTTTGGATGGAGATAAGCAGATAAATTCCAATGATTTAAACCGTGTTTATACCTATACAACAAAAGATAATAATTATCCGGCACTCTTTTTTGGTAATAAGAATGAGATATTGCCCACTTCATATCTGCAGAATAATACTGTTAGGAATTTAAGCAGTTTGGATAGCAACACTTTACCTGTTTTGCTTGCAGATCAAGATACCAATAGAAGTTGGTATCTTAGAATTGAAAAACAAGCCTGGCCAGTGATAATTGGGGAAAAGAGCTATGATGATGTGGTTAGGCTTGATATGTACGAAGGGCCTGGTGATTTTTTAAGTGGCCAAATGCCAGTTAGGGAAAGCTGGTATCTTGCTAAAGGCGTTGGTTTGATCAAGGTCGCTGTTAAATATTTTTCAGCAGATGCCTTTGGGTCTTTAAGTAGCCACTATCCATATATTAAAACATGCAGCAGCGATCCTGATTGTTTATCTGAAGATATATTAGCTCCACATTTGATCCTGGAATTAAAAAGCAAAACCAAAGCAGAGCCTCTTAATTTTACTATCACCTCTAGTAGCAGTCCTGTATGTTCACTTCAAGGTAGTTGTTTAAGCATTTTTGATGTTAATACAGACAATGGAGTGTATTTGAATCTATCAGATACCAACTATACAGGATATATGGAAAGCAAGGACGATAAAGGCAATGTAGCAAAAATATTCTGGTTTGAAGAGGGTAGATCATTTATACCCGCCAGTTATTTAAATACTCTTGATACCAGTTTAATTTATTACAGCCTGAGAAAATATATACCTTCTGAAGAATTCCCAGGGGAAACCAGATACATTAAACCTCTAGCCTGGTCTGAGCCTCAGGGACTAATGATAAAATAAAGGAGATGAAACAAGCACAAATAGATATATTAGCAAATTGGGCATCTAGCTGGCTGGAATGGCAGAGACGTAACTACCAAATCCCGGGAATAGCATATGTGATCTTTGATAATAATGAGCTCTTAGTTAAAGGAGGGTTGGGTTATGCAGATCTTGATGAAAAGTCTAAGGTTGATCCAACTACCACGATGTTCAGGGTCGCTTCAATAAGTAAGAGTATTACGGCTATGGCCATAGCCAGGCTCTGGCAGCAGGGTAGATTAGAGCTTGATGATCAATTGGATAAATATTTAAATATTGGAAAGATAGGAGTGTTGAAGTTGCGATCATTGTTTTCCCATACTTCCGGGCTCAGAAGAGATGGCTTACTGCCATTTTGGGATAATGATGAATTCCCAGACAGCGATGGTTTATTTGAGGAAGCTAGAGTAAAAGGAGCTGAAGTATTTGCTGAAGATAGGAAATACAAATATTCTAATTTTGCATATGCGCTATTAGGACAGGTAGTTGAGAAGGTAAGCGGGATGAGTTACGAAGAATTCATTAAATCTCATATTACTGATCCTCTTAATTTAAAAAATCATTATTGTGATATTAAAGGCTTGAAAGCAAATGAGAGAAAAAAGCTGGCAAAAGGCTATTCCAGATTTGAATATGATTCACTATTGAATAGTAGTAGAGAAACTTTTAAGGAAATTCAAACTAAATCCTATGCCCCGGCTGTAGGGCATACTATTTCGGCAGTTGATCTTAGTAGAATAGCTCAGCAGCTATTTTTAAAAAATGAAGATATATTGGGAGCAAAAATTAAACAAACAATCCTAAAGCCAAGGAAGGTTGAGAAGCATCCCGATGATACTTATGCATTAGGATTTAAAGTATGGAAGAATGGTAATAATCAATTGATCGGCCATGGTGGAAGCTTTGCTGGTTTTAGATCATATTATGCAATATGTCCTAAATATTCACTAGGAGCAGTAGTACTAACAAACAGCATGAATGATAGAGCTAAGTCCATGGTTGAGGCCTTGATCGACATGGCAATAAAGATCAAGATCAAGGGGGCGGGAGTTAAGAAATATCAAATATTTGAGGGTATGTTTTCAAATCGCTGGAGCGATATTCAAATCCTGGGAATGGGTGAAGATATCTATTATTATGATCTAAGCTCAAATAGTCCTAGTAATGAATTAATTAAACTGGAAAAGAGGGGCAAAGGATTCATTGATGAAAATGCATCTGGAGGTGATTACAAAGGAGAAGGTGTTGAGTATATATTTAATAGCAGGGGCACGATAAGATATTTGAAATGGGGTAGTTCTATTTTATATCCAAAATACTGGAAATAATGGGAGCAGAGAAACCTGATTATTCCTTACATATCAAGGCTCAAAGAGAGTCTGAGAGTCAAGCTGTGAATGAAGTTAGAAAAGGACTCTTCGCTCAGATGGTGGGGAAGTTCATTAATCCCTTAAGGCCTATTTTGGAATTTTTAAATAATCCAATTAAATTTATACTGGATTTCCCTATGAGGCGCAGATTTAAAGCTGAAGATGAGTCTCAAAGCTTGCCTCAAAGCGCTCCACCAATGACAAGGGGTACTCCTTCACCTGGAGCTAGACCTAGGGAAATGCTTCAACAAATTGCTCAGCCAGAAGCTACTTAAATGGCCAGAATTTACCCGTAAGTTGAGTTGCCTTTTTAATATATTCATTGTTAGCTATCTTTTTCTTGCCTTTAAAGTATTGGGCATAGGCAAAGATCAATGATGAAGGTATAAGCAGTATTAAAATGCTTAAGAGCAGCTTGGGTGAGATCTTAGTGTAGTCCAAAGAGGGGATCGCTTTTGGATTTATCTCCTTCTTATTTAAATTAGCATTGTATATGGTCTTTAATACAGCTGGTAATTCCTCAAGTAATTCTTTTCTTAATTGGAGATGCTCTGTAGCTAACTTTAAAAAATCATTGCGCTCATCTACTGAAAAACCCTTAATGATCTTATGAATTATTGTTTCTGGATCTTTTATCTCAGCACCTAATCCTTCTTTTTTAATAAATGCTACATTCTCCAGTTCCGGACCAGTTCTATAGTGGTACACGACAAAAGGACCACAATTGGCTGTCAGCAGCTGGTTTATCGTTGCTGGAGCAATGGTAATTAAGATTGGGAAGTTGGAAGCTAACATGGTTTTGGCATAGGTATTTAGAGAGATCCAAGGCAGGGGATAAATATTCTGCCAACTCTTCTTTTTACGAAGTGCATTTAATTTGTCCCTGAACTTTTCATTCTGACCGGTGATTATTAAGAATTGATTCTCGTTTTGGAAAGCAGAATTCTCTTCGTTATACTCTGCAAAAGCTTTTAGAAGTTTAAAAGATTTATTGATAACCCCACCAGCTCCACCGCAAATGATATATGTGTTTTTGTCCGAAGGGATTTCCCATTTAAACTTAAGTTCTTTGTTTATTTGTTTGAATAGTTCAGTTCTAGTTAATTTCTTACTGTCCTTGATAATATCCCTGAAAGATCTTGAGGCAATTGAGCCTGATAATATGATCTTATTAGATGGGAATTTCAAATCCTCGACCAATCCCTTTTTTGTTTCAACGTCGAATACTATTACATAATCAGGCTTGAAATATCTGTTGTTTGGGAATGCTGCAGCTCCTGTTCTGCCGTAATCTGGTATAGCATAGATATTTTGGAAGGATAGTTTTAAAGTTCTTTTTAAAAATCCAAATGCTGAACAGACTCCAAAGTTTGTTGAGATAACAATATCCGGCTTGATCTTATTAATGAATTCCTCACATTCCCTTACTAATTTCATGGCAGATACTCCTGGGTATTCACCAGGGGTTTTTTTATACAGGAAGTTCAAAAATATGGGGGCCTTGCCAAAAATATTATCGTTGAACCAGTCATAGCTGCTGTCAGAATGGGTAAAGCTATGACATTCAAAGTCCTTATGCTGGCTTAGTTCCTCAGCAAGAATATCGCGTAGGGCATTATGTCCACCTCCAGCCCAGATCGAGGCTAATCCGACGACTATAGGTTTTTCAGCTGAGCTTTTCTCCATTATCTAGGTATAATTTTTAGATTGTCGAATTCAACTGTGGCCGTATCTCCTTCATTGTAGTGAACGACTAGGAAGCCAATATCTCCAGGTTCTGTAAAGGAGCTGTCTGTAGCAGTTGCTATTTGCTGATCATTAACATACAAAGTAATGAGACTACCAACTTTTTTAACTCTGACATTATTTATTCCAGTAGTTCTAATTGCGGAACTATCTGTCCAGGTGAGAACATCTTCACCCTCATCACCTATGAACTTCTTTAATTTGAATTGCTGGTATTCAGCATTGATAATGAAGAAATAGAAGTTCTGATTGTCGATCCTATTAAAGATAATTCCATAAGAGGTGTCTTCGTGTCCTGCAATTAATTTTGCATCGATCGATGCTTCGAAGTTGGTCATGGGATGATTGTAGTAGGTGTCATAGATAAATCCTCCATCTTCCTGCAATGCTTCTGTTTCGTATATCATTTTACCGTTCTCAATACTGGAATAGGCATACATATATTCTTCTGAATATTCTCCTAATTCCCAATCATTTCTATTATCATCAAAAGTTTCTAAAAAGCCACCACTTAGAGAGGGGACAATGATCTGTGAGACTGTTGGGCTTGGGGAAGGGGTTTTTGACTGGGTGATCATGACGCTGGGCTTAGTAGTTGGCAGAATATCATCTGGCTTTGGTAGAGGTTGTGATTTATTAAAAAAGTAGATCGAAGCACCAATACTTAGAGCGCAGCAGCATAATAGTAAGCAACCACCTGCTAAAGCTAGTAATAGTTTTTTGTTCATGGGGAATAATTAAAATATATTGAATTCTATCATTTTTAAATATTAATGCCTATTTAGGCCTATTGATATTTTGATATGATTCTTGTTAAGACAATGATAGGATTAATAAAAGATATTTGAATATTCAACAATGGAAAATGGAACAATAGATATTAATGGAATATTTATCGCCTACGAAGATAGTAAGGGAGCTGGCACTCCAATTTTATTTATCCATGGCTGGATGGATTACAAAGCAGATAGCGATATGAATTTTAAGGAGTTAGCTCAAAAACATAGAGTTATCAGGTTCGATCTCCCGGGGCATGGCGACTCTTCAAAATTATCTGAGTATGAATTTGAGGATTATGTTTTCTATACTAAAAGATTCATTGATGAACTTAAGCTTAATAAAGTTAATCTGATAGGACATAGCATGGGCTGTGTCATTGCAACCAGATTAGCTGAAGCTGAGAAGGAACGATATCCTAAAGTCGTTCTAATAGATCCACCACTAGGTCCAATGCCCGGTATCATTAAGATACTACTGCCAATACTTTGGGTGTTTAATAAATTAAGACTATTACCAGCACTATTAAGCTATTTAAGAGGAACTAAAACATTCCAGAATAAGTGGAGCGATATTTTTATTGGTAAAGAGAATGTTAAAACTGCAAGAGCCAGGGAGATAACAATTGAAGGTATCAAGAAATGTGATCCCCAGGCTATAGTGGCTGGTGTAATTGCCACCTTAAACAATGAGATGATCGTAGATGTTAAAAAGGTTAAAGAGAATTATTATGTCGTCTATGGTGACAAGGACCCTGTCATTAATATTGAAAATGTTAATAAGTATTTTAAACCAGGCAATATTAAGGTGTTTGCAGGGGAGTATCATGTCCCAAATAGAACCGATCCAAATGGCTTTAATGAATATATTTTAAGCGTCATGAAAGGATAGTATTGGAGAAGTAATATATTGATGATATAATTGGGGGCGTATTATTAATAATTATGCCCCCTTTCATTAGAGAACAATTATTACAACCTGGTAAAGAAAGTGACTTCCAACAATTTTGTGTAGAAGTGCTTAAGCATGGAGTGAATGTCCCCATTGCATTAGATTCTTCTATGGTTGTAGCCCCTATCAATAAACACCTATTAGTTAGATTTTCAAATCTGCTACAAACAGATTTGACCATCCCTCAAAGCCAAGGTGGGAATAGTTGGCATATAGCTACTACAGTTGGTCCAAAAGGAGAAGCGGCCAGCATTGCTTTTTCATATTGTGAGCAAGATACCCCTTGGTTAACAGCTGTTATTGACCTTGGTTTTGAAGGTCAGGATAATAGTGTGCTTCAGGGCATGAGCGTTAATCTCGGTGATAACACGATCTTAGATTTAAATGATGAGCAGGGCGTAATGCAGGGTAGCGGTCATCCGATGTTTCGAGCCGGGGTCGACAGATTCGTTAGTTTTCTATCAGCTAATATTCAATATGGTATGGATACAACCCCACAAAGAGGTATGGTACCAGTCCTGCCTGAGATAGGAGGGGGGAAGCTGGCCTTAGCGCAGCAGGAAATAATGGGGGACTTGATCGCATTATGTGGGAGTCCGGAAAGAGCGATGGTTGTAATGGGGAAGGTATTCTTTGATGGACCTACCGATGAACAGTGGCTGGAATATATGACTAAAACCTGTGATGCCGGGATTTCTGTTGATATGAGATCTGAGGCGAGAGTTACTATAGCTGGTAATCCCATCGGTAAGCTTATGTTAGGAGTATTGAATCTGGGTATAAATGCCATGGGACCTTTAGAAGATATATTCAAATTTCAAATTGGTATTGAGCCCATAGCAACCACAGGCCACGAACTGCAGTATAGGGTCAATTTCCAAGATGGTCAAAGC
>ENA-UOWO01002519-UOWO01002519.1-activated-sludge-metagenome-genome-assembly--contig:-NODE-2519-length-22494-cov-22.376042_pt1 | contig 22494 bp, 20 predicted proteins | sample MGYA00238148_ERZ761564 | MGnify/ENA primary metagenome ERZ761564 (study PRJEB28885, sample SAMN05720194) | activated sludge metagenome | isolation source: Anaerobic digester | place: USA... | reverse complement strand
TGTTTTTTAGGACGGAAGATCCGTTGTGCTTCAATACCTATTTTCATAAAATTTGATTTTAAATTTTCAGGGCGACGGGTTAACCCAGTATCTGTTTCCTGATTTTATTATAAACGACCACTTCCAGCAGGTAGGAAAACACCAGCAGGATGATGATATAGAGTCCGTATTCGATAATTTTATTATTGACAAACTGCAGGTAACTGGCTTCCACTACGAGGTAATGGTGAGCAATGTATATCACGTAGGAACTCGGCGCGATATATTTAAAAACCCCGAAGGCGGCATTGAATCCCACCCATTTCAGGTTATACCAGGCAATCGCGCCAAACATGACCATGATGGCAAATACAAAATGCCGGACTTCGATAAAGGGATACGCCACCAGCGGGTAGCTGTATACCTTGGTGTAGGAAAAATTGAGGTAGAGATTCAGGCCGAGAATACAGGTGATGGCCAGCAGCACTCCACCATAGGGCATAACTTTTTTAAAAGAGAAGGCGCCGCCCTGAAGATAGATTTCGGCAAAACGTACTCCAATCCACCAGATGGCGAAATACATGATCAGCCGGTTCGCAATAAAGGGATAAATGAGATAGGAGGCGGCAGCGGTGATGACGATTATATTCACCCATTTGTTCAGTTTTTCCGCCGGTATCCGGGTAGCCAGTACATAGTAAAGCATATAGAACCACCATTCATAGGAAAGGGACCAAAGTACCCCGTTGCCCATATAGGCGGCAGATATCACATTGGGTTTTTGGGAAATCACATCCTGCAACATGAATAAATTACCCAGCAGGCTGCCCCATTCCGGATTGGCCAGTTCGCCGGCATTGTAACATTTCAACAGGTAACCCAGTACATAGATAAAGAAGAGGGGAATATAGAGCCGGATAAAACGCCGGATAAAATAATATTTGAAGGATTTATCAGCCGATCTTTCAAAAGTGTATTTAATCACGAAGCCGGACAGCACAAAGAATACGATAACCGCTTCCGGTCCGAAGCGGAAGAGGAGCCCGATATTGACGCCGAAGAGCAGGATTTGCTGGGGCAGCACATGAAACAAAACCACATAAAGCGCCGCAAATCCCCGCAGCGCTTCCAGTTTTTCTAGTCTGTTCTTTTTCATAGGTAAAAATTTTACAAATACTGCTTTATCTGCTGCTGCTCGTATGCTTGGTATGAATAAATGTTTTGTTAGCGCCTTTGGTTTTCAACAGCGACATAAGCATCACCAGCATCCCGCTGGGCAGACTGATCAATGCCCGACCCGTTTTCCAATTGTAAAAGGAACGGGGTACAGACAACAGTAAGGCCAGCATACAGGCGGCGGTGATGGCGAGCCAGGCGGTGGAATAGCTAATGCCGTTATTCAGCAGGTAATTGGCCCCGATAAAGAGGGTGCTCAACAGCAATAAGGCACCAATGAGTAATACCCTGGGTGGTTGAATAAACTGAATTGCTTTGTCAAAATAATCCAGGTTGCCTTTTGTAAAGAGATGACCGATTGCCGGAATAATATCTTTTTGGAAATAATGAATTTGTGCAGACAGCCAGCGTCTCCGTTGATTGCCAAACACATCGGCTTTCTGTACTTTTTCGTCATAGATCATCGCGTCATCCTGGTAACTGATCCGGTGTTTGGCTTTGAGCATTTTCAGTTCAATTTCCTTATCAAACCCACCAACGGCTTTTACATCGGCCATCATGGTTTTGAAAAAGTCATAATGAAAAGCCATACCGGATCCGATAATAGCCGAAGAGAGTCCCAGTACGCGGTGGCCTTTACGGAAAATATGGTTGTTAATTTCTTCACTCGCCGCATCCAGTACCGCCCAGGAATTATTCTGGTTTTTGGCGGTACGATGACCCTGTACAGCAAAAGCACCCTGTGCAAAGGCGGCATTCATCTTCAGCAGGTAATCAGGGGCCATGATATTATCCGCATCGAGGATCACTGCAATATCATAGTGGGAAGTAAGTGTGGCCATCCCTTTGTTCAGGGCTTTGGATTTGGTGCTCTTGTCAAAACTGACTTCAATCAGTTTTACAGGCAGGGTTCTCAGTTCAGCCAGGGTTTCGGGTTGAAATGAATCGGCAATCACCACCACATCAAAAAGACCCATGGGGTACTCCTGCAGTAAGGCCGATTTGGCCACTTCCACAATGACTTCATCCTCCTTATAACCGGGAATCAGCACGGCGAATTTCCGGTGCCTGTCGGCTTTTGCGGATTTCTTTTCCTTATAGAATACGCCGGCCACGGCAAATATGAAAATATACAGGGTGGCTGATCCGAGTAAACTAAGTAGTATGACCTGTATGATATTATAAACTAACATGATAATTGAGTTAAAAGTGGTCGTTTCGGGTCTTCTGGTTTTTTATGCGTGACGGGCATTTTTCATTTTCCTGATTTTGGTCCGGGCTTTTAATGCATACTTGCGCAGGAAGGGCAGGTATTTGCCGCTTTTGAGGTTGTACAATACCGACTCGGATTCAAAAATCATTTCAAAAGTTTCGGTACAGAATACCGGCTTTTTGGTAAGCCGGTTGATCTCCCTGGCCTGTCCCAGTTCGCTTTCGACAAAAAGGGTGTACGGTTTTGACATATACGCATTGGCTTTATGTCCGCCATGGTTATTGGCTTCCTGTCTAGCTTTCATATCCGGCAGATCCAGCATGATCAGTTCATTGTATTTTATATTATACTTCTGCAACCAGATCTCTGTTTCTTTCCGGTATTTTTCCAGACGGGATGTAACGATGGTGCCGATTTTGCTGCCGGGAATGTACAGGGGTGGTGCATTCAGGATAAAGTCGGTATACTTTTCACCATCATCATTCTGTTCGGGTTTCGGATCCTCACATAATACCCCATCGATGTCAAAGCAGGCTTTTTCCAGTGAGCTATGGTTCATGATATTCCATTGGAAATAGCGGGGCAGGGCAACCGTTTCAAAAAAGTAATCCACGGTTTTCTCTTTGCCCGGACTCATATACACAGCGCAGTATTTTATATCAAAACGGGTGCTGTGATCTTTCAGCAGCTCCTTTACTTCATTTAAGGCACGTCCGGAAGCCACACTGTCGTCCACTACCAGGATTTTCTTACTCCCGCTGTTGGCATCAAAGAACTGGGCCCGGGCACCCGCTTTATAAATATGTCCATTGATAAAGGAATGGAGGTCGGTATACGGTTTATTGAGGTAAAGGGCCAGCAGGTTGGCGGGCATCATACCGCTGCGGGGTACACCTACGATCAGGTCGATATCCCGGGGGATTATGCTCAGTTTTTTCAGGATGACTTTATTGAGGTCGGCAATATTTCTGTAATTCATAGTGATTAGTTTAAGGATTGCTGAATCTGGTTATAGATATTCTGGACATTGTTTTCCCATGAATGTGAACGGGCGAATGCAATACGCTGCTGACGTAACCGGTCATTGTCTTCGGACAATGCTTTATCAACCGCTACCATATACTGACCCGCGTTTTTGCACAGGTATACATGTTCTTTGAAAAGCTGCATGGTGTTCGTGGTCGTGGCTACCACCGGTTTACCCATGGCGAGGTATTCATCTACTTTACGCGGATAGTTGCCGATTGTGATCTCGTTGATCAGTTGCGGATTCAGGCATACCTGGAAGGCGGCCATAAACTCAGGCACCCTGTCCTTGGGGATACTGCCGGTAAAATGTACATTCTTCAGGGTGTGCAGGGCATGCGCGGCAAATACCTTGTCTTCCCGGCCGGTCATTACAAATGAATATTGCGGACGGGCTTTCGCCAGTTCATAAATCAGATCGGGATCCAGACGCAGACTGTTGATATCACCAATATAACCGATGATGGGTCCGGGTATGGTGGCCAGTTCTGCGGGGATCGGAAATTTTTTATCCGGATCATACGCGGAAAGGTCCACGCCCTGGCCTACATCAAAACTCTTCTGATTGAATTGCCTGGAGAAATCTGCGAGTTCGGGAGAATTACAAACCACCAGGTCACTTTTGCCGATCAGGGCAGGTTCCAGCCGGGCCACGTGTTTTTTCCAGTAGGCAAAGGGCTGCAGGTTATCCCGGCGGTAATAGACGGAGAGGCGGGGTTTTAATATCTCTTTGGCATAGAAACTACGGTAGATATCATTGTCAATAAAATGTACCGGATTTTCGAAACCCAGTTCTGCGGCAGTTTTTTTCACATAATTGAAAATCCGTTTATTGTTCCGGCGGTTGAACAGGTCAAAGACGGGGCCATCCGGGAAACCATTGACTGACCAGACCGCAAAAGGGAAATCGAGTACCCAGAGGTTTTCACTGATCTGGCGGATCGGTTTTTTGAATTTTTTCACTACATCAAGACGATGTTCATTTTCCGGGGTTTTCTTATTCCGGTACATCGTCATTAAATCCAGCGGACTGTTGACATACAGCACGCGGTTATTTTTTGCTATTTCTTTAGCAATATCGATAGCATTGGATCCGATCGGTATATCCCAGGACTGCAGTCCGGTGATGATAAAATCCTTGCCTTTCATTTTTTCAGTCATTGTTGATGTCATATCATAGGGGATTTAATGTTCGGTTTTTATTTTATTAATACCGGTACAGGTTCTCCTGTACTTTTATCAAGCGCCTTTGCATTCAGTATAATTGCCATGGAGGTATAGATCAGCATTCCGGTGGGCATGGCGCCTAATACAGCGTTTCCATAAGAAGCTACCATTACACCTGCCAGACCGGCAATCAGCGCACTGATTTTCAGTTTCAGTTTTGGATCCTTCAGCCGGAACATCACCAGCCAGGTGCCCCGGATCAGTGTATAGAAAAGTATAAACAGGTGCAGTAATAAGCCGATTATTCCCATTTCCACCCATACGAGTACATACCAGCTATCGGTGGCGATTTGCGAGAGAAATGCGTTGGGCAGATACTTTTGCGCTTTTACCCCACCGTGACCGATACCACCTCCAAAGGGGCGTGAAGCCAGGTAGCGTTTGAGTAATTTTTGGTTATCCAGTCGAACCTGTAGGGAGGCGTCATTGGGGTCGAAGGCTGTTCTCATCCGGCGGATCTGGTCATTGCCCTGTCCGATCGTGGTATATTTAAAGAAGACAAACACAACAGCGAGGATTGCCACACCGATACTCAATACGCGGATATTTTTGCGGAGGATAAAGAAGAGCATGAAGCCGGCCAGGGGTACACTGATGGCACCACGGGTTCCGGAAATGATCATACCGTAAAAAGCCAGTAAAGAAACGATGAGGAAGAACCATTTCTTTTTACGATCCGTTTGTGCCATGGAGAAAATAAATGACACTACTGCGGAATACGCCTGGTTGCCTCCGAACTGTCCGGCATCACTCATGAATGAGAAGACCCTGAGTTTTCCGAAAAGCACGTGCGTTTTCGCATTGCCGTCATCCAGCCAGCCCTGTTCAGCCGCATCCAGTCCGATCTTTAACTGCATAATTCCTTTCAAGGTGGCTAAAATGGAAAGGGCTCCCCACACATAGAGCAGGATATCCAGCTTCCGGTTGGTATTGATGAGCAGCAACGTAAGGGGCACCATCAAAAACATGTACAAGGCCACGCCACGTCCGGAAAACCAGGCTGCCACACTTTGGGATTCCGGGTTCACGAGTTGAAACATTGAATAGCCAAACCAGATCAATGACAGGTAAGTGATATCCTTATTGACCGGTGACCAATCTACTTTTTCTTTAAACTTATTAATGAATAATGCAATAAACGTAAGGATCAGTACAGCATCCAGTCCAAGACCGACCGGCACATCCTTCACATATCGTCCGGCTCCGATCAGTACAAAACTCATGGCAATGGCGGTATATAAACCAACGACCGGCCAGGTAAAAAGGAAATAGCCATACACCAGGAACAGGGGTAAGCCGACACTGACGGCAAAGCTCATCATTCCCAATTTTGCCGAAAGAAATGCAAGTCCTGAGATGATCATTATCACCAGCAGCACAGCACGCGGACTCGACAGACGGGAAGAGCCGGTGTTATATTCAAAAGGGTTGATATGCTGACCAGTTGTCATTGGATTGCAGGATTACCGGTTGAGATTTACCGCCAGCCGGTTGCCGGAAACTTTGTTTAAAATGTTTTTATAAAACCACGCCCCTTCGGTGAATATATCCCGGTAGCGCAGGTGGAGTTCTTTATTCAGGAAATACATACCCAGCCAGATGCCCATGGCGGTAAACAGAATGGAAGAGATCGCTACCAGCAACAGGGATTGAAACACGAAAACAGCGATCAGGTCACCTGCTATATTAACCAGCACCATGATCAGTACTTTAAGCGCATTGACTCCCGGTTTGTTGATACTGTCCAGACCGATACCGGTCATACGATCCAGCGGCAAGAGTAATCCATATAAGGAGAAGATGCGGACAATGCTGATGGCCTGACCGGCATCCGGATTGTTTTGCAGGAAGGACTTGCCGGCCAATACCAGTACAAAGAAATCTGCAAACACAAACGTAATCAGGCTGACTCCAACGAACAGATAAGTAATCGCTCCGGTGTAGGTATAAAATAATTTTTTCAGTTCATCCAGTTTTCCATGGATACTGGCTTTGGACATTTTAGGGAAAGCGGTGGCGGCAAAACTGCGCAGGGGTATTTGTTGCAGTTCGGTCAGTTTAAGCGGAATACTGTACAAGGCAACGGCATTTACTCCCATCGGGCTTAGGCTGATGATAATGGAATCGGCACTGCGCAGCAGGTTGGTTCCTACAAGGGTAAAAGTGGTATACTTTCCAAAATGCAGCAGGGTATTGGTGGAAGCACGGGTTGCTTTGAATATATAGCGAAGTCCATCCCATCCGGCAGCCAGACTGATCAGGGAGGTCAGGGCATTGATGATCAGTAAGGCAATGGCCAGTTGTGTCAATGTAAAATAGCCGGTGAAATAATTAACCAGAACCACCATTAAAAACGGAAGGCTGTTCATGGATTTGATGAGCAGCATCTTTCCATATTTCCGGTCGGCCTGCAGTACCACCAGGGCATTGTTCCAGGGCAGGTTCACCAGGGCCAGCAGGGGATACCAGGTAAAGAACAATCCGTAACCTGCTTTTTCCAGTGAAGTATGGAAGAGCAGATTGCAGCTAACCAGGAGGGCGATAATCACCAGCGAGCTGATGAGGCTGATGACCGAATTGGAACCGATAAGTTTTATGCGGGTGTGTTCATCCGCACCGGATAGGTAACGCACCAGTCCGGTATTGGTGATACCGAAGCGGAACATTTCTATAAAGGAACCCGAAGAAATAAAAAGCATCCATTCTCCAAACTGATTCAGCTGAAGACTACGGGCCAGCAGGGCAAAGCCAGCCAGACCGGCCGCAGCGATCACCAGGTTTCCGGCTAAAGAGAGGAAGTTGTCTTCCCGGATGATTTTATGGAGGGTTTTTTTCAATTCGGTTAATTAAATACGGTTGCTTGAAAAGAACTGGAAGCGGAACAGGTTTTTAAGTTTTTTACGAAGGATGCTTCTTTTTTTAGGAAGATCGCCGATCACCGCTTCAACTTCTTTCAGTTGTGATCCGTTAATAATGAAATGAAGTTTGTTGCCGGTTAATGGCTGAATGCTATTGATCACCAGCTGATCAGATTCTGTCCAGATCCGGTTGGCCCGGCATACCAGCACCACGAGATCGCTCATCGACATCAGCTCAGTCGGATAATTTTTGGAGAGCAGGGCCGGAAGTTCGATTAATACATAGTCGGGTACAAAAGCCGCCTGTTGTCCGTTATGTTCGAGAATTTCGGTATAAGACCGGCTGTTATAAAAATCATCATTGACTGTGTAAGTGAAACAATTTTCTTTGGGCAAATAATTTTCGGGCGCTGCCAGAAAGGGACTGTTATAGTCAATCCGGGGGTCACTGTATCCGAGTAGCCGGCTGAAAATCGGAAATTTTGAATGCTTTGAAGTGTTTTTCGGCTGGTGGTTATAGTTTAGTACAATGACTTTCTTACCCTGCCGGGTCAGTTTCAGGGCCAGGTTGCCTGCCAGGGTGGTTTTCCCTTCATTTTCCTGTGTACTGACAAAGAGGATGGTTTTAGTAATCTTTGACCCGTTATTCAAGCCGAAAAACTGTTCCATATTTTGTATGGAGAACTCCAGTAAGCGGTTTTGGATATAAGGGAAATTGCTGGTTTCAGGATGCAGGTAGACTTTCGGAATGATGCCCAGCGCCGGGAGCTGTAATGTCTTTGCCGCTCTTTTTAAGTTCTTCAGTGTTTCGTCAAAATACTCCAGCACCAGTATCAAACCCAGCACCAGCATAGCTGATACAAGTGCACCCGCAATGATCAGCACTTTACGTTTGGTGGGGGTGGGGGTTAATGGATAAAAGGGCAGATCTACTGCTTTCAGGTTGGAGGATAGTTCATTGTCCTGGAGTTTAAGTTTGGCCAGATTTAATCCGTGCAGAATTTCCAGGTATCCTTGTTCAGATACGGCGATCTCCCGTTCAATTCGTTTGATATGTGCGCCGGCAGGGGCGTAGATGGAGTACTGTTGTTGAAAATCACGGTTACGCTGATCCATCACCCGGATACTGGCCCTCAGGTTATCGGCCTCCACCACGCTGTTGATCCATTCATTGAGTACTTTACTTACCGGCAATCCATCCGTGGTATTCTGATAAGCGTAAAGATCCCCTACATTTTTCCGGATTTCTTCTTTCAGTACATTGGCTTCATTCCGCAGTGCTTTTAACGGGCCGTCCGCTTTATTATCTGCTTCTGCCTCGGCGATCAGGTAATTCACTTCGCTCAGCCTTTTCTTTTTATCCATGACTACGCCGCTTTTCAGCTGCACAACCTGCTGGATATTCAGTTTGTCTTCCAGTCTGCGTGTGGCGGCTTCAATACCAGCCAACTGGGCTTTTTTGTTATTATAATCCACTTCCATATCCTCTTTTACCACGGCAACTGCTTTACTCTGTTCGTAGTAGTTGATGATATTATTGGATTTATTAAAAGCGAGCAGATCGTCTTCCGCTTCTTTAAGTTTGTCATCGGCCTGTTTCAGCTGTGATTCAAAATATTTCACTACAGCGTCAGATCGGTTTTCTTTGATGTTCTTGAAATTGTTGATCGACACTTCAGAGTAGATCGCGAGGGTCTGCTGGCAGATACCCGGATCATCCGTTTCATAGCTGAGGCGAACGAGGTCGCTGCTGGCAATCCGTTCGGCCTTTACACCAGAAATGGCGGCAATGGAATAGTGTGGGTCAGTATAGTTCAGCAGTTTATATACAAAGTTGGTGTCACTGCTGTGCATCAGCTGGGTCAGGTTGTATACGGTTTTTTCGAAATCAAGCCGGCTGACCGATGCCGGGAACAATCCTGATTTATAGAGAATCTGGGAAGAATCAGCGGAATGGGTGTTGGCGCTCCGTGTACGCAGACTGTCGCCTTTGTTTTTTGTTTTTACCGGTATGGTATCGGTGGTGATTGTGTTGGTGGGTTTGCTTTTTACCACATAGTTGTAAATGTATTCGGGTGTAATTCTTTTCAGTTCCTCCCAGGATTGTTTGGAAATGTATTTCGGGTCGGGCCCGGGAAGCAGCAGGTGCTGGCTCAGCAGGCGGATCGCCACATTTTGCTGGGTTTCTCTTGATTTAATGATATTGATCAGGTTGTCAAAGGAGGTATTGGTCAGCGCATAGTTGTAGGTTTTATCCATTTCTACGGTGGAGCCGGTGGCCAAACCTGTATATAAGGTGGTCTTGGAAGCAAAAGTGAGTTTGGGATTACGGGTCAGCATGGTCACCAGTACGGCGGCCAGTACCGATACCGTAATCAGCAGTACCAGGTGTTTCCGGATTAATCGTATCAGTTCTATGATTTTCATTTGAACGGTCCTTTATTAAAATTTGAATCCAACCATTTCTTCCAGTAATAGTTTGGCCGTTATAAATTCAGTTTTGGCGAGTTCATAATCAGATTCGGCCCGGTAAACAATATCAGAGATACGGGCATATTCACTGATGGGAATGATGCCGTTCCGGAATTCTTTTTCCACCATTTCCATATTCACCCGGGCATTACCCAGATTCTGCGCTTTGATCCGGATCAGCCGTTGCCGGAGCAGGGCGTCCTGGTACTGTTTAATCACCATCTGCCGGATTTCAGTTTCCTGGACTTCACCGAGGCTACGGGCCATTTCCACTTCATTCTTCGCTTGTTTTAACTGGTTCTTCCGGTTGAGGAGATCATAAAGGGGAAGCTTCATATATACCCCAAATCCGTAATTAAACTGTTTGTTGGTTGTATTCAACAGGGTCGTTGACTGTCCGTTATCATTGGCGGAGAAATTGTCAAACGTACCATAGCGGCTGTCCGCCTGTACACCCATATTCCGCGTCCAGTTGTGTTGCTGGGTTTGCAGATTTGATTCTTTTACTTTCACTTCATACTGGCGGTAGCGGATACCCGGATGATATTTTACAGCGGAATCAATGAGGTCATTCAGCGGAGGAAAAGTAATTACACTGTCGCTTGGGGTCATTGCCGTTGAATCGGCAGACTGTGCCTGGCCCGGTCTGGCGGAGAGGATCAGCAGTAAGGTAATTATGTAAATGGCAGTGAGTTTCATTTTGGTGGATTAAAAGAAATTATACAGAGTCTTTCTGGAACATGGCGGGGATGGTACGAAGCATCAGTTTCACATCATACCAGAAAGAATATTTTCCGTCTTTGAAATGGTCGGCGTATTCATTGTCGAGGCGTTTGCGTTCATCTTCCGACATCACACCGCCCTTGCCTCTCAGTTCTACCTGCCATAAACCAGTGATGCCTGCGGGCGCCAGAAAACGTTTGGACAAATCATCCCGGGTCAGTTGTTCTGCTTCGTACACCGGTAAAGGGCGATTGCCTACAATGGACATATCTCCTTTGAGCACATTGATGAGCTGGGGTAATTCGTCAATACTGGTGTTCCGGATAAACTTACCCACACGGGTAACGCGGGGATCGTCTTTGATTTTTACAAATACGGAGTTTTTAGCGGCTACATTTTTCTGCTGCTCATTGTGCCAGAAATCACAGATGGCGTGATCTTTAATATAGAGTATGGGAGAACAGGACTGACCATCCGGCATATTGCTGCATCTCGGGCAAGGCAATGTAAAATCCACTTCCGCATTGGCCGAAGTATCTGCATACTGATTCCTGATTTTAGCCAACGCTTTTAACTGGCTGTCTGCACCGGTGCGCATGGATCTCAGTTTATAGAAATCAAAAGGTTTTCGGCCGACACGTCTGGAGATATAGTACACTTTTCCTTTGGATTCCAGTCGGATCGCGAGGATAACAAGAAGCAATATCGGAGAGAGCAGGAGCAGGGCGGTGGCGGAAACCGCAATATCAAAAAGCCTTTTGGAAAGAGGCATACTGAATTTGGCGCTGGTCTTTTCATCAACATAGACCCCTTTTTTCTTTTTGAAGTTAACCAGGAAACGAAGCCGGGTGCTGATATCTTCCGGAACAGGCTGTGCCAGTGAATAATAATCGTCTACTTTTTTCTGATAAGCGGTTTTGTAAATTTCACTTCTGAATTCTTTTGATAATAAGATAAAAGGTACTTTATCAAATCCCGGTTGTGTTCTGATCCAGTCAAAAAAGAAAAGTCCATTCGAGCCGGACAGGCAAAAGTCGCTGAATATGACATCGGTTTTATTTCCTTCGGAGAGGTATTTAATGCCGCGGACTGAAGAAGACACAGTCTTTAGAGCTATTTCACCTTTATGTTCAAGAGGTTGAAAGTAAGCGGGGTTGTTGCCGACATATAATACGGATAAAGAAGTTTTCATGAGCAGGGTTCGTTTTATTACCAGGCAATGGAAAAGTGAATGGGGAAAAGATTTTTCTTGACGATTTCTTCGAGTTCTTCCGGATTAAAGGGTTTGGTCAGGTAATCCTGGGCCCCCAGTTTATAGCACTTGATCCGTTCTTTGCTTTCTGATTTTGCGGATAACATCACCACCGGTGTATGGCGGGTAAAGCCACGTTGACGTACCTGTGTCAGGAAATCAAATCCATTCATTTCCGGCATTTCAATATCACAGATAATCAGGTCCGGAATATTGATTTCAAGCCATTCAAGCGCTTGCTGACCATTGTTAATGTGTTTTACCTCGTATTGGGCAGAGAGAAAATTCTCTAACAGGAGTCCGATAATAGATTCATCATCTAGGACAAGTATTGTTTTTTTCATAATCATGGATTTACAGGTCGTTTTGATTTTGGCGATTGTTTTCGATTGGTAGCGGACTTAAGTAAGTAACGCTTTTATTGTGTTTGAATGATTTAGAAAGAGATGTTTATATAATAACTAGATAAATGTGCCTATTCCCGGTAAGTGATTTTACTTAGTTCAAGTCAGCTTTCATTTCAGCCACCAGCTTCATAGTTGCGACCTCCACTTTATTTATCATTTCTTCTATTTCGGCAGATGGAGATTCCAGGGTCGATAGTCTTTCGATCATTTCCAGGTCTTTTTCCGTTTCATTGACAGCGAAATAACCATAGGTTGGTTTTATCTTATGGGCCAGAGCAGTAACTACTGCATATTTTTTAGAGTAGTAGGCTGACTTAATATCTTTCACGGAGGTGGGAGCCTGTTCAATAAATACGTGCATCAGTTTATTGATTATATCCATGTTATTGTGCGCCAGTTTTTTCACCAGGTTCAGATTGTATAGTTGTTCAGGCATAATGAATTTTTAAACTTGATTTACTTCAATAAGTCCATTCCTGTGCCAGAATAAAAATTTGTACAGTTATATGTAAATCAGTTGATTAAATAAGTCTCTGTTTGGCAATTGGTCTCATTTGAGGAAAAATTTTCCAAATTGCGGAAAATCGCTTTTCAGTTTGATGCCGGAGAATTTTATTAAAAAAGCTGCCCGTATTGAGACGGCAGCTTTTACTATTAAGGGTTTAAAAAGTAGTTACAATTTTCAGGAAATCAGATAACGGTTTTAAAGAAGGCAATTGTTTTAAGTAATCCTTCCTCCAGCTGGGTATTCGGGTTCCAGTTCAGTTCTTTATTAGCCAGGCTGATATCGGGTTTACGCATCATCGGATCGTCGGCCGGCAGGGGCATTTTTACAATTTTTGATGTGGATCCGGTCAAACGGATCACATTCTCCGCGAGTTCACGGATGGTGAATTCATTGGGGTTGCCGATATTGACGGGACCAGTGAATCCTTTGGGGGTATTCATTAAGCGGATCATTCCTTCGATCAGGTCATCCACATATTGAAAACTCCGGGTCTGGTTGCCCTCGCCATAGATGGTGATGTCTTTGTTTTGAAGCGCCTGAACGATAAAGTTTGAGACCACCCGACCGTCGTTGGGGTGCATACGCGGACCGTAGGTATTGAAGATGCGGATGATTTTTACATTGACTCCGTTTTGCTTATGGTAATCCATAAACAGGGTTTCAGCCGCCCTTTTCCCTTCGTCATAACAGGAACGTTCACCTATGCAATTTACATTGCCCCAGTAGGCTTCCGGTTGCGGATGTATTTTTGGATCGCCATAGACTTCGCTGGTGGATGCCTGTAGGATTTTTGCCTTTATCCGTTTCGCCAGTCCCAGCATATTGATCGCTCCCATGACGGAAGTCTTCATGGTTTTGATCGGGTTGTACTGGTAGTGGACGGGTGATGCGGGACAGGCCAGGTTATAAATCTCGTCGGCCTCTATGAAAAAAGGAGCGGTTACATCATGCCGGATCAGTTCAAAATACGGGTTATCCAGCAGGTGAACGATATTCTGTTTCTGTCCGGTGAAAAAGTTATCCATGCAATACACTTCATTTCCTTCATTCAGTAAGCGTTCGCACAGGTGAGAGCCGAGGAAACCGGCGCCGCCGGTTACCAGAATTTTTTTGCGGTTCATATAGAAGATTAAAAAGAAGCATTCCCGGTGAAAGGAATGCTTCCTGGTGGATTATACGAGTTCGGTCTTTTGTTTACTGCTGGTTTGTACGCCAATACAATAATAGTTGAAACCGTTGCGGTTCATTTCAGCCTTGTCATAGATATTACGGCCGTCGAAGATGACCGCATTGTTCAGTAATTTTTTGATGATTTTAAAGTTTGGTACCCGGAATTCAGGCCATTCAGTGAGGATCGCCAGGCAATCTGCATCAATCAGGGCTTCGTACGGATCTTCCACATAGGAGATCGTCTCTCCAAAATGATGACGGGCTTCTTTCATCGCTACCGGATCGTAGGCTTTTACCTTAGCACCCGCTTCGAGCAACATATTAATAATCACCAGGGAAGGGGCCTCCCGCATATCATCGGTCTGCGGTTTGAAAGAAAGTCCCCAGATGGCAATGGTTTTGCCCTGGATATCCCCGTCGAAATAGTTCATGATCTTATTATAGATTACCATTTTCTGGTCTTTATTCACCGCTTCCACGGCTTTGAGTACCCGCAGTTCATAATTGTATTCACCGGCGGTACGGATGAGGGCCTGTACGTCTTTGGGGAAACAGGAACCACCATACCCGATACCCGGGTAAATAAATTTGTTGCCGATACGGGAGTCGGATCCGATTCCTTTTCTGACCAGGTTGATATCCGCGCCCACGATCTCGCATAAATTGGCGATATCGTTCATGAAACTGATTTTAGCGGCCAGCATGGAGTTAGCGGCGTACTTGGTCATTTCAGCGGATGTGATATCCATGAAAATCAGGGGGTGACCGTTCAGGGTAAAAGGTTTGTACAGGGACTTCATCAGTTCTTCTGCCCGGGTTGATTCGAGCCCGATCACAATGCGGTCCGGTTTCAGGAAATCGTCAATAGCGGCGCCTTCTTTCAGGAATTCAGGGTTGGAAGCCACATCGAAGTCGATGGACACTTTTCTTTTATCCAGTTCTTCCTGTGCCGCTTTCCGCACTTTTTCAGAAGTGCCCACCGGTACTGTACTTTTTGTAACAATCAGCAGGTAATCATTCATATTCCGGCCACAATCACGGGCTACAGACAGTACATATTTCAGATCGGCACTGCCATCCTCATCCGGAGGGGTACCAACCGCGATAAATACAACCTCACAATCCTGAATCGCCTCCTTGATATCTGTGGTGAATGTCAGTCTTTGCTTTTTCACATTCCGGTTTATCATATCCTCCAGTCCAGGTTCATATATGGGGATAATACCGTTATTAAGATTTTCAATTTTCTTTTTGTCAATGTCCACACAGGTTACATTGATACCAACTTCTGAAAAGCAAGCGCCGGTAACCAGGCCGACATAGCCGCTTCCTACAATTACAATTTTCATAATTAGAGTTTTACGTTTTGATTTAGTTTTTTCTCAGGATAGAAAGGATTCTTTTTTAATAACCTATAAACATCCGATTGTCTATAGTATTGTATATATGATAATCAATCATATGAATCATTTTTATCAAATAGTGATTTATGACTACAAGGGATAAGTGCAAGTACTTATTTGACGATCAGATTCCTTTTTTGTCTAAAAAATCGGTAGGCTGCCATCCCGGGATTTTTTGACCGGCTGATTTCAGATTCATGGGGGTTGTTACGGTTAATTGCATAGAGTTTGTTTTTCTCAGATATTTCAAAGCAGATGCCAACAGATATCTGTTAGTAAATCAATCAATTGTAATTATTCTGCTCAGCGTATATTTCCATTTATTGGAATTTTATCCAATTATTGTAATTGAAACAAAATTTGTACATTGATATAGATTTCTGAAAAACCAGTACAAGCAGATTAAAATCCAGCTAATATGAGTGCCTATACAATTTACATGGTTGAAGATGATCCCTGGTACGGGGAGATCCTTGATTACCATCTCTCTTTAAATCCTGACTATAAAGTGACCCGTTTTGAATCAGGGAAGGATTGCCTGGCTAAGATGCATCTCAAGCCGGACCTGGTCACCATCGATTTTTCCTTGCCGGATATAACCGGGGATGATTTATTTAAACGGATACGTGAGATTAGTCCGCAGGTACCCGTCATAGTTATCAGTTCCCAGGAAGAGGTAGCCGTTGCCGTTAACCTGCTCAAGATGGGCGTGAACGATTATCTTGTAAAGGATGAGGCCACCAAGGATTTGTTGTGGAACAGTATCATCCGTATCCGCGAAACGCAGTCGCTGAAGAAAGAAGTGGAACAGTTGCGGGAAGAACTGGGACAGAAATTCTCCTTTCAGAAAACCATGATTGGTCAAAGTGAAAGTCTGAAAAAGGTTTTCACCCTGATTGGTAAAGCGGTAAAGACCAATATTAATATCCTCATCAATGGGGAAACCGGTACGGGTAAGGAAGTAGTGGCTAAAGCAATTCATTACAACAGTGACCGGAAGAAAAAGAATTTTGTTGCTGTGAATATGGCCGCCATCCCCAGGGAGCTGATCGAAAGTGAATTATTCGGACATGAGAAAGGGGCTTTTACCGGGGCCGTAGGCCGAAAACCCGGCAAGTTTGAAGAAGCGAATGGCGGTACTATTTTTCTGGATGAAATTGCGGAGATGGATATGAGTCTTCAGAGTAAACTGCTGCGCGTATTGCAGGAGCGGGAAGTGGTGAGGGTCGGAGGAAATGAAAAAATAAAACTGGATATCCGTTTGGTCACTGCTACGCATAAGAATCTGGCGCAGGAAGTACAGAGGGGGAATTTCAGGGAAGATCTGTATTTCAGGATTATGGGGTTGCCCATCGTATTGCCTCCGTTGCGGGAGCGGGAAAACGATATTCTTTTATTGTCGAAGCATTTTGCGGATGAATTTGCCAAAGAAAATAATCTCGGTACCATCCAGTTCAGTAAGGAAGCCCGCGACAAACTGATGAGCCATCCCTTTCCGGGAAATGTGCGGGAGTTGAAAGCCGTGATTGATCTGGCGGTGGTAATGTGTGAAGACAATGAGATCCGGGAAGAAGACATTACTTTTTCCCAGGGCAAACGGGATGATTTATTTATCACGGAGAATAAAACACTTCGTCAGTATACCTGTGATATTGTGAAGCAATACCTGAAAAAACATAATAATGATGTGGTGGCAGCTGCCAATGCCCTGGATATCGGAAAGAGTACGATTTACAAGATGATGCAGGCCGGGGAACTGGATTAATGCCATATGGTTTAACGGTTATACCAGCCCTTTGGTATAGGCGATCCGCAGGGCCTGGGCCTTACTGTTGACATGCAGTTTCTGATAGATACTGATACAATGTTTCTTTACGGTATTGGCACTGATGAAAATCCGGTTGCCGATTTCCTTATACTCCAGTCCTTCACATAAAAGTTGCAGGATTTCCAGTTCACGGTCACTCAGTTGAAATATATTCTCTGCCTTATTTTTTTCGTCAGTAACAGCCACTGGCTGTTGCACCATTTGCAGAATTTTATAGGCAATGCTGGGAGAAATTGGTCCGGCCCCGTTTTCCCAGAGATTCATCAGCATATCGGTAATCACTTCCCCGCTTTCTTCCTTGAGCAGGTAACCGCAGGCACCCGCCCGGATGGCCCTGAATATTTTATCATCATCATCGAAAATAGTCAGTACGACAAATTTTACGGAAGGGTAGAGGGCCGAAGCCGTACCGATAGCCGATACTCCATCCACTTCCGGCATTTCCAGGTCCATCAGTACAATATGCGGGAGTTCTTCCTGTTTCAGCTCCCGCATCTTTTGCAAAAACTCATTGCCATCCGCCGCCTGGAATACGAGGGAAAATAATGCAGTACGGGCCAGTTTGTCCACAATGACCTTCCGGTTGTAAATTTTATCGTCGGCAATGGCTACTCTGATCATAATTAAATATAAGAAAGTAATTGAGAATGTTGACAGGCATTGGTTGTACCGCTAACGGCTGTGACTGATCTGTAAAGTGGTCAGGGTCCCTTTACCCGGTTCAGCACTTATCCGGCAACTGAATTCACCGGCCAATGCGCGTTCCTGTATATTTTTAAGACCATAACGGTCTTCCTTTGTTTGTGCTTTTTCCAGGTCAAATCCGGTACCGTCATCCTGCAGTAAAATCGTCCAGTCCGTTTCCTGTAAAATACTTTGTGCAATGATGGTTGTGGCCCGGGCATGTTTGACGGAGTTATTGACGGTTTCCTGGATAACGAGTACGATATGCAGGGCCCGGTTGGCCGGAATGATTAAGTCTTTGGGTGCGGTGCCTGATACTTTAAACTGGATGTCGGTATAATGACGACCCATCTGTTGCATAAAGTTGATGACCCGCAGCCAGAGTTGTACGGCATTTACATCCGAGTTTTTCATTGCCCATAAAGTTTCCCGCAGATTCAACAGCATTTCCTTGGCGGTTTCCTGCAGGTCATTGGCAATCTGTACTGTGTTTCCTGTTCCTGCCGAAAGCTGACTGCTGTTATACAGGATCGCATTGGCCTGTACCCCCAGGTTATCATGCAGTTCAGCCGCAATTCTTTTTCGTTCTTTTTCTTCCGCCTCTTTTACCTGGAGGGCATGTTGCTGTTTCTTTTCTTCCATCAACAGCTGTTGTTTTCGTTTGTATTTTCTGAACCGGAATACAAAATACAGGGCGAGGAGGAAAGTGGCGATTCCCGCCGCATAAAGCAGGAAATTCCGTTTGAGCAGATCCAGTTGCTGTTTAGCAATCAGGGCTTCTTTTTTTTGTACATCAAATTCGGTCTGTAGTTTGGCGATTTTTTCCGCTGTTCTGACCTGGAAGATCGTATCACCCGTCAGCAACAGTTTTTCCAGTACCGTTATATATTGTTCCTTGTCTCCTTTCTTCTGATAGACCCCGGCTTTCATTTTGAGTAAATCAAGAACCGTTTCCCGGATATGAAATCGTTCACAAGTAAGCAGCCCCTCATTGATCACAGCCAGGCATTTATCCAGCTCATTTCGTTCGAAGTAGAAAAAGGAAAGATTTTTTAAATCCTCCGTTATGTACAACGGATCACCGATCTTATTCCGGATTTCAACCGTTGCTGTAAAATCTGCTTCGGCCTCTTTATACATTTTATTCCGGCCGTATAAATTCCCCCGGTACGATAAAGTAGAGGCCAGTACGCCCATGGATTCGTTTTTCCGGCAGAGATCGATTGTACGGTTGAGGAAGCGGAGGCAGGTGTCAAATCGTTCAGGAGTGGGGGCGGCATAATAGTTACCAAAGAAATAAAGGGATAGATTGGAAAGCAGGTAGGTTTCAATTTCACTGTAGGCCGGGTCATTGGTCTGTCGGATTATGTCCAGTCCGCTTTCCCAGGTTTTCCGGGCTGTTTCCCGCTGTCCCGTTGTATTCAGATAAGTGGCGCCCACATAATTCAATAAAAAGAGCCGGGCCATAGTATTTTTTTCCTTTTCCGCGGATTGGAGTAATTGCAATTGCAGTTCCTGCGCTTCGTTCAGCCGGCTGGTTCGGTTCAGTACATTGGCTTTTAGTAACTGGATTTTATAAAACAGATCGGGGTCGGTTTCTTTTATACCGATGAAAATCTTATTCCGGTCGATGCGGGGCATGACGCTGTCTGTTTTTCCGCTGGCGATGTCCCCGCTGATCAGGCTGTATTCTGCCCGGGCGAGTGCTTTTTTATCACCCAGCTTCAGGGCCAGTTCCTTGGCCCATTTTGCATAATGATAGATCGTATCCCCATGCATTGAATTTTTAAAGGCGGAGGCGGCCTGTAACCGGCTCAGACGTTCCTGGTCATTGCTGGCCCCGTAAATCGCTTCCCGGACCCGGTCAAGACCGGGAAACTGACCATTGGCGCTACAAAAGGCCATCAGCGCAGGTAAAAGCAGGTATCCAATCCGTTTCATCATACAATTTATGTAAAACTACCGGACGGCCCCCGATCAAAAAACTATCCAAATGGAGTATACGGGACCGTAAGGAAACCCTCCATTTTTACATAGCCCTTAGTTCGTTTTAATTAAACACTAATTATACAGACATGAAATCCTTGCAAACATTCCTGCTCCTTTTTTTGAGTGGTATTTTATTTTCCTGTTCAAAGTCCGGTGGTGGATCGGATCCCGTGCCGGCTACCCAGGCAGATATCGCTGCGGTTGATAGTAAAGTGAACACTTTTATGACAACCTACAATGTACCCGGAGCTTCCCTGGCTGTCAGCAAGAATGGGAAACTGGTGTATGTCAAAGGATATGGGAAAGCCAATACCAGTACCAATGAACTGGTGACTCCTGCTCACAGGTTCAGGCTGGCGAGTGTATCCAAAACATTTACCGGTGTGGCGATCCTGAAACTGGTGCAGGACGGACGGCTTTCCCTGGATGCCAAGGTATTTGGAACGGGCGGGGTGCTGGCCAATGATTTTGGTACTTCACCGTATAACAGTAACCTGCTCAACATTACGGTACGCCACCTGCTGCAGAATGTATCCGGCTCCTGGGGGGCTTCTACCGGCGGGGATGTGATCGATCAGAATCCGTCCTATACCTATAAGCAACTCCTGGATTGGATTATCAATACCCGGCCTAATCCCAATGTACCAGGAACTGTGTATGATTATTCCAATGTCAATTTCTGTATTGCCGGAAGAATCATTGAGAAAATTTCCGGTAAATCCTATGTCAATTTTATCAAGGAAGATATTATGGCACCGATCGGGGCTACACAAACAGATATCAGCGGTAAAACAGCGGGAGAGAAGAAGGCCAATGAAGTTACCTATTATGGCCAGGGACAGGATGCGAATTTTGTGTATAATATTGCTTTTCCGAGAAGGGATGCAGACGGGGGGCTTCTCTCCACCGCTTCGGATCTTTTACGACTGGTCAATGCCATTGATGGATTCAGTACCCGGACTGATCTGCTGACCCCGGCCAGTATTACCGCTCTCACCACTCCCTCAGCGGTGTTCTCCTCCTATGCCTGTGGTATTGGTATCTGGAGTGCGGAAAATCTATGGTACAATTATGGCAGTCTGCCAGGTACACGTACCGGATTTTTCCGGCACAACAACGGGATGTGTGTGGCCCTCCTGCTCAATTCAAGGGTGGATCCGGTGGCTGGTGAGAATCCATTTGTTTTCGCGATGCAGGACCTGATGCTGGACCTGGTAAAAAACAGCAGTTATACCTGGCAGAATATTGATCAGTTTTAGAAAACCGATTCCGGAGAATAATATAACTATAACGAACACACTGAATTTTATAAATATGAACCGAGTTTTCGTCCTGTTGCTTTCTATCCTGTTTTTTTCGTCCTGTGATTCCGTAACGCAAAAATCCGGCGGAAAGGCCGTAAACCCTGATGGAACCCCGATGCAGGAGGGCAAAGATTATATGATCCTGAAGCGGTTTCGGGTAGTGGACAACCAGGGATTCAGTCAGCCAGTCGAAGTCAGTTCCTTTTTATTACCCGCTAACTGGACCGTGAAAAGCGAAGTGAATTGGAATGCCACCAGTAAATGTCTTCCTGAAATGCTGCAGGCATCGGTGCAGGCTTCTTCACCGGATGCAGCGTATGAATTATTGGTTTATCCCGCCACCCAGTTTGACTGGAGTGATGATCCCATCTACCTTGATGCCATGCAGAAGGGGTTTGTGATGCACTCTTGTACAGCGGCACAACCGCAGGATGCCGCGGGATATATCAGTGGAACACTGGCTCCTTTTATGCGGGCAAATGTAAAATCCGCGTCTATTATTGAAAGCCTGCAACAGCAAATGGATGCAGGGGCGATGCAGATGACGCAGGCCGCAAGGCAGGGAGGCAATACGGCGTATAATCATAAGGGCAGTGCGGCGGAAGGCGTATTACAGTTTGAAGATGGGAAGGAAGGTCTTGCTTTTTGTACGCTGATGCAAACACTGGTTTCGGTACCCGGGGCACAAGGGGGGATGTCTACCAATACCCAATGTTATGTGAGTATGCGGGTGGTAATAAAATACAAACCGGGTAATGAGCCGATGGCCCGGAAAATCATGAGTACATTTTTCAGCAGTGCCCGGATCAATCCGCAATGGGCAAGTGGCGTGCAATCTTATTTTGCGGCGGTTACCCGGAATGCACAGGACGAGGGTTGGAAACAGATACAGATCAGTCACCAGGCCCAGCAGGAGATCGGTGATAATATTATCCGTAGCTGGGAATCAAAGAATGCCAGTGAAGGCAGCCGCGCTTCCGATACGGAAAGTTTCGGTCAATACCTGCGTGGAGTGGACAACTGGACGGATGAGGGAGGAAATAAAGTGGAACTCACGAGTGGCTATTCCAATGCCTGGAGCCGGGGAGATGGCAGTTATATGCTGAGTAATAATCCGGCTTTTGATCCGAATACTATAGCGGGAGAAACGCAAAGCTGGAGCCGGTTGAAGCAGTAGCCATTTTATCCGGCTTCTTCCGTCCTTTCTTCTATGTAAAAAAGGAGGTTGTCATAATGTGGTGACCTCCTTCTGATTTTTGCCTGAACGTACGATAA
>ENA-UOWO01002517-UOWO01002517.1-activated-sludge-metagenome-genome-assembly--contig:-NODE-2517-length-22520-cov-6.114845_pt1 | contig 22520 bp, 19 predicted proteins | sample MGYA00238148_ERZ761564 | MGnify/ENA primary metagenome ERZ761564 (study PRJEB28885, sample SAMN05720194) | activated sludge metagenome | isolation source: Anaerobic digester | place: USA... | reverse complement strand
TTTTGTAACCACGGCACCTGCACCAATAAAAGCAAATTTGCCAATATCATGTCCGCATACTATAGTGGCATTGGCACCAATTGAAGCGCCATCACCTACATGAGTTTTGTCGTATTGTCCACGACGATTTACACCACTTCGCGGATTGGTAACATTGGTAAACACACATGATGGACCTAAAAAAACATCATCTCCACAAGTTACCCCTGTATAAATAGAGACATTATTTTGAATTTTGACATTCTTACCCAGAACAACATCGGGTGAAATAACTACATTTTGCCCAATATTACATTTGTCGCCTATTTTACAACCTTTCATAATATGACTAAAATGCCAAATGGCAACACCTTCACCTATTTCACAACCTTCATCAATTACCGCTGTAGGATCTGCTTTATAATGTTTATCCATAATCGGTGCGAAATTAATGAAAAAATGATGAAATACTAATTCATGATGATTGCAAAAATCAAATAGGGTTTTAATATTGATTTAATCTAGCAGACTTAACAAGTAATTGCCATAGCCACTTTTTTTAAGTTTTTCGCCTAAATCAATTAATTGTTCTTTGTTTATATAATTCATTCTATAGGCAACTTCTTCGATACAGCCAATTTTAGTGCCTTGTCGCTTTTCAATCACCCTTACATATTCGCTTGCATCATGCAAACTTTCAAAAGTTCCTGTATCTAACCATGCGGTTGTTCTATCTAAAACGGCAACATGCAAATTACCTTGATCAAGATAAACTCTATTGACATCAGTAATTTCATACTCACCCCTTGCCGAAGGTTTGAGTTCTTTGGCAATTTTAACCACAGAGTTATCATAAAAATACAAACCAGGAACTGCGTAATTTGAACGAGGCGATGTTGGTTTTTCTTCAATTGAAATCGCTTTCATGTCTTTATCAAACTCAACCACACCATAGCGTTCAGGGTCTGAAACTGGATAGGCGAATACATAACCACCTTCAATATCATTTAAAGTTTGTAATTGTCTGCCAAGTCCCATCCCATAAAATATATTATCACCCAATACAAGCGATACTTTATCATTTCCGATAAACGATTCGCCTATAACAAAGGCCTGTGCCAATCCATTTGGAACTTCTTGTTTAGCATAACTTATTTTACATCCAATATCTGATCCATCACCAAGCAGCCTTTTAAACTGATCATTGTCTTCGGGTGTAGTAATAATTAAAATTTCATGAATGCCAGCCATCATCAATACCGATAATGGATAATAAATCATCGGCTTATCATAAATAGGCATTAACTGTTTTGAAATAGCTTTTGTAATTGGGTATAAGCGTGTGCCAGAGCCACCAGCTAAAATAATTCCTTTCATAATGTTTATTGAAACTGCAAGTTAGCAGAATGAATGTAAAACTGAAATGATTTTTAGATTAAAATTTCAAATGATCAACTTAACTATTTCTAAATCAGCTTCATAAGATTAAAAACTGCGATTCTTCACTTCATTTAAGCTTTTCATCAATTTTAATGCGATGCTCACAAACATCATACTCATTGATATCGTTTGAGGCAACAATTAATATTTTGTTTCTTCCGTATTTTTCTATTAAATCATGATAAAGTTGAATCCCATTTTCATCTAAATTAGTACAAGGCTCATCTAGACATAATACAGGCGAATCGGCAAAAATAGCTTGAGCCAATTTTACACGTTGTTTCATTCCACTTGAAAACTTTTCAATCAATTTATGTTTGGCTTTTTCAAGTCCAATTATTTGAATGATTTCATCAATTGGAACCTGTGTTTTCTTAAATGAAAAATGATAAGAAAGAAACTCAATTAAAGTCATCTCTTCAATTAATTCTAAATAGGGTGCACAATATGAAACTAAATGAAAAATGGCTTCTGGCTCAACAGGGTTACCATTTTGTTCATATATTATTTTACCCTTTGTTGGCATTACATAGTTGGCAATTATTTGAAGTAGGGTTGATTTGCCCGATCCATTTATACCTAAAAGTGCTGTGGATGATGGCAAATTAAAACTCAACGAAATATCATTGAACAAGAATTCTTCTCCAAAATGTTTTGTGATATTTTGTAATGTAATTTTCAAAACTCAAATGTACAATGGTTATTCAAGATATTAATATTGCCCCGTGCCAAGTAAAACAAGCGTGCATGCTTCTAAGGTTTCAATACCATTCGATTGAGCCAATTGCGCCAACTCATCATTCTCGGTTCCTGGATTAAAAATGATTCTTTTTGGATGTAATGAAACAATATAATCATAATACTCTGCCTGATGCGGCAAGCCAATGTATAAAGTCACCGTATCAAGATTTTCAAACTGTTTTTTTTCTTTTGAAAAAGCAATTCCATCTACTTTGCCTTCGCGATTTCCAATAGCCACAACTGGATGATGATATTGATTCAGTTTTTTAATGGCCATATTGCTATAACGAGCCGTATTTTCAGAAGCACCAATTACTAAAGTGGATTTTATGGAATTAGACATATTTTTTTATTTGCAATATTACATCAATACTGTGTATGAAATCATTAAATTTTGGGCGGCAAACAGGCTATTCGTTTCAATCCCATGTCAAAGCACATGGGGATTTTCACTGCTATCCTTGCCGCAAGTAGAAATAAAATCTAAACATGAAATTGACGAATAAGGATTTGAATGCTTTACCTTTGTCAATCAAATTGAAAGTTGATTTATCAATGAAATATATTTTAACCCTACTGTTTCTTTTCAATACGATGATTGCGTTTTCACAAACCGAAGAGGTAATTGAAGATAGTATGCCTGTAATTGAGAATGTAGTGATTTACAAAGATGCCCGTCTCGACTTGCTTGATAAACGTCCACCACTCATGGCCAAACTTGAAATGGAGGATAAGGCAAAAGCTGAAAAGGCAATGACGAATTATAAGCCTATTGTTTCGGCAAGTGGTAAAAAGAAAGTAACTGGTAGTATTTATACAACTAAAGGTTTTCGTATCATTATTTATAATGGATCTGATAGGGCCATGGCAATGGAAGCAAAAAACAAATTTAGTAAAACCTTTAGCAGTCAACGTTCTTATATTAGCTATAATGTGCCATCCTATAAAATTAAAGTGGGTGATTTTGAAGACAAAAAAGATGCCACCGTTTTTTTAAGAAGGGTGAGTTCGGTCTTTCCAAGTTCATTTATAGTTCCAGATATTATCACAGTAAAAAATATTAATGTCACTGAGTAGCACTATTGAGACAAGCGTCGCAAATTATTTGCCAGAGTTTATTGCAATCCGCGAACATATTCATTCGCATCCCGAACTCTCGTTTCAGGAATACGAAACGGCTAAATTTGTTTCTGAAAAATTAAGTTCATGGAATATTGAACATCAAGTTGGTATTGCTGGTACTGGTATCGTGGCACTGATAAAAGGCAAAAATCCTGAGTCACGAATTATTGCATTAAGAGGTGATATGGATGCCTTGCCAATTACCGAATTAAATGATACAAGCTATAAATCAACCAATGAAGGTGTAATGCATGCATGCGGTCATGATGTGCATACGACTTGCTTATTGGGTGCAGCCAAAATTTTACAAGAAACTCGCGATGAATGGACAGGTACAATAAAATGTATTTTTCAACCTGGCGAAGAGAAACATCCAGGAGGTGCAAGTTTATTAATTAAAGAAGGTGTTTTAGAAAATCCTACACCTTCAGCAATTTTTGCTCTCCATGTTTATCCTCATCTACCCTATGGTAAAATTGGCTTTCGTGAAGGTCAATACATGGCAAGTGCCGATGAGGTTTATATTACTGTAAAAGGCAAAGGCGGACATGCAGCGCTACCCCATCAAACTATAGATCCTATTATTATTGCGGCGAATTTATTAGTGAGTTTGCAACAAATTATATCACGAAATTGCAATCCACTCCAACCTTCAGTATTATCGTTCGGTAAAATTCAAGGAGGTAATGTTGGTAATGTGATACCAAGTGAAGTTAAAATTGAAGGCACTTTAAGGTGTATGGATGAAACTTGGCGAGCCAAAGCGCACGAACTTATTATTTCACATACCAAAGGTTTATGTCAAGCATTAGGCGGCGATGCTGATGTTGAAATTCCAATGGGCTATCCATCTCTATTTAATGATCCCATTACCACACAACGTGCACGTTCAATTGCTCAGCAAGTTTTAGGAGAAGAGCAAGTGGTTGAATTAGACATGCGAATGGCAGCTGAAGATTTTAGTTTTTATACCCATATCGTACCAGGATGTTTTTTTAGATTAGGAACTTCGCATGAAGGAAAGTTTACTTTTCCTGTTCATAATGCTCAATTCGATATTTACCAAAATGCAATTGGAATTGGCGTTCGCATGTTTTGCGAACTAGCCACGAAATTTTAATTCTTATTCAAAGTAAGCGAATACTCTAAGCCAGTAATAAAAATATTTTCATGAGCCGAAACATTAAATTCTCTTTGTATTAAATAGTAAATTCCAAACTTACTTTTTTTAGTGTATTCATAATCTACGCCACCTTGAAACCGAATACGATGCCAAGTTTTATCAGACTCAAAATTTCGAGGATCATGGAATTGATATCTGGTTTCGGCTGAAACATAACCACTCAATTTTTTTGATATTTCGTAACTTATATCAAATTTATGACGTGAATACCATTCGGGCACTTTGCCTGATTCGCTCGATTGAACATTTCTATTTTCTACCTGTAAACGATGTCTATAAGCTAATGTAAATTTTTTAATAGGATATTTACCAGTCATATCCCACATAATACGATGTCTGATACTGAATGTGTTTTCATCTTGGTATTTATCAGTCCATCGATAAACCAACGAAGTTTTAAAATATTTATTGGCCTTATATTCTAATCCAATATTGGTATAAAATAAATTAAGTCTGCTATAGTTTTCTCTAAAACGAGCTTCCTCTGTAAATAAAACAATAAACTTTTTATTTAAATAATAGTTTATACTAAACGTATTCCATGAACCTGCATCGGCATACACTGGCGATCCGGCTTTTGCCTTCAATACCATCATACCTATCATAAAAACAAGAAGAATTTTAGAAAAAAATAAGTTCATTAGTTTTTAAAAGTATTAATATCAATACGTGACAAATCAACTTCTTCTTTTCTTTCAGATATCGTAACCTTTTTTACAACGGCTGAATCAAGTGTATTATTCGAAAGCTTTTTTGAATAGACATACACCGTATAATTGCCCGGACGTAAATAAGGGAATAAAAAGTTGCCATCTTGATCTGAATCAACATCATCACCTACCCCAACTTGATCGCCATAATTAATATATACTTTAACCCCTCCAAAATAACCTGAATCAATTAAAAAGTAATCTTTATCATAATTCTTGGCAAAAATTCTTCCTTTAATTGAAGCCCTGCCACCCGTGCCAGGTCCTTTTGTGCAGCCAATTATAGAGAGTATAAAAATTAATAATAAAATAATATTTCCGGACTTCATGTGTAAAAAAAATTTTCTAAATGTACTATTAATTATGAGATGTGAGAATATAAGTAGTTTTAATTCGGTCAACTTAAATTTTCAGCAGATAAATTTGGGTTCATTCATGTTTTTCAATTCCAAATTTAAAGTCATTTTGAATTAGATTTGCTTAGCTTTTTTATTACTTCATTCAATTTTTACTTTTGTGAATCCCCCACTCGCCGAACGACTCAGACCAACTCATCTTGATCATCTAATTGGTCAAGAACACTTAACAGGACAAGGTAGTATTTTACGTCAAGCGATTGAAAAAAGGAAGATCCCTTCAATGATATTTTGGGGACCACCTGGAGTTGGCAAAACCACCATTGCCAATATTATTGCCCATAGTTTGGGCAGACCTTTTTATACTTTAAGTGCAATTAGTTCTGGTGTAAAGGATGTGCGCGAAGTAATTGAAAAGGCAGGTCAGCAAAAGGATGTGATATTATTTATAGATGAAATTCATCGTTTTAATAAAGGTCAACAAGATGCCTTATTAGGCGCGGTTGAAAAAGGTATAATTACTTTAATTGGCGCCACTACTGAAAATCCTTCTTTTGAAGTAAATAGTGCCTTACTCAGTCGTTGTCAAGTATATGTTTTAAAATCACTAGAAAAAGATGATCTTATTCAAATGGTGAATATGGCCTTGATTCAAGATGAGGAATTGCGAAAATATTCAGTTGAAGTAAAAGATTATGAAGCCCTGATAAATATTTCAGGTGGAGATGCAAGAAAATTATTGAACTTATTAGAGTTGGTCATCACCTCTTTTGCTGAAGCAGATAAGATTATTATTACAGATGAAGTTGTTTTTACATGTGCACAAAAACGCATTGCCCTCTACGATAAAACAGGCGAACAGCATTATGATATTATTTCGGCGTTTATAAAAAGTATGAGAGGCAGTGATCCGAATGCAGCAGTTTACTATTTGGCACGAATGATTGAAGGTGGTGAAGATGTTAAATTTATAGCACGACGTATGTTGATATTTGCAAGTGAAGATATTGGCAATTCAAATCCGAATGCTTTACTGCTGGCCAATTCAACATTTGATGCAGTAAGTAAAATTGGTTATCCTGAATCACGAATTATATTATCGCAATGCGCCATTTATTTAGCAACTTCAATTAAAAGTAATGCGAGTTATATGGCCATTGAAAAAGCGCTAGCATTAGTAAAAGCCACTGGCGATTTGCCTGTACCACTGACCATTCGAAATGGTGTAACTAAATTGATGAAAAATTTAGACTATGGCAAAAATTATCAATACGATCACCATAGTGAAATGAACTTTGCCGGACAAGAATTTCTACCTGAAGGAATTGTAAATCAAACAATATACGATCCTGGGAAAAACCCAAAAGAAGAAGAGATAAGAAAGTTTTTAAAAATTCGCTGGAAAGATAAATATGGATATTAATGAATCAACACAATCTTTTGAATAAAGTGAGTTCCCTCTTTTGTATAAATTGAAGTCCTACCTATTTAATCACGCAATTTCCAACGTAAACACTATAATCATCGCATACTGTTTTCGCATCGTTCTTTCGCATTTTTTCTAATTTGACATCAAAATTTTTGCTACTATCTGTAAAAGTGCAAGAACAAGTGTAGTCTTTATTGCACGAACTAAAACCAATAATAGCAATTAAGCAAATCAACGATAGGAAAACTTTTTTCATGATATTTTTTTAAAAACCAAATATAGTTCGATTCGTTTAAAAAAGATAAAATTATGAGTTTTAGTATTTTAGGGCAGTTTCAGTTATTCTAACACTATTCTAACTCAGCACTTGTTGCATTTCAACCAAATTATTGTATAATCCCTTTTTAAGTATGAGTGATGCATGGGTGCCTCTCTCTTTAATTTCACCTTGCTCAAGTACAATAATTTCATCTGCATTTTGAACAGTTGATAATCGATGCGCTATGATAATTGAAGTCCTATTTTGCATTAAATGATTAATGGCATCTTGCACCATACGCTCACTTACTGTGTCGAGAGATGAAGTCGCCTCATCTAAAATTAAGATAGGAGGATTTTTAAATATGGCTCTGGCAATGGTAACCCGTTGTTTTTCTCCCCCACTTAATTTAGTTCCTCTATCGCCAGCTATCGCCATATAACCATCTTCTTTTTGAATAATAAATTCATGGGCATTGGCAATTTTACCTGCATATTCGATATCCTTTATTTGAGCCTCTTCAGCACCTAAACTAATATTATTAGCAATCGTATCATTAAATAAAATAGGTTCTTGCGACACAATTCCCATTAGTTTACGCAATCCATCAATTTTATAATTTTTAATATTAATGCCATCAATTAAAATCTCACCATCATCAACATCATGAAAACGCGGTATCAAATCAACTAGGGTGCTTTTGCCAGCGCCAGACGCTCCTACAATAGCAATGGTTTGACCTTTTGAAATATTTAAATTGATATTTTTTAATACTTGTTTGCCTTCATACGAAAAGGATACATTTTTAAATTCGATGTTTGAATTAAAGGAAGAAATAGATTGCGCATCTGCTTTATCTACAATCGTATTTTCCGCTTCCAATATCATATTCATCCGATCTAAACTCGCCTTGCCTTGATGCAGATTATAAAATATTTGAGAAAGCGCTTTCAATGGATTGATTAAAAAATAAAACATTGAAATAAAAACTATAAACGTACCGGGCTCTAGTTGTGAAGGCTTGCTTAATGCCATATTACCACCAAACCAAATAATGACACTCAATATTGAAATACCTAAGAACTCAGACATTGGTGAGGCTAATTCTCGTCGAGCAGCAATAGTATTGTTTAAATTAAATAAATGTAGATTCTCTTTTTCGAATGCCTCATTTCTATTCTTTTCGGCTCTAAACGCTTTTACAATTCTTAATCCACCGAGCGTTTCTTCAATAATTGAAAGCATATTACCCAATTTCTCTTGCGTTGTTTTGGTATTCTTTTTTAAACTTTTGGTAATTCGACCAATTAAAAATCCTGCAATTGGAAGGAGTACCAATAAAAATAAAAAGAGCTTCGCGCTAATCATAAATAAAACCACAAAATAAAAAAGCACAGTAATAGGTGTGCTAAATAGTAATTCCATCAAACTGGTAATCGATTGCTCAACGGCAGTTACATCATTCGTCATGCGTGACATAATATCACCTTTTCGTTCATTGGTAAAAAAACCAACTGGGAGCTGAATAATTTTTTTAAAAAGATCTCGGCGAATTTTTAAAATGATACCGTTTCGTAATGGATTTAAAATATACTTAGCAATATAAAGGAATAAATTTTTCAGAAAAGTTGCCACAACCACAATGATGCAAATAAATATTAATCCATATATTTTATTATCGCCATGTGAATGAATAAAATCTGAAATTAAAAATTTAAAATAATCACCTATACCTTCTTTGGTCAAATGAAAACCCGGATTGTTTGTTATAGTGCTTTCGGTGCTAAATAGCATATTCAAAAAAGGACTAATCATACCAACCGTTAGGGTTGAAAAAATGACTGACAATAAATTTGACGACATATAGGCGATGACATACATCCATTTGCCTTTGAGATAGGGTAAAATGCTTTGAATTGCTTTCATTCAGATATAAAAACGTAAATTTACGGCTTTAATTCAAAGATGATGGAAGAAAGTAAGCGACAAAAACAAATTGGGAATGTGATTCAAAAAGAAATGAGTGATATTTTTCAACGTGAAGGTTTGAATATTATTCACAATAGCATGATTTCAATTTCAAAAGTAAAGGTGACGCCCGATTTGATGGAAGCACGCATTTATCTGAGCTTTTTTCAAGTTGAAGAGCCTGCTAAAATGTTGCAACATATCAAAGATCGTGATTGGGATTTACGTAAACAATTGGCTGCACGAATTAAAAATCAAGTGAGAAAAATTCCGGTCATTCAATACTATATGGACGATACCCTCGAGTATGTGTTCAAAATGGAAGAAGTATTTAAAAATTTAAATATCCCCAAGGAGGAAGAGTAATTCTTCGCTTTATGTGAATTTTTCTTTTAGAATTTCTCCTAATTTTTTATCACATCCTGTCATGTCTTATTATAAAATAATCGTAAGGAAGAGAAGATTTTTTTCGAGCGATTTATTATTATCACAATCATAAAATATTTCTGCAATTATAATTCATGTTTGTGTGGATATGTTTCATGGAATTAGAATATTAATGATTATAGTCTTACTGCACAAATCAAAAATGAGTTAGCAGCCTTCGTCTAAATGTTAGCACTTTTATATTAGTACCGTCACTGCGAGGTACGAAGCAGTCTGTATTTGTAACAATTTTGAGATTGCTTCGTCGTACCTCCTCGCAAAGACGAAATACTTTATTATGAGCACCATTATTGTTAAGCTCTGCGAAGCCATCCTATTCTAATTTCTTTCAATATTCCTTTTTGGTGTGCCTTTACGGATAATCATCAGAATTTTTTATCATTATTTGAGTTTCTCATTTTGCTGATGTCTATCAGCATCTCTATTTGTTTTTTTGTCAAAGTTTTTCTGCATAGCCTCATCTAAATTAACACCACATTGGTTCGCCAGCGCGGTAAGTACCCATAATATATCTGCCATCTCATCAGCAATGTCTTTATCCTTATCTGATTCTTTAAAACTCTGATCACCATATTTTCGTACCATGATACGCGAAAGTTCACCAACTTCTTCCATTAAAATCCCCAAATTGGTAAGCTCACTAAAATAACGTACACCTGTTGTGGTTATCCATAGATCTACTTTAGTTTGTAATTGGTTTAATTCCATTTTATTGTTTTTGTTTTGAATCAATAATTATTGTTACAGGCCCATCATTTATCAATGCCACTTTCATGTCGGCACCAAATATACCTGTACCTATTTTTTTCTCTATATCTTTTTCTAATTGAAGAATCATTTTTTCATACAAAGGAATAGCAATATCGGGTTTGGCTGCTTGAATAAAAGAAGGGCGATTACCTTTTTTGGTAGAGGCATGCAAAGTAAATTGACTGATTAAAAGTATTTCACCCTCCACCTCTTTGATTGAAAGATTCATAAGTCCATTTTCATCAGAAAAGATACGCATATTCACAATTTTAGCGCTCAGCCATTCTATATCAGTTTCTGTGTCATCATGTTCAATGCCTAATAAAATAAGTAAGCCTTTACCAATACTATCTTTTATTGAACCATCAATAGTTACTTTGGCTTCACTAACACGTTGTATAACTGCTCGCATGAATGATATATATTTGTTGCCTGCAAAATAGAAAAAAAGAATGAAGATCGATGTATCACCTGAAATAGAAATACGCACATCCCGCAGTGGCGGTAAAGGAGGTCAGAATGTAAATAAAGTTGAAACCCAAGTTGAGGTTCGATTTACAGTGTATGCATCATCAATTTTAAATGAAGAACAAAAACGAATTCTACTCGAAAAATTAGAAAAGAGATTAAGCAAAGAAGGTGTTTTAATTATTAAATGTAATGAAACAAGAACCCAATTGAGTAATAAAGAAATTGCCATTGCAAAGCTTCATCACTTAATTGAACATTGTCTAGAAAAAAGAAAAGCGCGTATTGCAACTAAAACTCCACGACGTGTTGTTGAAAAACGTATTGAAGGGAAAAAACGTAGAAGTGAAGTGAAAACGATGAGAAGAAAAGTGATTGAATAAGTGATTTGATTACTTACGATAATTTAAGCGTAATTGATGCAAAGCAAAATTTTGACAAAGTGTAAAAGCTGATTCGTCTGGTTGATTAAATTTTAAAAGATCATAATAATTATTCATTGTGCCATATTCAGTATTGTATTTAGAACAATTACTTCCTTGGCCGATATGAATCAACTCTTCAATATATTTCATATCATCATATATATAAGACTTACATGCACGAGGTCCTCCTATACAAATTTCAGGCGCACTATTTTTCCTGCAATCAATTATTGACGGTTTTAAGGCTGGTATGAAATTGCGACTTCGTTCAACCACATTTGATTGAGATTTAGTTTGTGCTGAACAAGAGTATTGTTGAATCAAAATAAAAATGATGACAATGATAATTTGTTTCATGATTAAAATATTTAAATAAATATAGACATTTATTTCAACTTTCTCAACTTATCACAAGCCTGTTCAAGTGTCTCATCTTTTTTAGCAAAACAAAATCGAATCAGTTTATCATCTTTCCCATCATGATTAAATGCACTTACCGGAATGGTTGCAACACCAAATTCTTTTGCTAACCAAATAGCAAATTCTTTATCAGGCATATCATTTATTCTTTCATAACTCGCCAATTGAAAATAAGATCCTTGCGCTTTTTGATGAATTGTAAAAGGTAAATCTTGTATCAATTCTAAAAAGAGGTCTCGCTTTTTTTCAAAAAATTTTGGTAAGCCAAGATATTCATCTTCATGTTGGATAAATTGTGCAATGGCAACCTGCATAGGTGTATTACATGTAAAGCAAAGAAACTGATGAATTTTTCTAAACTCCTTCATCATTTCTGAAGGTGCAATGCAATAGCCCAATTTCCAACCAGTGGTATGAAATACTTTACCGAATGAAAAAATAACGAAGCTTCGTGCAAATAACGAGGGGTATTTTAAAACAGATTCATGCGATCGTCCATCTAGCGTGATATGCTCATACACCTCATCGCTAATAATATAAATAGAGGTATTTTTTGTTAGTTCATCAAGCATCATCATATCCTCCTTAGTCCAAACATAACCTGTAGGATTATGTGGCGAATTGATAATAATTGCTTTTGTTTTTGAATTGATAGCGCTTCTTACTAATTCCCAATCAACCGAATAATCTGGATATTTTAGTGGAATGCAAATTGCTTTTGCTCCATTAGTTTCAATATTCGGAATATAACTATCGTATGCAGGTTCTAAAACAATTACCTCATCACCCTCTTGAAGTATGGTGGTTAATGCGGTATAAATCGCATAAGTGCCACCCGGCGTAATCGTAATTTCTGTTTCAGGATTGATATCAGTTGAATATAATTTCTTTACCTTTTCTGCTAATGCACTTCTAAGCTCGGGTATGCCTAACATAGGCGCATATTGGTTATATCCATCCTGCATTGCTTTAGTAACATATTCAATTAAAATTGGAGAAATCGGATAATCAGGAAAGCCTTGTGATAAATTAATGGCATTATATTCTTTGGCAACATTACTCATCACAGTAAATATGGTGGTGCCTACATTAGGAAGTTTCGAATACATAAATTGATATTTTCCTTTGGTTAGATATGGTTTTTGTAAACAAGATTGTAATCGCGTTAGCTTGAAATTATTTTTTAAGGCTATAACGCTATAAAAATTTATCTCCTTTATTTCGTCTCACTTCGGCAACATAATCCTTAATTTGTTGCTCGCGATTTCGTTCGCAGATAAGAAGCACATCATCGGTATCAACAATAATAAAACTCTCAAGACCTTGAAGCACCACAAGTTTATGATCGGGTGCTTTAACCATACATTGCGAAGCATCAATGATCATCACATTTTTACCATATACCGCATTGCCTAAATAATCTTTCTCTGAATTATCATACGCACTATTCCATGTACCTAAATCACACCAACCAAAATAAGATGGAATGACATGAACATTTTTTGCTTTCTCCATGATACCATAGTCAATTGAAATATTGGTGCATTGAGGATAAACCTTTTCAATATCTTGATGTTCTTGTTCGGTATTATAAGTTTTTACTTGCGAAAAAACTTCATTCATTTCAGGTAAATAAATACTTAATTCTTGTATGATTGTTTTTACATTCCAAACAAAAATACCTGCATTCCAAAGAAAGTCGCCACTACGCACAAAGGTCTCAGCTAATTCATGTGAAGGCTTTTCGGTAAAGGTTTTTACTTTATAAAAGCTTTCACTTTTTTTTGTAGTATCATATTGTATATAACCATATCCGGTATCAGGTCGAGTGGGTTTTATACCTAAAGTTACAAGCACATTATTTTTGCTAACATAATCTAACGAATCAATAATATCGCGTTCAAATTTTCGTTCGTCAAAAATTAAATGATCAGCCGGACTCATTATAATATTTGCTTCCGGATTTAGCGCCATCAATTTATGAGCAATATATGCAGTACAAGGCGCTGTATTTTTTCGAGAGGGTTCACTCAATATATTGTTATCAAGTAATTCGGGAAGTTGCTCTTTTAAAGTAGGGATATAGATTTCATTGGTGATAATAAAGATATTTTCTTTCGGACAAATATTTTTAAATCGCTCGTAAGTCCATTGGATCAATGATTTTCCTGTACCTAAGATATCAAGAAATTGTTTGGGATGGTCGTTTCTGCTTTCGGGCCAAAATCTACTTCCAATTCCGCCTGCCATGATGGCCACATAATTATTTTTTAAGCTCATGCTGATATACTAATCTTATTTGGAACGCCTAAAGTACGATTTTTTTATAAATAGGATTTTTTCAGGTAAATACTTAAAGAATATGGTGCACTATCATCTCGTCAACTGCAATCTAAATCTGACGGAAAGTTGATACATAAAAAACACCCCCTTTGTTAGAGTACAAAGAGGGTGCATTTATAATGTAATCGTTTTTAGATTTTAAAAGCCCAAACCAACTGCAAAGGCAACAACTGGATTTGGAAAATTAGCGAACTTAGTTGCTTGTCCAGTGCTTGTATTAATCAAATAAATTTTTGTTCCGAAACTTGAAGTAAAAATTGCGTAGGCTTGGTTACTAGATCCCCCAATATCAAAGCCTGTGCTTGCTGTAGGATCTTCTATTGTATTTCCAACCTCAACTAAGGTGCCATTATTCGGTGGAATTTGTTTATAAAGTTTATTCAAAACGTGATCAATATCAAACAAAACAGTAGAGGTTGCACCTGGAAAATTATTGGTATATGCCGCTCCTGTTATGGATGGTGTGCCCGGATTTAAAGGCAGATCAGCTGCAGTTACTGAACCATCATTCGGATTTATACGTAGGTTTTGTCCACTGTTACTCACTACTCGAATTCGATCAACCGTTGGGTTAAAATCAAATCCAAAAGATGTACCCTGTAAAGGTTTTGGAAACGGCATCGCATTCACCGCTGCTGCTGCACCATTCGACATATTGATGATATATATTCTACTACTACTTCCAAGTGCAAACAATTGACCTGTTGCAGGACGCATATCAATGCCTAAAATAGTTTCACCTACTTGTAAACCTGTAATCGGTTTATTGATTGGAACACCAACATTTTGAAAATTGAATATTTGTAAATTATTCGATAAGTCTACTGTATACGCAACGGCAGCTGTTGGAATTGCCAAACCAATTAATGTGCTTGATGCGATGCCAATACTTGTTGCCACACCTGTATTTAAATCTATTTGACAAATATTTGTTTGTGTTGAATTGTTTAAACCAGCTAATGCAATACTATTATCTGGAGCAATATCAAAACCGCTTTCCGAAGTGGCCGAAATGCCCAATTCGCCTACTTCAATGAGTGTTCCATTGTTTGGTGGAATTTGTCTATACAATTTCCCATCCGCAATATCATATAAAGTAGTTGTTGAAGCACCTGCTACACTGTTCGTATACGCAACTGCATTTACTTGTGGCGTACCAGGATTAATAGGACCATCTACTTGCACCAGCGCGCCAGTTTCAGGATGTAATCGCAAATTTTGCCCAGATGAAGTTACTAATCGAATTCTATCAACCGTTGGGTTAAAATCAAAACCAACCATACTGCCATTTATAGCGGGTGAAAATGAGGTTGTGCCTACGGGTGTCGCTTTTCCTGAATTGGTATTGATAATATAAATCCTGCTATTATTTCCTAAGCCATATAATTGTCCAGTGGCTGGCCTAAAATCTATAGCAATAATAGATTCTCCGGGCATTAAACCTACAATATTCATCGTGCCCATTGGCGTTGAAACATTATTGGCTTTATACTTTATAAGAGAATTGGAATTCGTCAGCCCGTAAAATTCAATATTTGAAGTTGCCGTTCTGTCTTTTTGAATGGGTGTAACTGATGTACTCGTCATTGAGTCTTTTTTGCATGATGAAATGATGCTTAAAAAAAGGATACTTGCGAGCATTAATTGGATGGATGTTTTTCTGTTCATTTTGTAAGATTTTAGACTTAGACTTACGAACAGAATAAAGACTTGGATTTAGCAAGATCTTGTTTTTTACTAAACTTTTTCGCTTTAGATAAAAATGGCATCTAAAAAATAAATCACAACTACTATCAAGGTGAGTTGGCTATTAGTCCATTTCTTATACTTATCAAGGTAAGAAATAATACTTTGGGGCTATCAGCAAAAGAACCAATACTCATCAGTGATCCGGCTATCATTCCAAGCCTTCATTTCGCTCCGTTTCACTGCACTCCATTCAGGGCTTTACATTCTATCCGGCAGCCTCTCAGCTTTTATTTATCTCTTCATCTTTTCTAAGAAAAAGATAAACAATCCCTCTTGTCAAATATTCATCTATTTATCGACAAAACATTTCCGCAAATATCAATCAATACTAGCTGCATGGGCATGCGAAAGCTTTTGGGAGTATCTTGCCGATTGAATGGTGTTTTAGTCCAATTTGTACAGACTAAAATAAATATCAAGTCAGTATAAGTTCATGTTGAAAAGTCATTAAGGTCTTTCAAAAATATAAACAAATCGTTATCGGAATCTCGCAATATAATTTCTTATGTATCTGAGCATTATGAAGCCAAACAAACTTATTCATCACTTTGGGTTCGACAGAAATTAGTACCATCCATTCTAAATTATCGCATTTCGAGTTCGCTCGGTGGCACATTTGATATACATTTGCAACCTTTTTAGAAGAAATTATTATGTCAGAAACGAATTATCAACTTCCAAAGCAATTAAATATGCCTTCGATTGAATCGGAGATATTAGCGAGGTGGAAAGATCAAAAAACATTTGAAAAAAGTGTAACCAATAGAGAAGGTCAACCTCCATTTATATTTTATGAAGGACCTCCAAGTGCCAACGGTATGCCCGGTATTCACCATGTGATTTCGCGTACTTTAAAAGATATGGTTTGTAGATATAAAACCATGAAAGGTTTTTTAGTGAATCGTAAAGCGGGTTGGGATACTCATGGTTTACCAATTGAATTGGGCGTTGAAAAAGAATTAGGTATTACAAAAGAAGATATCGGCACTAAAATTACAGTTGAGGATTATAATTTAAAATGTCGCGAAGCGGTTGGTCGTTTCAAGGATAAATGGGATGAAATTACACATAAAATGGGTTATTGGGTTGATCTTACTAATCCTTATGTAACCTATGAAAATGATTATATTGAATCGCTTTGGTGGTGTTTGAAAACCCTTCATACAAAAGGATATTTGTATAAGAGTGTTTCTATTCAACCTTATTCACCTGCAGCAGGTACTGGTTTAAGTTCCCACGAATTAAATCAACCCGGCTGCTATAAAGATGTGAAGGATACCAGTGCCACCGTTCTTTTTAAAATGATTGAGAATTCTGTCGTTCAATTACCGTCAGAACAAGGATCTTATCCAATTTATTTGATGGCATGGACCACAACGCCTTGGACACTTCCTTCAAATCTTGGTTTGACTGTTGGTCCTAATATTAATTATGCACTCGTTAAAACGTTCAACCCATATTCACATGAATTACAATTTGTAATATTGGCAGAGGCATTAATTTCAAAATATTTTAAAAGTGATGCCGAAGATGCTGATTTTGACACCTACTCATATGACTCAAAACTTATTCCGTATAAAGTACTTGGTTTATATAAAGGCAGTGAATTAGAAGGACTTCGATATGAACAATTACTTCCTTTCGACTCAAATAAAGCTGAGCTTTCAGGTGGTGATCCATTTAGAATTGTGGTTGGCGATTTTGTAACCACTGAAGATGGTACAGGTATTGTTCACACGGCCCCAGCTTTTGGCGCCGATGATTATAAAGTAGGTCAAAAAAATAATCTAGGAATTATTACACTAGTAGATAAAGAAGGGAAATTTATTGAAGGAACGGGTGAATATAGCGGTCGTTTTGTAAAAAATTACAAGGACCAGAAAGATTATGTGGATGTAAATGTTGATATATCAATTGATTTAAAGAAAAAAGGATTGGCTTTTAAAGTCGAAAAATACGAACATAGTTATCCGCATTGCTGGCGTACAGATAAACCTATCATTTATTATCCATTAGATGCTTGGTTTATTCGAACGACTGCGGTTAAAGATCGAATGGTTGAATTAAACAAAACCATTAATTGGAAACCAAAAGCAACGGGTGAAGGACGTTTTGGGAATTGGCTTGAAAATATGGTAGATTGGAATCTAAGTAGAAGTCGATTTTGGGGAACACCTCTACCAGTGTGGCGTACCGAGGATGGATTAGAAGAAGTATGTTGTGGAAGTATAGATGAAATTAAAAGTATGTTACATGATGAAAGTCCTGAAAAGGATTTGCTTGATGTTCATAAACCCTATATCGACAAGGTGATATTAAAATCGCCAAGCGGAAAAAAAATGTTTCGAGAACCCGATTTAATTGATGTTTGGTTTGATAGCGGTGCTATGCCATATGCGCAATGGCATTTCCCTTTTGAAAAATCACATCATTCTATGGAAACTCCGCCTGCATTTCCAGCCGACTATATTGCCGAAGGTGTTGATCAAACTCGAGGTTGGTTTTATACCCTGCATGCATTAGCCGTTTTATTGTTTGATTCAGTTGCTTACAAAACTGTGGTGGCCAATGGTTTTGTTTTAGATAAAAACGGAAACAAAATGAGTAAGCGATTGGGCAATGTGGTTGATCCATTTGAAACCATTAATACATTTGGCGCTGATGCAACACGTTGGTATCTTGTAACAAATGCATCTCCTTGGGATAGCTTAAAATTTGATTTGGATGGCATTAAAGAAACCCAAAGAAAAGTTTTTAATACATTATATAATACCTATAGTTTTTTTGCACTTTATGCAAATGTTGACAATTTTACATTTGCCGAAACCTTCATTCCTATTAAAGATCGACCAGAAATCGATCGATGGATTATTTCATCATTGAATACATTGATAAAAAATGTAGAAGAAAATATGGATGATTATGAACCCACAAAAGCAGGACGACTCATTGATGAATTTGTAGATGAACATTTAAGTAACTGGTATGTACGCTTGTGTAGAAGAAGATTTTGGAAAGGCGAATATGAAGAAGATAAAATAGCGGCTTATCAAACCTTATATGAATGTCTTGAAATACTTTGCAAATTAATTGCGCCAATATCACCCTTCTTTAGTGATTGGTTGTACTCAAATTTGAACCGAGTTACAAAGCGTGAGCAACTTGAATCTGTTCATTTATCTAATTTTCCATATGTAATTGCCGATGATATAGATCCGGATTTAGAGGAGAGAATGAAATTAGCACAAGATGCTTGTTCATTACTACTATCGTTACGCAAAAAGGCATCCATAAAAGTTCGTCAGCCACTACAAAAAGCAATTATTCCATTGGTTGATCTTACATTGAAATCAAAAATTGAGGCTGTAAAAGAAATCATCCAAAGCGAAGTCAATATTAAGGAAATTGAGTTTATTGATGGAGATAATGATATCATCAAGAAAAAAATTAAAGCAAATTTTAAAACGCTTGGCGCTAAAATGGGCTCATTGATGAAACCAGTTGCCGCTGATATTGCCACATTTACTTCAAAAGAAATTGCACTATTAGAGCAAGATGGTCAAATTATTCGAACCATTCAAGATCAAGAAATTACAATATCAATTGTTGATGTAGAAATAACATCTGATGATATTCCAGGATTATTAGTTGCAAACAAGGGCGCTTTAACTGTGGCTTTAGATATCGCCATTACGCCTATTCTAGAGGAGGAAGGTTTAGCAAGAGAGTTTGTCAATAAAATTCAAAAGATAAGAAAAGACAGTGATTTTGAACTAACCGACCGTATAGAGGTGGAAGTGGAGGTATCTGATTTGTTAAAAAATGCGCTTACTAACTTTAATTCCTATATTTGCACCGAAATTTTAGCAGAAAAAATTATTTTTTCCTCTGAAATGCAGAGTGGTATTGAAATTGAAGTAAACGATCATAATATTAAAGTTAAGATTACAAAAAAATAAAAAGGCCATGGCAACAAAAAAACCTGAACCAAAAAAAGTGGCGACTAAACCAAGCTCAAAGAAAGAAGCTAAACCAGTTGCAAAAGCGTCCGTTAAAAAACCTGTAGCTAAACCAGCTCCTAAAAAAGCCATAGCTGAAAAGAAAGTTGTTGCTGAAAAACCTAAAGCAAAGAAGCCAGTAGAAAAACCAACTGCAAAAAAAGCAGTATCTAAACCGGTTGACAAAAAAGCAAAGGCAAAAGCAACTGCTAAACCTGAAGTAAAAAAAGCTAAAATAGTTAAACCGGTTGCAAAGGTCCCTGCTGCAAAGCCAGTTGATAAAAAAGCGCTTGCAAAATCTGAACCTAAAAAAGCGGAAAAGAAAACTACAGCTAAGGTTGTTAAAGAAAAAGTAGATAAAATTAAGACTGAGAAGAAAGAAACAAAAAAAGAAGTGATAGAAAAACCTAGTATAGCTAAGTCTGCGGCAAAATCTGCTAAAAAGACACCAACCAAAACATTGATTTCGAGTACCAATATGTTACCGAAAAAATCAGATGTATATAAAACAAATACTTTCGCCGCCAATACCCTTAAAAACGATAGCGGTAAAGTAATTGCACATCGCAAAACCTCCGAATTGAAAAGAAAAACCAATGACGAGGGTGATATTAAAAAATACGAACCAGAATTTACAAGATCAATATTAGATATGAGCACAACCAACGACGGACCTAGCTATCGATACAGCGATGATGATTTAGGAGAATTTAAAGATATTATTATTAAGAAACTTGAAACCGCTAAGGCTGAATTGCAATACCTTCAAGGTGTTATAATGCGTAAGGATGAAGGTGGAACTGAAGATACTGAAAATAAATACCAAAATATTGAAGACGGTGGTGCCTCTATGGAAAGAGAGCAATTTAATCAGTTAGCGAGTCGCCAAATTACCTTTATTGGTCATTTAGAGCAAGCTTTGGTGCGGATTGAAAACAAAACTTACGGCATTTGTCGCGAAACAGGTAAATTAATCGACAAAGCTCGTTTACGTGCTGTACCTCATGCCACATTGAGTATTGAGGCAAAAAATGCAAAAAAAAATTAGAATAGTTATCTAACGATATTGAAACTGCATTCACTTGAGTGCAGTTTTTTTTTAAACTATGCTAATCAAATTGGCGCTGAATATTTTCTTAAATTGATAGATTCATTTGTTTAGTTTTGCACATGACTGCAAGTTCAGCCATCGCTGTTATGCATTTTGCATGAAAGAGGAAAGTCCGGACAGTACAGAGTAACGTACCACCTAACAGGTGGACATGTTTTAAAGCATGTAGATAGTGCCACAGAAAATAACCGTGCCGACGTTAAAAGTCGGCATAAGGGTGAAAACGTGAGGTAAGAGCTCACGATTAGATATAGCAATATATTTAATGGGTAAACCTTACGTACTGAAATGCCAAATAGGTGAATGATTGAGGGTTACTCGCCCAATATTCACGGGTAGGCAGATTAAGATTAGTAGTGATATTAATCGTAGATAAATGATGGCTATCACGCAAACACGGGAGATACAGAATCCGGCTTATGGGCTTGCAGTTTTTTTTAAAATTAAAAAGGAAGAAAATTTGGAAAGAGTAATAGTTCTCCTATATTTGCACTCCCAATCAAAACAAGGGAGCATAGCTCAGCTGGTTCAGAGCATCTGCCTTACAAGCAGAGGGTCCGCGGTTCGAACCCGTGTGCTCCCACCCAATAGAGACAAGCCTTTCAGAGAAATTCTGGAAGGCTTCTTTATTTCTGGTGTAAACATGGTGTAAACAATTGGGTTTGTTTTTTAAATATTTTCTAAAAATCTAAACCCCATAAGCAAGCTCTATTGATCTGACCTAAATGAATTATTTCCTCAGGCTTACTTTGTGTTATAGAGAATACACTTTTATTTGTGCCGGGGTTATTAATGTGTGTACTTAAATCACTTAATGAAAACTCAATATCAGACCACAAGTTATTGAAATCTAAAGGGGCGTTTCCTGCACTCCAAAATCCGCAATCAAGCCCATAATTATTCCAAACAAAATTTAAATCGCTTTTATTTACTCCCCCAGAATTATACAGTTGAGAAACTAAGCCAACCGAAATCCTCAACAGTAACGTAGCTCTTGCCATTATAGGTAACGGTGTAGCCTCTTTTATACTTGCTTGCTGAAAAATGAAATGGTCATTACCATATGGGCTTGTAAAATCTAAAAAATCAAAAAGAGTAGTATCATGCATTCCATATTCAGTAAATGCATTTTGAATAAGATCTCTTCTTATTCCTGGAGAACCAATGGCTGTAAATAATCCACTATATAATTTTCGGAGCAAATAAGTGTCTAAAAGACTAAATTTATCTGTTCCGGATGGACTAATCACAGACCAGTAATTATTTAATCCATCTATTATTTGTCCAAAATCAATAATTTCATTAAATCCTTTTATTCTCTGTGGTCTATAGCTTACTTCATTTCTGTTTTCCCTATCTTCTCTATAGGATTTGATGTCAAAACACCATTCTTTTAGCCATGACTTAACCGTCTGAACACTTAACAATGTTGATCCTCCTGTGCTTGGGTGAAAATATTCCGTAAGCTCATAAAAGTTTTTACCCCTCACTTTAAAAATTTTCAAAATGTCTGAACTTGGTTTGTATGCAGAATTTGACCACTTTTCCATTGCATTCCACACAAACTGATGAGTTGATCCTTTAGTTCTTTGTGTTCTAGGATATTGAAAAATTTGGCAATC
>ENA-UOWO01002516-UOWO01002516.1-activated-sludge-metagenome-genome-assembly--contig:-NODE-2516-length-22523-cov-8.137484_pt1 | contig 22523 bp, 21 predicted proteins | sample MGYA00238148_ERZ761564 | MGnify/ENA primary metagenome ERZ761564 (study PRJEB28885, sample SAMN05720194) | activated sludge metagenome | isolation source: Anaerobic digester | place: USA... | reverse complement strand
ACCTTGCGCTTACCGCCCTCGTAGGTGACGATCTTGCGCCAATCGGCGTTCTTGGGCAGGTGGCCGTACTCCGGCCCGATCTGCGGCCCGAGCTTGAGCGTATAGGCGTACTCGCCGTCGCCCAGCCTGGGCACGGCCCCGTTGGCGCCTACGATCGAGACCGACAGCTTGAACATATAGTCGCCGTTATGGAATTCGTAGCGCTTCTTAAGCGTGAACGGAACCTGCTCGCCATTCTGGCTCGGAGCGTAGAACGACCTCGAGAACTCGATGACGCTAGCGCCTTTGGTGTCATTCCTGTTTACCGTCATGTAGGCGTCGACGGGGACAGAGCTTGCCCCACCAAGTCCGATGGCGAAGCCCTCCGGCGATCCGTTGCCGCCTAGTAGCAACTCGACGGGCTTGCCATCCTCGCTGTGCTCCTTGAGCCTGAGGGAGACGATATCTCCGCCTTTGTTCGAGAACACGACGTCGAATAGATCGGTGCTCACGTCGTACGTGATCTCGCGATCTGGCGCGGCCGGATCCTCGGGCATCGAGAGGGTAACGCCGGCCGATGCCGGGGCGCCCATCGCGGGGACAGAGGCTGCAGGTGCGCTCTCCGTGGGGACAGAGGTTGTCGTGGCGGGCTCTACGGGAAGAGGCTGCCTTGGGAAGAAGTAGTTCTGAACGGCCATGCCGACCGTAATGACGACCACCATCAAGACTATGGCGATCATCGTCCTGGCGTCGAACGCCTTGTTGTTATCGTCGTCGTTGATACTCATAGGACCGGATCGAAACCTCCCGGATGCAATGGATTACAGCGTACAATCCTCTTAGCGGCCATATAGGCGCCCTTTACGGCTCCGTAGCGCTCGACTGCGTCGATCGCGTAGGCTGAGCATGAAGGATAATAACGGCAAGAACGCGGCTTGAGCGGGGACAGAGCTTGGCGATAGAAGCGGAAAGCGGCTGTTACAACCAGGGAGGCGACGGATTTCATAGGCTATACCACCAAGGAAGCCCTACGAAGGAGAGCATCGAGTTGCTTGCTTCTGGCGGAGAAGGTATCTTCGTCCGGGAACACGACGACGACGACGTCCTTACCGCCGACGATTTCAGGTTTCCTGAGGCGCCAGCACTCCGAAACGACCCGCCTGGCCCTGTTGCGCGCGACCGCGTTGCCGTACTTACGTACCGTAACGAAAACGGCGCGGGTCTCCGCGCCGCCGTTTGGCCTGACGTTGAACCGCAAGCCCTTACCGGACCAGCGAATGCCTTCGTCAAAAACCCTCGAGATGTCGCGTCGCGTACGGATGCGCTCGGATTTCCTGAACCGGAAGGTCCGCGCGCTCCGTTCGTCGTCCGCCACGGGGATCAGTACTTCTTCTTCTCGTCAGTAATGGACAGCTTAGCGCGGCCCTTGGCGCGGCGCCTCTTCAGGACGAGCCGGCCGCCCTTGGTCTTCATGCGGGCCCTGAATCCGAATTTCCTCACGCGGCGGGTCCTACTGGGCTGATACGTTCGCTTCATGACAGTGTCTCCTCGGTATATATCCCACGGCTGGCTCATCGCCGACCGAGAGCGTTTCTTCTAACCTTAGCCGCCGGATTATAGACGGAACAGGGCATTTGGTCAACGTATCGGCGAGTGAATGGCCGACTATTCACCAAAGCATTCGTCATCCTCTGTCCCCAATTCGGTCCCCGAATCTGGATACGAAGTGCTTAGACCTTCCTCGATATTAATATTGACATTCTGGATATATTCGCTACACTACTATAACAATGGAAAAATGTACTCAGAAATGATTCTTTTCGACAAAAGGCGGAGCCATGGCAAAGACACCCCGAAAAATTCGGATATTTTCAGCGCTCGAGGTCGCTAACCTCTGCGGGGTGGTAAACCAGACCACGATCAACTGGATTCGTAACGGTTACCTCAAGGCGTTCATGACACCAGGAGGACAATACCGCATCTATCTCGAGGATCTAGTATCCTTTCTCAGGCAACGCAACATGAGGATCCCTGCGGAGCTAGCAGTGGCGAACAATCCTGAACTAGACTGGAATTGCCTCGCGATCATAGACGATGACGAGCAGCTCAACGAGATCATCAAGAAATTCCTTGAAAAGGAAGGGTTCTCCTTCAACATCGTCCAGGCGTATGATGGATTCGCCGCTGGAGCCTTGCTCACGGAGCGAAAACCGGGGTTCATCATCCTCGATATCGATCTACCAGGCCTCGATGGTAACGCTATTTGCCGCAAAATCAAATCCGACCCCGCGTTCGGAAAACCCTTTGTTATTACCGTAACAGGCCTGGACGCCCAAAGCATAAAAACCATGGCCCTTGATGCCGGAGCCGACGCATTTCTTTCTAAGCCGCTCGATTTTGACGCCCTCAGGACGATCATGATCGATTTTTCAGGAAAGGTTCGGTAACGATGAGCGACACAGAAGACGGGACCATCTTGATCGTCGAGGACGAAGACGCTATCAGGCTGACCTTGCGGGACTTCCTTCGAAAAAAGGGCTTCGATGTCCTCGTCGCGTCCGACGGCGTGGGCGCGATTAAAATACTGCTCGATTCGAACGTCGACCTCATGCTTACCGATTACCGCATGGATTTATTGGGTGGCGATTATTGGATTAAGTTTCTAAAGAAATACTGTCCAGAGTTGAAGGTTATCATAACCTCGGGCTTCCTACGCCCCGACTTCGAAATACCGTACGAGGTCATATACAAACCCTTCGATTACTCGGCCCTAGAGAAGCGAGTCCGTGAGATCCTCTGTAACCGATGACTCGATGAAAGCGACGCTCGTCATCGTTCGAGGCCAAGTACAGGGCGTCGGCTTCCGCTACGAAACGCGTATGGTCGCGCGTTCCCTTGGTCTCGTCGGCTGGGTCTCCAATCTATCGGACGGCGGCGTAGAAACCTACGCCGAGGGGACAGAGGTCGCTATAGGTAAATTTTTACAATGGCTACAGCATGGGCCGCCGGGAGCGCGGGTAACGTCTATCGATGTTACGGAAAGAACCGCTGGCGGAAAGTATACCAGCTTCATGATCGAATAGAGCGACCGACGGGAGTCGAACCCGCGTCACGAGCTTGGGAAGCTCGGGTAATACCGTTATACGACGGTCGCAAGCAAAAAAAACGTCGCCGAAGCGACGAATCATGCAATGAAGCGCAGAGACATCCTCGCGCTTGGCCCGTCGTTCTGAACGCGAGTGCGTTCAAGGCGACGGACTGAAATAGGGCGACATGTTACCATGTCGGAAAAGCGTTTTCTAATCGCTTAAACTAAGTATAGGTACTTTGCCCAAAGGTGTCAACCATCGCGTCTCGCGTCCTACATGAGCCAGCTATGTGGCTAATAATACAAGAACCTCATTCTGAAGAAATTTGCTTGGCTCGGATAGAATATCATAGCGCTTCACTTTATAATGGAAGGCTCCGCAATAAGGCCAATCCATCGGATCGGAACATAAAGTCGCGCGAACTGGGTTGAGGTTGATATAGACAAACGCCCGAAGGTAGTCAGCGATACGGCATAATGCGGACGAGAAGAAACGCTCACCCCACACATGACCCGATAACCCATTCGCCTTATTGTACCTAATCGCGAACACCGAACTGATCCATTGCATGATCCTTGACAGGCATTCATTATGTAATGGTTTTATAACGAGATGCACATGGTTACCCATTATGCAGAAATTCTCTAGCAGAAAATCGTATCGCTGCTTCGCCGCGCGTATCACCGCAAGGTACATTTCCTTGACTAGCGGAGAGTCGATTAGATACTCTCGCCGATTAACTCTGATCGACACGTGATATGCCGCGCCTTCAACAAGAACCCTGTTTCTTCGCATACCAGGAATACGGCACCCAAAGCACCGACGCTTGCGTTTATACAAATTTTAGGGACAGAGCTCGAGAAGCAATTGTCCTCAAGCTCTGTCCCCTTCGATTGTTCTATTCAAACGCAAGTAGCTTATAGCACTTCGTCGGGCATTTCTCGACGCAAACGCCGCACGAGGTGCATTTTGAGTAGTCGGTGACCGGTATTCCGTTAACCATGGTTATGCATTGCTCTGGGCAAGCTTTAACGCAAGCCTCGCACTTTATGCACCCAACCTTGCAGCTTTTCAGCACCGTGGCTTTCAACGTCGTTCGATTCGAGCAAAGAACGATTGAGCCTTTCCTGGTCCTGGGGACAGAGCTAAGAATTTGCTGGGGGCACTCCTTAACACACATCCCGCAGCCGGTACACGTTGCATAATCCACGTGCGGGAGTCCGTCGTCGCCCATATGGAGGGCGTTGAACTGGCAGACGGCGACGCAGTCGCCGAAGCCGAGGCAGCCGTAGGGACAGAGCTTGGTGCTTCCCGTAGATAGTTTTGCCGCACGGCACGTCTTCACGCCGACGTATTCGCCTTTAACCGGCGCGACGTCCTTCTTGCCTTGGCACAGGAGTACCGCGACGACGTCCTCGGCCGAGGCGCTGACTCCCATGAGCGTACCGAGCGCATCGGCGACGGCCTTTCCGCCAGGAGCGCACTTAGTAATAGGCGCGTCGCCCTTGGCAACCGCTTCTGCGTAGCCGTCGCAGCCCGGATACCCGCACCCGCCGCAGTTGACGCCCGGCAGGGCGGCTCGGACCTGGTCGATCTTGGGGTCGCGCTCGACCTTGAACTTTTCCTTGAAGAACCCGAGGGCGGCGCCGAGCACGAAGGCGAGAAGCGCGGAGAATCCGAGCGTTATCAATACGACATACATTTCCGGATACTCCTTACTTGATCAGGCCGGAGAAGCCCATAAACGCGACGGCGAGCAGGCTCGTCGAGGCGAATAGAATGGGCGTACCCTGCAGGAACTTAGGTATCGGAGCCGTCTTAAGGCGATCCCGAACCCCGGCCAGCAATACGAGCGACAGCATGAACCCGAGCGCTACGCCCACGGCGTACACGACCGACTCGATCAGGTTGAAGCCCTTGGATACGTTGTCGAAGGTGACGGCCAGGATAGCGCAGTTCGTCGTGATCAGCGGCAGGTAGATGCCCATGGAAGCGTAGAGGCCCGGTACGTTCTTCTTGAGGAAGAATTCCACGAGCTGTACGAGCGATGCGATGACCAGGATGAACACGAGTATCTTGAGGAACGTCAGGTTAAGCGGCAGCAGGACGAAATTGTAGAGCGGCCAGGTTACGACGGTCGCAATTACCGTCACGAACGTGACTGCGAGGCCCATGCCGACGCTCTTCGAGACGTCGATCGACATGCCGATGAAGGGACAGAGGGCGAGGAAACGCATCAGCACGATGTTGTCGATCAGCAAGGCTGAAAGGAATATCTTCGCGAGGTTCATGCTGCCTCCCGTACGGCGGCGCCGTTCGTTATCTTCTTCTTGAGCCAGAGATTAAGCGAGATGAACAGGGCGAACACCATAAAGCCGCCTGGCGGCAGGGTAAAGAAAAGGATGGGCTGGAACGCCTCGGGCATGATTCGCGCGCCGAGTAGCGTACCGTTGCCGAGCAGCTCGCGGAGAGCGGCTATCCCGATGAGTACCCACGTATAGCCGAGGCCCATGCCGAGCGCGTCGACGACGGCGTCGAGCGGCTTCTCCTTGCTCGCGAAGGCCTCGACCCGGCCCATAATGATGCAGTTCACAACGATCAGCGGTATGAAGACGCCCATCGACTTCGAAAGCGCCGGGAAGTATGCCTGCATCGATAGGTCGACCATGGTCGTGAACGCGGCGATGACGATGATGAAGATCGGAATCCGCGCGTCGTTCGGGATCAGCTTCCTGAACAGGGAGATGACTAGCTCCGCGAAGACGATCACGAAGGTCATCGCGAGGCCCATGCCGATACCGTTCGACACGCTTGAGGTGACGGCGACCGACGAACAGAGGCCGATCATCAGCATGAGGAGCGGGTTCTCGACGACCAGCCCCTTCACGAATATTTTCCACATGCGCTTCATCGGCTGCCTCCGCTGGCGTTTGCCTCGAGCCAGGCGGATCCTACGGCGCCCGCCTCCTTGACGATGCTCGTCAGGGCTTTACTGGTTATGGTGCTCGCGCTGATGGCAACGACGTCCTTCTTGACCTCGAACTCGTCAAGGACGCTCTTTCCGGAGAACTGCCCCGGGAAGGTGGTCTTAGCCGCCTTGTCGACGAAATACGAAGGATTCGTCGCGTTCGCGCCGAGTCCAGGGGTATCGGATAGGGTCATCACGCGCGCACCGGCGATACGACGATCGGTGGCGACTCCGACCAGCATCACGGCGTCACCACCGTAGCTCGAGGCGCTAGCGCGGATGGCCACGCCGAGCGTCGCGTCGCCCCGGGCGGCCTTCCACGAGCCCAGGACGGTCACGTCGGGGACAGAGGATCGAATCGACCCATCGATCTCGACGAACCCATCCGCGTCGGGAAAGAGGTCCTTCAGCGAGGCCTGGAGCTGCTCGCGCTCGTGGCCCGCGATGGTCGGTCCAGTTACGGTATAGACGACGGCTAAGGCGGCGCACGCGCCGGCGGCGAAGAGCGCCAACGCGATGCCTAACCTGAGAATGTCCTTCTTCATTTGGCGGCCTCCTTGGCGACGGGCTTGGCCGGAGGCACGAATCCGTATTTCTTGACCCGGAGCTTATCCATGAACGGCGCCACGGCGTTCATAATCAGGATGGCGTAGGTCACGCCTTCGGGATAGCCACCGAAGCGGCGGATGATTACGGTTATCAGCCCCGCGCCGGCGCCGAATATCGCCTTGCCGAGCGGAGTCACCGGGCTCGACGAGTAGTCGGTAGCCATGAATACCGCGCCGAACAGAAGTCCTCCCGATAGGATGCCGAACACCGGGTCCATCCCTAGAAGCCACGAGGCTAGAAAGGCGGTTCCGACCATCGCCAGCGGGGTAATGAAGGAGACCACTCGGAGAGCGAGCAAGAAGATAAAACCGACCAGGATAAGGAGGATCGAGCTCTCGCCGATGCAGCCGGCACGGTTACCCACGAACAACGTCCACAGCGTCGAGCTGTAATCGGGGACAGAGCTTAGAGAATTCTGGACAAACCCGGCGCCCACGTCGGCAATCGTCCCACCCATCTTGACGACGTTGAGCGGCGTCGCGCCGGTTGTAGCGTCCAGAAGGCCCTTGAACGGTACATGCCAGGTGGTCATGGCCGCGGGAAAGCTCATCAAGAGAATCGCGCGGCCGATAAGCGCCGGATTGAAGGGATTGGCGCCGAGCCCCCCGAAGAATTCCTTGGCCAGTACGATGGCGGCGAACGAGCCGAGGGCCACCATCCACAGGGGGACGGACGGCGGGCTGATCAGCGCGACGAGGAGACCGGTCACGACGGCCGACAGGTCGCCGATACGGACGTCCTGCTTCGTGACCGCGCGGAATGCGGCTTCGGACAGCACGGCGGTCGCGATCGAGACGACGATGACGAGGAGCGCGTGCACCCCGTAGAGCACCACGCCGTACACCGACACCGGGGACAGAGCTATGATCACCGACAGCATCAGCTTCCTCGGCGTCACCCCGGTGTATACGTGCGGGCTCGAGGAGAGGAGCATATTATTTGCCGGCACGCTGAGCCTCCTTCTGCTTCTTGGCCCGGACGAGCTGCTTGCCTACGCGGAAGCGCTGGACGAGCTGGATATGGGACGGGCAGACGAAGCTGCAGGTACCGCACTCGATGCAGTCCATGACGCCTATCTTGTCAGCCTCGTCGAGGTCGCCCGCCTTGAGGGCCACGTTGAGGAGGGCCGGCGACAGCCTGCACGAGCAGGCGCGCATGCACCGGCCGCAACGGATGCACGGGCCTTCCCCGTAGGCCTTGGCCTCCGTCTCGTCCATCAGGAGCACGCCGGAGGTATTCTTCTGGATCGGCACGAGCATCGACGGTACGGCCGGCCCCATCATCGGGCCGCCCATCACGATGCGCTTGAGCTTTTTCTCGTCGTAGCGAGCCACGTCGGGGAACAAGTCCTGGACGAGCATGCCCACGGGGACGAATAGGTTCTTCGGAGTCTCGCAGGCGCCACCGGTTACGGTCAGGCCGGTATCGATGACTGGCTGGCCCTTGCGGAAAGCCTCGGACACGGCGAGTAGCGTGTTGACGTTGCTGACGACGCAGCCGACATCCATCGGCAGGCCGCCGGACGGCACCTCTCGGCCGGTAATGGCCGTAATGAGCATCTTCTCTCCGCCCTGCGGGTACTTGGTCCTGAGGAGCTGGACGCGGATGTCCATGCCCGAGCGCTTGGCGGCGATGGCCTTCTCGAGCCCGGGCACGAGGTGGGTCTTATTGTCCTCGAGCCCGACGATGCCCTTGGTCGCGCCGACAATCTTCATGACGATGGCGATGCCGTCGATGAAGTCCTCGGGATGCTCCTCCATCACGCGCTCGTCTATCGTCAGGTAGGGCTCGCACTCGGCCGCGTTCGCTATCACGTACTCGATCGGCTTGTTCGGCGGCGGAGCGAATTTGACATGAGCCGGAAACCCAGCGCCGCCGACGCCGATGATACCCGCTTCGCGTACGCGAGCGAGCGCTTCTTCCTTCGTGCAGCTGAAGGGATCGAGCGTCGGCATGAACACCGCTTCGTCGCCGGGCAGGGGCTCGATGACGATGGCCAGGCCCTCGAGATTGTTGGCCTGCATCCTCGGCTCGATCTTCTTGACGGTGCCGTAGACCGACGCGTGGAGCGGGACGGTCATGCGCCCGTCGGCGTCCGCGATCTTCTGACCGCGCTTTACTTGGTCCCCGACCTTGACGAGGGGCTGGATAGGCGCGCCGAAGTGCTGATTGACCGGGATGACCACCTGCGATACGTTGCGCAAGGTCTGTATCGGCGTAGATGCGCTTCGTTCCTTGCGCTCTGGCGGATGCGTTCCGCCTTTGAATGTTTTCGTCACCATGGCGAGGAGGGGCTCCTTCTTCCGTTGCTACCGCGGGGCCTAGGCTCCGCGACGCTGACTTTGGGGCTATGAACGGGTCCGGTGATGGCGCTCGCATACGCCGCGGGCGAGCCTTCGGCTAGCTCTGCTGAGACGGTTCAGCCGCGGGTACGAGCAGGACGGGCCCTATCGTAGCGCGAGCGGCGTATACCGTCAAGCATCGCTTTTTACAGTATATAAATAGAAAACTAACGATAATCTTTAAGAGATTAGAACCACTTCTTTTTTTTAAAGAATGTGATCATTCCCATAGCTATCGCCACCATGAGGCCCCACGCCGCGGGATACGCCCACGGCTGATCGAGTTCGGGCATATGCCGGAAATTCATGCCGTACACACCGGCGATGAAGGTCAAGGGAATGAAGATCGTCGAAATGATCGTCAACACCTTCATGACCTCGTTCATGCGGTTCGATACCGACGAGAGGAAGACCTCCTGGATGCCCGACGCGGTCTCCCGATAGCTCTCGATTGCCTCTATCACCTGCACGGAGTTGTCGTGCAGGTCGCGGAGGAACGGCTCGAGGCTGTCATCCAGGAGCGGCGACTCGGAATGGCGGAGCTCGGCGACGGTCTCGCGAATCGGCCATAGGATGCGCTTGAACCGATTCAGGTCCGCCTTGACGTCCTGCAGGCCGCTCATGAAAGCGGTCGCCTCGCTCGCCACCGCGGCGGTATCCTCGAATTCCTCGAGCCGCGTGCCGAGCCACTCGAGGAGAGAGAAATAGTGATCCACCGTCACGTCGAGGAGGGCGTAGGCCAGGACGCTGGCGCCCATGCGCCGGAGCCGCCCTGCTCCGGTCCGCAGGCGCTCGCGTACGGGCCCGTAGCAGTCGCCAGGGCTCTCCTGTATCGTGATCACGGTATTGGAGGTCAGGACGACGGAAATCTGCTCGTACTCGATGCTGTCGTCGGGACGCCGGCTCATCATCTTGGTGATAATGAACAGGTAGCGGCCGAAATCCTCGAGCTTCGGACGGTGTTCGGTGTTCAGGATGTCCTCGACGGTCAAGGGATCGAGCTTGAAGTAGCCGCCGAGCCGCTTGATCGCGTCCTGGTCGCCGAGGCCGTTGATGTTGATCCAGTTGACCGCGCCCTCCTCGAGCATGGCCAGCACTTCCTCGATGTTCTCAGGCGTGACGATCGACAGCTCGTCCTTGTCGTACTGGATCAGCGAGAACGCGGCCTCTGTCGGCGTCTTATCGCCGATGTAGACCGGACTACCTGGAACGGAACCTTCCCGACCGTCGGCGAGGCTCGTGAATAGAGGTTCAATGCGCCGACGGCGCGCCGGTCTCGAGCCGCTCATGCCGAGGGGCCGTCCGGAACGCCCGCGTCGCTCGGCTCGCCATCCTCTCGTTCGAGCCGGTCGAGGAAGGCGTCGAGCGCGACCCTATCCTCGTCGGCCATTCTGGTAAAGGCTACGCCGAAACGAGTCCCGCTGGGGATGCTGCTAACCTCGCGGACGCGCCCTTCTGCCTCCAGCTGCCGCCATGACCCGTCCTCCTCGGGAATGGAGAACGATAGCCATACGACGCAATCCGGCTCGACGTACTCGGTCGACAGAAAGGCCATACCCCCCTTCGATATCTCGAACCCGTGGGCGCGGATATACTGCTCCCGCTCCATATCGTAGGCGACCATCCGTGAGAGGCGAAAGCGCTTTTCATTCCGTCGCTCTTCATCCATGCCATAACTATACTACCGTTGTCGGACGAACGCTATAACAAACACGGGCCCGGCCGAGGCACGTTCCGCGACTGACCCCTCGTCCTCGAGGAGCTATTTCCTGTTCTTCAGGAGCTCCGCGAACGGATTGTAGCTCGTGCCGTCGTCGTCCCGGTCCTGTGACGGACGACCTCCGGGTCTGCCGCCTACGGAATAGGGGTTTTTCTCCGACCTCTGTCCCCCGACGGGCGAGCTCTGTCCCCCGGCCGGTTTCTTAGCGACGACGACGCGCCTTGTTCCGGAATCGGGGCTCTGCGCCGCGCCCGGCTGCGCGCCGCCGTAACCCGATGGCCGCTGGTTTCCGAAGCTCTGTCCCCCGGAGGCTCGTTCGCTCTTGAGCGACAGGCCGATGCGCTTGCGGGCGACGTCGAGGCTGATGATGCGGAATTCCTTGACGTCACCGACCTTGAGCACGTCCATAGGATCCTTGACGAACTGATCGGACAGCTCCGATACGTGGATCAGGGCGCTTTCCTTGATGCCGATGTCGACGAAGGCGCCGAAGTCGACGACGTTCTTGACCTTGCCGGTCACCTTCATGCCTTCGCGGAGGTCTTCGAAGGCCAGGACGCCCTGCTGGAGCACCGGCTTCGGATAGTCGTCTCGCGGGTCGCGATTCGGTTTCTTGAGCTCGGCGACGATATCGTCGATCGTCGTGTCGCCGACGCCGTACTTGGCCTTGAGCGCGTCCCGCTGGGCCTTGTCCGGGTCCTTGCCCGCGCGCACGCCCTCGAGCAGCTCGGAGGCGAGGGCGTAGTTCTCGGGGTGCACCCAGGTATTGTCGAGCGGGTTCGGGCTCTCGGGGATCTTGAGGAAGCCGGCGCACTGCTCAAAGCTCTTGTCGCCCATGCCTGAGACGCCCTTGAGCTGGTCCCGGCTCGTGATCGTGCCGTTTTCGTCGCGGTACTTGACTATCTTCTTGGCGAGGGACGAGTTGATGCCCGACACGTACTTGAGGAGCATATGGCTGGCGGTATTGATGTTAACGCCGACCCGGTTGACCACGGACTCGACCACCTCGTCGAGGGTCTCGGAAAGGCGCTTCTGGTTGACGTCGTGCTGGTAGAGGCCGACGCCGATGCTCTTGGGGTCGATCTTGACGAGCTCGGCGAGCGGGTCCTGGATGCGGCGGCCTATCGATATGGCGCCACGTATGGTCAGGTCGAGCTCGGGGAACTCCTCGCGAGCCACGTCGCTCGCGGAATAGACCGAAGCGCCGTCCTCATCGACGACCGCGTACTTGGCCTCGCCGCCCAGGTCGCCGAGGGCGTCGGCCACGAGCTTCTGCACCTCGTGGCTCGCGGTGCCGTTGCCGACGGCCACGAGCTCTATCCTATAGTCGCGGATGGCTTTGGCGAGCGCCTTACGCGCCTCGTCGGGTTTCTGCTCCTGGTAGATGACGAAGTAGCCCAGGTACTTGCCCGTCTCGTCGATCGCTGCGCACTTGGTACCGGTGCGTATGCCAGGGTCGACGCCGAGCACGCGCGTGCCCTTGAGCGGCGCGGACAGGAGCAGGTTCTTGAGGTTCTCGCTGAACACCGAGATGCCGTGCCCGTCGGCCTCGTCCATCGCCTCGGAGCGGATCTCGCGTAACACGGCTGGGGAGACGAGCCGCCTGAGCGCGTCTTCGATCGCGTCGGCATGGTACGGATTCGCGATCGCGTAGCGCCCCTTGAGCAGCGCCGAGGCGTCGTCCTCGTCGACTTCGAGGCTCACGTCCAGCTCGCCCTCGCGCTCGCCGCGGTTGATCGCCAGCACGCGGTGCGGCTTGAGCGAGGCGAGCGACTCGCGGTAGTCCCAGTACATCTGATAGGTCGAGGATTCCTTCTTCTGGTCGTCGCCGACGCCCTTGACGACCATGAAGCCGTCGCGCAGGTAGCGCTTCTTGACGGCCGCGCGATTCTCGGGATCCTGCGAGACGCGCTCCGCGACGATATCCATCGCGCCCTTGATCGCCTCCTCGGCGCTCGCGACAGCCAGCTCGGGATGCTCGGCGTCCTCACGGACGAAACCGGGCGCGGCGGCTTCTACCGCGGCCGCGTCCTTGGATACCATCAGCTCGGCGAGCGGTTCGAGGCCCTTCTCGACCGCGATCATGCCGCGAGTCTTCTTCTTGCGCTTGTACGGCGCGTAGATGTCCTCGATCTCGGTCAGCGTGGCGCACTTGCGGATATTGCCGTAGAGTTCTTCGGTCAGCTTGCCCTGGCCGTGGATGGCCTGGATCACCTCGATGCGCCTGGTCTCCAGGTTGGTCAGGCTCTGGTGCAGGTGCACCACATCGCGGACCTGCACCTCGTCGAGCTCGCCGGTGCGCTCCTTGCGGTAGCGGCTGATGAATGGCACGGTACAGCCCTCGGCGGTCAGATCGACGACCGCGGCCGCCTGACTGGCCCGTATGCCGAGCTGGGAGGCTATCTTGTTGAGCAGGTCGGCCTTGCCGACCTCGAGGCCGGCTATGAATTCGTCGTTCAGTTCCATGCTGGTACCTTACCTTATCGCTTGCGTAGTTCAGCGAGCAGACCTTCGGGACTGAAGCCGCCGAGGTAGGCTATCTTGCCGCCGATGCAGATGACCGGCTCGAGGCTGGCCATGGACAGGAGGCGCTGCACGTCGGCATTGCGCGCTAGGTTCTCCGGCGTCGACTCGAAAAAGCTCACCCTGTACCGATCGGCCAACTCGGACGCCTCGAGGAGGCTCCGGAATTCATCCACCAGGGCGAGGGTCGCCCTCTTCGCGCCCGGCGCGCAACTGGAGCACGCGCCATCGGCCGAGCCCTCGCTTCCGTGAGAACAACCGGCGCAGATGAGCTCTGACGCTTTGCCGTATACGTCTATATCGTGTGTTTGGTTCATAGGCTTCGTAGGATCGTCACGATACGGGGAACTCCTATAAAAATCAAGCGCTATTCGTCCCCGGCTCCGCCCAGCGTCTCCGCGAGCGACGACAGTATGCTCCTGAACGACTCGTCCTCGACCTTACCGATGGTCTCGCTGACACTCGGCGTCTCCGACGCCGCCTCGGGGACTGCGTCGATCCTCTGTCCCTCGGCGCCTATCGGCTCGGGTGGCCTGGCCATCTTGGCGGTGCCTGGCAGGCTCGGGTCCTTGGCCAGCCTGAAGGCTATGCCGGAGACCTCGAGGTCCGGGAAGCTACGGCGTATCGTCGCGAGGATCTGGGTCTGCCTCATCTGGAGGAGCTGGATCCATCCCGGGTGGGTGGCCTCGACGAAGACGATGCCGTTCCGGAGGTCGACCGGGCGCGAGTGGGCGGCGAGGTTCTCTCCTGCGGCGCGGTTCCAGAACGAGAAGAACTTGGACCAGGTGTCGGCTTTGGCCGCCGCCTCGGGGGACAGGAGGGCGCCGAGCAGGTCGGAGGCTTTACGTACGCGAGAATCGTCCATCGTCCGTCCAGTATACGATAGTGCCATCGCGCAGGTAATCCCGGTATGGCTCCCCGGGTAAGAAGGTAAAGAACGACTGCTCTGCTTCCGGTAGCGCTTCCATGAACCTACGGCGTTTCTCGGGGTCGAGCTCGAGGAGCACGTCGTCGAGGAGCAGCACGGGCTTGCGTCCGCTGACGCCGGCGTAGTGCTCGGCCTGGGCTATCCTCAAAGTCAGGCTGAGTAGCCTGAGCTGGCCCGTGGAAGCCCGGTCGGAGAAGTCGCCGGAGTCGTCGGTAAAGGCGAAACGGTCGCGGTGCGGCCCCGATAGGCTCGTGCCGAGGGCCAGCTCTCGATCTCTGGCGGCAGCCAGCCTGGCTACGACCTCGTCGGGGCCTTCATCGAGCCTCCAGGATGGACGATACGATACGCCGACTCGATAGCCGAGCCTTGAGACGCTCTCGAAGCGCGGCGCGAAACGACCATCGAATTCTCGGGCTATCGCGGCGCGCGCGTCACGCAGGCCAAGGCCATAGCTGGCTAGCTGGAGGTCGAGTACCTCGAGTACGTCCAGACTCCGATCCTTGAGCGCCTGGTTCCTGGCCTTGAGGGTTCGGCGATAGGCCCGCAGAAGGTCGATGTAGCCTACCGAGACGAGGCTCGCGGTCTGATCGAAGAAAAAGCGCCTCCGTTCAGGCTCGCCGCGCGAGAACTCCATGTCCTCGTGGCAGAACACGATGGCCGGGTTGCGCTCAACGAGGCGCTTACGGTCTCGTACCGGCTTGCCGTCCTCCTTGATAGCCTTGGTTCCGGCTTCCCAGGCGATGACGCAGTTCGAACCGTCGGGGCTGACCCCTCGTAGCGACCAGGCTCGCTCCCCGTTCCTACAGGCGTCGGCGTCCTGCCCGCCTCTGAAACTCGAGCCGTAGCAGAGCGTGTACACGGCATCGAGGAAGTTGCTCTTGCCCTGCCCGTTTTCGCCGACGACGAAAACGGACGGGGCCTCCGTCTGGATGGCCCCGTCCGCTAGGTTGCGAAAGGATACGCTCTCGATACGGCTGAACGGCATGGAGTCCCGTCTGCCGCTCTAGTCTACCTGCATCGGCATCAGGATGTGGAAATAGTCGGATTCCGGATCGGGCGCCACGGTGACGGCCCTGGAGGTCTCGGTGAAGCGCATGGAGATGTCCTCGGTCGAGATGGCGCGGAGCGGATCCTCGATATACTTGTAGTTCATCGCTATAACCGCCTCGGGTCCCTCGTAGGCGCAGAGAATTTCCTCGCGCGCGGTGCCTATCTCGGTCTCCTCCGACGATATGACCAGCTTGTCGGCCGATAGGGCGAAGAAGGTGCGCCTGGACTTCTGCTCGACGAAGATCGAGACGCGCTTGAGCGCGTCGATCACGTCCTGGCGCTTGACCGATACGGTATACTTCTGGCTTTCCGGTACGACCTTCTGGTAGTTCGGGAACTGCCCCTCGATGAGCACGGTGCTCAGGCGGTACTGGCCGAATTTCACGAAGAGGTTCTTGTCGCTGACGGCCAGGTCTATCTGTCCCTCGTTGCCAGCGCGGTGAAGCACGACCGACAAGAGCTTCGGCGGTATGATGACGCCCTTGAACTCCGGGACGCCTTCGACGATGCCGCGCTTGATGTACGCCAGTCGGCGGCCGTCGGTCGCTACCATGACCAGCCCGTCCTGGGCGCGCTCGAGGTAGACGCCGTTCATGAAGTACCTGGTCTCGTCGTCGGAGACGGCGAAGATCGTCTGCCCTATCATGTCCTTAAAATCGGCGATCGGTATGGAAAAATACTTGTCGTCGTCGATATCGGGGAGCTGAGGGAACTGCTCGCTGCCTATAGTCTTGAGGCTGAACTGGGCCTTCTTGAAGCTAGGCTTGATGACGACCTTCGCGTCCTTCTGATCGACCTCGATGGTGCCCTCGGGGATGCTGGCGAGTATGCCGGTCAGCTTGTCGCAGAAGACGGTCAGGCTGCCTTCCTCCTGCACCTCGACGGGCATCCTGGTCTCGAAGCCTATCTTTATATCGGTAGCCCGTATCAGGAGCGAACCCTCGCGGGCCTCGAGATACACGTTCGATACGACCGACATGGCGCTCTTCGAGGAGATGATCTCCTGGGCGAAGGCTATCTCCCGTTGCAGCGCGTTTTTTTCGCAGACGAATTTCATGGCTAACCTCGTACTGAGTCTTCCGCTAAGAATACCACGGATGCGCGATGACGCGCAATAAAAGGATATGAGGGCTTCGGGTTCTCATCCTTATTGAACTTGAATTTATATAAATTCGTAATAGATATAGTAAGGGGCCTGTATAAGTGGAAAAACCCGTTCGTTTCATGCCCCGCCGTGACTTGGGCTGTTGATAACCATGGCTATAGGCGCGCGCGGATCTGCACATGTCCACGGGCGCGCATGAAGGATAGCGGGGACGCCTCCCTTTTCTACAGGAAGGCCCCCGACCATCAACCACTTAGCTTTTTACGCTCATCTGCCTGACGGCCTGGATGAGCTTCTGGATCTTGGCGTCGAGCATCGGGTCGAGCTTGAGCTGCTCGTCTATCTTCTGGCATGAGTGCATGACGGTCGTATGGTCGCGACCGCCGAACTCGAGTCCGAGCTCGGTCGTCGAATACTCGGTTATCTCCCTAGCTATGTACATGGCGATCTGCCTGGGGACGACGATGCTCCTCGTGCGCTTCTTTCCCTTGAGGTCGTTGGCGCTGACCTTGTAGGCCTCCGATACCGTGCGGATGATATGGTCTATCGTCACGTTGCCGTGCCTGGTCTGGCTGAACACGTCCTTGAGCTGCTGCTGGGCCACCTCGAGGGTGATCTCCTTTCCCACCAGGTCTGCGTACGCGTTGAGCTTGACGAGGGCCGCCTCGAGGTCGCGGACGTTCGTCGAGATGTTCCTGGCTATCACGTCGAAGACCTCCGGCGGGATGTTCAGGTTGTTCGTCTCGACCTTCTTCTTGAGGATGGCGTAGCGGGTCTCGTAGTTAGGCGGCTGCAGGTCGACGTTGAGGCCGCGCTCGAACCGGCTGCGTAGCCTGTCGGACAGGTTCTTGAGCTCGGAGGCCGGCCGGTCGCAGGTGAAGACCATCTGCTTGTTGCCGTCGTACAGCGCGTTGAAGGTATGGAACAGCTCCTCCTGGGAGCCCTCCTTGTTCTCGAAGAAGTGTATATCGTCGATCAGGAGTATATCGACGGTGCGGTAGCGGTTCTTGAACGACGACATGGCCTTCTCGTGGATCGAGTGGATGAAGTCGTTCGTGAAATTCTCCGCCGAGACGCAGATGATCTTGAGCTTGGGGTTGAGCGACCAGGCTCGATTGCCTATAGCCTGCATCAGGTGCGTCTTGCCGAGCCCTACATCGCCGTAGATCAGGAAGGGGTTATAGGCCGTGCCGGGGTTGGCTGCGATGGCCATGGCTGCGTTCGCCGCGAACGAGTTGTTCTCGCCGATGATGTAGTTCTCGAAGGTATGGGCCAGGTTGAGCTGTGGATGTTTCTCCCGAGGCTTTTCGGGTTCAGCCTGGGCCTTCGACGGCTTCGTTTCCTGCCGCCGCTCCGGAGCGGGCTTGGGGACAGAGGTCGATGAATCCGGCTTGACCACGACAAATTCTATAGTCAGGCGCTTACCCGAAAGCTCGAACAGCTTGGATTCGATGGCCTTCTGGTACGACTTTGCCAGCTGATCCCTATAAAAAGCTGACGGTACCCGCACGAGGATCGAGTCTTGGGTCGAAGAGTCGTACTCGATATTGAACCACATCGAGAATTCCTGTTCGCTCAACTCGTTGGAGAATTGGCTCATCGCCTCGTTCCAGAAGACTTGATAATCCCAGCTGTTCATCGTGTACGTATCTCCCGATTTAGTTTCCAACAACTTTTCCACAATCTATCACAAAGGATGGGTGGAGTATATCACTCGTCAAATCTAAAAAAAAGAAGCCAACCCTGCAGAATCTACTAAAAATCCATGTAGTGGATGTATATAAGTCCTTTATATATAATAAGATAGTATTGCTATGCCGTTTCCGCTCAGGTTTAGCGCCTTTGCTCCGATATACGTCTTTTCTATATCTGATAGAGGAATACCAGATTCTGCACAAGTTTTGCACATATGGTTTACAGCAGCGCTTCCTTCTATATATAGGCCCGTATCCTTTACTTTTTGGCGCATCGAAGATATACTGCGCACGTGCAGGCACGCTCGGCGCAGTCGCTGCTTTCGGGCGGATAGAACCAATACGAGATGCCTACAAGGCCTCTATCACTCATACCTCCGCGGAAAACACAATGGAATCAACGTATTCAGCAACGAGCATTCAGGTCCTGAAAGGCTTGGAAGCGGTCCGGAAACGGCCGGGCATGTACATCGGCTCGACGAGCATCGATGGTCTCCACCATCTCGTCTACGAAGTGGTCGACAACTCGATCGACGAGGCGTTCGCCGGGTACTGCGACCGTATCGACGTCGTCCTCGAGAAGAACGACGTCGTCAAGGTAACAGACAATGGCCGAGGCATCCCCACAGGGATCCATCCTATCGAGAAGGTCTCGGCGCTCGAGCTGGTCATGACGAGGCTCCACGCCGGCGGCAAGTTCGACAAGAACACCTACAAGGTCTCAGGCGGCCTGCACGGCGTCGGCGTGTCGGTCGTCAACGCGCTATCCGCCTGGTGCGAGGTCTCCGTGCACCAGGAAGGCAAGGTCCACTACCAGATGTACAAGACCGGCCTGCCGGTCGAGGACGTGAAGGTCGTCGGCGAGACCGATCGGCGCGGTACGGTGGTACGATTCTCGGCGGATCCGACGATCTTCGAGACGACCATGTACAGCTTCGATGTGCTGGCCAATCGACTGCGCGAACTGGCCTTCCTCAACAAGGGCCTCCTGATCACGCTGACAGACGATAGGCTCTCGACGCCCAAGGTGCACGAGTTCAAGTTCGACGGCGGCCTCATGGAGTTCGTCACCTACCTGAACAAGAGCAAGACGGTCCTGCACCAGGATCCGATCTACTTCAGCGGTACCCGCGACGACGTCGCGGTCGAGGTCGGCCTCCAGTACAACGACTCGTTCAACGAGACGATGTTCGCCTTCGTCAACGGCATTAATACCAAGGAGGGCGGGACGCACCTCGTCGGCTTCAGGAGCGCGCTGACCCGTATCCTCAACGAGTACTTCAGGAAGTCGAAGCTAGCCAAGAAGCTCGAGGATACGCTCTCCGGCGACGACGTGCGCGAGGGCCTGACAGCTGTCCTCTCGGTCAAGGTGCAGAACCCGCAGTTCGAGGGACAGACCAAGACCAAGCTCGGCAACTCCGAGGTCAAGGGCATCGTCGACTCCCTGGTAGCCGACCAGCTGACCCTCTACTTCGAGACCAACCCGGGCGTGATCGACAAGTTGCTCGAGAAGTCGGTGCTCGCGGCAAGGGCCCGCATCGCGGCGAGGCAGGCCAGGGAGCTGACCAGGCGCAAGTCGGCCCTCGAGAGCTCGGGCCTGCCGGGCAAGCTCGCCGATTGCTCCGAGAAGGATCCGACCAAGTGCGAGATCTACATCGTCGAGGGTGACTCGGCCGGCGGCTCGGCCAAGGGCGGCCGTGATCGCACCATCCAGGCCATCCTGCCGCTCTGGGGCAAGATGATGAACGTAGAGAAGACGCGCATCGACAAGGTGATAGGCAACGATAAGCTCAGCCCGGTCATCCAGTCGCTCGGCTGCGGCATAGGCGCCGACTTCGACGTGTCGAAGCTACGCTACCACAAGGTCATCATCATGGCCGATGCGGACGTCGACGGCTCGCATATCCGCACCCTGCTCCTGACCTTCTTCTTCAGGTACATGACCGACCTCCTGCGGCGCGGGCACGTGTACCTCGCGATGCCGCCGCTGTACAAGATCGTGATCGACCGCAAGATCCAGTACGCCTACGACGACGCCGAGAAGGATCGCATCCTCGCGGAGAGCGGCAAGGATCCCGACAAGGTGGCCATCCAGCGCTATAAGGGCTTGGGAGAGATGAACCCGGACCAGCTATGGGAGACGACGATGGACCCCGAGCACCGGAACATCATCCAGGTGCATATGGAGGACCTCGTGGAGGCCGAGACGGTCTTCTCGACGCTCATGGGCGAGCAGGTGGAGCCCCGAAGGCGATTTATAGAGGAGAACGCGCTGTCGGTCTCCCGCTTGGACGTATAACATGGCAGAACTAACAGGAAAGATCATACCCGTAGCGGTCGAGGAAGAGGTCCGGACCGCCTACCTGACCTATGCGATGAGCGTCATCGTCAGCCGCGCCTTACCGGACGCGCGAGACGGCCTCAAGCCGGTGCATAGGCGCATCCTCTACGCGATGGACGAGCTCGGGCTCAAGCCGACCGCCGCCACCAAGAAGAGCGCCCGCATCACCGGCGACGCGATGGGAAAGTACCACCCGCACGGCGACCTATCGCTGTACGACGCCTTGGTACGCATGGCCCAGACCTTCAGCTTGCGCTACCCGCTTATTACCGGGCAGGGAAACTTCGGCTCGGTCGACGGCGATCCGCCCGCCGCGAGCCGCTATACCGAAGCCAAGCTGTCGAAGGTCGGCGACGAGCTGCTGGCCGATCTCGAGAAGGAGACGGTCGAGTTCGTTCCCAACTACGACGAGAGCCTCAAGGAGCCCTCGGTCCTGCCGGCGGCCGTGCCGAACCTGCTGATCAACGGCTCCTCGGGCATCGCCGTGGGCATGGCCACGAATATGCCGCCGCACAACCTGCGCGAGGTGTCGGAGGCCATAGCGGCCTATATCGACGATCCGGAGATCTCGATAGACGGCCTCATGAAGTACGTGAGGGGGCCGGATTTCCCCACGGGCGGCATCATCTTCGGAAAGCGCGGTATCCGCGAGGCCTATACGACGGGGCGCGGCAAGCTTACCGTCCGTGGCAAGTTTACGATTGAGACGCTCAAGGGTGGCAAGGAACAGATCGTCTTTACCGAGATCCCCTACGTCGTCAATAAGGCGACGTTGGTGGCGAAGATCGCCGAGCTGATACGCGATAAGGTCGTCGAGGGCGTCAGCGACATACGCGACGAGTCGGACCGTGAAGGCATGCGCGTCGTGATCGAGCTCAAGAAGGGCGCCGTCGCGAAGCTGATCCTCAACCGGCTCTTCGCCCATACCCAGCTCCAGACGACCTTTGGCGTGATCAACCTGGCCCTGGTCGGCGGCATGCCCAAGACGCTGTCCCTCAAGGACCTGATCAAGTGCTTCGTCGACCATCGCGTCGACGTGGTCACCAAGCGTACTCGCTACGACCTGCGCAAGGCCGAGGAACGCGCCCATATCCTCGAGGGCTTGGTCATCGCGATCGAGAATATCGACGAGGTCGTACGCATCATCAAGGCTTCCAGGAACGTCGACGCGGCCAAGGTGGCCCTGATGGAGCGCTTCCAGCTGTCCGAGGCCCAGACACAGGCCATCGTTGACATGCGTCTCGGTCGCCTGACCAGCCTCGAGATCGAGAAGCTCCTGGCCGAGTTGGCCGAGGTCCGCGCCAAGATAGCCTACTACAAGGATCTGCTCGCCCATCCCGAGAAAATACTTGGCGTGATCAAGGACGAGACCAAGGTGATCTCCGACAAATTCGGCGACGACCGCAGAACGGAGATCGTCCACGACGAGGTCGAGGCTATCAATATCGAGGACCTGATCACCAAGGAAGAGATGGTGATCATGCTGTCGAACAAGGGCTTCGTGAAGCGCGTGCCAGTCAGCGCCTATCGGAGCCAGAGCCGCGGCGGCAAAGGCTCGAATTCGGCCTCGCTGCTCGACGACGACTACGTGCAGCAGATCTTCGTCGCGAATACTCACGACTACCTGATGTACATCTCGAGCGCCGGCAAGGCGTACTGGCAGAAGGTTCACGAGATTCCGGAGGCCTCGCGAGCGGCCCGCGGCGGCCACCTCAAGAGCCTCCTCGCGATCGGGGCGAACGAGGAGATTACGACCGTCATCGATCTCAAGGGCTTCTCCGACGATACCTACCTGATGCTCGGGACGCTGCGCGGCGTCGTCAAGCGCGTGGCGACCAGCCAGTTCGTCAACGCCAAGACCAGGGGCATCATCGCCATTCACCTCGACGAGGGAGACCGGCTTGTATCCGCCTGCAGAACGCGCGGTAACGACGAGGTCGTGCTCATTACCCGTCTCGGGCAGGCGCTTCGTATCAGCGAGCGCGATGTGCGTGTGATGGGCCGGGGTAGCCGAGGTGTCTGCGGCATCAAGCTGGCGGACGCCGATGAACTGAACGCGATGCTCAGGGTCAATCCCGAAGAACAGATGCTCCTGATCAGCGAGACCGGTTACGGAAAGCGCACCGACAGATCGGAAGAGCGTCGTGTAGGGAAAGAGTGTGCTACGTTGTGTAG
>ENA-UOWO01002515-UOWO01002515.1-activated-sludge-metagenome-genome-assembly--contig:-NODE-2515-length-22529-cov-6.147949_pt1 | contig 22529 bp, 19 predicted proteins | sample MGYA00238148_ERZ761564 | MGnify/ENA primary metagenome ERZ761564 (study PRJEB28885, sample SAMN05720194) | activated sludge metagenome | isolation source: Anaerobic digester | place: USA... | reverse complement strand
CTAATCTATCTCATAATATCCAAGAGATTGATTGTTCAACAGATTTAAAGAAAAAGTTTTTAGACGATGTTGATGTTTTTATTAACGAGAATTATAAGAAGTATTCCGGTTTGTTTGATGATAATCGCTTGTTTTATTCCTATTTTTTTAGTTTTAATGAAACTACAGACCTGAGACCGTTTCTATTTAATGGCTTAAATATTACTGATGCAATAGTCGCTGAAAGAATGAAAGAGCTTGCTTACCTGTTTAGCACAAATACTTTTGACAGAATTACAAATGTGAAAAACTATGATTGCAAGACTTGTGCTGAAACGTAAAATTGACAAGATATCGTAATGGACTGGTTATTATTATGCCTCGTTGTTGAAACAAATTTAGAAATTAGTAGAAAGCAATATCAAAGATATTTTCATTATTCCGCTATCTCATACTTTATATTTTAAGAATATTAAGCAAATGCGCTACTTATTCAATACTGTGGTTTTCCATTGTGAGTAATATGTCATTCCGATTGCAATCAGTAGAATTGCAATGGCGACAAAAAAAGTGAAAGTCATTCCGAAGGTCTCGTAGAAATATACACCGGTAAGAGGCGCTATCAATGCCCTTATTCCAACGAAGGAAAGATGTACGCTTTGATAATCGCCACTTTCACTATCGTTGCTGCAATAATATGATGAACCGATATACCAGAGTAATCCCATACTTGCATTGAAAAGTCCCAGACAGAAAAACGACAGTAAAAGCACAGGAAATACCTGATAGGAATGCCATAAAGCAGATTCAGGGAACCACTGCGTCAACAAAATAAATAAAATGTAAAGCAGCATCAGCCAGTAGGTAATTCGGGCAAACCTGCGCGGGTCGATACGGTCGATAAACCTACTGAATACCGGCATAAACAGAATGGTTACAACCGCTGCAAAATTCCGGTAACCGGCATAGCTGAAATATGATAACTGCAATGGTCCTTCCAGATAAAGTGTTATTGCCGAAACAGTAAGCATGAATCCGATCCCGTACACCATAAAACCCAGCTCAAAACTCAGGAATTCGCGATTATTGCGCAAAATGCCAACCCAGTCGTTAAACGATTTTTTTACCGATGAAAACAGTCCTATTCTATGTTTTTCAATTGAAGTGGATTGGTATGGTATAAGCGAAAGGCAAAAAATAGAAACTAGGCCCATCGTACCACATGCAGGATACACAAACCGGAATATCGAATAATCTGCCTCGAGCATCCAACCAAAAACAAATGTCGCAATGAAAGCAAACAGCTTGTTTACAGTGTTGGCATAGCCAAATAATTTGCCAAAATGCGAGATTCGGTAATTCGATCTGAGGAGCAGGTTAATTGTTGGATAAGTGACCGGTGTGCTGAGATAGTATAACAGAAAAATACTTAAAAATGCATAGTGCCACAATGAGTTGCCGGAATACACGCTAATATCCGATGGAAACAGTAAAAATAAAAACAGCGGCAGACGTGTGATCAACGCTGTAATCTGCAGCAGACGCCTTTTATTCCCGTTACGGCTCAGAACTTGATTGCCCAGTATCAGTAGCAGAAAAACTGCCATACTGAACACAAACAGCACCCCAAGCAGGTACGAATTGCCATGAAGACTTTTTAAAAACACAAATTCATTCATCAGAAATGCCCCAAACAGGGTGCCCTCGAACACTGAGTAACCCAAATGCAGCAAAAATGTCGTCTTTTCGTTGCGGTTCAGGTTACTGAATGTTGTGCTTATATTGCTGATATTCAATGTTCTGAAACAATCGGGTAAAGTGAAATAGTACTTATTACAGTTATTCCCATTCAATAGTTGCGGGTGGTTTGGAGCTGATATCGTACACCACACGGTTCACACCTTTAACTTTGTTAATGATCTCATTCGACATTTTGGCCAGAAAATCATAAGGAAGGTGTACCCAGTCAGCCGTCATACCATCGGTCGATTGTACGGCACGTAAAGCAACCACATTTTCGTAAGTGCGTTCATCACCCATAACGCCTACCGATTGAACCGGAAGTAGCATTACGCCTGCCTGCCACACGTCGTTGTATAGCTTCCATTCTTTTAATCCGCTGATAAAAATTGCATCTACTTCCTGCAGAATAGCCACTTTTTCGGGGGTAATATCGCTGAGTATCCTGATGGCTAGTCCGGGACCCGGAAAAGGATGGCGTTCTAAAATGTGTGGAGGTATCTGTAAGGCTTTTCCAACGCGGCGCACCTCATCCTTGAATAACAAGCGCAAAGGTTCAATTACCCTGAGGTTCATTTTTTCGGGCAATCCGCCAACATTATGGTGCGACTTAATGGTAGCTGAAGGTCCGTTTACCGACACCGATTCAATTACATCGGGGTAAATGGTACCCTGTGCCAGCCATTTTACGTTCGCAATTTTATGTGCTTCTTCATCGAAAACTTCAATAAACAACCTGCCGATGATCTTACGCTTTTTTTCAGGCTCGGTTACACCTGCCAGTTCATTCCAGAATCGTTGCTTTGCATCAACACCTTTTACGTTAAGCCCCATACCTTTATAGGATTCGAGCACAGATTCGAATTCGTTTTTACGCAACAATCCGTTATCAACAAAAATACAGCTCAGATTTTTCCCAATGGCTTTGTGGAGCAAACTAGCTGCTACCGAAGAATCTACGCCCCCCGACAAGCCCAGCACCACGTTGTCGTTGCCAAGTTTTGTGCGTAAATCAGTAATGGTAGTCTCAATAAACGAATCAGGCGTCCAATTCTGAGCACACCCACAGATGTCCACTACAAAATTCTGTAGTAGCTTCATTCCGTCGGTGGAATGATATACTTCCGGATGAAATTGAATGCCGAAGCTGAGTTCGCCTACAATCTGAAAAGCGGCAACTTTTACATCGCTGGTTGATGCAATTATTTGGTACGATTCGGGGATAGAAACTATCGTATCGCCATGCGACATCCATACCTGCGAATTGTCGGGTATATCGTTGAGCAAAGGATTCATGCGGTTCACAAAACTTAGGTTGGCGCGCCCGTACTCTCTGGTGTTTCCGGGAGCAACTTCTCCGCCGAAATAATGCGAAAGGTATTGTGCTCCATAGCAAACCCCCAGCAGAGGGATGTGCCCTTTAATTTTTGTTAAATCCGGCAACGGTGCGTTTGTATCTCTTACCGAAAAAGGACTGCCGCTGAGAATAACACCTTTCACGGTATTATCGGGTTCTGGGTAGTGATTGAAAGGGTGGATCTCGCAGTACACATTAAGCTCTCTTACACGCCGGGCAATCAGTTGGGTGTATTGTGAGCCGAAATCGAGAATCAGTATTTTTTGCTGCATCTGGGCGATTTTGTCTGCAAATATAGCAGAATTGAAGCTTCAAAATGTGCCATATCCCGATTTGTTAAGAAGTTTTGAAAACAAATATTTCAATAAAATATTAAATAGAATATTAGGCTAATTATATAATATTTGGTATTATTGCTGTAAGATAATCAGGTATTTATAGAAACCATTTTTTTAACCTAAAGCTTATTATTATGAAAAAATTCTTATTGCTTGTCGTTTTTTGTGCAGGTGTCTTTATGGCTTATTCTCAGCATACCGAACTGCGTAAGCAAGTATTTGAAGCCTGTGAACAAGGTAATGTTGCTGAGGTTAAAAACCTGATCGAGAAAGGAGCGGACATTTCTACAAATGAGAATGATTCCACGTATTTGGTATTGCTCTATTTGCTGAATACTATTGAAAAACCTGAATTGGTAAGTTTCGCCAAATCCCTGAAAGAAGACGAAGTATTTGAAATTTTGTTATGCGCTACTGAGCATGGTTTTAATGTTTTTGAGCAATGTAGTGCAAAAATTCCATGTGTTGCCGAACAATGGGATGAGTCATCATGGTTATGGGTACAAGTGGTGGACCCCGATTGCATTTCCATAGGCTACAACCCATATTTTTTAATAGTTGAATCGGGCAGATTTCATGATTTTGAGCAAGCAATTATTCAGAATATTAATTCCGGAAAATATTCTATGCAATCGAATTACGGCAGCACACCCTTGCATATTGTCTGCGAGGCAGCGAATTCTGTTGCTGTGGTTGATGCGTTGATAAAGAATGGTGCAGATGTGAATGCGGTTGATTCCACCGGTGTTACTCCTCTGCTGCAGTGCATGAGCCCAGATGAATTCAAGTGTGAATTATGCAGAATTGATCAGTTAGAAATTATAAAACTACTGCTTCAGTCAGGTGCAAATGTAAATATATATAAAGATGCATACACTTCTTTAGCCTACTCTTTCTTTGAAGATCAATACGAAATTGCGAAGTTGCTGATTGAAAACGGGGCCGATTTGTCAAACAAAGAATTTATTTATAATGATAGTACACGGAGCCCATCGGCTATGATGTACTTGCTGTGGAAAGCCTTTGGGAATTGTCGATTTAATTATGAAATTTTATGCGAAACCGACTCGCTTGAGAGGGAAATTGTTTGGGATTTGTTGCTTACTGCAACGCAACATGGTTTTAATGTTTTTGAAACCTTTTCAGCTCAGCTACCATGCGTTGAAGAGCGATATGAACCAGAATCTAACAATTATCAACAGGTGACCATTCCCAATTGCATTACTTCAAGCTACACACCTTATTTTAATATTACTGAGCAAGGAAGATTTAAGGATTTTGAGCAAGCAATAATTAATAATATTAATGCAGGTATTTTCCCGAAACTAACAAGCACTGGCAGCACCCCCTTGAACGTCGCCTGCGAGGCAGCGAATTCTCTTGCTGTGGTTGATGCGTTGATAAAAAATGGTGCTGATGTGAATGCGTTTGATTCTGATGGTTGTACTCCTCTTATCAATTGTGTAAGGACGTCGATTTTTGATTGGGATTCATGCAGGGTGGATAAATTGAAAATTGCAAGATTGCTCATCAAATCGGGAGCAAATGTAAATTATCTGATTCCAAATGAATATGACTACGCCGGTCATTCATCACTACTATATGCAAGTTTAAGCAAAGACTATGCATTGTCGAAATTGCTCATCGAAAACGGAGCGGACGTGGATGGTAATGAGCAGGAAATTAACGACAGTACGCGCATTCCATCGGCTATGTTTTTCTTTCTGATGTCTGTTGCCGGTAATTGCCCAGTAGGATTTGAATATTTAGCTGTGACAGACTCTGTTGATAAAATGCAAGTGTACGAGCTTTTATCAATGTCGGTCAGTCGTGGATTTAATGTGTTTGAGCCCATACAAGGCAGTATTACTACTGTTGAGACGTTTTACGATACTATCTATTCCTATTACTATCAACAATACAAAAATATTTCAGTGGAATATTTACCCTATGCTATTATTGCAAATGATAATATACTTACTCAATTCGAGAAAGTAATCCTTAAGCAAATCAAACAAAAAAAATACACCGGCACCGATAGCTATGGCAATAGTGCCTTGCATTATGCCTGTGCTTATGGAAATTCTGTGAATATCGTTAAAGCGGTGCTTAAAAGCGGAGCCGATATATATGCTACAAACAAAAACGGGGAAACACCCGCTGATTTAGCAAAAGAAAATGGCAATATTGAAGTGTATAATTTTATATCTGGTAAGATGAAGTAAATTGCCTGTAATGAATTATAAAATTTGCTAACCTCTGGATTGATAATAAAAAAAAGACCATCAAAACACAAGTCTGATGGTCTTATTAAGGTGTTATGGTTTATTTATTTCACCGGAACATTTTTCAAGGTTTCAGTGAGGTAGTTCCAGAATTTACCAACGCTGGCAATGTTCACTTTTTCGTCGGGTGAATGCGGATAGCGGATGGTGGGACCAAATGAAATCATATCCCAGTTCGGGTAGGCAGCACCCAGAATACCACATTCCAAACCGGCATGAATAGCCTTAACTTCGGGAACTTTCCCATAGAGTTTCTGATATACCGATTGCATGGTTTTCAGAATTGGTGAATCAGTGTTTGGTTTCCAGCCCGGATATGCACCTTCGAATTTAACATCAGCACCAATCAGGTCGAAAATTGTTCCAATCTTGTACATGGTACCCATTTTGGCAGAATCAACCGAACTACGAACCAGACAATTTACCGTGAATAAGCCATCGATAATTTTTACGATAGCCAGATTGTTCGACGTTTCCACAAGGCCCGGCATACTGTCGCTCATGCGTTCAACTCCATGGGGGCAGGCAAAAACGGTTTTAATCATTTTTTCTTTGAAGTTATCGGCAGCTACCATTTTTGGCATTTCGGCAGGAGCAAGGCTTAATTTCAGATCAGGCTCAGTGCGGGCAAATTCGGTGCTATAGGTTTTATCGAACAACGTAACTTCGGCTTTGAACTTCTTTACCTCATCGGCTTTTATCAATAAGGTTGCAAAAGCTTCACGCGGTATGGCATTACGCAGACTTCCGCCTTCGAATTTTGCCAGTTTGAAATCGAAATGATAAATGCAATGGTTCAGGAACCTTGCCATCAGCTTATTGCTATTAGCACGTCCAACATTGATGTCCATACCAGAGTGACCACCTCTCAGTCCTTTGAGAGTCAGTACAAATGCATCAAAGCCTTTTGGTGACGGTACTTGCGGGTATTCCATCTTAACATTTACATCAACGCCACCGGCACAGCCAATGTACAGTTCACCTTCATCTTCAGAGTCGAGATTCAGCAGTATATCACCTTTCAATAAACCTGGTTTCAGGTTTTCGGCACCGGTCATACCGGTTTCTTCATCAATGGTAAATAGAGCCTCAATGGGTCCATGCACAAGGTCTTTACTTTCGAGAACTGCCATTGTTGCAGCTGCTCCCATACCATTATCAGCACCCAGGGTGGTTCCTTCGGCAGTTACCCATTCTCCGTCGACGTAGGCTTTGATGGGATCTTTTTCAAAATCGTGAGGGTTGTCGGAATTCTTCTGCGGCACCATATCTAGGTGGGTTTGCATAATAATTCCCTTGCGGTTTTCCATACCTTTTGTTGCGGGTTTACGGATAATTACGTTACCGATTTCATCAACAATTGTTTCCAATCCCAGGTCTTCTCCGAATTTTTTCATGAAGGCAATTACTTTGGCTTCTTTTTTGGAGGGTCTCGGAATCTGGGTAAGACTATGGAAATGTTTCCATACTTGTTTGGGTTCTAATTCAAAAATCTTGCTCATATTTGTTTGTTATTGGTTATGTTATTAAAAGAATGGAAAATTACTTATTTTTATCTGTTTTGAAAACAAAAACTATGAAAAAATTAGCTCAAATATTTTTTACTGGAGCCTTTCTCATTTATTTTCAGATATATACACATGCTCAGGATAATACAAATCCCAATACCGGTGTGCAATGGCTCAGCTTGGAACAAGCGGTAAAGCTTCAACAGGCGCAGCCTAAAACAATTATGATAGATATGTACACCGATTGGTGCGGCTGGTGTAAAAAAATGGAACAGGTTACATTCAGCAATCCTGATATTGCACGATATATCAATCAGAATTTTTACCCTGTGCGGTTTAATGCCGAAACCCGCGATACCGTGTATTACCGCGATACCATGTATGTAAATACCAGTCAGGGACAAAAACCTGCTCATCAGCTTGCAATCAAGTTACTGGGTGGACGTATGTCGTATCCTACAATTGTGTATATCGACGATCAGTTTCATATTAACGCTGTGCCCGGATACATGGATGCGCAGCGAATTGAACCATTACTTGTGTATTTTGCCGAAAAAATTTATAAAACTGCCAATTACACCGATTTTGAGATAAATTTCAGGAAGACCTTTTTCCCCGATACCGTTGAAACCAACATTAATGGAAAAGTGGAGTGGATAAGTTTCGCTGACCTGAAAGCAAAAATGCAGGAGAAGCCCAAAAAAGTGATACTATTTATTTACCACGATTTTACTACAGGGAGCAGGGTCATGGGCAACACAACCTATACACATCCGGTAATTGCGGACCTAATTAACGAAAACTTCTATGCAGTTAAATTAGACGTTCTGTCGACCGAAGCATTTTCTTTTTTTGGCAAGGAATACAAAAACGATATGGTTGCGGAAGCTTACCCTCATCAACTGGCTGTGGAATACCTGCAACCTGTTATTACATTGCCTGCTACGGTGTTTTTTGAGGAAAGTGGTAAGCCCATTTATATTATGCGAGGATACGTTGCTCCTTGGTCGATGGAGATGTTCATTGATTTTATCCGCCAAAACCTTTATAGAACAAGCACCTGGGAGAGTTTCAAAGCTGGTTACCAAGGAAAAATTGAAAGGCAGTAGCCAAATTAGAATTAGTTGCCTGTGATTTCGAAGTAGTGAATGTAAATGGATTCAATTCTGCTTCCAAATCCAGAAGATGTTTCATATTGTTCAACTTCGATTTCCCATTGTGCGGCCGTATAATAGGGATTTGTGCTGTAATTTGTCGTATAGGTTTCGGCAAATGTTATATTTTTATCCGGAAGTTGAACAATGATGGAGTCGCTGCATTTTTTTAGCTCTGCCGAAGGACTAAGCCATATTTCGGTGCTGGTTTCGAAAATTTTACCAATTACCCCGGGTGCTATGTCGAATGTGCGTGGCGATTGCGAACCATAGTATTTTAATACATGAATCGTATCGGGTGTAATATTTTTAAATGCAAGCGCATGATTTTCGTAATCTTTGCGGCATGATCCGAAGAAGAATGTCGCAGCAATCAACCCTGCAACAATCAGACTTTTTGCAGAAAGTTGTAAAAACCAATTTTTCATAGATTCAGTCATGATATATAGTGTATTTATGTCTGATTTTTTTGAATTCTTCAATTCCTTCTTGCCATGAGGCTCTGATTTCATCCTCCTGCATACCGCTTTCAATCTGTTGCTGCAGTTTTTTTGTGCCCGCGAGTAATACAAACGATTTGTTAAAGAACTTGGTTTTATCCGGGAAATTATTCCAAACTTCGACAAGCAGACTAATGTTAAGACGGGAATTACCTTCTTCAAAGGGGCTCAACGAATTTCTGAAATCGAATCCGAAGCATTCCTGATTTTCGAGTACCGGCTTGGCTGCTCCTGCGTTTGGTTTTGGGGTGAAACGAAATGTTGTTTTGTCCCACGATTTCAGCAAAGGGTGTCCGATTACCTGGAATTGCATTTCGGTACCCCTGCCTACGCTTAAGCAGGTCCCCTCAAAAAGACAAAGCGTGGGATATAACTGAATGGATCGGTCGTTGGGGAGATTTGGTGAAGGTGGTATAGGCAGATAGTACGGTGTGTTGTGCGTATAGTTTTTACATGGTATCACAGTAAGTGCACAAGGTTCAGGTGTATTGATCCATTTCTCGCCATTTATCATTTTTGCATATTCGCCGATAGTCATACCATAAACAATAGGCACCGGATGCATTCCGATGAATGAAGAACAGGCAGTATCGAGTACCGGCCCGTCGATATAATGCGCATTCGGGTTTGGCCGGTCAAGAACAATAAGAGGAATATTATTTTCGGCGCAGGCCAGCATTACATAATGCAATGTGGAAATATATGTATAGAAACGCACCCCCACATCCTGCAGGTCGAAAACAACTATGTCAATATTCTGCATATATTGTTGTTGCGGCTTTTTGTTTTTTCCATAGAGCGAAACAATGGAAAGACCCGTTTCGGTATCAGTACTGTTACCAACAATGTCTCCGGCACCGGCTGTCCCTCTGAAACCATGTTCCGGACAGAAAACATATGCTACATCAATACCCAGCTTAACTAACGTGTCGACCAGATGTTTGTTACCGCAAATACTGGTTTGATTGGCAACCAAAGCAACCCTCTTTCCTAGCAAAAGGGGCAGATAGGCTTCGGTTTGGTCGGCTCCGGTAATAACATCCTCAACAACGGTGTCGTTTTTGATGGTAGTGACCTGCGATTTACCCTTAATATCCGGCGCACCGTGATGGCAATCAACCGAAAGCAAAATCAGGATGGGGATAGATATTTTATAAATTAAATCCATATTCATGATAAAATTACAAGTAATGAGAATGCAAATGAAACTAACCCCATTAAAAATATGAACGATAAGTGTTTAAAAATGTTAGTATTTTAGCAATAACGCATTATTTTATACATGATAAATCCTGAAACTTCGTGAATAAGCAGTGTCCAGTTACCCAAAGCTTCTACTTTTGGAACCAACAGTTTATCGGGTTTAAAGCTTACAGGGCCTCCAAACCTGTCGGTAACATACACGTCGCAATTCATACCAGCTTTTTTAAAGCAAGCATGAGCGCGTCGCATGTGAAACGCACTGGTTATAAGAAGACATTGTGCTCCCGGATGAAGTTTGCTCAGTATTTTCACTGTTTCAACAGCATTTTCGTGGGTATTGCGTGAGTGTATCTCGGTTATGATATCCTCTTCAGGAATTCCAATGTGAACTAAGTACTCCTTTAAAACGGATGCTTCTTTTATTTCCTGATTTAAAACATCTCCCGAGCCTCCGGCAATAAGTATTTTATCAATTCTTCCATCGTAATACAGATCAATGGTTTGAAGAAGCCGGTCGCTGCTGCGCCAGAAGTTGATTCTCTTGTATTTGGAGTCGTACGACAACATTCCGGTAAGAAGAATTCCATAATCATAGCTCGGCTTCAGCTGCGCTTTATCAACCGTATCGGTTTCCCACGCCCGCATACTGATGTTTATTAAAAACGGGTTCGTAAAAACAATTAATATTACTGCGATAGATACAATAATTCGTTTTCTTGTTTTCTCTTTTTTTAATAATAGCAGTGATATAACCAAAATTATTAGCCATGACACCGGCATCAGAAGATACTGAAGAATTTTCGACAATACAAAAAACATATTATACAGCCTTTTTTTGTTTAATTATAGCATGCGTCATATCGTATTTTACCAATAATTTGTAAATTTACCGACTTATGCGAAAATAGTTTAAAATTATGAATAATCGACAAATTGAACTGAATCCGAATTTATTGGTTAAATACCTTCAAAAGAAACCATGTGAATTTACCCGTAACGACATTATTGATTTTATTTCAGGCAATGGCATCGAAATGCTGAATTTCCGCTATATAGCCGAAGATGGAAGACTGAAGTGCCTTAGTTTTGTAATCAATAGCCTTGAACATCTCGAAGATGTTCTTACACACGGGGAACGTGTCGACGGTAGCAGTCTGTTTTCGTTTATCGAGGCGGGTTCAAGCGATTTATATGTAATACCCCGTTATAGTACTGCATTTATCAACCCGTTTGAAGAAGTGCCGACACTTGAAATTCTATGTGCTTACTATAACTTCGAAGGCAAGCCACTCGACAGCAGTCCTGAATATATGCTAGAGAAAGCCCACGATCTATTTCGGAAAAAAACAGGGTTTACATTTAAAGCATTGGGTGAGCTTGAGTACTATGTAATTTCCGATGCTGAAGAAAACAGCGAATTCCCTGCAACTGATCAGAAAGGCTACCACGAGGCGCACCCTTTTACAAAGTTTGATTTTCTGCGTAAAGAAGCTATGCAATTGATAGCTCAGTGTGGTGGTATGATAAAGTACGGGCACTCCGAAGTTGGTAATTTTACCGATGGTGGTTATTATTACGAGCAACAGGAGATTGAGTTTCTGCCTTGTGAAGTGGAATCAGCGGCCGATCAGTTGGTTATTGCAAAGTGGATACTCCGGAACCTGGCTTTTAAATATAATCTGAATATAAGTTTCGCGCCGAAAATTACTGTAGGAAAGGCAGGCAGCGGAATGCATGTGCATATGTGTATCGAAAAGAACGGCAAAAGCTGTATGATTGAGAACGGTAGACTCAGTAACGAAGCACGACGGATGATAGCCGGTATTCTAGAATATGCCGATGCCCTGACTGCTTTCGGTAACACTATCCCGACGTCTTATTTGCGTTTGGTGCCCCATCAGGAGGCTCCGACAAATATATGCTGGGGCGACAGAAACCGCAGTACACTTATCAGGGTTCCCCTTGGATGGGTGGGAGCGACCGATATTATTAATCAGGTGAATCCTCAGGAAAAAACCGTTGCTGAAAGTGGAAACTCAAAACAAACATTCGAATTGAGGAGCGGAGACGGATCTGCAGATATTCATTTTTACTTAGCTGCAATCATTATGGCTGCACTCGAAGGGTTCAATATGCCCAATGCTCTCGCAAAGGCTGAGGAGTTATATGTGGATGTTAACATTTTCAAGGAAGAACATAAGAATCGGCTTGCCGGATTAAAACCGCTTCCTGCATCATGTTTCGAATCGGCTATTGCACTCGAAAACAAACGAAACTTTTTTGAGAATACCGGCGTTTTCCCCAAAGGGCTTATTGACAGCACTATTAAAAAGCTGAAAGCTTTCGACGATAAAGAACTGAGCGAACGATTGTATGGAAAGCATGAGGAGATAGCTAAACTTGTAAACAAATACCTGCATACCAAATAAATTCAGTGTTTATTTGTATTTGTTCGAAATAATATTCAGTTTGTGAATGATATCCTTATGTGTTTTTATTATCTGAATGTAGGTTTCGGTATTCAGGTTTCTAAGTTTCCATTTTCTGAAATCCTGCATTATAATAGAATCCCATTCAAAATATGCCTGTGCTGCAAACCCCGTTACAGGCAAACTGACTAAGTATAAGGCAGCGTATAGCCACGAACCGGTTATTAAAAGGAAAACTACAGATTGCAACAAGTATAGTATCGGACCTATGATTACTCCCCAGCCAAATTTTACCGAACTATGAAACTGTTTGTCTTTAATTTTAAGCACCAGTAGTTTTGGAACAAAGTAAACAATCGAATTGTTGAGTAACCCGTACAGAAATACCGGCAGGCAGGCAAGTAATAATATTACCGAAGCTACCAGCCTCCACATTTTTAGCTTTGGTTTCTCTATACTCTGATCCGATAAAGAGTACTTCCGTTTCAGCTCTTCATATTCGGCAACTTTTTCACGCAATTGTTCCATAGCTTCCGGATGGTCTTCGGCATACCGGTCGAGAAAAGCAATGGTAATCTTGTCGGCTTTAAAACGGTTGATCTGAGTAAGCTTACCCAGACGGAATTTTTTAATGAGTTGCTTTACGTACAAAGCCCTGATGCTTTCGTACATATCGTACAGTTGCAGGTTCCTTATATTTATGGCAAGTTGTTCAAGCTGGGCTGCAATGGCATCGCGTAGGGCCTGAAAACCTTTCTGTTCGTTCTCCAGATAGATTTCTTTGAATTGCGTAACATCAATTGGTTTGCCGTACCTAACGTGGGCTATCGTGCGAAAGATATTATAACGGCTGTAATATATACCAACAGGAATTACCTGTATGTGAAGATTGAAATCGTTCTTTTCTTCTGCCTCGAATGCCACACGCGGGATTCCTTTTTTAAGCGCAAGCAAATGCCTTTTATCGCTGTGTTGTGCCTCGGGAAAAATACCGATTGCCAATTTATGCTCGAGTACTTCAATTACCTGATGAAAAGATTCATCGTTTTTTTCAAGATTGTTTTTGCCATCACGAATGCGGTACACCGGAAGTATTTTAAGCCACATGAGTATGCGAGCAATGAACTTATTTTTGAAAATATCGGCTCTGGCAAGAAATACCACTTGTTGTTCTGCGGTTGAAATGATTAACATTGGATCCATCAGTGCATTTTGATGGTTGGGTGCAAAAATAATCGGTTTGTTGCGGGGAATATTTTCAAACCCTTCAACTACTATGTTTTTGTAGAATAAACGGTGTACGAAAAAAACATACTTCGAGAAAACACTCCACGATTTCGAAAACCGCAGCATTCGTTCGGGAGCATGTTTACTACTTTTTTTCATTGCCCAAGTTTGAGTTTTCTGTTGGTGCGATAACGCCAATACAATGCTATGGTGAGCCCGGATAGTATATGCCATATTCCCCACCATGCTGTTACTATCATCATACCACCCAGGGGTAGTTCCGACGGGAAAATATTGGGGTTAAAAATAAGCACCAACCCCAGGCCGGAGTTCTGAATACCTGTTTCAATTGCAATTGTCCTGCGGTTTCTTTCGTCAAGCCTGAACATAGTACCTGCACCGTATCCGGTAAGCAGTGCCAGTCCGTTGTGGAGTAAAACTATTAGTAAAATCCATGGAATATACCTGAGAAAATACTGATAATTATTCACAAACATTATTACCACCATCGACATGAAAACCACAATGCTGAAAATGCTGATGGGTTTTTTTATTTTCTCGGTAGCTTTCACAAAGTAATGATTGAAAAGCATACCAAGCACAATGGGTATTCCAAGCAATATAGTTACGGTTTTGAACATTTCTATCGGATCAATCTCAAGTTGCTTTAGGAGGGGGTTATCGCTGAAAGGTCCCAGCCACTGATACATTTTCCCCCAGAATGCAAAATTTAGTGGTGTGATAAATATGGCAAGTGTTGTGGAAATGGCGGTCAGACTCACCGATAGCGTTGCATTTCCTTTCGAAAAAGTTGACAGAAAATTCGAAACATTGCCCCCGGGGCATGAAGCGACGAGTATCATACCCATAGCAACTCCAACGGTAAGGTTTCCCCCGAAAGCAAGAATCAGAAGAAATGTAATGATCGGTAAAAAAATTATCTGAGAAATTACCCCGGCAATCACCGGTCGGGGTTTTCTGAAAAGTTCCTTAAAACTTGCCGGTTTAATTTCAAGTGCAACACCAAACATTATAATGGCAATGGTGATATTCAAAATAAGCAGTCCTCCCGAGTTGAAATTTAGTCTGGCAGGATCCATTGCTTTCAGTGCTTCGAACATAACACTACTGTTTTTGGCAAAACTAATATTTATTCCTGAAACTTCGATTTCAAAAATGCACAGGAACAGTTAAGATAATTCTTTTTCACATTGCTGCCGGTGCAACGGATGTGTTTACCTGAAATAGGTTACAGACAGCTTTTTATGTCGGATATGCCGAAATTCAAGTTATTGTATTAACTTTGTAGAAGTGTTTATCGAAATGAAGCAAAAAAACATTACCATCGATTACCTTGAGTGTACTACTGCCGAACTTGATGCAGAAAATATTGCTTTAATACAAAAAGCAATGGGTGCGGCTGAAAATGCCTATGCCCCATATTCGAATTTTAGGGTTGGTGCAGCGGTGCTGCTCGAAAATGGCGAAATTATGGCTGCCGGCAATCAGGAAAATGCCGCGTATCCATCCGGTATGTGTGCAGAACGCACCGCACTCTATTATTGCAAAGCACTTTTCCCGGAAGTTAAAATAAAAACACTGGCAATACTTGCACTCGACAGAAATAACAATATACTGCAGGAGCCTGTACCTCCATGCGGAGCATGCCGCCAGGTAATATCCGAAACAATAGAGCGTAATAGAGGGAGTTTTACGCTACTTCTGCATGGCTCAGAAAAATCATATATTTATTCCGATGCGGGAAGTCTATTGCCGCTAAGTTTTGGTCCATCCCATCTTTGATCTGCGATTGCAGATGGTATACTGTTCTAACAGGCATCATTGCCAATAGACTAAAGGTAATGACTGATTCCTTCAGGTTTTAATAACAAAGTATTTTCGTGAATTCGTTGTATTACTGTTGCTTTGGTCTGGTAAGCTTATCGAACCCGGCAGGAGCTTCCGATTCAAACTTCATTCGTTCCCCGCTAACGGGATGATCGAATTCCAGCAATTGGGCATGAAGACACAAGCGTTTCAGCGGGTTGTTAACTGCACCGTATTTTTCATCACCTGCCACCGGGTGTCCCAAATCCTGCATATGCACCCTGATCTGATTTTTCCGACCGGTAAGAATTTCTATCTGCAGCAAACTATACAATTCGTTTTGCTGCAGTACCTCGAATCGGGTAACTGCTTCCTTGCCATGACCGCGAACCTGCGATGAAATCATTTTCAGTTCTTTCGTCTCGGTAAGCCACGACGTAATGCTTCCTTTTTCCTTGATAACCTCTCCTTCAACAACAGCAATGTACATCCGCTTTTTATCGTGCCATTTTTCCTGTAATGCTTCGCGTATACGCAGACTTTTGGCAAATACCAATACTCCGGAAGTATCTTTGTCGAGCCTGTGAACAATGAAAATCTTATTGTTCGGGTTGCTTTGCTGCACATAGTTCCTCAGAATATGAAAAACCGAATTCGTATCGAATTTATTGGTAGCATTGGTGTTCACTCCCGGCATTTTGTTTATCACGATAATATTATCGTCTTCGAAAACCGGACTGAGATATATATTCGCTTTCAGTATGGCTTTCGGCGCTTTGGCAATAGTAATTACCGAACCTGTTGTAACTTTAAAAGCGGCATCTTTTGCACATTCTCCGTTAACCAACACCATCCCAGAATTAATTAGTTTTTTTAGAGAAGATTTACTTCTTCCGCGATACATCGGTTGTAGCGCTTCAAGTAAGCAGGCATCTTCTTTTACTTTGTAGTGGTCGATAATTTCGTTTTTTGCCATTTAAATTGAGCATATCATACATACGAACTTCGTCTGCAAGATACAAAAAACCTTAAGATAGTGTATGCTATGATATTCAGTTTAGAATCACAGGTTTATTAAAAAAAATATACTTCCTTGTTTTATATTAATTATAATATTATATATTTGTAGATATAATTCATCTAAATTTATTTATTATGAAAGCAAAACACTTGATCTTGTTAGGTTTAACCTTACTTGCCTATACTGCAAGTGCTCAAGAGGGTAACAATCAGGTTGCCATTGAGTTTACGAAGTTCAACATTGTTTACAAGGGTATTGAAAATCCGGTTACAATAGTTGCATCGGATTATGCTGCCGAAGAATTGAGTTTTTCTGTGACAAATGGGTCTGTAGAGACAACAGAAACTCCCGGTCGAATAATTATTAAAACCTCTGCAGCGAATAATTCAAAGTTGGAATTGAAAATTTTGGCAAATGAAACTGTGCTGCGTACTATAGAATATGTTGTAAAAACAGTTCCTGACCCTTGTTTTTATCTTGGGAATTATCGCTCTGGCAGCAGTGCTTCAATAGATGATATTATTAGCCTCCCGATAAATGCCCTTAAAGCCCCGATATTCTATTATAAGGCTGAATACTCGGTGTTGGAATTTTCTATTAGAATAACCGAAGGAGGTATTCCAGTATCTTATAAGATTAGTGGCAATAAAATATCGGATAACCCGGAAGCTGCTGCAGCAGTGCGTAAAGGGGTTAAATCAGGAGACAATTTTAATTTTATGTCTTTTACAATTAAAACGCCATCAGGAATAAGGCCAAATGTTCCAGGGATAGTTTTTACTGTCCGATAATGGTATTATCTTAATTTGACATATTATTGTTTTAATTACCAAATTTTATAAACATGAAAACAAAACAATCTTTCTTAGTGATTTTATTATTTCTTTGCTTCTTTGGATTTTCGCAGGAACAAAGCAATAAAGTTGCCGTCGAATTCATGCAGTTGGAAAATGTTATCTACAAGGGCATTGAGAACACTGTAACGATATCGGCATCAGGCTATTCATCAGAAGACCTGAGTTTTAAAATTAATAATGGAACTATTGAGAAAACCGAAATCTCCGGCAAAATGATAATAAAAACTGATGCCAGTGTTGGCTCAACCCTGGAATTACACATTTTGGCAAAGGGAACTGAGATACGCGTCGTGGAGTATATTGTTAATTCTGTTCCTGATCCGCTGTGGCTGTTAGGTAGTTATCAATCTGGAAGTTATGTTCCGATAAGTGATATTTTAAATACACCGATAAAAGCCATAAAAGACCCACACTTTTTTTACGAAGCGAATTACTCCGTTAAGAGTTTTTGCATTATTATCCCGGTAAAAGGTGGAGTGCCTCAGAAATATGAAATTAACGGACAGAAAATTGCCGATAATCCAGCCGCAGCTAATGCAGCTAGGAATAGTTTTCACCAGGGCGATATTATCAGCTTTTCAGATTTTACTATATATACCCCCAGTGGATTAAAAGAGAACGTCCCCGGTGTTGCATTTATAGTTCGTGAATAATTTCGCAAGGGTTGCGATTACAAAATACAAAAACAGACGGCCGAAAGCCGTCTGTTTTTGTAAATATCAACTACCAATTACAACGCAGCAATAATGGCATCGGCCATTTGTTTTGTTGAGGCAGCGCCCTGATTGATAACATCAGGTGAGCCTTTCATTTTCAGCATATCGTAAGCACGAACTTTGCCGTCGGCAACAACTTTGGCAACTGCCTTGCGTATGCGCTGTGCTTTTTCGTCTTCACCAATGTGTTCGAGCATCATCACTGCAGAAAGTATCATGGCTATCGGGTTCACGATCGACACCGGATAGTCGGCATACTTGGGTGCTGAACCGTGGGTAGGCTCGAACACGCACACACCGCTTTCGGGATTGAACTGTGCCGAAGTGGCAAAACCCAGACCACCAATCAATCCGGCAAATCCGTCGGATACAATATCGCCGAACATGTTTCCGGCAACAATTACGTGATAATTTTCAGGGTTTTTGGTCAGCCACATCATGGTTGCATCAATGTTGATGTCTTCAACATAAATGTTCGGATATTCTTTCTTGCTCATTTCCTGTGCAATTTTTAGCATCATACCCGAAGTTTCGCGGATAACATTGGGTTTTTCGCTTACCGTAATTTTATCGAATCCGCGTTTTTTTGCATATTCAAAAGCCGCTTTCACAATGCGTGTGGTATATTTTCTGGTGAAAATACGGGTCGAAACGGCGAGGTCTTCGCGTGGGCACCATGCAAAGTTATCGACGAATTTTTTGTGGGTCATCAGTCCGTTGTACACAACATCGGGAGGATTGGTCCATTCAACGCCGCCATACAGCCCTTCGGTGTTCTGACGGAAAATCATCACATCCACTTCGGGTTCTTCTATGGTGTTGTTGGCACCGCGACGAATGAAGTTGAGGGGGTTGCCTTTCAGGGTCTGGCAAGGACGCATACAGATATCCAGATCGAAATGCTGACGCATCGATACGATGGGGCTGTAGTAAGTGTAGCCTTTCCCCTGAAGTTCGGGAGCAAGCTCTGCAGCCGCTTTGTCTTTGGGTTTTGAGGTGATGGCTCCGAACAGACCGATTTTATGTTCTTCGAGTAATTTGAGGGTACGGTCGGGTAGAGGGTTGCCTTCTTTGCACCAGAATTCCCAACCAATATCACCGTGTACATAGTTTGCTTCAAAACCGGCAGCGTCGAGCACGCGCAGTGTCTCGTTCAATACTGGTTTTCCGATACCGTCGCCGGGCATAGTTACAATAGTTCTTTTTGCCATAGTTTTCAAGTTTAATTTTGAGTAAAAATAGTATGATTTGTGTGAATGCAAAACTGTTGTGTAGCATTTATAAACCACCGGATTTGGCAAAAAGCCCGCAACAGATTAAGCGTTTTTATTTCTTACCAATTACCGCCCCTGTATCATCGAAATCTATAGCCAACTCCCAACCTGACAGCAACTCCAATCGGACCTTGGTGAAAGTCGAAGGTGGCTGTATTCCGTTGGTTAACTGGCAATACCGGATTATCGGTTTTTATGCTGTTATATTGTGCCGTTACGAGAGCCAACGGCACATTCAGGTCGATAAACCATTTCTCGCTAAAAGAGTAAGTTAGCCTGGGAATTACCGAAAGGTAAATGCCTGTACCGGTTTTCGTTACGGGAAATTCCGACGATATCGATGAATTTGATTTACTCCACCTGAAAAATGGTGTTGCCGAGAAACCGATTGCGGTTCCAAATTTCTCCCAGTTCTGTTTCTTAAACAATGTTATTGTGTACTCATACCGCAAAAAACAATTAAAAGCCTGAGCTGTGGAGGCCGATAGCACCTGCGATATTGCGCCGGTCGAATCCACGATGTAATATTCCTTGTTGTAATTGTTATTATACGCCAAACGCGATATTTCCACAGAATGATAATTCCCTTTATCAGTGTTGATTTCGACTGCAGGAGAAAAATTAAACCCGTAAAATTCCCGTTCAAACTCCGTGTGTATTGTTCCTTCAGAAGGTCCCTGGCCATGTGTAATATAATTTGAGTTTAAATTGAAATTGGAATACAATGCAATCGAAACGGGGTGGGTTGAATTCTGGCTGTATACAGTCATACTGATTGCCCCAAGGAGAACCATAAAAATGCAACAAAATTTCATAGTAATTATCTTTAGCGAACAGGGTAAAAACGCTGCATTTATTTAAAATAGTATAGCAGTAAAAATTTTATTTGGATTCGGTGTACATGGCATTATTCACCATAACGTTCCGTAAGTAGGCGTATGTAGCCCTGTGTTGCGCCTGCGGCAGGGCTATTACGCTTACCTTTGACTTTGGTTTTATTTCCAAAATTAAAATAATTTTTAAAGCTCATCAAACGGGGACCTGATATTTTGTAAACTTTTTGTAGATATGTGTGTGTTTATCTTAATGGTTTTACTGCTCTTATGGCCTAAAATCAGTAAATTATCATTATAAACCAAACCTATTTCCGTTTCAGCGTAACCAGTGTAATGTCGGGCGGCATAACAAATCTCCCGTGCGTAGCTGAAGAAAAATTATTGGTTTTACCTGAAATCTTGCAAATGTGTCAAGATTATTTCGTATTTTTGAATAAAGTTGTTTTATATATTAAATTAATTGATAGTCAATTAATTAAGAAAAATTAATATAATTCAAAGAACAACTTATTTTATTTATTTTTAAAATGCAAAAGGTATAATTAAACATTACAGATGAAGAACTTACATTTACTAATAATGATTTTTTCAATTACACCTTCTTTTTCGCAAGAAATTAGCCTAGGTGATAATTTATACACAGAATTTAATAAAATCTCAGCACCCTATTTTTTTGAAATGAGCAATAATACGGGTTGGATAGAAGGGGAAGGGAATTTTTATATTGGAGATATGCCAATTTTGGGGGATTGTAATGTTATTTATATGGCATTAAAAGACACAACATTATTTGGATTATTTGTTAAAAAACCACAAGCTACTTTTATGTTCGATAGCCAAGGTGATTCCATACTTGATGTTTCTCCAGGGTTTTTTATGCACCCATTTTGGGTTGTAAAAAACAATACAAAAATTTCACCTGACGATAAGAAAATTATCGAAGTATTTAATAATATATATGAAAAAACCTTGCAATCGGATTATTTTGATAATGCAGATAATCCTTTTAGCGAATTTGTTAAATATCGAACCGATACCTCATTGTCGAACCGGCATATTGCCTATCTCTTTGAGTATGTGTTATTATCATCAACACCCAGTTCTGAAAATGATACCCCGGAGTTCGCGAAATTTTCTTTGGATTTAAATCTTTCTTTGGCATCAGAGTGTTTGTCGCTTTTTCATGTGATCCCTGAAATTGTTTATGTTTATTTAGGTGAAGCCTTTATTGCTTGTGGAATGACTGACAAAGCAATTGAGAATTATGAAATAGCTTTGCAACTCTATCCCGATTGTATCCCTTGTAAAGTTTATAATTGTGTTCTAGAAAAAGATTCTGTGAAAAAGAAGGAGAAATCAAAGGAGTTGCGAAAAAAACATCCCAACCACTGGTTAGTAAATGAACTGATAAATTAGCCTAAATAGTACCTCATTTAAATTTACCCAAAAGCTTTTGGGCCTCTTATAATCGACTACCTTCTCTTCAGCGTAATCAGTGTAATTTCGGGTGGCATGCCGATCCGTCCTTCGAAGGCGATATACCCGAACCCCTGATTAACATACAGGTATTTCCCGTTTTCTTCCGTTAGTCCCGACCAGTTTGGATACAAATATTGCCCCGGACTCCATTTGAATTTTCCCCATTCAATACCAAACTGGAACCCATGGGTATGTCCCGAGAGCGTAAGCGCCACCGGAACGGGATACGTTTTTACCTGCCAATCCCAGTGCGAAGGGTCGTGCGACAGCAATACGATAAAATCCTTGTCCGAAAGTCCGTTGAGAGATTTGGGCAGGTCGCCCTGTCGGATGAAATTATGCCCCCAGTTTTCGACACCGGCAACATATATTGTGTCGCTGCCCTTTACTATGGCTCTGTGTTCATTTATCAGCACATCGAAGCCAGCCTGCTGCTCGTGGCGTACCAGTTGAGCCAGATTGGCATCTTTGGCTTCTTGGTTTTTCCATCGCACATAGTCGCCGTAATCGTGATTTCCGATAACAGAGAACTTGCCAAGGGGAGCCTGTATGTCGCGGAGCACAGGTATCCAAGGCACCGCTTCTTTAGCCAGATTGTTCACCATGTCACCGGTGAAAACGAAAATATCGGGCTTCAGGTCTTTTATTATTTCAATGCCTTTAATTACTTCGTCGCGGTTGTGGAAGCTGCCTGCATGAAAATCGGATATCTGTGCAATGGTTGTTCCGTCGAAAGCTGCCGGCAGCTTATCGGAATAGATTGTTTTGCGGGATACCTTATAGTTGCTTCTTTCGAAGA
>ENA-UOWO01002514-UOWO01002514.1-activated-sludge-metagenome-genome-assembly--contig:-NODE-2514-length-22531-cov-7.372086_pt1 | contig 22531 bp, 21 predicted proteins | sample MGYA00238148_ERZ761564 | MGnify/ENA primary metagenome ERZ761564 (study PRJEB28885, sample SAMN05720194) | activated sludge metagenome | isolation source: Anaerobic digester | place: USA... | reverse complement strand
TACCGATGCCGCCGGGCTCCGCCGGAGCGACAATCTCGTGCTGTTGACAAGGCTTGTCGAGCGCTTTTCCCCGGGAAAACAGGTGTATTTCTACGATCCCGAGCCGAACCGCCGGCTCCGTGCCGTCGTCTCGTCTGCCGGGGGAGGGAACGCCCAGGTCCCGCTGGGGAAGAAAAAAATCCCGTATCTCTCGCTCTGGAGCCTGATGAAAGCCAACCCCGTCAGTTGGGCGCTGCTCCAGCTCGTTCTTGCGCTTGCCGTATTCGGCTTCTCGATCGGCCGCAGGTTCGGCCCCGTTCTTCCCATCCCCGAGGAGAAACCCGAGCCGACCCCGTTCATCACCGGCGTTGCCCGGCTTCTCCAGTCCCGGATGGTCGTCTCCTTCGCGGCCGGCCGGGCTCTCGCCCAGTTTCTCCCGCCGGCGCTGCGCCGGTTCGGCCTCCCCTCCGACGCCCCGACCGAACGGCTCGTTGAGGCCCTCACCGGCCTCCGCCCCGATCTCGGGGAGCGGCTCGGCGGCGCGCTCAACAACCTGACCCGCCTCCGCGATGCCGGCCTCTCTGATGACGAGGCTCGGCTGCTCCATGCCCTCCAGACCCTCGCACAGATACGAAAGGAACTACGCATCCATGGCTGATTTCTCGAAAGTCCAGCAGCTGTTCGCCGCCCTCCGCAAGGAACTGGGCAAGGTCATCGTCGGTCAGGACCAGGTGATCGACCTGATCCTTACGGCCCTTCTCGTGCGCGGCCACGTGCTGCTCGAAGGCGTGCCGGGGACGGCGAAAACCCTGACGGTCAAAACAATCTCGAAGCTGATGGGGCTTTCCTTCCAGCGCATTCAGATGACGCCCGATCTGATGCCCTCCGACGTGCTCGGCACGACCGTATTCGATGCCCGCACCGGCGCGTTCCAGATTCACAAGGGGCCGATCTTCTGCGATCTCGTGCTGGTCGACGAGATAAACCGCGCCCCGGCCAAGACCCAGTCGGCGCTGCTCGAATGCATGGAGGAACGGCAGGTGACGATCGAGGGCAACCGGTTCCCGCTTCCCCGCGTGTTCATGGTGCTCGCCACGCAGAACCCGCTCGAATACGAGGGCACGTATCCGCTTCCCGAGGCGCAGCTCGACCGGTTCCTGTTCAAGATCCTCATCGATTACCCGACGGCCGCCGCCGAGACCTCGATCCTGGAGCGGTATGAGAGCGGATTCCGGGCCGACCGCCTCGAGGAAGTCGGCCTCCAGACCGTCACGACGCCCGAAGAGCTGGTCGCCTGCCAGGAATCGCTGCGGCAGGTGCAGACGAAACAGCCGATCATGGAGTACATCACCTCGATCGTCCGTCTGACCCGCACCTGGAGCGATCTTCTCGTGGGCGGCGGCATCCGCGCCGACATCGCCCTGTTCCTCGCGAGCAAGGCGAAAGCGCTGATGGAGGGCCGCGAGTTCGTGACGCCCGACGACGTGAAGGCGATGACCCTGCCCGTGCTGCGGCACCGCATCATCCTCAAGCCCGAGGCCGAGATCGAGGGCGCCACGCCGGATCAGGTGCTCCAGAGCGTCCTCGCCCAGGTGAAAGTGCCGCGATGAATCCCGGCCGCGTGACGACGCGGGTCGTGCTGCTCCTGCTGTGCGGCACGCTCCCTCTCATGGTTGCCGGCGCGCATACTATATCCATCGCTATCCTGATCGCCTGGAACCTGTTCGTCCTGCTGCTCGTCCTGGCCGATCACCGTCTGACTCCGCCCGCCTCCGCGATTCGCGTCAACCGCGTCGTGGCGCGCAAGCTGTCGATCGGGGAGCAGAACGACGTCGTCCTCCAGGTCGAGAACCATGCCTTCCAGCCCCTCGAGGTGACGCTGCTCGACGCGCCCCCGGTCGAGTTCGCGACGGATCGCGAGCCGCTGACCGTCACCATCGCCCCCCGCACGCGGGTCGAGGTGCGATATCGCGTCGAGCCCTCCCGACGCGGCCGGTTCGTCTTCGGCCCGCTCTCGGTCCGGTTCCGGGGCCGTCTCGAGCTGATCGTGCGCCAGGGCCGGGCGGCGGAGGGGATGCCCGTCGAGGTGTATCCCAACATCAAGAATGTCGCGCGGTTCGAACTCCGGGTGCGGCGCAGCCACCTGGTCGAAACAGGCCTGAAGAGTGAACGACGGCGTGGCCAGGGCACGGATTTCGAGAGCCTGCGCGAGTATGTGCGGGGCGACGAGTTCCGCCGCATCGACTGGAAGGCAACGGCGCGGCGTCACAAGATGATCTCCCGGGAATACCAGTCGGAAGTGAACCAGTCGGTGCTCGTGCTGCTCGATTGCGGCCGGCCGCTGGGCGCGAAACTGCCGCGCGGAACGATGCTCGACGCCACCGTCGACGCGACCCTGCTGCTCGTGCAGCGCGTGTTGCGCAGCGGCGACAACGCCGGTCTGCTGGCCTTTTCCGACAAACCGACCCGGTTCATCCCGCCCGCGAAAGGAAAGCGGCAGCTCCATCTGATCATGTCCCAGCTCGCCGCCGCGCAGCCGGACCGGTCCGAATCGGATTACGGCGCCGCCTTCCGGTTCCTGATGACCCGGCGCATCAAGCGGTCGCTTCTGATTCTGCTCACCGACCTGACGACGGGCGAGGCAGCCGAGCGTCTCCGGGCCGAGGTGCCGATGGTGCTTCGCAAGCATCTCGTCGTGGTGGTGTCGGTCTTCCCCCCCGGGCTTGCCGTCCGCGTGGGCAGCGTGCCGGAACGGGCCGAACAAGCCTGGGAAAGCATCGTTGCCGGCGAGATCCTTTCCCGGGTGAAAACGGCGCACCGGGAGCTCGAAAAAATCGGGGTGGGAACGCTGCTACTGGCCCCCGAACAACTTTCGACGGCGCTTCTGGCCAACTACCTGCGCTTGAAACTGCGCTCCCAGCTCTGAGCCAGGGCCGGCCAGGTCAGGTACACCACCGTCAGCAGAAACACGCCGGCCGCAACGAGATACTTCGCGAAGATGGGGAGGGGGGCGGGGGTAACCCACGTCTCGATCAGCGCCGCGAGGAACAGCATCGGCACGGCGCCGGTCACGAGCAGCGCGGCCTGTTTCCCCTCATGGGCGAGCCACTCGAACCGCCCGTGCGGTCCCGGATCGACGAGGGCATAGCCCAGGATCAGGCCGGCCCCGCCCGCGATGAAGCAGCAGATCAGCTCGATCGCGCCGTGCGGCAGGATCAGAGACCAGAAGACGATCGCCTGGCCCGCTTCGTGATACACGGCGGCGAGCCCGCCCAGGAGCAGGCCGTTATAGGCTAAAATATAGAACGTGCCGAGGCCGAGGAAGATCCCGTAGGCGAACGCCTTGAACGAGACGGCGATGTTGTTGGTGAGGATGAAGCTCGAGACGGCCAGTTTCGACTCCTGCGACATGTCACGGCCCACGCGGCCCTCTGCCAGATCCCGGGCGATCACCGTGCGCATCCGTTCGGGAAGCACGAGATCGATCAGCTTCGAGTCGGTGCCGACGCACAAAAAGCCGATCACCGCGGAAAACAAGAAGATGAGGAACGCCGTCACGATGAAATGCAGCCGGGCCAGAACAAGCAGCGGGAACCGTTTCGGCAGGAAGGCGAGGGCATCGAGCAGGCTCGACTGCCGGCGGCGGTAGATCAGGGCATAGGCGCGCGCGACGAGGCGGTTGAGGGACCGCTGGAGGCGTTCGTCGCCGCTCGCGCGTGCCCGGCCGAGATCGCCGAGGGTTTCCTGGTACAGCGCCCCGACCTCGAGAAGCCGGTTCGGATCCAGACTGCCGTGCGGGCTGTTTTCGATCCGCTCGAGGGTCTCCTCGAGCCGCTGCGCACGCTCGTGGTTCATTCGACCGTCCCGTGCATGTCGCAGAGGATCCGGCCTTCGCCCGAGAGATCGCCGGAGGAGGAGTAGCGACAGCCGGCTTCGGGTTTTGAAAGATTCGTCTTGAGATACTTCCCATCGATCATGCGTCGCTCGGTGCCGTCATCGACCCGCTTGATCATCACGGGACTGTCCATGTTGTACATCTCGATCGCCCCGAGCAGCACCCGCATGTTCGCGTAGCACGCCTTTTCGCGGGCGCGGATCGACCGGCCGCGCCACCGTTGGGCGTGGATGAACTCCTGGAGGAGAAACAAGGCGAAGAGCAGGCCGCCGATCAGCACGACCGGCTTCAGCAGCGAGGTGAAACACGAGGCGACACCGGGCTCGGGGGGCAGGGCGGCGCGAAGGCTGCGTTCCTCCTCGAACTCCTCGATGGGAAACTCGAAGCCGCACCGGCGGCAGAAACGCTGCCCGTCGGCACCGGGAGCCCCGCACGTCGCGCAGAACCGGTCCTGTTGCTGCGAATCGGCCATCGTTCGACCTCCGCCGGCGCATACCGCCCGAAAATCGATCGCCGGAACACGAGGTCCCGGCGATCTATTGAAAAGCTATCCATCTTGGATAGCATCAGCGGGGATGAAACCCCGGTGAAACCAATGTATACGGCCCTTCCTGCGTTTGTCAATTCCCACCTGTACGGATCCCGAAAACCTTTGTCGGCCCGGCAGGCTGTGATAGAATGGGTTGATGGGAGGTATCACCGGATGAAACGCTTTGGAACCAGCTTGCCGCGCCTCTTGCTCTTTTGCCTGTTTCTCACCGTCTTCGCCCCGGCCGGATTCGCCGCCCGCCGATACGTGATCCCGACATGGTACGGCTACGGCACCTACACGGCCGCTGCGCCTTTCATCCATCCCTACATCGTTTCCCCGACGATTCCGCCGTCGATGCACCCGGCCTATCTGCCTCCCCATCTCCCCTCCCAGGATCCCATCTACTATTCCTCGTGGCGCTCCTGGAACCCCACCGGGACCACGCTGCCCGGCTACTTCTTCACCTCCCCGGCCGGTCGGCTCGAACCCTACTGGGACGGCTCGACCTGGCTGTACCGGCCGTCCCGCCCCTCGGGAAACGCGGGCCAGGCGCTCGTGGACCTGAACCTTCGCTCGGATCCGGGATTCGGCTCACGGCGGAACCGTGACCGCAACGTGATAGGCACGATCCGACGCGGGGAAGCCGTCTCCGTGCTCGGCAGAACCGGCGACTGGTATTACATTCAGTCGTCAGACGGTCACTCGGTCGGCTACGTGTATGCCCGCCACGTCCGCCTCCAGGCGGATCTCTTCGCTCCGCCGTCCCCTGTCTGGACCACGTCCGAACCCCTCTACCACTACTCGACGGCCTGGCCTCAGCCCCTTCAGCCCGTTCCCGTCCCCGGCCGCTGAGCCGTTCGGATTCATTCGAATAGTTCCATGAATATATCAAGAGGTGCTTCGATGTCGAAACTCGTCCGGTTTTTCTTCGTTCTGGCTCTTTTCGCCTTCCTCACGACGTGCATCGCTTCCGGCCAGACCGCCAGTCAGGCGGCGCCGCTTCCCCAGACGATCAAGCTGAACGTGTTCGCGTTGGTTTCGGAGAATCTCGAAACGATGGCCCGTAACGCCGGAGAAGCCGTCCATGCCGAGGAAGGCCTCGACGCGTATCCCGCCATGGGGTATCAGGTGCACTGCACCTTGTATATGACACAGTATTCCCCGGAAAAGACGAAGACGGTCCAGGGAATCGTCGCCTCGCTTGCCGAGACGGTTCGGCCGTTCCCCGTCCGCGCGGCCGGGATTTCGGCGACAAAGGATTTCTGGATGTTCATCAACCTCGACCGGGGCCGCAACCTCCAGACCCTGTCCGACACCGTCGTCCAGAGCCTGAGCGGCCATCGCTTCCCCAGCGATTTCATCCCCGAATGGGTGAAACAGTATCCGCAGAAGCTGGAATATATCACGAAGTATGGAAGCCCGAACGTGTTCGCCGAGTTCGAGCCGCACCTGACGATTCTCGCGAAATCCGACCCCCAGAAGGTGGGCGGGTTCCTCGAGCGCCATGCCGATGACCCCGCCTTTGGAAAGCCCCGGTACGGCCAGGTCATCGGGATCGGGATCGGCGAAGCCGACAGGGCGGGCCAGATCAAGACGCCGCTCGCGGTCTACCGGTTCCGCGGGAAGTGACGCGTTCCGGCACCGGACTGCGCAATTTTTCGCAGCCGGTGCCGAACATTCGTCACCCGCGCCCCGCGCTTCCCCTCAAAACCCCGTTCAATTCATGAATTTCGGTTTGGCACGAAACATGCGGATGTTCCTTTCATCTGGAAACGAGTTCAGAACCACACCATCAAAGGAGCGATCCGCATGAACTTCCGTATCAAGCTCACCATCGCCGTTCTCGCCGGCGTCCTCTTCATCGGCAACATGACCGGCTTCGCCGCGACGGCCCGTCACACCGACGGCATCGCGAAGCTGACCACCGGCTCCGACATTCCCTGGCCGCCCCCCGGCAATCCGGCCGACCCGACCGATCCCAACAACGGCGATGATGAGGGCAGCTCGTCCGGCGACAGCTCCGGCGGCTGCGACTGTGGCCACGACCACGACAGCGGCTCCGACGACAGCAGCTATCCCGACAATCCTTACGATCCCAACAACGAGCCGATGCCCAACTGATCGATCATCCATCAAAAAGCAGGGACGGGTTTCACACCCGCCCCTGCTTTTTTTCGGTTTCGAAACGCCCCGTGTCGGGCGTCAGGCGATCGTCAGAACTTTGACTTCCGATGGACGCAGATTGTATTCGAAGCAGCGCGGCACCGTGCTCATCGCATACTCGGGGGAAACGTCCCGCGGGATCCCGGGCCCGAGCACCGCGGCCAGGTCGTGGATGAACACCCGCTGGTGATTGAAGCGATCCTTGTTCACGGCGACCAATACGGTCTTCGCGCCCGGTGCCGACCGCTTGAAACAAAAGACGTTGTACCAGTTCTCCTGGTCGACGATCTGCAGCCCCGCTTCCCGGTTCAGCGCCTCGCTGGTGTCTTTCAGCCGGCAGACCTTCTGGACGTACTCCGTCAGATCGATGTTCGTGTCCTCCCACCATCCGGGATCGGTGCGAACCACGTCACAATGGCGCCGGAAGCCGAACTCGTAGCCGACCGGCATCATGAACCCGCGGCTGAACAGCGCCGAAAACAGCAACTGCCGCTTGACCGCCGCCACGTCCCCGTTGAACTCCTCCATCAGCCGTTTCGTGTCGTGCGATTCGGGAAACGCGATGCTCGCCACGACCGGGCTGGTGCGGTTGTACTGCTCCATCCCCCACGGCTGGTTGAAGTCCCAATACTTGATCGAATTGAACAGATAATCGAACCCCAGCCGCGCGAGGTTCTCGACCTGCTGGAAGCTGCACCCGAGCGACTCGGCCAGGAACATGCAGCCCGACTTCTTCTGCCGCGCCCGGTGAATGAGGAACCGCCAGAGATCGTCAGGCACCTGGTAGGCCATGTCGCACCGGAACCCGTCGACACCCATATCCATGTAATACGCCATCATCTTCCACCAGAACTGCCACAGGTTCTCCCGGTCGGGGGACGATGCGTTGTCGACCTCGGCCAAATCGCCCCACTCGATCCATTTCCCGTTGTCCCACGCGCCCGGGTGAATGACATGCCCGTCGGCCGCCCGCTTGAACCAGCTCGGATGCTCGGCGATCAGCGTACAGTCGATCGCCGTGTGGTTGATGACCAGGTCCATGATGAACAGCAGCCCCTGTTCGTGGCAGGCCGCGATGAACTCGCGAAGCTGCTCCGCCGGGCTCAGACGTGCATCGTTGTCGATGAAGGCCGGGTTGAACTTGTAAAACTCTTTAGGCGAATACAGACTGCCGCTGAATCCCGGGTAATGGAACGGATTCACGTACACAGCGTTGAAGCCCATGAAGGAAATGCGATGGAGGTGCTCCTTCCATCGGATCATGCTTCCGGCAAGGCGGGGGAACAGGTTGTACAATCGTATGCCCTTGTTTCCGAGCAGATCGGTGGCCATGCGTCACTTCCTCCTGTGCTTCGATGCGTGCGTGTGCTTTATTTCGGGACGGCAAGCGGGCTCTTCCGCAAGTCCTCGAGGGCTTCGCAGATGATCCGGGCCTCCCCGGGATCGATTGTGCGGTACAGCTCGTGTGGCCCATCCGAGCCGACGAACAGCACGGCGGCAAACTCCCGGCCGGCCTCGTCGGTCGCTTTTCCGATGCGCGTTTCCCGCCATTCCGTGGCGGCCCGGGTGAACTCCGTGGCGGGGCTTCGCAGATCCTGCGCCACGCTCAGCACCGCCTGGCCGTTCAGCAGAGCCCGGAACGACTGGAAGGCGAGCGACTTGCCCAGCAGCAGAAAAAACAGGGTGAACGCGATGCAGAAGACGGATTCGAGGATTCCCCGGGCTGCGGCGTCGTTCAGCCGGAAATACAACACCGGCGTCGCCAGCGCCACGACGATGAGCAGCCAGCCGACGGCCACTTCCCACGTCGGGGTGTAGGTGAACCCCTGCGGAGTGCCCTGCGGCGCAATCCATCTCACCATGCTCTTCATCCTCTTCGATCGGTTTCATTCATCCTACCATACTTCCCCCACGGACGGCTCGAAATGCCGGGAACGCCGCCGCCAGGCCTGCAAGAACAGCCAGAAGCGTCCAGGTTCCTTCATACCCCAGGCCCGGAAGCAGCAGGATCCCGGTCACACAGGCGGCCCCCATTGCCGGAAGGTTGTCGAAAGCGACCAGCCACGCGACGACGCGGGGCGTGCCCCCGGCGAGTGCTACCGCCAGCGGAAACTCGAGCCCGGCGACGCAGGCGGTGAGAAGGGTCGACCCGCCGAGAACGGCGGCGGAATGCAGCTCGGGCATCCGCACCAACGCCAGATTCAATACCGCGATGAAAAGCTGGATGAGTTTGATCGCCAGGACGCTCCGCCAGGTGCGCGGCAGCGAGTCGGCCAGGCCTCCGCCGAGTCCCAGGCCGAGCATGTAGAGGCCAAAAAAGACGGCCGCCATGCCGAACATCGCCCCATTGCGCCCCTGATACTGCAACAGCAGCATCATCTCGGCGGCGAGGCCGAAAAATCCGGTGAAACCGACCGCCACGGCTGCCGTCGCCAGATCCCCGACGCCTCGTGCGAGCGTGCGATGCACCGCCGCGAGTACCAGGAACAGCAGCAGAACGATCCCCGGGAGATGGGAAGGGCGGATCCGGGCGGCGGCGGCGAGCCACGCGGATATGCCCGAATCGCTGTAGACATTCCATAATTCGAGCTGCCGCACGAGGGCAGATGGCCGCAGATCCGTGTTCTGTCGAACGTCTTCGCCGGAGTCGAGCCAGGTTCGCAGCTCGGCGACACGGAAGGGAAGCAGCAGGTCGGAAAACAGCTCGGCGCGGAATGAGGTGGTCGGCAGGCCTCGCGCCCGGAACCGCTCTGAAAGCAGTTCCGGCGTCATCGCCAGGGTCCCGCGTGTCCGGGCCGCCCGGAAATGGATCGGATCGCCGGGAATCGCGTGCACCTCGGCCGCGGCGGAGGCGATGTTCCGGTGAAGCGACCGGACGGTTGCCGCAAGCGGGCCGCTCAGGTAATTCTCGGCACCGGCGACGGAGTAATCGATCGCGCCGGCCGGAGTCAGCGCCGTCAGGGCTTCGGAAACGGCTTCGGCGGTGAAGAGCCGGTTCCCCGCGAGCGTCGTCGGATCGGCGGGAAGAACCAGGATCGCATCAAAGGCTGCCGGATGCGCGCGCAGATAGCGTCGCGGGTCATCGACGATCATGGCCGCACGGGAATCCGATGCAATATATTTCGACATGTATTGCATCAGCGCCGCATCGAGATCGATGATTTCGATGCGGAGGCCGGGATACTTCGCTGCCTCTTCGACGATATCCGGAGAGGGGATGCCGAGGATGGCCATTCTGCCGTTCGTGAGGGCCGCATCGGGAAGCGTGGAAAGGAACGAATGTACCCGCAACTCGGCGCCGGGCCGGTCGGGCCAGGCCAGGGTCAGATTCCGGTCGAGATACAAGGCGTATTCGCCTCCGTAGGCGGCGACGCTCACGGACTGGTACGGGGTGTCGAAACTCGTGACGAGCCGGTATCCGACGTGGGTGCGGTCCCAGAGCAGTCTGTCGATCGCCCGGTCGATCCGGTCGCTCCCCATGGCTGCAAGCGGAAGCACGGCAAGAGTGACCAGAGCGAACCGGCGTTTCCAGCCCGAAGCCGTCAGGACAGCGCCGGTGAGGGCGAGCACGGTGCAGGCCACGAGCAGTTGGGCGGTATCGGCCGCGCCTCCGGCAAGTCCCGAGAACAGGAGACCGCCCACGGCTCCGCCGATACTTTCTGCGGCAAACAGGCGGCCGAACGATCCGCGACCGGGGCCGGCAAGGGCTGGAAGCAGCGCCCCGACGGGAACGGCGACGGGCAGAACGGCACAGGCGGTGACGGCGAGCACGGGAAGGAAAGGTAGGAGGGAACCGGTGACGGCAGGCAGGAACAGAAGATTGCCCCCGACGAACAGGAGCACGCCGATGGCCGGGGAGGCGGCTAGAGCGGTGAGCACCGCGAACGGTGACGGGGTTGCCCCCCCGGCAGCCGCACCGCCGAGCGCGACACCGGCCAGCCACAGGCCGAGAAACGAGCCAAGATGCAGTTCGGTGCCGTAAAACTCCCCCAGGATCATCCGCAGAATGGCGACCTGGGCGAGGTTTGCGGTCACCCCCGCAAGAAAGGCGGCAACGCGGGCAATCAACGCTTTGGCGGCTGATTCGACCGGACGGAGCTGTTCATCGGCGCGGGTTCGTACCTCTGGGCGGCCGGAGGCGTGGAGACGGGCTCGGTCGGCGTCGGGGCGGCGGCAGGAGCCGGGGCCGGCCTGGACGCGTCGCTCGATCCGGGCTTGGCAGCAGGCTTCGTTCCCGGCTTTGCCACAAGCTTTGCGACGGGTTTGGGAGCCGTTTTGGGTGCGGCCTTTGTGACCGGTTTCGCGACAGGCTTGGGCGCGGGTTTGGCAGCCGGCTTTGCCGCGGGCTTCGGCGTCGGCTTCGTCACGGGATTATCCGCCTTCTTCACGGGCGCCGAGGCCGTTGTATCAGCCGGTGCAGAAGCTGTCGCAGGGGGTTGCCGGGGAGCCGGGACCGTCACGTGGGGAGCTGCAACAGGAGACGAGGCGGGTGTCTCGGGGGACGGGGCCGTTGCGGTGGCCGTTGCAGGGAGAGAATCGACCGTCCTCGTCAGGGTCGCGCTCACGACGGCATCCGACACCGCCGGGGCGTTGGACGCAACGCCGGGTGAGGTCTTGCCCGGGGGAACAGGCCGGGATGAAGCGGGAGGTTTTGCCGATGCGGATGCGACGGCCGGAGGTTTCTGGACACTCCCCGTTTTCTTCGCTGTCGGAGCCGGTGCGGTTTTTGTCGCAGGCTCGGAAGCCCGTTTCGTTATCGCCGCCGCCCATTCAGCCGCAACGGGATCGATCTGCTTGCCAGGCGAGAGAATGGCATCGATATGCGCGGCTCCGGGAGCAGGCCGCGAGCCGGAACCGAGAGCGGTCCCGGCCGTTCCGGCGGGCGCACCCGTTCCGGAACCTGCAATGAAGGCACGCTGCGCATCAGAGGCATTCTCCGGCCCTGCAGATACCGGCGCGGCAATGACCGCGGCTTCCATGTCGTTCAGGGGGCGGCCGCAGACATACAGGCCCCATGTTCCCTGCCGGCGCACCTCTTCGATGGTGTATTTCGTGATATATCTGACCCGGTTGCGGGTTTTTTCGCGCATCAGCAGATAGAGATCCGGAGCTGCCATCGTCCGCAGAATCTCCTCGCCCTCGAAGATCATCATCTCGGCGCGCGGATCGAATCGTTTTTCCCGTTTCACGTCCCAGGTCGGAATATTTCTTCCCGTATAGAATTTGCCGCTTTCGAGCACGTCGTCAGCGAAGAGGATCCGCGTGGTCGTGGGAAGTGCCGCAACATCACGCAGGAGGGCGCGATAGCCGGGCAACCGCGTTCCCTTCCAGATCTCTTCGTCGCCGTTGACGGCGGGGAGGAGCAGGAGCATGACGCCGGGCACGGTCACGCCCAGCACGAGCATGATGCCTTTCACGATGCCCAGGTTCATGAACGAGTAGCCGAACACGGCGAGGAACATGAAGTAGAACGCGATGAAATACGCGATGCGGGCGATCTTGGGATCGGGCAGGAAGCCCAGGATCGAGATCGTCATGACAACGACGCCAAGAATCGCAAAAGCCATGATCGTCAGGGCCGACTCCAGCTTGTAGGCAAACGGCTCGTCATCATCGGCCGCGAACAGGCGCGACAGGTAGCTTCCCGTCATCAGGGCGGCCGGAACGAGCAGGGGCAGCGCATAGGGGGCGAGTTTCGACTTCACGACGGATAGGACGATGAACGGCACGGCCAGCCACAGGAACAGAGGCAGGCCCCAGGTTTTTCCGGTATCACGGGCATCTCGCCAGCCTTCCGAAAGGCTTCCGGCGAAGAACGCCGTCCACGGGAAGAGGCCTGCGAAAAGAACGACGATGAAATACCAGACGGGGCCGGGCCTGCCGTGCGCTTCGGTCGCGACACGCGCAACCGTTTCATCGAACAGGAAATACTCGAGCAGCCCGGGAACGGCCTGGCCGATCCAGAGATACCAGCCGAGGCCGATGAGACCGAACAGAGCCCAGCCGCGCAGATGGGAAAACAGGGATTTGAGGGTGTCGGCGCCACCGCGCAGCGCCAGCCCCGGAACGAGCCCAAGCAGCGGCAGAAGGCCGGGAGGGCCCTTCGTCAGAAAGGCCGCGCCCGCAAGCGCCCAGAAGCCCGAGGCCAGGGCAGGGGAGGGCCGCGTGTGATACCGGACCAGGGCCCAGACCATCCACGTCTCGAACATGGCGAGGAGCGGATCCGCGGTCAGGCCTCGGAACTGGACGGCGAAGAACAGGCTCGTCAGCAGCACGATGGCCCCACACAGCGCCCCGCGCAGCGAGGTGAGCAGCAGGCCGATCCGATAGCAGCCGACCGCCGTCAGCGCGGCCGCGAACGGCAGAAAGGCCTTGGCGCCTTTTTCCGTGATGCCGAACAGCTTCATTCCGACGGCGCTGGCCCAGTAGGTGACGGGAGGCTTCGTGTAATGATGCACGCCGTTCAGCTCGGGCTTCAACCAGCTTCCGCCGTCGGCCATGGCACGCGCGACCGAGGCATACCGGCCCTCGGAGGTCTCGAAGAGGCTCTGCGTGCCGAGCTGGAAGGCGATCAGGGCGAACGCGGCGATGCCGACCAGCCACTGGATGGCGATCGGCGACATCTTCACCGAGAGACGCGCGAAAAAGCTCTCCGCAAGAGCGGGAAGCACGGGGGTCTGTTCGTCGTCGGAGTTCTGAGCTTCGTTCGTTTCAGGCGGCAGCTGCGGAGTCTGGTCCATCGCTCGATTCCCGTTCTTTTTTGATGAGCATCAGATTGCGGATGTAGATGAAGAACCCCATGGACTGGCCAAGAATGAACACCGGATCCTTGATGTGGATCGCGTAGATCGCGAGAATCGCCGAGCCGGCCAGGCTCAGATACCAGAACGAAACCGGAATCACGCTTTTCTTCTGCCGCTCGGATTCGATCCATTGGACGAAGAAGCGCATGAAGAACATGAGTTGGCCGAAAAGGCCGAACACCAGCCAGAATTCAAGATTCATCGGCCACCTTGTATGTCAGCTTGCGCCATTTCATCCACCGGATCGCGAGGAGATCGAGAAACGAGCGGAATAATCTATTCCAGACATTATATTTTGACTGACCGCGGGTGCGCGGATGGTGACTGACCTCGACTTCCTCGACGGTGCCGCCCTCCATCTTCACGAGCGTCGGCAGGAACCGGTGCAGTCCCTCGTACAGCTTCACGCGTCGGATCGAGCCTGCACGGAAGGCCTTGAGCGAGCAGCCGGTATCGCGGATGTTTTCGTCGCTCAGCCAGTTCCTGATCGCATTCGCGATCTTCGAGGAAACGCGCCGCACGAAATCGTCCTGTCGCACGACCCGCCAGCCGACTGCCGCGTCGCAGCTGCCGAGGCGGGCGATCAGCGCCGGAATGTCTGCCGGATCATTCTGCAGGTCGGCGTCCATCGTCACGATCATCTCGCCCCGCGCCGCGCGGATGCCGGCATCCATCGCCGCCGTCTGGCCGTGATGGCCGTCGAGACGCAGGGCCCGAAGGGCCGGGAATTGGCCCTGGAGGGATTTCATCAGCTCGAAACTGCCGTCGCTCGAGCCGTCATCGACGAGAATCAGCTCCCAGGGCTTACCAAGGGGATTCAGCGCCGACGTGATGCGGCCGACGAGCTCGGGAATGTTTTCCGATTCGTTGTACACCGGGGCTGTAACCGAGTATTCAATCCTCGACACATCTGTCTCCCACGAAGCATCCGGAGAATTCCGCCGGAGTGTAGCACATTTGACGTCCGGTGTGTAGGGGATTGATCAGTTCATCGCCGGTCCACGCCGGATACGGAATGCACGTTCGTCGGCTTCTGCGGCGTAGAGCTGTCCGTCCTCCCCCTGGATCCAGGAAGATGGAAGCGGGCTGCCGGGGAGGATCGGCAGAATCGCCTCAGAAGCTGGTTTTCCATCAGCATCGAGCCGCACGAGGCGGTACACCGATGGGTCGGCCTTCGTCACCAGCAGCAGCACCGGCAGCCCTCCAGACATTCCGAGCAGCCGGCTGAACACGATCCTGTCCTCCGAGGGGACGGTATAGCGTGCGAAGGTCTCGGGATCAGAGGCCTCTCCTGTCCAGGCGGCGCGGATCACGACCCGCGATTTCACGTCGAACTCATACAGGGTCCCGTACAGCGTTTCCGACGTTCCCACCGGTTCGAGCGCTCCCGCGGGGTGCAACTCGGGTTTGCCGTCGATGAACATCATCACGCCGCCATCCGCGCGACCGAGGGCGATCCGCTCCGGGGTGAAGACGGTAAGCCGGCCGGGGGTGCCGATCGGGGCATCGATTCGCCGGATCTCGCGCCCCGACTCCCGGTCGATGACGGCGATCCCGTCGGGAGAGCCGGTGACGACAACGATTTCCGCCGCGGATACCCACAGATCTCCCAGCTTCGCCGCATTCACGGGAAACGCGCGCACCGCGCCCCCATCAGCCGGGAACAGTTTGACGGCTTTCCCGACACTGTCGGAAACCCAGATCCCGCCCTGGGCATCGACCCGAAACCCTCCCGGCCCCATGAACGGCCCTTCGGGAAGCTGCCCGCGATCCTGGAAGATGATTCCCAGACATTCTGTGGCCGTTCCCCAGGCGATCTCCCGAATTACGGGACAGTCGGGCGGCGCAGATGGCCCGGCATAGGCGGTGGTCGGAATCATCATCAACAGGGCCATCACGGCAAGGGCAGCGCGCAGAAGCATCGTTCGTTCGCTCCTATCGGAACAGGCTTTTCCCCCGAGAGTCGCCTTCGATGGTATCACGGAACTCCCCGCACATGCGAAAGGGGCGCGTTCACTGCGCCCCTTGTCGTCGACTGTTCCGGATCAGGCCGTGAGTTTCTTCCGGACCTCGTCCATGCCGTTCATTCTATATGTTCCTTTATAATACTGGAACTTTTCGGGCGGAAGCACGCACTCCACGGCCGTGTCGCCCATCATGACGACCCGGATGTTCCCGTTCGCATCGATCCCCCGGTAGATCGTCGAGTGGCCGTACCGGTTGTGGCCGTAATCGAACAGGATCATGTCGCCGGGCCGGATGCCGGGAGGCGGGGGCGGTCGGAATCCGGGATTGATCTCCCTGGTGTTTTTCTGCGACCAGAGGCCGCTCGTCGAGGTGCGGCCATCAAGAGGCCATTTGATGCCGGCCTGCCTGTAGGCGTCCATCTGGACGCGCTGCACGAAACCGCTGCAGTCGATGCCGCCGATCTTCTGGAACTCGTTGTAGGCGTCCTTCGACTTCCATTTCCAGGTGTTGATGTCGACGAACCGGTCATAATACTCGGCGGAATTCAGCCCGAGCCGGTTGTCGCTGGCTTTCTTCTTCCGGTAGGTCGCAACGTCATCGAAGCCGCCGAATTTGAACACGACCGGCTCGTCGATATAGGGCTTCGCCGCCGCGTCGATCACCTGACGGAACGCCGCATCCTCGAGCGTTCGCTCGATCTTCGCGAGAAGCGCCTTCGCCTCGCTGTATTTTCCCATCTGGTACAATGCCCGCGCCATCAGATACTTCGCCAGCACGGGATTCGAGGAGTCGTCCTGGGCCAGCTCGTAGGCCTTTTCGTAATTCCCCTTCTTGAAGGCCGACCAGGCCCGGCCGAGCTTCCAATACCAGGGGATCTTCGAATAATCGAGAACGGTTTTCGAAAGGTGCCGGCTCCAGCGGTCGATGCTTTTCTCGACGCTCGCGCGGTCACCCGCCGAGGTGGATATGGTCGAAGCCGACGTTCCCGCGGCAAGCAGATCCGCGCGAACCCAGCCCACGAGGCCGTTTCCGAAATCGACCTGCTTCCAGCCGTTCTTCTCGGCCAGAACACGGCCCGAGGTGCCTCGGGGAAGAGTCTGCAGAACGGCATTCTGCGTCCCCGGCCCCGACCGGACATTCACCCGGGAGCCGTTGATGGAGACGAGAGAGCCATCGGCATCGTCGCGCGCCGTGGTCACCTCGACCTGCTCGCCTCCGAACGGGCTGGTCTGCGCATGGCCGGCCGAGCACGCGAGCACGACCGCAACCCCAGCGACGATCAGCCCGCGAAACACTCCCATCATCCGCATAGCCATATCCCCCTCCTCAGAGTGGTACATCTGATTTTACGAATGGAACCCACCCTCGTCAATGACGCAAAATCGGGCAAGTGGGGCGGATCACGATCCGCCCCTACGCATCCATTGCATCCAGCGGCGTATCGATTCCACCAATGAGCTGCGCCCGTCTCGAAAAGGCATCCGTCGTTTTCATTCCCCAGCCCCCCTCTCCAGATGTTTGACAGGCGCGGCGAACGGTCCTAAGATGGCAGCATCCATGGAACGCAGCGATCGCCCCGTTTTCGAGTATCTGCGGCTGTCGGTCACCGACCGCTGCAACCTTCGCTGCGTCTACTGCATGCCGGCCGAAGGGCTCCCCAAGCTCACCCACGACCAGGTGCTCCGATACGAAGAGATGCTCGGGATCGTGCGCGCCTGCGCCGCCGAAGGGGTGCACCGGGTCCGGCTCACCGGCGGCGAACCCCTTGTCCGGAAAGGGCTGTGCGGCTTCGTGACATCCCTCGCGGCCATTCCGGGCATCGACGACATCAGCCTCACCACAAACGGCATCCTCCTGCCGGGGATGGCGAAGCCGCTGCGCGAGGCCGGAGTCTCCCGGGTCAACATCAGCCTCGACTCCCTCCAGTCCGACCGATATGCTGCGATCACGCGTGGCGGGGATATCCGGCTGGTGCTCGATGGCATCCGGGCCGCGATCGAAGCCGGCCTGGCCCCGGTCAAGATCAACGTGGTGCTGATTCCCGGCCGCAACGACGACGAAATCGAGGAGTTCGGCCGGCTCGCCTGCCGGCTTCCCGTTCACGTGCGGTTCATCGAACGCATGCCCTTCGCCACGGACGACGCGAATACGGCTTCATATATATCACAAGATACTATCATGGACCGGCTCGACCGCGCTGGGATCCGTCTCGCCGCCAGTGAAGCGCCGTCCGGCGGCGGCCCCGCCGACACGTTCCGGATCGACGGGGAAGCCGGATTCATCGGCTTCATCAGTTCGCGCAGCCACCCGTTCTGCTCCCGATGCACGCGTCTGCGGCTGACGGTCGGAGGCACGCTCCTGCCGTGTCTCGACTCCCGCGACGGGATCGACGTGCGCGGGCTGGATCACAATTCTATCCGTTCTGCTATTCATGAACTCGCGAAACGGAAGCGCGCCGCGCACAAAGCCTGCGCCCGCTTCCTCGATGCGCCGTGCGTGTCCCTTTCGGATATCGGCGGCTGACGCAATCGGAGGCTCAGATGACCACCCCTCGGAAACAGGCACACACGATCGGAATCGACCTCGGCGGCACCAAGATCGCCGCGGGACTTTGCTGTGACGGGACGATCGTCCGGCAGATCATCGTTCCCACCCATCCCGAGCGCGGCACCGACGCCGTGATCGAGACGATGATCGACGCCGCCCGCAAGGCCATCGGCGATATGCCCTTAAGCGGGATCGCCGGAATCGGCATCGGGGCTGCCGGCCAGATCGATCCGAAGACCGGCGCCGTCATCTATGCCCCGAACCTGAACTGGAAGCAGGTGCCTCTCGCGGCCTCGCTTTCGAAGACTCTCGGCCTGCCGGTGCGCGTCACCAACGACGTGCGCGCCGCCACGATCGCCGAGTGGAAATACGGCGCCGGCAAAGAGCTCGACACGTTCGTCAACATCTTCGTCGGCACCGGCATCGGCTCGGGCCTCGTATTGAACGGGAAACTGGCTGAGGGCACGACCAACTCGGCCGGCGAGATCGGCCACGTCTGCCTCGACCCCGATGGCCCGGTCTGCGGCTGCGGCAAGAAAGGGTGTTTCGAGGCGTTCTCATCCGGCAAGGGGCTCGAAAACCATGTCAAATCTCTGTTCCCGGCGCTGAAAGGCGGGCCGCTCGTCGACCTGACGGAAGGGGATCCCGAAAAGATCACCGGCCGCATCATCGGCCAGGCCGCGAAGGCCGGCGACAAAACGGCGCTCGAGGCCCTGAAGCGCGTCGGCCGGTATCTCGGCCTCGAAATCGCGAACGTCCATACGCTGCTCAACCCCCAGATCGTGCTTCTCGGCGGCGGTGTGATGGCCTTGAGGGCCTATTTCATGGACGAACTGAAAGCCGCCCTCCACCGTCACATACTGCCCGTCGCCGACCGCGGCGAGACGCTGATCGGGGATGCGAAGTTCGAGACCGACGCCGTTCTCATCGGCGCCAGTGCTCTCTTCTGACGTCGCCGTCATGTCGACGAAGCCTCTCCGCCCCGCGATCTTCGCGGCCGACGATCTCGTGCAGGGGGCCTGGGCAGCGCTGCCGGCCACCCGCGCGCTATGGAACCACCTCCTCGATGTCGGAACCCGGTTCCCGTCGCTGACGGTGGGCTGGGCCGCCCGGCCCGGCCTCGACATCGTGGTTGGCCGTCTCGCCGAAATGCTGACGAAAGCCGGACTCAACGTGTTCCTGGCCACGGGGCCGGTCCCCGTCGCGGCCCTGGCGATGTCGCTCGGCGACCGGCAGCAGCCGCTCGGTCTCTACATCGACGAGACGGATGACGGCAGCTACTCGGCCCTCGCGCTTACCACACACGGCGGCCCGGTTCTCGAAAGCGACATTCCCGAAACACCGGTGCAGCAGAAATCCGGCAGGGTGGGGGTGATAGGAACGACGGATTTCCTCGAGCCCTACGTGAAGCGAATGGGCCAACTTCTCGACCCGATGACCGAGGGTCGGGTGCGCCTCTCGGGCCTCGAATCCCCTTTCACCCAGCTCCACCTCCGCATGCGCCCGTTTCCCGAGTTCCGCCTCCTCTTCGACCATGCTCCCGAAGGCCCGAGCGCGGTGATCTCACCCGACGGACAGGCCCTGCACGTGTTCGGCAAGGACGGGGCGCCCATCGAGACCCGCGCCGTCGTGGCGACGATCGGCAGCTATCTCACGCGCCTGCGCGGCGCCTCGGGCACCCTCGTCGGCCCCCGCGGCACGTCCGAACTCGCCGCCGGGCTCGGAGACGCCGCCGAGATCGAGGGCGACGCCCTCGACATGGCCTCCCAGGCCGGTTACACCGACCTTTTGCTCGGCTGGTGGGAGAACGGCATCGTCGCCCACCAGGGCCACGCGCCTCTTGGTGATGCATACCTTACGCTATTATACCTTCTCGAATCCTGGAACGCCGAACCCTGACTTCCCTCGTACATCCGACGGAGGGGCGGGTTTGAAACCCGCCCCGACACCTGTGAGAACGGGATCGTCGGACCGGCCTGCGAAAGCTGACCTCGAAACAGGCCCGGGGCGTGGCGGCAAAGATCACTCGAGGAGCCGGTCGATCTTCCCCTGGAGGTCCTTCACCTCGGTATAGGCCTTTTTCAGATTGGGAATGCCGTTCCGTATGAAGATGTTATCCGATGTTTCGACACGCTTCTGCAACTCGTCGCATCGCGCTTCGAAGTCAGCGGCAGCCGGGTCGAGGCGAAGCAGTTCGTCATACATCTTCGAACACTCATCCATCAGCCGGTCATACTCAGGGGTCGCGGCAAGCTCGATCAGGAAAGCCGCCGTCCGCTCCTTCTTCTCGTCCGTTTCCTGAATAGCCGTTTCGGATGGGGTGTCGGGGTTGCCGTGCAGGGTACAGGTCGCGCGCGGCGCTTCCGTATCGAGGCCGGACAACTCGTATGTTCCGCCGCCGGGGCAGGCGAGGGGGGCTTTGACATACGCGAGTTTTACCAGGCTCCCCGGGATATCGCTCGATATCGTCGCCGGGAGAGGCTGAGCGTAATCCATGCACAGCATTTCCAGGGCTCCCATCAAGACACGCAGATTCGCGTGGCAGAGCCGGACCGTATCCGACGAGGGCTTGACGACGGCGGCGGCTCCCGGGAAGTCGAGCTCCATGCCCAGGTCCCTGAATATCTCCGGATGCACTTTCGCGTCGCGCAGGGTGTTCATGAAGGACGTTCGCTCATATTCGATCGAGGCCGGCATGTTCACGGCGGGTCGTGGGATTCGCTTGAAAAATGTGGCCAGACGGGTTTTCCAGGCCTCTTCCGGATGGCGGGTGCGGAACTCGATGAGCGCGTTCACGGCGATCTTGCGAATGGCGATGCCGATCATCGTGCTGATGATGACCCCGTTGTCCTCGACGTGCTGACCAAGCATGAAAATGGATGTCAACGTGTCGAATGCCGCCTCGTGCCTGCCGTCGTTTTCGAGCTGCCAGGCATACGCCCGGGCGAGCCGCGCAATCTGCCGGAGACGCCGATAGGGCGGAATATAATCCGAGAAATGCTGGCGGTCGTCTGGGGTGAAGTTGCACTGAGGGCAGGCGGCGCCGAGCCGGAGAAGCTCCATCGCGCTTTTCACCTTCCCTTCACGCAGGAACGACACGGCTTCACTGCCGAGCTTCCCCATCTCTTCCCGCGTCTCGACCTTGCCGAACTCGTCGAGGACCTCGTTGGAAACCGACGGAAGCTGCCCGATCGCGTTCAGGTAGCGAACGGCGCCGTTCGGATCATTGCCTGGCCTGGCAATGAGGGGAGAAGCGATCAGCATGAACGATACGAGAACCAGCAGTGCATGTCTCATACGAAGCTCCTTTTGCATATTGTATATTATACTATTCACAGCGCGAGCGGGCGGCCTTCTCCCCGGCGGACAACCGAGTCCAGATCGTAATGGAAGTCAGGTTCGCGTTCGAGACGTCGCCTTGAAATGACGGAAAGGCCGATTTCGAGCTCCAGGTCGCGCGACGGCACGAAAGCGACCGGAATGGCCGTCGGCAGGGCAATCGATAGAGATGCCGGATGTTCTCCACTTACCGGGGCCCTGGAAGCAGTCGGCGTGGTATTTGTTACGTTATTTATTATCAGGACCGCAAGGAGAGCCAGGGCCAGCCCGATGACGACGTAAGGCCAAAGACGCGGCTGAGCCCATTCCGCCTGACGTTCGAGCCGGGAGAGCAGGGCGTCAGAAACGGGCGGCAGGGGGAGCCTGCTGCGCAGGGATTCCTCGAATCGATCGTTGTCGTTCATTCCACCCATGACAGAAGCTCCTTCAATTTCGCGAGACCGGAACGATACCGGGAAGACGCCGTCTGAAGCGGAACCCCCTGGTGCTCGGCCAGCTCGGCGAGGGACATACCGCCCCAGACCCTCAGAACGACCGCTTCACGCTGTTCTTCACGAATGTTTTCCAGGGCGCGACGGATTTCGATGCCGGTGGTCGGGTCGACGGCGGGCGCTTCCGTCGCCTCCTGATTGTCCAGCGGGCTCGTCGGGCGTCGCTTCGCCTGGAGCGCGCCGTTCCTGACGGAAGCGAACAGATAAGCCGTCGGATTTTCGATTGCGACCATGCGGGCGGGGATTTCTACCCATGGAAGGAAAGCGTCGTGGATGATGTCTTCCGATGCGTGGGAACTGAGCCCAAACGAGCTCATGAGGTACGCTTTCAGGCGGGGTGCATACTCCCCGTAGAGCCGGCGGAATCCCTCCTTCGGGTTCCGGCGGTAGACCTCCATCATCGACTCGTTCGGCATCGGCTTTTTTTCATCCTTCACCAGGAATGATACGGAACCCTGCCGAAATTATTACGCGATTTTTCGTCGGAAGAATATTTTTGTGCCAGCACGTTACCGCAGGAACGTCGAAGAGCTACAGAGCTCCACGGTTGTCCGTTCGGAATGGCACATCCGCAGATTTCAGGGATGTCGTAGATGGATCATTCTGCATCTGCGTCATCTGAGGTATCTGCGGATCGGGTTATTTTTTGAACAGCACGACGGCTTCGACGTGATGGGTGCGGGGGTACAGGTCGATACCGGCAATCTCGACGGGGCGGTAGCCGGCCTTGCTCAGTGCGAGCGCGTCGCGGCGCAGCGACTCCATGTCGCAAGCCACGTAGACGATCGAGGCGGGGGCGAGCTTCGCCACCGCC
>ENA-UOWO01002511-UOWO01002511.1-activated-sludge-metagenome-genome-assembly--contig:-NODE-2511-length-22540-cov-15.164777_pt1 | contig 22540 bp, 17 predicted proteins | sample MGYA00238148_ERZ761564 | MGnify/ENA primary metagenome ERZ761564 (study PRJEB28885, sample SAMN05720194) | activated sludge metagenome | isolation source: Anaerobic digester | place: USA... | reverse complement strand
CCAAGCCAGCTTTGAAAACGGTTTCCAATACAGCGTGGGTGGTTATTACGTACCCAATTACAGCGCTTTTTCGGGTTACTTTAAGCGCGTGACCTACCGTGCGGGATTCCGCTATGAAAAAACAGGATTGGTCATCCGTCAGGAATCGATCAAGGATTACGCCGTTACGGGTGGATTTGGTTTTCCGCTCGGCGGATTGTTCTCGAACATCAACCTGGGTGTAGAATACGGCCGCAGGGGAACCGCCAAAGCCAACCTCGTAGAAGAGAATTATACCAACGTCATCATGAGCTTCTCGTTCAATGACAAATGGTTTGTACGCAGTAAATATGATTAAATCCAGCACCCGATGCGTATAGAAATGCCCTCATTGCTTGCCAGGGTTGCGGCTGTTTTTGCCGTGGCGTTCCTGTGGGGTTGTGAAAGCAATTTCAAGGAGGTGCAGAAAATCAACTACTCTGAGTTCATCCCTAGTGGCGAAGCCGACGATTTCAACCTTAAATACACCGATTCTGGCCGCATCAAGTCAATCCTGAAGAGCCCAAAGATGCTCGATTACTCGGCAGTAGAGTTCCCGTTTACCGAGTTTCCCAAAGGCGTAGACGTGACCATGTTTGACAACAAAGGCAAAAAGACTTTTATCCATGCCGATTACGGTGTCACTTTTAAAGGCACAGACATCATCGACCTGCAGCGCAACGTGAAGATCTCTAACGAGACCGGCCAGGTCATGGAGACCGAGCAGCTCTATTTTGACCAGAAAAACGAATGGTTTTTTACAGAAAAAAAGTTTAAATTTACAGACCCCAAAGGCGTTTCCTACGGAGAAGGGATAGACTTTAGCAAAGATTTCAAAATCGTCAACTCGCAACGCATCAACGGCGCCATCGATGAGCCGAACAAATAAAAAACCATGAATTACTTAAAATTTACGCAATACGTTTACCTTGTTTTTGGGTTGTACTTTATCTATGATGGCATTTCTAAATGGAACCAGCCCGAAAAACCCTGGCTCAGTTTCATCATTGCGGGACTGGCCATCTTCATGTTCTTCTTTCGCAGGCGTTTTGCCCAAAAATTCGAAGACCAAAACAAGAAGCCCTAACCCATGGAAATAGGCATCATCATCATTTGTCTGATATTGGCTGCCTTTTTTTCGGGAATGGAAATCGCCTTCGTATCCTCCAATAAAATCTATCTTGAAATAGAGAAAAAGCAGGACAATTTCCTGTCGGGAATCCTTACCAAACTCACCGAAAAGCCCTCGCAATTCATCGTGTCGATGCTCATCGGCAATACCATTGTGCTGGTTGTTTACGGATTTTTCATGGGCGAGCTCATCATGAATTGGTTTGTAGGCCTGGGTTACGGGCTCAACGGCGTTTCAAACGTGCTCATCCAGACCACGATTTCTACGGTGGTCGTTTTAATCACATCGGAGTTTATCCCCAAAGTGTTTTTCCAGATTTATGCCAATAGCCTGATTAAGTTTTTTGCGGTTCCAGCCTACGTTTTCTACCTATTGTTCTATTTCATTTCTACCTTCCTGATTTGGATTTCAGATTTCATCCTTAAGAAACTCTTCAAAACAGACGGCGATCAGATTCCGCTTTTTTTTACAAAGGTTGAGCTCGGCAATTACATTTCTGAGCAGATGAGCAGTGTAGAAGACCATGAGAACCTCGATTCAGAAATCCAGATTTTCCAGAATGCGCTTGAATTTTCGGGTGTGAAGGCGCGCGATATCATGTCGCCGCGTACCGAGATTTCGGCGGTAGAGATTTACGATTCGGTGGCCGAGTTGCGCGAGAAATTCATCGCAACGGGCTATTCTAAAATCCTGGTGTACCAAAACTCGCTAGACGATATCCTGGGTTATGTGCATTCTTTTGATCTGTTCAAGAAACCACGCACGATCAAGTCGGTGATGATTCCCGTTGAATTTGTCCCCGAAACCATTTATATCAAAGACGTACTCGAGCAACTCACCAAAAAACGCAAGAGTATTGCCATCGTGCTAGACGAATATGGCGGTACGGCGGGCATGATTACCGTAGAAGATATCGTAGAGGAACTTTTTGGCGAGATCGAGGACGAACACGATGCGCTCGAGGAAGAACACACCGAGCAGCAACTCTCCGAAGCCGAATACCTGTTCTCCTCGCGGCTCGATGTGGCCTACCTCAATGAGCAATACAAACTCGATTTGCCCGAGAGCGATTCGTACACCACATTGGGCGGTTTTATCGTCGATTTTACCAAAGATATCCCGCAAACCAGCGAGCAGATTGTCGTAGAGAAATACCATTTTACCATTGAGCAAGCCACCAATAAGAAGATCGAATTGGTCAAAATGAAAGTCATCGGATAGGTTTTCTCAAAAAAATAAAATTTCGCGCAAATTATAGGTGCATAAATATGGTTATTAAATAGATAATTGTATTTTCGCAAACTGAATTAAAAATTAACAATAATAAAAATGGCAGTTTTACAAAAAATCAGACAACGGTCACTACTTCTAATATTGGTTATTGGTTTCTGTTTGTTAGCATTTATCATCGGTGATTTATTCAATCAAGGAGGATTCAACCAAATGGGTAAATACGTAGGAAGCGTGAACGGGAAAGATATCGCGTTTGAGGATTTCAGGATCAAAGTGAGCAATGTTGAAAAAAGCGGACAGCAAGGCATGACGCCTGCCCAAGCGGTAAACCGTGTTTGGGACCAGGAAGTTTCTATTGCATTGTTGACAGACCAGTTCGAGAAATTGGGCATCCTTACCGGTGAGAAACACATCATGGAGACTTTCAAGAGTGATCCAAATATTGGCCAAAATCCAACATTCCAGACTGCCGGTCAATTTGATGTAGCCAAGTTCAAGGAATTTTTCAAATCAAACCCTGAGCAGGCACAATATATTAAGGATCGCGAGAAAGACGCAGAACTCAATGCCAAATACCAAATATACAACACTTTGGTAAAAGCGGGGATGTACACTACAGATGCAGAGGGCAAGCTGAAATATGAAATGGAAGCCAACAAAGTGAGTTTCGATTATGTGGCTGTCTTATACACGACGATTAAGGATGCCGACGTGAAAATTTCGGATGCCGAAATCACCGAGTACATGAAGAAAAACGAGAAGCGCTACAAATCTGAGGAAACCCGTGAAGTAGAGTATGTGCTCGTAGAAGACAAACCGTCTGCTGCCGACGAAGCCGATATCAAGAAGAGCATCGATGGCTTACTGAGCAGCCGCGTGGTTTACAACGAATCGACCGGCAAGAACGATACTTTGCCTGGATTCAAAGGTGCTGCAAACACAATTGAGTTCGTCAATGACAACTCTGACATTCCTTACGATTCTACGTATGTAGCCAAAAAAGATTTGCCGGTGCAACACGCCGAGGGCTTATTCAACCTTCCGGTTGGAGAACTTTACGGGCCCTATATGCGTGACAACTACTACTGCATCTCAAAAGCGATGGGTAGAAAAGCCGGTGCTACTGCAAAGGCCAGCCACATATTGATCAGTTGGGAAGGTACACAAGTGCCCAACAAAAAAGAAAAGCGCACCAAGGAACAAGCCAAAGCCAAAGCCGAGTCTTTGCTCGCACAAGTACAAGCCAATCCATCTACATTCCTGATGTTGGCGCTTACCAACTCCGACGATTCCTCAGCCAACCAGGGCGGCGATTTGGGTTATTTTGAGCAAGGCCGAATGGTGAAACCGTTCAATGACTTCGTGTTCAACAATCCTGTAGGTAAAATAGGTTTGGTAGAAACAGAATTTGGTTTCCACATCATCAATATCACAGACAAGCAAGACGCAGTTCGTTTGGCGACGATTGCCCGCAAGATTGAAGCCTCAGAAGCCACAACCGACCAATTGTACACCAAGGCGGTGAAATTCGAAATGGACGCCAACAGCAAAGATTTTGAAAAAACAGCCAAGGCGGCGGGACTTACCGTGAATCCATCGGTAAAAGTAAAAGCGATGGACGAAATGTTTGGCAGCGTTGGATCACAAAGGCAAATCGTGCGTTGGGCCTTTGAAAAAAGCACCAATGTAGGCGATGTCAAGCGTTTTGAAGTAGCCAACATGGGTAACGTTATTGCCAAGCTTAAAAAGGTAAATGAAAAAGGAATGATGGCTGTAGAGGATGCAAGACCAGGTATCGAGCCCACCCTAAAAAACAAGAAGAAAGCCGAAATGATCAAGGCTAAGATGAAAGGAAGCACTTTACAGGCGGTAGCTACTGCTTCGGGTGCTACCGTACAACAAGCCCTTGATTTGACGATCGAGAATCCAAACATCCCAAGTGCCGGTTTTGAAAGGAAAGTGGTCGGTGCTGCTTTCGCCATCGGAACAGGAAAGATATCTGCACCGATAGACGGTATGGCAGGCGTTTACGTAGTCAAGCCAACTGCCATCACCAAAGCGCCCGCCTTGAAAAACCACTCCGAGTATGTCAACAAGGTGAAAGCCCAGGTTGCCGGTTACTCAGGAAGGGTAATCCCAGCGTTGAAAGCAGATGCTGATATAGAAGACAACCGATTGAAGTTCAATTTCTAATTGAAAATCATTTCCAAAAAAATCCCGGCCTAAGTGTCGGGATTTTTTTTACAGGATCATGTCCTGGTAACGCAAAACGGTGTCGAAGCCTTTGTTCCTGAAATACGCTGTTGGGTCGTGTGGGGCAACCACCAATACAAAATCGCCGCCCCAGGCGCCAAGGCTTTTAACACTGCCTTTAAAATCTGGGAATAGCCTGGTTTTGACGGGATCCAGCCTTAGGATTTGCGCCATGATGGCTTCGTGGCTTTCGAGCAACGCGGCAAAATCATGCGCGTCGTCTACCGTTAAAACAGCTTGGGTAATCAGGTTGATTTCTGAAAGCAACGACGCCTTGTTGGGCAACTGCTTGTAAGCGGCAATCGCCTCCTTACTGCTTTGTTTTTGGTTCAGGTAGACAAAGTAGAGGTGGTTTTTAAAACGCGGGTTAAAAGGGACTTCGCAGATAACGGGTTTTGCTCGTTGCAACTGATAGACAATCGGCTTATTGTGTTGTGCACTGGCGATATCGTAGCCGCTGCCGCCAAAGCTTTTCCACAGCAACTCGTAGGCGTCAATGCCAAACCACTGCGCGATATTATTGATGAGCGTAGAAGAGGTGCCCAACCCCCAATTCCTCGGGAAATTCAAATGCGTTGCTACTTCAAATCCCGGTTCGTTTTTCATTGTGGGGTTCATTGCGAATGCTTCGTGCAAGATGGTTAGCAGTGTGTCCCGGTCTTTGTTTCCCGAAAGTTGCAATGCTGCAATCGCTGCAAATGTAAAGGTGTCTTCAAACCATATTTTGTGGTTATGGTCATAGCTTTTCCAGACGACAGATTGCCGGGTTCCCGATTCTACAATAAGGTTTTGTCCATACTTGGTGGGCAAAGCCAGGGCTTTTGCACCGTCAAGCACCGCGTATTCGCCGGTGATTAAAACTTTGCCGTTACTGTAAAAAGGCTGTGACACTTTTTGAAGTTGAATGAAGTTATCTCCTGAGGTTTTCTATGAACTGCACCACGGCGGCATGCGATACCACATGCGTTTTGAAATGTTTCTTGACCGCTGTGCGTTCGTCTTCGGTAGCCAGGAATTGATTTAATATGTTATTGAGGTGCATCTTCATATGCCCTTCCTGGATGCCCGTTGTGGTAAGCGAACGCAATGCAGCGAAATTCTGTGCGAGTCCGGTCACGGCTACAATCTGCATGAGGTCTTTTGCCGAAGGCTGCTCTAACATCTGCAAAGCGAATTTGACCAGCGGATGCAGACCCGTGAGCCCGCCCACAGTGCCTAACGCCAATGGGATTTCAAGCCAGAACGTAAAGATGCCGTCCTCAATTTTAGCATGCGACAGACTCGAATACTGGCCGTTTCTCGCAGCATACGCGTGCACGCCCGCTTCTACCGCCCTGAAATCGTTTCCGGTGGCCAACACTACTGCGTCCACGCCATTCATAATACCTTTGTTATGGGTCACGGCGCGAAAAGGTTCGGCTTCGGCGATGCGAACGGCGCGTACAAATTTTTCGGCGAACTCGTGCGGGTCGGTGATGTTTTTATCTGCAAGTGCTGCAACTGCGCACGAAACTTCGGCACGGACAATACAGTTGGGGACGTAGTTCGACAAGATGCTCATCACAACCTCGATTGTATTCTCGGTTTCATCAAAGGCATCGTAGGCAAGTGCTTCGGCTTTGAGCGTCTTTGAAAACTGCTCCAGGCACGAATTGATAAAATTGGCGCCCATAGAGTCCCCGGTGCCAAAAGTCGCGTGAAGCTGAAAATAATGGTCCATGAGGTGCGTTTTGTTGCGCAGTTCTATATTGAGGATACCGCCGCCACGCTGGCGCATATTTTTAGTCAGACTTTCTGTTTCGGTGAAAAACTTTGCGCGGGTATGGGCAAAAAACCTTTCGAGTTTTGCTACCTCGCCCTTATAGATGAAATGCACCTGCCCGATTTTTTCTGTATTGATCACCGTGGCCTTGAATCCGCCGCGCGATGCCCAGAATTTGGCGGCTTTGGCTGCTGCCGCCACCACCGAACTTTCTTCGATGGCCATCGGGATTGTATAGTATTTGCCGTTAATCAGGAAATTGGGCGCGATGCCCAGCGGCAGATAAAAATTGGTGATCGTATTTTCTATGAATTCATCATGGAGTTTTTGGAGTTTTTCGTCGGCGTTCCAATAGTTCTTCAACAGCGAGATGGCCTCGTTTGGGTTTGAAAAATAGGTGTTGGCAATCCAGTTGATTTTGTCTTCCTTAGACAGTTTTGAAAATCCCGAAATGGCTTCGTCCATGTTAAATTCTTTTACGGCAAAGATAAGTTTTCGGTAAATATAAGGGCTGGTTTACCTGGTTTAAATTTTATCAACAGCGCCCAATTCTCAAGTCCAATCCATTCATTTTAGGAATTCAAACCTGGAGTTGCACTGCGCTGGCAAATTGAGGATTTGGCCCCGATGCAGGATTTGCCTGCACGCAAGAATTTTTTCGTGCGAAAGCGATTCCCAACGCTCAACCATTCGTGCTACCATCAAAACAAAAGCAGGCAACTGAACTGGTTTGGATAACCGTCTGAGCTGTAACAAATATTAAAAAACGCGTCCCATGCCGTTAGGCACCAAAGTGCATTTAACAGCAAAAAGTAGTATTATATCCAAAATTTTCACTAAAATTGACGGCTTTTAGATTATGAAACAAATGACGCAAACAAACAGGTTTACCGCTTTGCTTTTATTTTTGTGCGTTGCGGTAGTCGCACAGCAAAAAATATCGGTAGAAGAGATTTATTCGGGCGCTTTCAGGGCCAAAGGCATGGACGAGCTCCAATCGATGAAAAACACCAACCAGTACACGGTGCTCAACGCCGATCGCGCCACGCGCAGCATGCAGATTGACTTGTACGATTTTGCCACACTCAACAAGGTTTCGACTTTGATCGATTCTAAAAACTTCCCCGATCTGGCCAACGGTATCGACGCTTATTCATTTTCATCGGATGAAAAGAAGATCCTGATCGCCAACAATTCCAACCCGATTTTCCGCCATTCCTTCACCGCCGATTATTTCCTCTATGATACGGCATCCAAACAGCTTACCAAGTTGTTCGAGCAGGTTCAGGAACCTACGCTATCGCCCGACGCAAAGAAGATCGCTTTTGCCAAGGACAATAATTTGTTTGTCTATGACATCGCGTCAAAGAAAATCGCGCAAATTACCACCGACGGTAAGAAGAACAGCGTCATCAACGGGATCACCGATTGGGTTTACGAAGAAGAGTTTGCCTTTGTGCGTGCCTTTGACTGGAGCGCCGACAGCAAAAAGATAGCGTTCATCCGCTTTGATGAAACCGATGTGCCAGAGTTCTCGATGTCTATCTTCCACAAGGAATTGTATCCCAAAGTTGAAACTTTCAAGTATCCTAAAGCAGGCGAGAAGAACTCATTGGTTTCACTGCACGTGTACGACGTTGCGGCGGCTTCGGTAAAAAAGGTCAATCTGGGCAATTATAATGAATTTTACATCGCGCGCCTGCAATGGACCAAAGACGCGAACGTCTTGAGCGCACAATTGTTGAACCGCCACCAGGACAACCTCGATTTGTTGTTCATCGACGGCAATACGGCCAGTGCAAAAGTAGTACTCAACGAGAAAGACAAGGCCTACGTAGACGTACACGACAACCTCACCTTCCTCAAGGACAACAGCTTTATCTGGACAAGTGAGAAAGACGGTTTCAACCACATCTACCTGTATGACAAAAACGGCAGACTCAAAAGCCAGGTGACCAAAGGCAATTGGGAAGTGACGGGTTATTATGGATTCGACGAAAAGTCCAATACGGTGTTTTACCAGTCGGTAGAGAATGGCTCTACTAACCGCGATATCTACCGCATCGGCCTCGACGGCAAAAACAAAAAAAGATTGTCTGCGGCAACCGGGACGCACGAGGCGACTTTTAGCCCGAATTTTGATTTGTTCATAGACAAATTCTCGAGCGCCACCGTTCCTACGACTTTTACGCTCAACGAGGCCAAAACCGCCAAGCAGGTTAAGGTCATCGAAGACAATAAGGATTTGGCAGCCAAACTCAAAGCTTACAATTTATCATCGAAGGAATTTTTTGTCCTGAAAACCGACAAAGGCAATGAACTTAACGCCTGGATACTCAAACCCAAAGATTTCGATGCGTCAAAAAAATATCCGGTTTTGATGTACCAATATTCGGGTCCGGGTTCGCAGCAGGTCAACAATGACTGGAACAGTGCCGACGATTATTGGTTCCAGATGCTCGCCCAGCAAGGCTATATTGTAGCTTGTGTCGACGGACGCGGAACGGGTTTCAAAGGCGCGGCGTTCAAGAAAGCGACACAGTTGCAACTCGGGAAATACGAAGTGGAGGACCAAATCGATGCCGCCAAAGTCATCGGGAATTATCCTTACGTGGATAAAAACCGCATCGGAATCTGGGGTTGGTCTTACGGCGGATTCATGGCGTCGAACTGCCTTTTGAAAGGTGCCGACGTGTTCAAGATGGCCATTGCCGTGGCGCCGGTAACCAACTGGCGTTTCTACGATTCGATCTATACCGAGCGGTACATGCAGACACCGCAGGAAAATCCGTCGGGTTATGATGACAATTCGCCCATTAACCATGTGGGCAAACTCAAAGGGAAGTATCTTTTGATCCATGGTTCGGCCGACGACAATGTGCATGTACAGAATACGATGCAGATGATAGAAGCCCTCGTCCAAGCCAACAAACAGTTCGATTCGCAAATCTACCCCGACAAGAACCACGGGATTTACGGTGGCAAGACGCGCATCCAGCTCTTCAACAAACTGACTAACTTTATCAAAGATAATCTATAACCAAACTTTAAAAACCAAACGAAATGACAGAAACTCACGTAAAAACAGGACATCCAAAAGGACTTTGGGTATTATTCGGGACAGAGATGTGGGAAAGGTTCAACTTCTACGGAATGCGCGCCATCCTTACGTTGTTCCTTGTAAATTCACTGATGATGAAGGAAGAAGATGCGTCGCTTATTTACGGCGGATTCCTCGGGCTTTGTTACCTGACACCCATGCTCGGCGGTTTTATCGCCGACCGTTTCTTTGGGAACCGCAACTGTATTTTGCTCGGCGGGCTCATGATGGCCATTGGGCAGTTGCTGCTGTTTTTTAGCGCGAGTGTTTTCGGGACGAATCTTGGCCTGGCGAACACCTTGATGTGGTCGGCACTCGGGATCATTATTTTTGGTAATGGATTCTTCAAACCCAACATTTCGTCGATGGTGGGAAGCTTGTATCCCAAACAGGAAAAGAGCAAACTCGATACCGCTTTTACCATCTTCTATATGGGAATCAACCTCGGTGCGTTCCTTGGCCAATTGATCTGTCCGATTGTGGGAGACGTTAAGGATGCTGATGGTATTCGCGACATCCACGCGTTCAAATGGGGATTCCTTGCCGCTTCTTTGGCGATGCTTATAGGAACCGCGTTGTTCTACGTGCTTAAAAACAAATATGTGGTAACACCAGAGGGCCGACCTTTGGGTGGATTGCCTTCTAAAAATGCCGCCGAAGATTATGAAGAAGGAGAATCGCAAAAAGCAGTTTTCTCTTCAACCGCCTTAATGGTTGCCGGTGCGATGTTTTTGGTGTTGGGCGCTATCATCCACTTTGTTTTCGACCAGAACTTAATTTACACTTTGATTTATTCGAGTGGTTTGACCCTGGCCGGATTGATTGTTTCTGATTCGTCGTTGACCAAAGTAGAACGCGACCGTATTTTTGTCATCTACATCGTTGCGTTTTTTATCATCTTCTTTTGGGCAGCGTTTGAACAGGCCGGTTCGTCATTGACTTTTATCGCCGACAACCAGACCGACCGTAACTTCTTTGGTTGGAATATGCCGCCGTCGATGGTGCAAATCTTTAACGGATTGTTCGTTGTGGCGTTTGCCGTTCCGTTCAGTATGCTTTGGGATTACCTCAGAAGCAAAGACCGCGAGCCGATTTCGCCAATGAAACAGGCTTTCGGATTGGCTTTGATTGCTTTGAGTTATTTCATTATCGCACACAATGTAAAAGACTTGGGTAACAGCGGTCTTTTGGCGATCAAATGGTTGATCTTATTGTATTTGATTCAGACTTGTGCCGAGCTATGCTTGTCTCCTATTGGTTTGTCTTTGGTGGGTAAATTGTCGCCAAAACGTTTCTCATCGTTGTTGTACGGCGTATTCTTTTTGTCGAATGCATCAGGTTACGCCCTGGCCGGAACCTTGGGTTCTATTATGCCTGCCACTGGCGATAAATTCATGAAAGCAAAGGAACTTGGCATCGATTTGCAGGCAGTACTTGACAAAACCGTTACACCAACCGCAGAGCAATTGGCCTTGTTGTCAAAAAACCAAATTCCCGACCACAACCCGGTTTTCGCAGGGTTTGAAATCCACAACCTGTTTGAATTTTTCATGGTGTTTGTAGTCCTTTGCGGATTGGCAGCCGTGGTGCTGTTCGCCTTAACGCCGGTCTTGAAAAAGCTAATGCACGGCGTACGCTAAACCAACGCTTATGTGGAACAAACATCCTAAAGCATTGCCGTACTTATTTTTATCCGAAATGTGGGAACGTTTCGGATATTATTTAATGATCGGAATCTTCACGCTCTATCTCAAGGACGTGGAAGCCGGCTTTGCCATGACAGAGAAAGAAGCGTCCGATTTGTACGGAACCTTCATCGCGCTGGTGTTCCTCACGCCCTTTATCGGCGGGCTTGTAGCCGACCGTTACCTGGGCTATAAGAAATCCATCGTCATTGGCGGGCTTATGATGGGCGCAGGTTATATGATGATGGGCATCCATGATCTCACGATGTTATATGTGGCGATGACGCTGGTCATCGTGGGTAACGGATTTTTCAAACCCAACATTTCTACGCTGCTCGGGAATTTCTACAACGATGACCAATACAAAGACAAAAAAGATGAAGGCTACAACATTTTCTATATGGGAATCAACGTGGGCGCCTTCATCTGCAATTTCTTTGGTGCGGCGTTCAAGATCCTTTTTGGCTGGCAGTATGCCTTTATGGCTGCCGGTGTGGGCATGCTTATCGGGGTAGTGGTTTTTCTTTTGGGAACCAAACATTACGGCGATAAGACCGAAAAGAAAGGCGTGCAGCCGGGCGACATGCCATTTTATAAAATCGTATTGTTCATTTTGCTGCCATCGGTGGTTTTTGGAGTCATCGGTTGGTTCATTATGGGTGTGGGTACCGATGGTAATTACATTTTCGGGTCCGACAGTACCGATGCGTTTATATTTGCCTGTATCCCCGTAATCTTTTTCTACGGCAGCCTGTACTTTAAGGCCAAGTTCGAGGACAAGCGCCCGATTGGCGCGTTGCTCGCGATCTTTGGCGTCGTTATTTTATTTTGGGCCGTATTCAAGCTCAATGGCTCGGCGCTCAACAACTGGGGCGACAAATACACCGACAGGCAATTGCAAGGTACTTCGCAACAAATCGCGTCCAAGTTGGTACTTACCGATACATTGACTTACAGCAAGGATTCGGTGGCGTTGTACGACGAGGCTTTCAGGATCCAGAAAAAGGACGGAAAGGTCGTTAAGGTAGTTGACTATCCACTTTATTTTCGCAATGTCCACAAAGACAAACTGCCAGAAGAAGGCAGCAAAGTCTACACTTGGTCGGCCAATTTGAGCCAATCGATTAATCCGGGTTGGGTGATTATCCTCACGCCTTTGGTCGTGGCATTTTTCACCTACCTGCGCGCCCGTCGCAAAGAACCCACCACGCCCACCAAAATCGCATTCGGGCTGCTTATTTCGGCCTTGTCGGTATTGGTGATGGTCGCCGCGGTCAAGGCGGGAGGCAACGGCGCTGAAAAAGTCAGCGTATGGTGGCTCGTAGCCAATTATGGCGTAATAACTATAGGAGAATTATTCTTAAGCCCGATGGGTCTTTCAGTCGTTTCCAAGCTGAGTCCACGCAATATCACTTCGCTGATGATGGGTGGTTGGTTTTTATCGACCTCGATCGGAAATAAACTCAGCGGGGTTTTGGCCAGCATGTGGGACACTTACGGCGACAAAAGCCATTTCTTTTGGGTGAATTTCGGACTGCTTATGTTTGCTACTTTGCTCATGTTCCTGCTGCTCAAACAACTCAATAAAGTCATGGCCGAAAAAGGCATCAACTAAAAGATTATGGAACAAATACCAGTAACAGACTTAGAGCAAATCCAAAATTTTAAAGGCAAATATCCCAAACAGTTGTGGTATCTGTTCTTTAGCGAGATGTGGGAACGTTTTTGTTTTTACGGGATGCGCGGGATGCTTGTAGTGTTCATGGTTGGGCAACTGGGCATGAATGAAAAGATTGCCAATTTACAATACGGCGCTACGCAAGCCTGGGTGTATGCCTTCACGTTTATCGGCGGTTTGTTTGCCGATAAAATCCTTGGACTGCGCAAATCACTTTTTTGGGGTGGCATACTCATGATTGTAGGGAGCATTATTTTGGCCATAGACCCAATCAAATTCTTTTTCATCGGGCTTGGCTTTACCATTGTAGGCACCGGATTTTTCAAACCCAACATTTCTTCTATGGTGGGTCAGTTGTACAAAGAGGGCGATCCAAGACGCGATGCAGGCTTCTCGTTCTTTTATATGGGTGTTAACCTCGGGGCATTGATTGGCGGCTACATTTGTATCGCCGTTGCCGAAGGCTCTCTTTGGCAGTCTTTGGTTCCCGAAAACCTGCGTTGGAATGTGGGATTCGGTTTTGCAGCACTTGTAATGATTATCAGCCTGCTCACCTTTACGCAAACCCAAAAAAGCCTCGGGCCCATTGGTCTTACCCCGTTACCGAATTTTGAAACCTCGAAAAGAAAAATTTGGGAGATGGCGACATACGCAGGATCGCTTTTGATTGTTCCAGTCATTATTGTGATGGTGGCCAACACCCGTTATACCGATTATTTCATGATGGTTATTGGTCCGGCCTCAATCTTATACCTCTTTTATGAGATGAAGCATTTTTCGGCGGTAGAAAACAAGAAACTCCTTGCAGCATTGATTTTTATCATCTTCTCGATTTTCTTTTGGGCGTTTTTTGAACAAAGCGGCGGATCGTTGAGCTTGTTTGCGGCGAACAACCTCAATAACGAGATTTTAGGAATCCCGTTAAGTGCCAACGGAGTCAACAACTCGGCCAACTCACTTTTCGTTATCGGCTTTGCCACTTTGGTGGGATTGGTTTGGTTGTGGATGGCCAAAAGAAAAATTGAACCCGACACTGTTGTAAAATTCGGCCTCGGATTTTTGTTCCTTGCCGGTGGATTCTATGTTTTTTATTACACCAAATTTTTCGCCGACGCGCAAGGGATTACATCGCTTGGCCTATTTACCTTTGGATGGTTTGTGATTACCTTTGGGGAACTATGTCTATCGCCTATTGGGATGTCGGCCATGACCAAACTGTCGCCGTTGAAATTACAAGCAGTCATGATGGGAATGTGGTTTCTCGCGAGTGCCTACGGACAGTATTTTGCCGGGCTATTAGGCGCCAACATTGCAGAAGCTTCACAGAACGCATCCAACATGGACAAACTTATCGTATATGCCGACGGATATAAGCAACTCGCGATTTATGCGCTAATTGCCGGAATTGTATTAATTTTGATTTCGCCATTGGTAAAGAAACTGATGCAAGGCGTGCGATAAAAAGGTGCTGGTATTGTTTTTGGCAAGAGGGCGAATCTTGAATGAGATTTAGAGACAACTAAAAAATTAAAATAGAGTAAAATGAAGAAGATTATCATCACTGTGTTTCTGGTTTTAGGCGCGATTGCGATGGACGCACAAGAATTGAAATGGGAAACCAAAATGGACGAGGCTGTCGCCAAATCCATCAAAACCAAAAAACCATTATTGCTGTTTTTTACCGGAAGTGATTGGTGCGGCTGGTGTATCCGTTTGCAGAACGAGGTTTTGAAAACCCCGGATTTTGCCAAATGGGCCAAAGACAATGTGATTTTGGTAGAGCTCGATTTCCCAAGAAGGTCGCCGCAACAACCCGAAATCGCACAACAAAACAATGAATTGCAGCAGATTTTTGCGGTTCGCGGCTATCCAACGGTTTGGTTTGCTACGCCAACAAAAAAAGACGGCAAAACCAACCTCGATAAGCTAGGCAGCACCGGTTATGTGGCCGGCGGTCCCGCCAAATGGTTAGAAGGCGCCAACCAAATTCTCGCACAGAAAAAGCCATAAGCTTATTTCAATCTATAGAATCCCTTTTCGGCAGTAGCATGGAAAGGGATTTTTTGTTGGTTGCAAGTGCGTTCCCATCGTTTGACATAGGATTTGAAATTGCTCGCGTCGGCTACAATGACTTTGGGTTTGCAATAATCCAATAGTCGGTCAAGGTTGATTTTGGGCGATTGGCGCAACACCACCACGTCAGGGCAAACATCCTTTGGGTACACAGCAAGGCTGTCAATCAGCAAGATTTTTTGGGACTTGAAATAGGCTGCGTTTTGCAAAGGCTTTGTTGCCTTGATTTCGCTGAAATTGGCAATGAGAAAAGGAGTGAGCAATTTTTTTTGGTAGGCGGCGTCATTGCAATGTAGCGTTACCTTGTCACCGGTGCGCTCGGCAATCAAGGTCGTTTTTCGTGCGTTGAATACAATCCATTCGCGTTCCGCTCGCCGCGTCCACTTTGATCCAAAGTAACATGATTCAAATAGCAGCAATGCGGCCAATGCCCATACCAATCTAATGAAATTGCACTTTTCAAGACAAAATACCCATACGACAATCAACACATAGGCACTTGTCAACATCGCAGCATTAAATGGAATATCTTCAAAAATAAAAGATTCCACCGAGGCAATCCAACCGATGATCTTGTTGAGCATGGCAATACTCCACTCCAAAGGAACGGCAAGAAACGCCGGAACCCAGTTCAAAGCCGCCAGCAGCATGACTGCGACGCCCAATCCCATAATGACGCCCAAAAACGGGATGATAACCAGGTTGGTCACGAAAAACAAGCCCGGAAATTGGTGAAAATAGTACAAGCTCAGCGGTAAAGTGCCGATCTGTGCAGCGAAGGATACCGTAAGCAGTTGCCAGAAATATTCTACGATTTGGTTGTCGGGTTTATACCATTTGAGGAAAATCGGTTGCAACCACAAGATGAAAAACAGCGCCAGATAGCTCAATTGGAATCCGATGTCAAAGAGAAACGACGGTTCAAATAGTAAAATCAACAACATCGAAACCAGCAAGGTATGAAAGATGTTGGTTTGTCGTTTGAGATGCATGCCCAACGCCACAAAAGAAAACATCGTCACCGACCGAACCACCGATGGCGAAAGTCCCGCCAATACCGCAAAACCCCAAAGTGCAAACCAAATAATACAAAGCTTTAGCACCGCAGTTGCGCGGGTTTTGGGGAGACGATCGAGCACAAAATTCAGGAACAACAAGATAAACCCAACATGCAAACCCGAAACCGAAAGGATGTGGATCGCGCCTGCCAATTGGTAATCGTGTAAGATTTCGGCCGAAATGTCTTGTTGTTGACCCAGGACTAAAGCTGCGATGACCGCGAGCTGGGTTGGATTGAAATGGGCCTTTTGTAAATTCCTGAGTATCCGGTTGCGCAGGGCATCGGCATAGAAAAAAGCATCCTTATCAAAGTGATGGTTGATGGCCACGGGCTCATAGGGGTGCATTTGCGCGAGGATTGACTTGTTGGCGAGGTATTTTCCGTAATCGAACTGGTCGGGGTTGGCTGGAGGCTTTGGAAGCGCAATTTTGCCCGAAATCCGCAGCTTGGCGCCAATACTAAAATATCCGGGAGATTGCGTTTTGTCAAAATGCAACAAGATCTTGCCGGTGGCCGGTCGGTCGTCAATGTTTTTGACAATTGCCACATATCGGGAATATTGTGCCGACGATTTGAGCCGCTCGCGCAAAGTCACTGTCAACAGGTGCTTTTCGTCCGATTTTTTGATGTGGTGGATGTAGTGATTTTGGTCAAAACGGACATCATGTATAGACAAGGCACCCATGCCCGACGTAAAGGAAAAAACGCCCACTAGGAAGCCAAAAAACCATTTGGTTTTGGGATAGGAAACGGTCAGAAAATGAACAGACACGAGCAAAACCAGCAAAAAAGCGAGTGCCAGTAAAACCCGCCAGGGTTCACAGTGCAGAAAATGACAGCAGATAATGCCTGCCATAAAGCACAACGAGACTTTAGCCAAAGGGAAATGCAATACTTTCATAACCATAAAAGTACGACACCTAAAAATGCATTTGCTGCAGTTATTCTAGAATTCTGTTGGCTTGTGCAAAAGTTCTGCCGTAATACGCCTCCTTGGTTGAGGAAATGATAACACCTTTCTGCGTTGAGGAATGGATGAATTTGATTTCGTCATCAGACACTTCGGTAACCATCCCTACATGGTTGATTACGCTCCTGCCATTGGTCCTGAAAAAAATAAGATCGCCTTTGCGGATTTCATCATTATCAAGCCTGCGCCCTATTTTAGCCATGTCGTTAGAGGAACGCGGCAAAGTAATGTCGAATTTCTGGAACGTGCTGTACATCAATCCAGAGCAGTCAAAACCATCTGGTGTAGTACCACCCGCGCGATAGTTGGCGCCCAGGTTTTCCGAAGCTACATTAATAAGTTGCTTGACCATATAGCTTGCGTTGTCAGCGTTGACTACGTAATCTTCCTCGTTTCGGTCGTCGATGGCGCGCCGTCTGGCTGGCTTTTTGGTTTCTGTTCTTTTGGGTTGAGAGTAGGAATAGGCAGTATTAGAAGCGGTGTCGTTGTCGCTGGCCACATTCCTCGTATTGGGCTTACTAACCGTTTTAGCGGCCAGTTTGCGATTTTCGGGCGCACGATAAATGCCTCTTTTCTGGGCTTCGGATTTTGAAGTAATGATGTTCGATGTGGGTTTGCAACTCACAAAGCAAAAGGCGATTAGGGAAAGATACAGTAGGTGTTTCAAAAGTTGTAATATTTACGGCAAATTTAGTAAATATTATCGTAACGCCATTATTTTAGATTTCGTACAATTAATCTTGCGGTTTTTTCACTAGCGCCCGTCCCGCCCAGTTTTTCTTCGAGCGAATCATAATCAGACAGCACTTTTTTGCGATAATCAGGATCTAGTATTTTTTGCAGTTCGGTCTTTATTTTTTTGCGGTTGCAATCCTCCTGGATGAGTTCGGTGACGACTTCGCGATCCATAATCAGGTTTACCAGTGAAATGTACTTGAGCGTAATGATGCGTTTGGCGATCTGGTACGATACCCAACTGCCTTTGTAGCAAACCACTTCTGGAACCTTAAAAAGTGCAGTTTCAAGCGTTGCCGTGCCAGAAGTTACCAGTGCCGCCGTAGCGTGGCTCAGCAAATCATAAGTTTTATTGGCCAACAAATGTACCTGTTTGTTTTTGAGGAACGGTTCATAAAGCGCGCGTTCCTGACTCGGTGCTCCGGCAATGACAAACTGATAACCGGGGAAATCGGTGGCTACACTGAGCATCACCGAGAGCATTTTGGTAATTTCCTGCTTACGGCTCCCGGGCAAGATGGCAATGATGGGTTTGTCCTCAAGCCCGTTTTCACGGATGAAATCGGTCTGGCTTTTCGCTACGCGGTTGTGGATGGCGTCAATCAGTGGATGCCCTACAAATTCCACAGGGAAATGATGTTTCTTTTCGTAAAAATCTTTCTCAAACGGCAGGATCACATACAATTTATCAAAATCGCGTTTGACTGCTGCAATGCGGTTTTCTTTCCAGGCCCAGATCTGTGGCGAAATGTAATAATGCGTTGGTATACCGCGCTGCTTGGCCCATTTGGCGATGCGCATATTAAAACCCGGATAGTCGATAAAGATGATCGCATCGGGTTTGAATTGCTCAATATCTTGTTTGCAGGACTTGATGTTGCCCAAAATCGTTTTGAGATTGAACACCACTTCGATGAATCCCATGAAAGCGAGCTCCCGGTAGTGTTTCACCATCGTCCCGCCCACGGCCTGCATCAAATCGCCGCCCCAAAAACGAATGTCGGCCTGCGGATCCTCGCGGTACAGCGCTTTCATCAAATTCGAGCCATGCAAATCGCCCGAAGCCTCGCCGGCAATGATATAATATTTCATCTTTAAACGAATAAGGTAACGATGGTTAGTAAAATGGTGGCCAGGATTACGCCGCGCGCCATCAGGTCTCTATTGAATCTGAGCAACAAAAAGAAAATCCCGATGTTGAGGATTGCGCCCAAAGTGATGATTTTCCCCAAAAGCTGTTGCGCCCTAAAAACGGCAATACCATCCATGAAACGATACGGCGTAAAGATTTCCACAAAAGCGAAACAGCCCAATAAAGCCGAGGCGATTCCTATAAAAAGGCCAATTAAAAGATCAGTTTTTTGCATTGAAATTCCAGGTGTTGAGTTCTTGCATGGCGTGGTGCGCGGTCATATCGAACTGCACCGGAACCACAGAGATGTAGCCGTTGGCGAGTGCCCATTCATCGGTGTCTTCGCCGTGGTCCTGGTTGACGAATTCGCCGGTGAGCCAATAATAATCCTTGCCTTGTGGGGTTTGGCGCTTGTCGAATTTCTCGGCCCAGTATGCCTTGGCTTGGCGACAGATTTTGATGCCTTTGATTTTTTCCTCTTTGAGTTTGGGGAAGTTGACGTTGAGTATCGTGCCGGTTGGCAAACCTTTCTCGAGCGTTTCGAGGGCTATCTTTTTGACGAAGGATTTCACTTGGCCAAAATCGGCGTTCCAATCGTAATTGCATAGCGAAAACCCGATGGCGGGAATACCTTCTATGCCAGCTTCTACCGCGGCACTCATCGTTCCCGAATAAATCACATTGATTGACGAATTGGATCCGTGGTTGATGCCCGAAACACACAAATCGGGTTTTTGGTGCAGGATCTCGCTGATGGCCATCTTGACGCAATCTACTGGTGTCCCAGAACAATTGTACTCGGTAACCGCGGCCTTGTCGAGGGTGACTTTGTTGAGGTAGAGCATGTTGTTCATAGTAATGGCGTGGCCCATGGCGCTTTGTGGTTTGTCGGGCGCGACCACTACGACAGTCCCGATCTCGGACATGACTTCAACGAGCGCACGTATGCCCGGAGCGGTGATGCCGTCGTCATTGGTTACGAGTATGATGGGTTTTTTTGTCATGGTAAATAATCGCCAAAAATAAGCAATTTTAAGGGGAAGTTGTTACATTAGCAGCTTTAACAAAAAATTAGCCTGTGCAAGCGACCCCTGCTGGCTTTTTTACGTAATTTAGTTCAAATTTTTTTAATGAACGCTATTATTCAACATATGAAAAGGAATTATAAGTTATTGTTGGTTGTACTTGCTTTGTGTGTGGGGCTTTTCAGTTTTATGCCCAAAGGTGATCCGGGCGATCCCGAAAAAGACAAGCTACTGTTGGAATTACTCACTTTTGTTATTGAGCGCGGGCACTATGACCCAGCGGTAGTCGATGACCAATTCTCAAAAGGTGTTTACAAGGATTACATTGAGGCGCTCGACCCTTCGAAGCGTTTTTTCCTGCAAGCAGACATCGATGAATTCGCGAAGTACGAAACCCAGATCGATGACCAGATCAAAAACAAAGATTTGGCGTTTTTTAACCTCACTTACAACCGTTTGATGCAACGCATCGGCGAAAGCAAAGACTTTTACAAGGAAGTGCTGGATAAGCCTTTCGATTATTCGGTCAAGGAAGATTTCAACACCGATTACGAAAAGCTGCCTTACGCCAAGACTGTTGCCGAACTCAAGGAAAAATGGCGCAAGCAAATCAAACTCTCTACGCTTTCATCGTTGACCGACAAGCTCAAAATGCAGGAAGACCTCAAGAACGGCGTGGTCAATGACAAAAACAAAAAAGACAAAGGATTGAATGACAAGACCGGTAAAAGCCCGGCGACACTTTCAGAGAAAGACAAGGACAAGACCTTTGCCGATTTCGAGAAAGAAACCCGCGAGAGCTCGCTCAAATCACTCAACGAGTATTTCGATTTCATCAACGACCTTGACCAAAACGATTGGTTTTCGGTGTATGTGAATGCCATTGCCACAAGGTTTGATCCACATACTAATTACTTTCCACCCGATGAAAAGGAACGTTTTGACGTGAGCATGAGCGGGAAACTCGAAGGAATCGGCGCGCGACTGCAAAAGAAAAACGATTACACAGAAGTGTCCGAACTCATTTCTGGCGGACCGGCCTGGAGAGGCAAGGAGCTCGAAGCCGGAGACGTCATCATGAAAGTGGCGCAAGGCAATCAGGATCCGGTTGATGTCGTGGGCATGCACCTGGATGATGTGGTCAAAAAAATCAAAGGATCCAAAGGTACCGAAGTCCGCTTGACGGTAAAGAAAGTAGACGGAACTATTGAGGTGATTTCTATCATCCGTGACATCGTTGAAATCGAGGAAACTTACGCCAAATCGAGTATTGTTGAGAAGAACGGCGTTAAATACGGTATCATTTACCTGCCCAAATTTTACATCGATTTTGAGAACAACGACGCGCGTGATGCCGGAAAAGACATGGCCTTAGAAGTGGAGCGTCTTAAAAAAGAAGGCGTGCAGGGCATTGCCATCGATTTGCGCGACAACGGCGGCGGCTCGCTCAAAACCGTGGTAGACATTGCCGGTTTGTTTATAGAAGATGGCCCGATTGTGCAGATCAAGTCGGCCGGGAAGAAGAAAGAAGTGCTCTACGACCGCGACAAGAAAATCCAATGGGATGGACCGCTGGTGATCATGCAGAACAGTTTCTCGGCTTCGGCTTCGGAGATTTTGGCGGCGGCAATCCAGGATTATAGGCGCGGCATCATCATCGGCAGCAAGCAATCGTATGGTAAAGGAACGGTTCAGAATGTCATCGATTTAAACCAATTTGTCCGCGGCAACAGCGTGGGCGATTTGGGTGCACTCAAAACCACGACACAGAAATTCTACCGGATTACCGGCGGTTCTACACAGCTTGAGGGTGTGAGTTCGGATGTGGCGATCCCAGACCGTTATGCCTACCTCAAAATGGGTGAACGGGATATCGACAATGCCATGCCGTATGATAAAATAGATCCGGCGCAGTTTAACTTCTGGGACAAACAACAAAATTTTGACGCCGCAATAGAAAGCAGCAAGAAACGCATCGCTGAGAACCCAAAATTCAAACTCATCGATGAGAATGCCAAATGGATTGACGATCGAAATAAAGAGAATGTGTACAGCCTCAACATCGATCAGTTCAAGGCTGAGCAGAACGCCATTGAGGAGAAAGCTAAGAAATACAAATCGATAGCCGACTACCAGAATTCGTTAAAGTTCACTTCGCTTCCTTACGAACTCGAAGCCGAGAAGAACGACAGCTCGCTCAAGGAAAAACGCGACAGGTGGCACGAAAGCCTTTCTAAAGACATTTATGTAGAAGAAGCTCTTAATGTACTCGATGATTTGCAGCCTAAAAAAGCCGGAGAAATCAAGAAGAACATGGTCACTAAAATCAAAAAGGAGAAATTAGTGAAGTCATAAAAAAAACGCCTCGTGAGAACGGGGCGTTTTTGTTTTGCAAAAATGCGAATTTTAGGGATGCTGGGAGTAAATAAAATTGTTTGCGTTGTTGATTAAGAAGTCGGCATCCGAATTGTCAACTACTCCATCACCATTTAAGTCGGCTGGGCGATCTCCGAACTCGGAATTGGTGATGTCTACTTCTTGTATAGTGAAATCAGTGTTCTCAATATTCTCATCTTGGTTGAGGTCGCCTGAGTAAAATGCAAAACGTACCGGGCTGCTATCCACCTGCACTTGATTGCTGCCGTAGGCTTTATTTGCGGCATTTGAAAAGTCATAAGACGCGG